>ERZ1643246.890-NODE-890-length-35361-cov-6.760069_pt1 | contig 35361 bp, 38 predicted proteins | sample MGYA00579265_ERZ1643246 | MGnify/ENA primary metagenome ERZ1643246 (study PRJEB29033, sample SAMEA4952261) | chicken gut metagenome | biome: Broiler Chicken; feature: Gastrointestinal Tract; material: Caecum | place: Ireland | collected 2018 | study: Broiler...
TCTCACACAGCTTGAGGAGATCAAGCAAAACGAAGGCATCAGCGTAGCGGTGTTCAGCGCGGACTGGTGCCCGGACTGCCGCTTTATCGAGCCGTTCATGCCGGAACTGATCAAGAAATATCATCAGTATGCATTTTGGTATATCGACCGTGATGCGTGGATGCAGATCTGCGCTGATCTTGGCGTGATGGGCATCCCCAGCTTTGTCGCTTTTCATCATGGACAGGAGCTGGGACGATTCGTTTCAAAAAATCGCAAGACACAGGCGGAGATCGATGAATTTCTCGCATCGCTGCAAAAATAATGAGGAGGAATTGCAATGCTGGAGGGGCTGAAAAGACTCATCTTTAATACCGATATCGACGATGTCAGCGAAGAAGGGGAACTGGAGGAGATCCAGCTGCCAAAAAAAGAGGCGGAACCGGAACCAGAACCGGTGAAGAAGACGCAGCCGGCGCCGCAGCCGCAGCAAGAAGCCAAAGCAGAACCGGCAGAGCCAGCCGAGGAACCATTTACTGGCATCGTTGCCGATGAGGAAAAGCAGAAGGCCGCGTCCCGAAATGAACGCAAGGGTAAGAGCGAACCGCGCGCCGCGCGCCAGAAAAAGGATGTCTATGCGGAAGCAAACGCGGAATTTGAATTTAAGCCGATCCTTTCACCGATCTATGGCAATACTGCCGATGAGGAGCGCAAGCCGCAGGATGTGCATGATGCCGTGCATCTGCCAAAGGCAAAGACGCGCACTGCGCTGAACACGGTAATCTCTCCGATGTATGGCGCAGATCAGCCGCGGCAGAAACAAAAAAGCAAGACGGAGAGCAATCCTCCGCGTCATGGGCGCATCAGCGTAAAGGAAGAGCCGCAGGAGAAAGTGCTCTCCCTCGATGAGATGCTGGTGAAAGAGAAGAAGGATGAGCGGGAGGAAACGGTGCAGATCTCGCTGTTCGGTGAGACCACGCCGGTACACGCGGAAAAAGAAGACCGAGAAAAGGTCTATCTCGTCGATGAGGAAGAATAGGAAGTGACACGCATGCATTATCATTTTATCGGGATCAAGGGTTCAGGAATGGCATCGCTTGCGGAGATCGTGGCTGACCGCGGAGATGAAGTCAGCGGATCTGACATCGAGAAATATATCTTTACGCAAAAAGCGCTGGAGGAACGTGGCATCCCCATCACTGCGTTTGACGCAGACAACATTCATGAGGGGGATACAGTCATCATCGGCCTTGCATTTGACGAAAGCAATCCAGAAGTTTACAAGGCGCTGCACACACCGGGTGTCAAACACTACTGGTACAATGAATTTCTCGGTGAACTGCTTACGCATTACCGTTCCATATCCGTGGCCGGCACACATGGCAAGACCACGACGACCGGCATGTTGGCACATGTGCTGGAGCGGCTTTCTCCAACTGGTTTTCTGATCGGAGACGGTCATGGGGAGATGCCGCGGAATGCTGAGAATTTCGTGCTGGAATCCTGCGAATATCAGCGGCATTTCCTGGCTTATCATCCGGATTATGCCATCCTGACCAACATTGAGCTGGATCATGTGGATTATTACCGGGACATCGACGATTACTGTGATGCCTTTGCGGCTTTCGCACGGCAGGTGAAGAAAGGCATCGTCTATTTTGGCGATGATCCGCATCTGCCTTCGCTGACTTATCCGGTGCCTGCTATTTCCTATGGCTTGGGCGAACATAACGATGTCAGGGGCGTCAATGTGGAACAAGGCGAGCAGGGCATGCGCTTTGAAATTATGTATAAGGGTGAGCTGTTCGGGCATTTCGAGCTTCCTTTTGTCGGAATGCCGCTGCTGTGGAACAGCATCGGCGTCATCGCGCTGGGCATCATGCTGGGTGCGGACGCTCAGCTGCTCCAAGAAGGCGTCGCAAGTTTCCCTGGTGTGAAACGCAGGTTTATCATCGAGGAAAACGGAGATAATGTATATATCGATGACTATGCGCATCATCCGACCGCGGTCCGCTATCTGATCGAGGCGGCGCGCATCCGTTTTCCAGGCAAGCGGATCATTGCCATCTTCAAGCCGGACCGTTATTCACGCATCGCCTATTTCCTTGATGATTTCGGCCGTGCGCTGGATGAGGCGGATGAGGTGTTCCTATGTGATTTTCCCGCCAACGCCAAGAAGGAAGCTGGCGTCAATGTGACCATCGCTGATCTGGCGGAACGCTGCCGCGATGCGATAGTGATCGGGGAAGACGATGACGCGGCGCAGCTGCTGGCGCAGCACGGTCCAGCTGTATATGTATTCATGAGCAGCAAGGATATCTATAAGCTGAAAAATCGGCTGAAAAATTTTCAATAAAGATTGTATCCGCTTTCAGGGTATGCTAGAATGAGGTAGGAATTGAGGTGTGAGTATGACATTAGACAGTTTTGTAGCGTTGCTGAGCGATACGGCATGGAAGCTTGTGCCGGTGGCCGCTGTCATTCTGTTGATCTATCTGATCGTGTTCGTTCATCGTCTGCTCGGTGTGCTGAAAAATGTGAATGGCACGCTGAAGACGGTTGATCAGGATCTGCAGAAGCTGGAAAAGCCGCTGCAGACCGTGAATGAGCTGAGCGAGACCGTCGACCTTGTGCATGAGGCGAGCCGCAATGCTGTGCGCTCTGCGCTGGTGACGATCATCGAAAACGCCTCATCCATCAAGGACTGGATCTTCTCCAAAAAGAAGGAAGAATCGCAGACAGAAGGAATAGTGGCCGAGGAGGATGCACATGAGCAGAAATGAACCGCGCGTGCCGCTCATCAAGTCTGCCCGTGAGCGTCTGCACGCCGAGATCCATAGCGAGCGAACCCAGCGGATCTTGGAAGAAGGCAGTGAGGGCTGCGCACGCGTCGCGGAAGCGGTCCGGGACAAAGCGAGACAGCTTGCCGAAAATGAGCAGGTGCAGCGAACGCTGGAAAGCGGCAAGGTATTTCTGAATGAGAGCGGACAGCTGATCTCACAGGGCGTGAAGAGCGGTGCAAAAAAAATGATGGAAAACGAGAAGATCGCTGCTGCGCTGACGCAGGCCGAAGAGAAGATCGAATCGTTCCAGGAAGATGAAAGAGTACAAAAGGGCGTCAGCCGCCTAATGGACACATGCGGACGTGCTGCGGCGCGCATCCGGAAGCTCTTTGATCGATAAAGAGAAAGAAGGGAGCAAATGTATGAAGCGTATCACAATTTACGATGTCGCAAAAGAGGCCGATGTTTCTCTGGCAACCGTTTCCAGGGTCATCAACGGGTCTGAAGTAGTCAGAGAAGATACCCGCATCAAGGTGCAGGAAGCAATCGAGAAACTGGGATACAAGCCAAACGCGATCGCCCAGGGACTGGCATTGCAGAAGACAACGACGATCGCGATCGTCATGCCGGCCGCCAGCTTCTTTTACACTGGGCAGATCATCAACGGTCTGCTCGATACGGCTAAGATCTACAAATACAATATCATGCTGCACTCCACTTCTGCTGGTATCAGCGAAATGACTGATGTCATCGAGAACATCATCAAGTCGCATGCGGATGGAGTGGTGATCTTCAACGACAAGCTCGATCGTGAAGAGCTCAATACTTTGAATCACTATAATGTGCCGATCGTCGTCATCGGCAACAAGATGTCGGATGAGGCCATTGGATCTGTCTTTATCGATTATGCGACGCTTGCCTATGATTTCGCCTGTGAGTACATCAAGGCTGGAAAGACGGATATCTCGCTCGTGGAGGATCGTCAGAATCCTTCCATGATCAATCAGATCAGAGAGGGCCTTGAGCGCGCGTTCAGCGAAAATGGGCTGGAATTCACGAAATTCATCCGGATCCCGAAGGAATACCGTTCCTCGTACTTATTTTTGAGCGATTATTATAAATCGAACAAGCCGGCGGAGGTCATTGTGACGTATCGTGATTCTCAGGCAATCGCTGTGCTCAACGCGTCTAAGGAAGCTGGTTTTCGCATTCCGGACGATGCCGAGCTCGTCTGTGTGCTGGACAGCAAATATAATGCGATGCAGCGCCCGCAGATCTCGGCATTCAAGATCCCGGATTATGACATGGGTGCCATGTCCATGCGGCTGCTGACAAAGATGCTTCATGATGAGGACGAGGTCCTCAATAAAGAGCTTGAGCTCAGCTATGTGTATATTCCGCGTCAGACCACGCGCAAATAAGCGGCGAAAGCCGTTTTTTTGTGCCTTCAGCGGCGATGAAAAAATATTGAAGAGCAAAATGGATTGTGCTATACTGTTTAAGTATTTACGAGGTGAAAGAAATGGGAAGACATTTTGAAGTGCGTGCCGCAGCCATGCAGAAGACGGCCAACGCAAAAGCAAAAGTATATTCACGCTACAGCAAGGAGATCCTGGTCGCAGCCAAGAATGGTGAGCCTGATCCGGATATGAATCAGACCTTGAAAAAGGTCATCGAGCGTGCCAAGGCCAACAATGTGCCTGCTGATGTCATCAAGCGCGCCATCGAGAAAGCCAAGAGCAATGACACGGAAAGCTACTCTTCAGCGCGGTATGAAGGCTTTGGCGCAGGAGGCGGTTCGACGATCATCATTGATTGTCTGACCGACAATCCTAACCGAACCATTGCCAATCTGCGTGCCTGCTTCAATAAATCACACGCCAAGCTGGGCGTGGGCGGGTCAGTATCGTTCAATTATGAGCATCTCGGTCTGATCATCATCGAATTTGATGATGAAGAAGCGATGATGGACGCCCTGATCATGGCTGAAGTCGATCTGAAAGACGTTGAAGTAGAAGATGGCATGATGACGATCACGGTCGATCCGGCAGATCTTTCCAAGGCCAAGGAAGCGATCGAGGAGCTGATTCCTGGAGTTGAATTCAAAGCGATGGAAGATACGATGCTGCCAAATGATTATGTGGAGCTGGAGGGAGAAGACCTGGAGCTGTTCAAACGACTGGTCACGCTGCTCGATGACGTAGATGATGTGCAGAACGTATATCATAATGTAAGAAATATCAATGCCTGAGCTTAGCTCCCGGAAGGGAGCTTTTCTTAGCTTCAAGGCTATTGTAAAATATGTTAAAATAAAACACGGGAGCTGATAACATGAAAAAGATCATCATCGCTGGCGCTGCTGTGGCCATTGCTGCCCTGGGCGCGGCGCTCTGGATGCTGGCTGCGCCGAGCGTGACCTACCAGGTGAACGGAACAGCCGTAAGCGATTCGGCCAGCGTGAACGTAGAATATGAAAGTAGCATGCGTGTGCAGGATCTGGCCGACCACGTTGAAGTGCGTGCGGAATATGACGGCCGCGATGTGAGCGATACGATCGTGATGGATGATGTGGCTGACGAGATGGTTCAGCTGGGCACCTATACGCTGACTTATCATCTTACGGAAGACGAGCATCCGCTGCAGGTACAGGTGACGGTGCAGGATACGCAGGCGCCGCAGCTGCACATGGATACTGAATATACGACCCGGACCGGCGAGACCTTTGATGTTTCCCGGCTGAATGTGCAGGTCTATGACAATTATGATGTCAACGTGCTCGATTCGCTTTCGATGGACGCGGTAGATACTTCGGCCGCCGGCTTGAAGGAGAGCGTGGTGCGGATCACGGACAGCTCCGGTAACGAAGCAGAATGTGCGATCACGGTCGATGTGCGCGATGATGCCAGCGCGGCAGAAGCAGGCACGCAGTATTTTGTCCAGCAGGATCCTGACGACATTACGCTCATCCTCAATGCTTCGCACCGGCTTGCGCAAGGCTGGGAACCGGATGACCTGACACAGATCGATGATTCCGCAAACAGCGGACATATGCTGCGCAAGGAAGCGGCTGATGCGTGGAATGAACTGTACGCAGCCGCGCAAAAAGAAGGCATTACGATCAATGTGGTGAGCTCCTTCCGCACCGAGGAATACCAGCGCACGCTGTTTGAGGGCTATCTGGCCGTTGATCCTGATGCTGCGAGCTACAGTGCTTATCCGCGCACCAGCGAGCATGAGCTTGGCCTTACCGCAGACATCAGCTATGATGCCCAGCTGCATGATGATCTGCAGCAGTCACAGCTCGGCATATGGATGGCGGAGAACGGATGGCGTTATGGCTGGATCGTGCGTTACCCAGAAGGAAAGCAGGAGCTGACCGGATACATCTATGAGCCGTGGCACTACCGTTATGTGGGCCGCACGCTGGCGGCGCAGCTGCATGAACAGGACTTGTGCCTTGAAGAATATTACGCGCAGCGCACAGAGGCGAAAAATGATTGACAAACCACAGACATGCAGATAAACTATACATGTATCCGATGAAAAAGCAAGACTGATCCGCAGGAGCACAGAGAAAAGCGAGCTGGTGAGACGCTTTGTCCGAAGATCAGGGTGACACTTTGGAGGAATCATCAGGAAATGGGTGATCGTGTTTTCCGCGTTAAGGAAAAGAGGGCATGTCTGTCAGGCATGAACTAAGGTGGCACCGCGTTACACATGACGTCCTTAGACAGGGCGTTTTTTTATTGTCAGAAGGAGGATTCTATGAGCTATCAAGTACCAAGAGGAACCCAGGATATCCTGCCTAAGGATATCTCGAAATGGCATCGGCTGGAAGAGCTGATCCGGCAGTTCTGTTATGTCTATGACTATGAAGAGATCCGTACGCCGATCTTTGAACATACCAATGTGTTCAAGCGCGGCAATGATTCCAGCGACATGGTCAATAAAGAGATGTATACATTTTGCCTGGAAAACAGCTCCACGTCCCTGACCCTGCGCCCGGAAGGGACAGCAGGAGTCGTGCGTGCCTTTGTGGAGCACAAGCTGTATGGACAGCCAGACCTTCCAGTGAAGATGTATTATGTCGGCCCGCAATGCCGTCATGAACGCCCGCAGAAGGGCAGGATGCGCATCTTCAATCAATTCGGAGTCGAAGTGATCGGCGCAAAGGATCCGCTGATCGATGTGGAGACGATCGCGCTGGGATGGTCTTTTGTTTCCGCCCTGGGACTGAGCGACCTCAAGGTGCTCATCAATACCTTGGGCGATGATGCGTCAAGAGCGGCATACCGCCAGGCGCTGAAAGAACATTTCAAGCCAGAGATCGCTGCGATGTGTCCGGATTGCCAGCGCCGCTATGAGCAGAATCCGCTGCGCATCCTCGATTGCAAGGTCGACAAAGAACGCGAGATCATGAAGCGCGCGCCAAAGATGGAGCACTATCTCAATGATGAGTCGAAGGCCTATTTTGACGCGGTGCTGAATGGACTGGACGCGCTTGGCATCCCCTATGAGATCGATGATCGGCTCGTGCGCGGGCTTGATTATTACACTCATACCGTATTTGAGGTCGTTTCGGTCAATGAAGAGATGGGCGCACAATCCACTGTGTTTGCCGGAGGCCGTTACGATGGGCTCGTCGAATATTTCGGCGGCCCCCAGGGCATGAGCGGCATCGGCTGGGCAATGGGCCTGGAGCGTCTGATCCTTGCCTGCGAGGCAGAAGGCATCGAACTGGCAGAAGAAAGGCCGCTGGATGCCTACATCCTTTGTCTGGATCCCTCGGCTCGGCTGAAGGCGCTGCAGATCACGACCGAGCTGCGCAGCAACGGCTATCGCTGCGATATGGATTACCTGGGCCGCTCTTTCAAGGCACAGTTCAAGACCGTTGACCGCCGCGGCGCCCGCATTGCCATCATGATCGGGGACCGCGAGCTGAACGAAGGCATCCTGTCGCTCAAGGAGACCGATACTCAGAAGCAGCATAAAGTGCCGATGGATGATATCGTGGCAGTGATGGACCGCTTGTTCGATGAAAGCGGGAATGAAGAAGGAGAATGTGCCTGCGGGCATCATCATGAATAGGAGAGAAAGACAATGAGACGTACACATAACAATGGCGAGCTGCGGCTCACCGATGTCGGAAAACAAGTCACCCTGGAAGGCTGGGTGGCCAAACGCCGTAATTTCGGCGCTCTGGTATTCATCGACCTGCGCGATAGGGAAGGGATCACGCAGCTTGTCTTTGATGAACAGATGGCCAAGATGATCACAGAAGTGCGCAATGAATATGTGCTTTGCGTGCAGGGAACGGTCGTTGAGCGTCAGGACAAGAATCCTAAGCTGCCTACCGGTGACATCGAGATCCGTGCGGAGCAGGTGGAGATCATAAACAGCGCGGAAACCACACCGCTCATCATCGCGGATGAGACCGATGCTTTGGAAGACACACGTCTGAAATATCGCTATCTTGATCTGCGTCGTCCTTGCCTGCAGAAAAATCTGATGCTGCGGCATCAAGTGACGATGGCTGTGCGCAGCTATCTCTCTGCGCGCGGCTTCTTAGAGATCGAGACGCCGATCCTGTGCAAGTCGACACCTGAGGGGGCGCGTGACTATCTGGTGCCAAGCCGCATCAGCAAAGGAACATTCTATGCTTTGCCACAGTCACCACAGATCTACAAACAGCTGCTCATGATCGGCGGGCTGGAGAAATATTTTCAGATCGCGCGCTGCTTCCGTGATGAAGACCTGCGTGCCGACCGGCAGCCGGAATTCACGCAGATCGATATCGAGATGAGCTTCGTGGATGAAGAAGACATCTTTGCTCTGGTGGAGGGACTGATGCGGGAAGTGTTCCGTAAGATCAAAGGCATCGAACTCAATGACTTTGTCCGTCTTCCTTATGTGGAAAGCATGGCACGCTATGGTTCAGATAAACCGGATACCCGCTTCGGCATGGAGCTGCATTGCCTGAATGAGGTCTTTGCCAAGACAGGCTTCAAGATCTTCCGCAGCGTGCTTGATGAGGGCGGAGAAGTAGAGTGCATCGTAGCAAAACAGGCCGCGGGCCGCTATTCCCGCAAACAGCTTGATCAGCTGCAGGAATACGTCAAGGTGTATGGCGCCAAGGCGCTTGCTTTCCTCAAGTATACCGGCGGTGCATTCAGCGGCAGCATCGCCAAAGTGATCAGCGAGGAAGAAAAGGAAGCGCTGATGGCCGCGCTGAGCCTGGAGGAAGACGATCTGATCCTGTTCGTGGCTGACCGCAAGCAGATCGCGCAGACTGCGCTGGGCGCATTGCGCCTGCGTCTGGGCAAAGAGCTTGATCTGATCGATGCGGACCGCTATGACTTCGTCTGGGTGACCGATTTCCCGATGTTCGAGTACAGCGAGGAAGAAGGCCGTTATGTCGCAGCGCATCATCCGTTCACTGCGCCGAAGCTTGAGGATGTGGATAAGCTCATGAATGACAAGGCAAATTGTTACTCACGTGCCTATGATCTGGTGCTCAATGGGTATGAGCTGCTCAGTGGTTCGATCCGTATCCATGATCAGCAGCTGCAAGAGAAAGTGTTCGAGGCGATCGGTCTCGATCCGCAGCAGGCCAAGGAACGCTTCGGTTTCTTCCTGGAAGCATTCCGTTATGGCACGCCGCCTCATGGCGGCGTAGGCATCGGATTAGAACGTTTGATCATGATCCTTGCTGGAACAGACAACATTCGTGATGTGGTCGCGTTCCCGAAGACGGCCAGTGCTTCTGATCTGATGAGCGAAGCGCCTTCATCAGTTGATGAAAAGCAGCTGCAGGAACTGCATATCGCTGTCGTGAAATGATAAAGCGGTGCCTTTTTGGCACCGTTTTATCATTTGGATTCCATGAAATAAGTCGCTTCCATATCTGCTGTGCTCAGTGCAAAGGCGAGCGGAAAATGCTCGAAGGTGTAGCCGATGCTGCGGGGATCATCAAACTCGCTGGAAAAGCCCATATGGTAGCGGATCGCGAAGCTTTCATCCCTGCTCAGGCGCATGAAGCCAGTGATCATATAGACGCTTTTTTCACCGTGCCCATAGGGAAGCGTGTCGCTGTATTCAAAGGTATCCACGCTTTGCCATTCCCCGTTGATCTTGACGTTGCGCTTGCCAGGATGATAGACATTGATCTTGCATAAGTCATGAAGCAAAGCGACGACTGCGATCGTCTCCTCACTGACCTGCTGCAGACCATAAACGGTCTTGACGCGTTCACGGCTGAGATAGTCTTTCAGACAGTCGTAGACATTCAGGCTGTGATCGACCAGTCCGCCTTTGTACGCGCCATGAAAGCGTGTGCTTGCCGGCGCCTCAAAAAAATCTGATGCTGGTGACTGCAGATAATCCAGCAGCCGCTGGGCGCCCTGCCGCCGGATATGCGTTTGATAAATTTCGATAAATCGTTCTTTTCCGCTCATCGGATCCCTCCATTCCTTACCACTATTTTAGCTTATTTTACCAGAAAAAGCCATTTCGTCCAAAAATCAGAATGTCAAGAGTATACTTTGAAAAAAAATTTGCTATACTAAAAGTGCCTTGGGAAGTTTTAAATTTTTCCGACACTTTGAGATACGGGAGACCGGACGTTGTGATTTGGTGTGAACGCCTGCTGCGAGCAGGAATCCTAAAAATTTACACAGGTTGCCCACCTGTAACATAACAGGGAAAAGATCTCACTTTCCAGGGCGCTGCGGCATGAAAAAAGCGATGAGGATCAGTCTTCATCGCTTTCTTTATGCCACAGCGCAACTTGTTTCTCGTTATACAGCATATGTACGAAATTCTTTTTGGCCATCGGATACTCCTGATACATCTGCTGCAGCATCTCTTTGATATCCTGACGCTGTGTAAAGCCGTCATTGGGACAGGTGCTTTTTACAAATGGGATGGCATTGCGCCGCTGAGCGCTCAGGATGTCTTCCTCATGCGCATAGATCAGCGGGCGGATGAATGTCGTGTCAGTCCGGCTCATGTACATCTTTGGCAGGAAAGTGGCGATCTTGCCGCCATGGATCATATTGAGGAAAAGGGTCTCGATCGCATCATCGCAATGATGGCCGAAGGCAACTTTCGTACAGCCCAGCTCCTGCGCCGCTGTGATCACGCTGGCCTTTTTGAACTTGGAGCACAGCGAGCATTGGATGTTCCCGCTGCGGGAAGGATTGCGCTTGAGGATCTCATAGATCTGCGAGGGGACATGATGCAGTTCGATGCCGTATGTATTGCAGAATGCGTCTACTTCCTTGAAATCCATCCCGGGAAAGCCCATTTCGATATGGATGCCGACGGCGCGGAAATGCTTGCCGCGAAATTTGGAATACATGTGGAGCGCCGTCAGCAGCACCATCGAGTCTTTTCCGCCAGATACGCCGATCGCGATGACGTCGCCTTCATCGATCATGCCATAGTCAAGATCTGCTTTGCGCATGGCTCGCAGTATGTGTTGTAAATCCATCGTGTCAACTCACTTTCCGCAACATTATAGCCAAATCACGATAAAATTACAATGACCGGGACGATTGTGAAATCATGTGAAAGCAAAGGTGCGGCACGTTTTTTATGATATAATAAAAAAAGGTGATAAAAAATGAATGGAGTATTGCTCATCAATAAAGAAGCAGGAATGACTTCGCATGACGTCGTCAGCCGTCTAAGGCGGATCCTTCATATCAAGCGGATCGGGCACAGCGGCACCCTGGATCCGGAGGCGACCGGGGTGTTGCTCGTGCTCATTGGCAAAGCATGCAAGGCATTGCCGTTCCTGCAGGATACTGACAAAGAATATATCGCGACGATGGCATTGGGCAGACGCACGCTCAGCGATGATATCTGGGGCGAGGTGCTGGAGACAAAAGAGATCACGCCGATCGCTGATTTCCAGGCTTTATGCGGTCGCTTCGTCGGCGTACAGCAGCAGCTGCCGCCGATGATCTCCAGCGTGCGCGTCAATGGCCGCAAGCTGTATGAATATGCCCGTGCTAACGAAACTGTGGAAAGACCGCTGCGCACCGTTGAGATCTATGAGATGGAGGCACTGGATGCGCGGTCGCTGAAGTTCCGGGTCGCCTGCAGCAGCGGCACATACGTGCGCAGCCTATGCCGTGACATGGCGGAAGCGAGCGGTAACCTGGGCTGTCTTTCCTCATTGGTGCGCTCACGCGTCGGCCGCTTTGCTCTGGATGAATGCTATACGCTGCAGCAAGTGGCAGAAGGGGATTTTTCCCTGCTGCCCGTTGAAACGCTCCTGACGCATCTGCCGGCTGTGAGATATGCGCCAGTGCAGGACATCTATAATGGCAAAAGCGTACACCTTGCCGTGGATACGCCCAGGCCGCGAGTCTGCATGTATGATCAGGATCAGGCGATTGCGGTCTATGAATACAGCCATGGCGATGTCTATCGCTGTGTGCGCGGGATATGGTAGGTGAAGGGCATGAAGATCCTGAAGAGGACGCTTGGGGAAGCATGGACCCAGAGCGAGGACATCGTTGCCTGCATCGGTTATTTTGACGGCCTGCATGCCGGCCATATGGGGCTCGTGCGGCAGGTCGTGAAGCTGGCGCGGCAGCAGCAGCTGACACCGGCGCTCATCACGTTCGATCCCGATCCTTGGGTGACGCTGCGGGGCATGCACGATGTCGCGCATCTCACTTCGATGCGCGATCGCCAGATGCTTGCGGAAAAAGCTGGGATCCAGATGTTCATCATCCTCGATTTTACGACTGAAATGGCTAATATGGAAGTCGAAGCATTTCATGAGATGCTTGCACAGATGCATGTGCGCCACCTTGTGTGCGGCCACGATTTCCATTATGGCCGTTATGGTGCTGGCGGTCCCAGGACCCTGCTGGAACAGCATGCTTTCGCGGTGAGCGTCATCGAGCCGATCACCTATGAAGGAGTGCGCATATCTTCTTCCCGCATCGAACAGCTGATCAAGGAAGGAGACATGGAGATGGCAGCAGCGCTGCTGGGACGTTTCTATTTTATCCGCGGCAAGGTCGCGCATGGTTTCCAGCGTGGCCGGCACATGCGCTTTCCCACAGCTAACTTGCAGATGGATAGTCTGTATCTGCTGCCGCGCAAAGGCGTCTATGCAGGCAGCGTGGAAGTCAGCGGCAAGCTCCATCCTGCCATGATCAATGTGGGAAGCAACCCTACTTTTCGCAATGACGAGGTGAGCATCGAGGCAAACATCTTTGATTTTGACGATAATATCTATGGCATGCCGGTCATCTTCCGTTTTATCCGCTTCACCCGGGAGGAAAAGCGTTTTGATTCCGGAGAAGAGCTGATCTGGCAGCTGAAGAGCGACCGTGAAATGATCCGCGCGCTGTTTGCGCAGCACCCGGACTGGCTGAAGGAGGTTTGTGCATGCGGCTGAAAGTATTTGAGATCATTGACGAGACCGTGGATCTGCTGGAAAATGACAGACCCTTCTATGAATCATGCCTGGAAGATATCAGGCGGCTCTTGCGCTGGATGCTGGGCAAAGGCAATGAGATGGTGATGGAAGTACGCGGGCGCATCAAGGGCAGCGAGAGCCTGCGGGAGAAAATCATCCGCAACCGGTTCTACATGAAATATGACCATGCAGAAGACATCCTGAGCAGCCTCAGCGACTTGATCGGCGTCAGCATCGAATGCCGCTTCATCCATGAAGAATCGGAACTGCTCGCACAGCTGCGCAAAGTGCTGAGCGAGAGCGATGCGGATGGATATTGGTTTCATCCTGAATATCCGCAGCTGCGCATGGACATTCGCTCGCAGCAGCCGCAGATCCAGAAAAACGGCTTCTCTATCTACCGGATCGACGGGCGTTACAGCAGAGAAGGGAGATGCGTCAATGTTGAGCTGCAGATCAAATCGCTGGTCGACACTTTCTGGGGTGAGATCGAACATAAGCTCGTGTATAAGAATGCCAATTATTATGTGTATGATGATTTCATGAAAGAGCTGCTGGCGTCGCTGAAGGCGTCCTTGACGATCGTGGACAGGCAGATGAACATCATCTTTAATGAGATGCAGGATAATTCCAAGAACAATCTGGAAGTGACACAGAACAGCTTTGAAAGCCTGATCACCAAGGGGATCAACGACATCTTTAACCGCAAGCTGCTGGATTCTGTCGGTTTCTCGATGAACATCAAGAATACTTCAAAGATCCTGGGTCATTACATCTTCCTGAAGGATGCGCAGATGAACCGAAATCAGTCTGACCACATCAACGCGCTGTTCTATATGTTCCGCAAGCTCAATTCCGTGCAGCTGGATTTTACAAGCATCATCACGATGGAGGGCGAATTTGAAAGCGATGATGTGTTCATCCGCACCTTGGGCAATTATCTGCTTGAAGTGCTCAATACCGATTATGACTGGTATGTGTTCTTTCGCATGCTGTTTGCGATCGAGCCGGACAATAACATCAATGATTTCCGTATGTTCCTTAATGTGATCAAGAACTATCTGGTCGATGATTACTGGCTCAACACGAGCTTCGTGCGGCTGCCGATGGAAGACGCGGCAGTGCTGCAGCGCGAATGCCTGCAGATGCTGGCTGATTCGCTGGTGCATATCGGAACGATCCATATCCTGCATGATGACAAGATGAGCCAGATCAACCGTGACTTTGTGCTTTTCGTCGAGGAGCTGGAACAGCGGACGATCTCTTACCGCGATTTCATGCAATATCACGAGGCATACCATGAGGAATGGCTCAGGCGCTGCGCGCTGATCTTTGGCCGGGAAAAACGGGAATAGCGCGCTGAAGGAATGCATAGGATGGAACAGCGAGGAGGGAAATCCGATGAAAAAACAGGCTCTTGCCTTTCTGACACTGTTTTCGCTGATCCTGATGCTTTCCGTCTACTATGTCACTTTGCCTAATGAGGTGACCAGCGTCATGAGCGAAGAAGACACTGCCGATGCAGCGGATGAACAGCCGCAGCAGCGAGAGACGAGCGCAACGCTGCAAGAGGAGATCGCGGCACGCATGAGCGAGAAGCTGAATGAGGCGCAGGCGGTCATGGCGGACAGCGCCGCCGGCGAAGCTGAAAAAGAGGCGGCGCTGCAGACCATCGAGGCAAATGAGACCGTGTCGCAGCTGCAGCAGCAAGTGATCGATCACCTGCAGGAAAAAGGGTGGGACTGCGCCGTGGAGATCAGCGACGGCGTATGCCGCGTGACCTTGTTTGAGCAAGATGAAGACAAGGCGGTCGTCACCCAGGTCATGAATGAAACATACAGTGTCGTGAACGGGAATTATTTGATTGAAGTGGCTTTCAAAAGTGCCTGAACTCTGCTATAATGTTTGCAGAAGGTGATAAATATGGCACAGGAATACATTTCGGTCAAGACGCAGAACGAGATCGGCGTGGTGGCCCTGAATAAATCCGTGTTTACGACGATCGCGAAGATCGCAATCGATGAGGATGACGCCATCGTGCTCAATGAGAGCTCGAATCTGTTCAAATATCCCATCAGCTGCAAGCTGGTGGATGGAAAGATGGTCTTAACCATCGAAGTGAAGGTAAAATATACTGCAAACGTTAGTGATGTCTGCAGCAAGCTGCAGAAGAAGATCTTTGAAAGCATATCTCACATGAGTGATTATACCCCGGATAAAATCGATATCCGCGTGGTGGGCTTTATTTTCTGAGAAATCCTGACGGATTTCTTTTTTTGGATACGGAGGTGGACATATGCCGGTATCTTTGGAAGACTGCCTGGTCATCGGCATCTCATCGCGGGCGCTGTTCGATCTGCGCCGGGAGAATGAGATCTTTGAACGTGATGGCTTGCAGGCATACAGCGACTATCAGATCGCGCATGAGGATGAGCTGCTTGAACCTGGCAGCGGCTTTTCGCTCGTCAAGGCGCTGCTGCGGCTGAACGCGCTGAGCGGAAAGCATATGGTGGAAGTCATCATCATGTCGCGCAACAGCGCGGATACTTCTTTGCGCGTGTTCAGTTCCATTGAGCATTATGGGCTGGATATCACCCGCGCCGTGCTCAGCGGCGGAGAAAATCTGTCTAGATACCTGGAATCATTCGGCGTGGACCTGTTCTTATCCGCAGATGAAGAAGATGTCCAGAACGCGGTCAATGCCGGTTTTGCGGCAGGCATCATCTATCCTCATGCGGATGACTATCAGCGTGAGGAGATCTCACAGATCCGCATCGCGTTTGACGGGGATGCCGTGCTCTTTTCGGATGAATCTGAAAAGATCTATCAGGAGCAAGGGCTGGATGCGTTCGTGGAATATGAACGAGCCAATGCCAGAAAGCCATTGCCTAAGGGCCCGTTTGCCAATTTTCTCAAGGCGCTGTCCCGGCTGCAGGACAGCTTTCCCCCAGATGCCGCGCCGATCCGCACCGCGTTGGTGACAGCGCGCAATACACCCGCCCGGGAGCGGGTGATCCGCACGCTGCGCGCATGGAACGTGCGGATCGATGAGGCCTTTTTTCTAGGCGGCATGCCTAAACGTGATGTGCTGCAGAAATTCGGCGCGCACATCTTCTTTGATGACCAGGATGCGCATGCTTCGCCGGCCAGCGAAGTCGTGCCCAGTGCCAGAGTTCCTTATCGCAGCGAAACCGAATCTTTACCGCAGACAGGAGGAGAACATGATGGAAACGAAAAGCCGGCATAAGCTCAGAGAGATCGCAATGACCTCTCTTTATCAGCATTTATTGTTAAACAAGGATATCCGCGAATGTGTATATGAAAACACCGAAAGCAATGAGATCGATCAGTTTCTGTACACGATCACCATGGATACTGTCAAATATAAGGACGCATATATCAAAAAGATCAGCGAGCATCTGAGCAGCGAGTGGACATTTGAGCGTCTTGGCTATGTGGAGCAGGCCATCTTGCTCATGGCTTGCTGCGAGATCGATCTGGAGATCGTACCTAAGCCGATCGTGGTCGATGAAGCTGTTACACTGGCCAAAAAGTATTGCGATGAACCGGCCTATCGTCTGATCAACGGCGTTCTCGATCAGCTTTGATATGAACGAGCGGATCTATCCGGTCGCCAGCATCGTAAAGTATATCAAAGGCATCCTGGATCAGAATCCTTATCTCAGCGGCATCCTGATCCAGGGTGAGGTGTCGAATCTGACCAGACATCGCAGCGGCCATTGGTACTTTACGCTAAAAGATGAAAAGGCGAGGCTCTCTTGTGTGATGTTTGCGTCCTACGCAGCGCGCTGCCGGGTAAATGTACAAGATGGCATGAAGGTCATTGTCAGAGGATCGCTTTCGATGTATGAGGCGCAAGGCAGCGTACAGTGCTATGTGACAGCGATCCGCAGCGACGGGCTGGGCGACCTGTATATGCAATATGAAGAGCTTCGCAAAAAACTGCATGTGGAAGGCTGGTTTGACGAGGGGCATAAGAAGCCCATACCGCGCTATGTCAGTGATATCGCGGTCGTGACCGCAAAAGAGGGCGCGGCGATCCACGATGTCCTTTCCACCATTGCCAGACGCTGGCCGTTAGCGGATGTCACGCTATACCCAGCGTATGTGCAAGGCGCGCATGCGGCGCCATCGCTGATCCGCGCTTTGAAGCGCGCTGACCAGGATGCGCATGAGTGCATCCTGCTGGTCAGAGGCGGCGGCTCGCTGGAAGATCTGTGGGGCTTTAACAGCGAGGCGCTCGTCCGCTGCATCTATGAGCTGGAAACTCCGCTCATCAGCGGAGTCGGCCATGAAAGCGATACGACCCTCGTCGATTTTGTCAGCGACCTGCGGGCTCCGACCCCGACCGGTGCGGCCATCATGGCGACCAATGATATCGCAGATGTGCAGCTCAGCCTGCAGCAGGAAGGCCGCTATTTGCAAGAGCGCATGCACACGCTGCTTGCGCAGGCTCGCCGAAAGCTGGATGTGGCTAAGGCGAACCGCTATCTCAGCGATCCGCTGCGATACGCTGCCGACTGGCAGATGCACTTGGCCTGGGCGAGCACTCAGCTTGACCACACCAAATGGAAGATATTGAACACGCGCGATGGTCTGCGTCATCGCGGCGCCATGCTTCATCAGCTGATGAAGCAGCAGCAGACGCGCAGAAAGGGCTTGCGCAGCGCAAAGACGCACTGGATGAGCGGATCGGCGCATCGCTTGCCCAGCGGCGGCGCCAGCTGCTCGAAAAAGCCGCGCTGCTGGATGCGTACAGCCCCCTGGCCGTACTGAAGCGTGGATATTCCATCACGGTCAAAGACGGCCATGTCATCAGGAGCGCCGCTCAGCTTGCCTGCGGCGATCATGTCTCGCTGCGATTTGGCGATGGGATGAAGCGCGCGGTGATTACAGAGGAGGAAGACGATGCCAAAGAAGGAATCATTTAAACAGTCGATGGATCGGCTGGATGAGATCATTGACCGGCTCAATCAAAATGAAGTAGAGCTGGAAGAGGCCATCACCTTGTTTGAGGAAGGGCTGAAGCTCGTCAAGCAATGCGATGCCCGGCTCAAACAATTCGAGAAGCGCGTCAGCGTGCTGAGCGAAGTGAAAGAAGAAGGTGAAGGCGATGCCTGATTTTGAAGCATACCTGCGATCGCTGCAAGAAGAAGGCAGGCCCTCACGCACACGAGACGCCATGTTTTATTCACTGCTGGGCGGAGGCAAGCGGGTCCGCCCGCGGCTGTTGTTTGCGGCGCTGCAAGGCTACGGACTGAACGAAGAGAGCGGCTATCCTTGCGCGGCCGCGATCGAGATGATCCATACATATTCGCTCATTCATGATGATCTGCCCGCGATGGACGATGATACGCTGCGCCGCGGCCGCAAGACGTGTCATATCGCCTTTGATGAAGCGAGTGCCATCCTGGCTGGAGACGGCTTGCTTACTGACGCGTTTGGCATCGTGCTGCGTTCGCCGTGTGATGATGCCCGCAAGGTAAAGCTCGTTTCTTTGCTCAGCGAATACAGCGGCAGCAACGGGATGATCCTGGGCCAGACGCTGGATATCGCCGCAGAATCACACCCGAACATGACTCAGGAAGAGCTGGAAGCGATCCACCTGCACAAGACCGGCTGTCTGCTCACGCTGCCTTTGCTTTGCGCGGCCGTACTTGCCGGACACGAAGAGGATCTTGAGACGCTCAAGCGTATCGGCAGGCTGGTCGGCCTTTCGTTTCAGATCCAAGATGATGTGATGGATGTGACGCTGAGCCAGCAGCAGACAGGCAAGTCAAGCAGCGATGTCGCCAATCATAAAGCGACCTATGTGGCGCTGATGGGGGCTGCGGATGCGTGCAGGCTGAGCGAGGAATATTATCAGGAAGCGGAGACGCTCTGTGCTCGTCTTCGCATGGATGCAGGAGAATTGCTGTCTTTGTTCGAACAGCTGCGCGCTCGCCGCAGCTGATCCAGAGAAAGGGGTGATCATGATGCACATCTATGACATCAGCGGCCCTGCCGATATCAAAAAGCTGTCAGTCAGAGAACTGGAAGAGCTCGCTGCCGAGATCCGCGCCTTTCTCATCGATTCGATCTCCAGAACAGGCGGACATCTTTCAAGCAATCTGGGCATCGTTGAGCTTACCTTGGCGCTGCACTGCGTCTTTGATTCTCCGCGTGATCGTATCTTGTTTGATGTCGGCCATCAGAGCTATGTTCATAAGATCCTCACCGGCCGTGCGCGGCAGTTTTCCACGCTGCGCCAATACAAGGGACTTTCTGGCTTTCAGAAACGCCATGAGAGCGAGCACGACTGCTGGGAAGCCGGACATTCATCCACATCGCTTTCAGCCGCGCTGGGCATGGCAGTGGCTCGTGATCTCAATGGTGAGCATTACCATATCGTCCCGGTGATCGGAGATGGCGCTATGGCCAGCGGCATGTCGATGGAGGCACTGAACCAGATCGGCGGCGAAGAGCGCAACATGATCATCATCTTCAATGATAATTCCATGTCCATCTCCCGCAACGTCGGCGCCATGGATGTTGCGTTCACCAGGCTGCGCACGAGCCGTTCTTACACCACGCTGAAAAATGATCTGGAACAAGGATTGTCCACCAGCAAGTTCGGCCGCAGCCTGCTGAAGGGAATGAAGAACTTCAAGAATGCCATCAAGGATAATGTGGTCGATACTTCGATCTTCGGTGAGTTCAACCTCGATTATATCGGTCCCATCAATGGGCACGATATCGGTGAGCTCATCAAGGTCCTCAAGATGGCCAAGCAGCACAAAGGGCCGATCGTCGTTCATGTGCTGACCAAGAAAGGAAAAGGCTATCCATTTGCTGAAAATGATAAAGAGGGCATCTGGCATGGTGTAGCTCCTTTTGATCCAAAGAGCGGCAAGCCCCTTGCTGTGCTGCCGCCCGGACATTGTTCCTGGAGCGAAGCGATCGCACGCATTCTGTGCGATCTGGCCAGAGCGGATCGTGACATCGTCGCGATCACACCGGCGATGAAGGCCGGCGCCAAGCTTGGCATGTTCGCAAATGAGTTTCCTCAGCGCTTCTTCGACTGCGGCATTGCTGAGGAACATGCCATGACCTTTGCGGCTGGACTGGCAGTGAATGGCAAGCGGCCGTTCATCTCGGTCTATTCCTCATTCCTGCAGCGCGCTTATGATCAGATCAATCATGATGTCGCGCGCATGAAGCTGCCGGTCGTCATTGGCATCGACCGCTGCGGCCTTGTCGGTGAAGATGGAGAGACACACCATGGCGTCTTTGATATCACGATGCTGCATGCCATTCCTAATCTGATCATGGCGCAGCCAAAGGACGCCAAGGAAGCCCGTGCGCTGATGAAGGCGGCATTTGCCGCGAATCAGCCATTTTGCATCCGTTATCCCCGCGGCAGCATTCCTTATGTGAGCGAAGACGTCGAGGCGGCATTGCCTGGCACCTGGACGCGCTGGACCCCAGAGAAAGCGCTGCGTGCCTGTGTCATCAGCTATGGCAGCGATATCGACCGCATCGTTTCTAAGGTCAAGGCCAACGATATGCCGGTGGAGATCATCAACGCACGTTATCTCAAGCCGCTGGATGAAAAGATGCTCGATGAAGTGCTGTATCGTGATGTGCCGCTGATCGTATATGAGAGCGACATGCTGGATGGCGGCCTCTCCGCCGCGATCCTGCAATACATCAACGATCATCGGATTTGCCGCCATCTCATCCGTATTGGCATCAAGGATCATTATGTGGAACAAGGAAGCATCCCGCAGCTGCGCCGTGCGGAAGGAATCGATATGAATACGCTGTTCGCACAGCTGGAGGAACTATGCGCATGAGGCTCGATCAGGCCTTGAGCGCGCAGCTCGGCAGCCGCAGCCGCGCGCAAGACGCGATAAAGGAAGGTAGGGTGCTGGTCAATGGCATCCGTGTATATAAGAACAGCGTGCCGGTCACAGCGAATGATCAGATCGAGGTCGTGGCCAAGGAAGATGATTTCGTATCCCGCGCCGGAGCTAAGCTCAACGGCGTGCTCGATGAATTTGGCATATCGCTGCAAGACAAGGTCGTCCTGGATGTCGGGGCAAGCACCGGCGGCTTCAGCGATGTCTGTCTCCGTCGCGGTGCGGCCCTGGTCTATGCGCTTGATGTGGGCCATGATCAGCTGCATGAGCGGCTCCGCCATGATCCGCGCTGTGTTAATATGGAAGGCCGTAATGCCAGAGACCTGCGCGCCGACTGGTTCGCGAGGCCAATCGATTTTCTTTGCATGGATGTCTCATTCATCTCGTGCCGCACCTTGCTGGAGGTCATCGCGGCACAGCTTTCTCATCCTGAGGCAGTCGTGCTGATCAAGCCGCAGTTTGAGGCCGGCAAGGCCTTTTTGAACAAACATGGCATCCTCAAAGATGACAACGTGACAGCGCGGGTGCTTCGGGAAGTGAGCGAAGCGGCGCAGCAGCTGGGCTGGAGCGTGCGCCATCTGCGCTTGAGTCCGCTGCCGGGCCGTGATGGCAATCGCGAATTTCTCATGCATCTAAGCCGCGAAGGCAAGACAAGGACCTACGACTACCGAGCGCTGGCCAAAAGCAGGTAATATGGAGGTGAGAACGTGCTGACACAGATCTATGTGAAAAACTTCGTGCTGATCGATGCTGTCAGGCTCGACCTGGACAGCCGCATGAGCGTCTTTACCGGAGAGACCGGGGCTGGAAAATCATTGCTCATCGACGCGATCGGCCTATTGTGCGGACAGCGGGCATCAGCCGGTTATGTGAAAAGAGGGGCTCAACGCGCCATCATCGAAGGTGTGTTTTCCCTGCGGCCGAATTCCCGGGCCGCGGCGCTGCTTGCGCAGCAAGGCTTTGAGCTGGAAGACGATGAGCTGATCATCAGCCGGGAGATCACGGCTGAAGGCAAGAGCAGCGTGCGCCTCAATCAGCGCGCGATCACCGCGGCTTTCTTGCGAGAGCTCAGCACGGAACTCATCGACATTCATTCCCAGCACGATAATCAGTATCTGCTGCAAAGCCGTTATCATCTGCAGCTGCTGGATCGTTATTGTGAAGATGAACGCTTGCTGCAGACGGTGCGGGATGCTTACCGCGCATATCATGATCTACAGGTACGGATGGATAAGCTGCAGAATGAAGAGCTCAATGAAGAGGATCTGGATGAACTTACCGAACAGCTCAATGAGATCGATGATGCTCATTTACGCAAAGATGAACCGGAAGAGCTGGAGACACGCATCCATGAGCTGAACCGGGCCGAAACGGTAAAAAAGCAAGTTTCCTCGGCCCTGGAACTGCTGGATGGGGAACGCGGCAGCAATCCTGCGCTCTATCAGGCAATGCGTGCCTTAGAGAACATCAGCGATCTGGAAAGCATCGCACCGCATGCGAATGCGCTGAGCGATGCGTACTATGAAATCGAAGAGCATATCGCAGCTTTGCAGGATGTGCTTGCGCATATGGATGACGATGAGCAGCTGCTCAATGAGATGCAGGAGCGTCTGTTCCTCTATCACCGGCTGTATCGCCGTTACGGCGGCTCCTATGAGGATGTGATGGCACATCGCGATGCCTGTGAGGCCCGCATTGACCGCATCTTGCATCGGCAGGATCATATCGATACGCTGCAGCAGCAGCTCAGGCAGGCCCAAGCGGAATATGAAGCTGCCGCGGCCCGCCTGCATGAATTGCGGGTGCAGAAAGCGGCTGATCTGGAAGAGCAGGTCATGGGGCAATTGCGCGATCTGATGCTGGAACATGCGCGCTTTCATATCTGCATCACGCCAGCCCGTCCTTCTGCATCTGGCAGCGACGCTGTGGAGTTTCAGGTTGCCATGAACCGCGCGCAGGCGTTCACCCCGCTGCATAAGAGCGCCTCAGGCGGCGAGCTCTCACGGCTGATGCTTGGATTAAAGTGTGTATTCACGCATCTGCAAGGCATCGAGACCGTGATCTTCGATGAGATCGATACTGGCGTGAGCGGTCGGGTCGCGATGGCGATCGGGCGCAAGATGCAGCAGCTTGCCCAAGATACCCAGGTGCTCTGCGTGACGCATCTGGCTCAGGTCGCGGCCTGCGCTGATCAGCACTTGCTCGTGCAGAAGCAGGACGATGGCAGTGTGACGAGCACTTCCATCCATGTCCTGGAATCGGATGCGCGGATCAGGCAGCTGGCGCTCATCGCTTCTGGCAGCGTGAGCAGTGCCTCTTTGCAGGCCGCCAGGGAACTGCTTGAATCCGCGCGCAGGTAATATTATCCTGTATGAAAAACACCGTCCCGCGTCACAATAGCGCTGAGGAGGTGTTTTTTATGAAACGGCGCTTTGCCTTTCTGCTTGCGGCCTGCATGCTGTTCATGCCGTTCAGCGTCTATGCCCAGGATGAGCTCATCTTAGGCGGAGACAGCGTGGGCATCGAGATCGGCTATGGCGGACTTTACGTAAGCGGCACCTATGACATCGGCGAAGATATCCATCCTGCTGATGTATTCGCGCCAGGCGACATCATCGTCGCGCTTGATCATCAGACAGTGAAGGACATGGATGCTTTTTACGCGATCCTGAAGCAGCATCAGGATCCGGTCAATACGATCCCGGTCACGCTCAAACGTGCCGGCCAAACGATCGAAACAGCGATGAAGACGGTATTTGACCATGACCGGCACACGGTGACATGCGGGCTGTATCTCAAGGAAAAGATGAGCGGCGCGGGGACGATGACTTACTATGATCCAGCTGCTCATCGTTATGGCGCGCTGGGCCATGAGGTCAATGGCGTGCCAGATACGGTCAGCGGAGAACTTCATGAGGCATCGGTCCTTTCTTTTACTCGTGCGCAAAGCGCACAGGCCGGCGCAAAACAAGCACGTATCGATGATGACCTGATCGGCGTGATCGATGAGAATACGCCGATCGGCATCTATGGTCCTTATCAGACGCTGCCCGAGCATGTGACCAAGCTCGAGTGGGCAGCGCATGATGAGGTGAAGCTGGGAAAAGCCACTTTTTACACGGTGCTCGAGGGAGAGAAGATCGAGGCCTTTGATATCGAGATCACCGCCTTGCATCCCCATACCCAGGATGATATGAAAGGGATCGAGTTTCAGGTAAGCGATGAACGTTTGCTTGAACGGACCGGCGGCATCATCCAGGGCATGAGCGGATCGCCGATCGTACAAGATGGCAAGATCGTCGGTGCCGTGACGCATGTCGTGACTTCATCACCAGACAAAGGATATGGCGTGTATGTCGAATGGATGCTGAAACATACGCGTTCGTAAAATCGACCAAAATCGACCTTTCTTCGAATAAAAGGCGCATATTGCGTGCACAGCGTCGTTTATCATCCGTTTTCCATTGAAATCTTAAGAAATTCACCTTTGTTCGACACCGTTTGCCATCTGCTCCTCTATAATTTGAATTGAGGAGTTGGAAAATAATGGAAACAAAACTGCAAATCTATCTGGTTGATGACAGCCAGGATATGATTCAAAAAATGAAGGACGGCCTGCGGTCGAGCAAGCTGTTCGAAGTCATCGGAAGTGCGCTGAACGGGGAGCAGTGTCTGCATGAGCTGCATGCGCATACCGTCGATATTCTCGTCCTTGACCTCATCATGCCTGCGGTGGACGGTATGGAGGTGCTGGCCAACCTGAAAAAACATCATATCGAAGCCCGGCACATCGTCTGCACGACACCGATACTGAATGATTTCATCATCGGCCAGCTGCAGCGCTATGATGTCGATTACATACTGATGAAACCGTTTGAGCTGGATTCACTGGAGCAGCGGCTGAGGGTCATCTGTGGTTTTTCTCCAAAGATCCCTTCGGTCGATCCGATGATCCAAGTCAATCTGGATGCGGATGAGCAGCAGCGCATGCAGAAGCTTGAGCTGGAAAGCGAGATCACTTCGCTGCTGCATGAGATCGGAATACCGGCACATATCAAAGGCTATATGTATCTGCGCACCGCGATCCTGGAAACATATCTGAATGTGGATTTTCTTGGCCAGATCACCAAGGTGCTGTATCCAGAGATCGCCCGGAAATATGAGACGACAGCAAGCCGGGTGGAAAGAGCCATCCGGCATGCGATCGAGGTCGCGTGGAATCGCGGCAACATTGATGCGATCGACGATATCTTCGGTTATACGATCTCTGCGTCCAAGGCCAAACCGACCAATTCAGAATTCATCGCCATGATCTCTGACAAGCTGCGTCTGGAGCATCGTCTGAAAAGCCGCAAGGCTTTTGTGCCACAGTATCGCTGAACATGGTATAATAGGGGAACGAAAGCGGGGAATGAAGATGGCGGGACGAGTGATCTTTCATGTGGATATCAACGCGTATTTTGCCAGCGCAGAGCTGTTGAAGAACTCGGCGCTGGAAGGACAGCCGGTCGCAGTGGCAGGGCTGAGCCGGCGCAGCGTCGTATCTACGGCGAGCTATGAAGCGAGAGCCTATGGCGTGCACAGCGCGATGCCGCTGCATGAGGCGCTGCGCAAATGCCCGGATCTGATCGTCGTTCAGGGAGACTACCAGTGGTATGAGGAACTCAGCCGCCGTTTCTTTGATTTTCTGCGCCGCTATACGCTTTCGGTCGAACCAGCCAGCATCGATGAAGGTTATATGGATGTGACCGAGACGATCCGCCGCTATCGCCGTCCTTTGGATCTTGCCTGGCAGATCCAGCAGGGACTGTATGATGAGCTGCGCCTGCCGGTCAGCATCGGCGTGGCCCCCAATAAATTTTTGGCCAAGATGGCCAGCGATATGCGCAAGCCGATGGGCATCACAGTGCTGCGCCGTCAGGAGATCGCCAAAAAGCTGTGGCCGCTGTCTATCGAAGCGATGTTCGGCATCGGAAAAAAAAGCGTGCCGCTGCTGCAGCGAGAAGGTATCCTTACGATAGGGGATGTGGCTGATCCGGTCAATGAGCGCGCCATCATGCGCATCCTTGGCCCTCACGCATATACGATGATCTCCCATGCCCGCGGCATAGGATCGAACAAGCTTTCCTACACGACGACATCTCGTTCGATCTCTCAGTCCACCACGCTGGATGAAGATGTGGAAGAATATCAGGAGATGGCGGTCACCCTGCGCACGTTGGCGCGGCGTCTGGCACGGCGAGCCGCACAAGAGGAAGTGAAGGGCAGGCTGATCTCTGTCAGCATTCGTTACAGCGATTTTCGCAATGCTGTCCGCAGCACGACGCTCGATCATTATGTCAATGATGAGAAGACGATCTATGAACATGCGCTTTATTTGTTTGACCGTAATTACAGCGGAGAGCCGGTGCGTCATCTGGGCATCCATCTGGGATCATTGAAGGATCGGCGTCATATGATCCATCAGCTTTCGATGTTTGAGGAGCAGCAAGCCCCCAATACGATCGACGAGGTGCTTGAACAGCTCAACGCGCGTCTGCCCGGCGCGCATCTCATCCGTGCCTCAGAAGCTGCAGACAAGTCGAAACAAGGCTGATCTTGCGTACGATACCAGTGGTATCGTTTTTTCTTTGCGCATATGATGCAGTGAGGTGTTGAGCAATGAAACGTCGTAAACTGCATCGTCATTCTTTCATCCACAGGTACCGTCATGTATACATATTCATCACGATACTCGTCATCAGCGGTTTTTTGATGGGCTGTTTCGCGTCCCGCTATATCAATGCCGCGGATATCGAACAGCTTTCCAGCATCTTGACGACGGTGCCGGAAGACATGGATCAGTACAGCTTTTTCATCAATCAGTTTTTCCTGGGCATCGTGCTCATCGTGGTCGTTTTCCTGTTTGGCACCAGCCTGGCCGGCATCCCGATCATCAGCTTCATCGTCTTTACCAAAGGGGTGCAGATCGGCTTTTCCTGTGCGCTGTTCCTCTATACGTATCAGTTCAAGGGCGTGCTTGGCATCATCCTGACGCTGGTGCCGCAGGTGCTGTTCGATGTGCTGGCCTTATACTTGATCAGTGCCAGCGCGCTGCAATGCTCGATGTACATCTGTTACAGCACGACCAACCGAGAGCGTCTGGATCTGAAAAAGCTGATGAATTATCTGCTTAATGATATCTTCGTCTGTTTCCTGCTCGTCCTGGCTGGTTCATATCTGAAGGCCACATTGGGCATTGAGTTCATTCGCCTGTTTAATCTCATGTGATTCTGTATTATAATATCGACATGGACAAAAATAAACTGACTTATGATTACATTGCCGGAACAGACATTTATCTCTGGCAGCGGAAAGACATGTTCCGCATCAATACGGATACGGCGCAGCTGGCACGGTTCATGAAGGTGAAGAAAGGAGAACGAGTGCTCGATGTAGGGACCAACAACGGCGCGCTGCTGTTAGCGGCAGAAAGATCTGCGCCTTCCTATCTATGCGGCGTCGATATCCAGGAAGAGGCCTGTGCACTGGCCCGTTTCAACATGCAGGAGCATGGGATCGATCATGCGGAGATCCGCTGTGAGGATTTTTCAACGAGCAATTTGCGCGGCTTTGATGTCGTGCTTTGCAATCCGCCTTATTTTCAGCAAGGGCACCACGGGGAGATCAGCGTGAGCCCCAAGGCCATCGCCCGCCATGAGTTTTTCCTGCGTCTGGATGTGCTCATCGCCAATGTAGCCAGGTCACTGAAGGAAAATGGCCGGTTTTACCTTGTGCACCGCAGTGAACGCATCCCGGACATCCTGGAGCAGTGTCAGCTGAACCGTCTGGAAGTCAAGACGATGCAGCTGATGTTCGATGAACAAAAGGAATATGCGGTCGGTGTGCTCATCGAGGCGATACTCGGCGCAAACCGTCTGCTCCGGGTCCCGCAGCCGGTGTTCATCCGCCGCTAGCGGAAGGAGGGATACCATGGACCTGCGCGAAGCCTTTGGCGATTATCGCTATTATCTTCAGATGAATGAACATAGATCGCCGCGCACCATTGCGTCCTATACCGCTGATCTGAAGCGCTATATCGCTTATCTTGAGGAGATGGGCATTCATGCGCCGCAGCAGATCAGCGAAACAGATGTACAGGATTATCTGATCGAACGCAGCGAGGAAAGCCGCCCTGCCACGGTCAGCCGCACGCTTTCTTCCTTGCGCTCTTTTCATCGTTTCCTTTCGCTGCAGCAGCCCGGCACCTTAGATCCGACCCGTTTCTTGAAAGGGCCGCACGCTGCCTTGCATCTGCCGCGTTATCTCAGCCGCACGCAGATCGAAAAGATCTTGAACAGCTTCGGCAAGGAAGATCTGGATATCTTTCATCAAGCGATCCTGGAGCTGCTGTATGGCTGCGGCCTGCGGGTCAGTGAGTGCTGCGGCCTGCGGCTGAACCAGGTCCATGTCGAACAGCACGTGCTGCGGATCAGCGGAAAAGGGGATAAAGAACGGATGGTCCCGCTGCATGAAGAAGGAATGCGGGTGCTCCAGCAATATCTGCGGCTGGTTCGTCCCTCATGGGAGAAAAAGCGGCTTCCTTATGTCTTTCTCAACAGCCGGGGCAATCCGCTCACACGCCAATATGTCCATCAGATGATCAAAGATGTCTTGCGCTCCCTGGGCATGGATACCAGTTATTCCGCGCACAGCTTCCGGCACAGCTTTGCTACGCATCTATTGGAAGGCGGCGCTGACCTGCGGGTCGTGCAGGAGCTGCTCGGGCATAGTGACATTGCAACGACGCAGATCTACACGCATGTGCAGGATCAACGGCTGAAACAGACTTATGATGTCTGTCATCCCTTTGCCAGAGAGGAGGAAGAAGAGTGAGCACATATCAAAGGATATTTCTGATCATCATCGATTCATTCGGGATCGGGGAGGCTGAGGATGCGGCGGCCTTCGGAGATGCCGGCGCCGATACGCTCGGACATATCGCGCAGCACCATATGCCCTTGCGCATCCCACATCTTTGCCGGCTTGGTCTTGTGCAGCTGCGTCCGCTGCCGCAGCTGCGATCAGCAAGCGAGACGATCGGATGCGCCGCGCGCCTGAAAGAAGCCAGCGCGAGCAAAGATACGATGAGCGGGCATTGGGAGATGATGGGCCTGCCTGTACATACGCCTTTTCGCACCTTTACCGATACCGGATTTCCACAGGGGCTCCTCGATGCGCTCAGCAGCCGCTGTGATCATCGCCGTATCATCGGGAACAAAGCGGCCAGCGGAACCGAGATCCTGGATGAGCTGGGCGAACAAGAGCTGAACAATGGCGATCTCATCGTCTATACTTCAGCAGATTCAGTATTGCAGATCTGCGGCAACGAAGAGACGATGGGCTTGCCGACCTTGTATCGGTATTGCGAGGAAGCGCGGGCGCTGACGATGAAGGAGGAATGGCGGGTCGGCCGGGTCATCGCCAGGCCATACCGCGGCCGGCGCCGAGGGGAATTTGTGCGGACCGCCAACCGTCATGATTATGCCTTGGCGCCATATGGACGTACAGTGCTTGACGAGCTGAAAGAAAACGGCTATGATGTCATCGGCGTCGGCAAGATCAGCGACATCTTCAGCGGCAGAGGCATCACCAGAAGCATCCGTTCCGCCAGCAGCGTGGAAGGGATGAGGCAGACCATCGAGTGTGCGAAGACGACATTTCAAGGCCTGTGTTTCGTCAATCTGGTCGACTTTGACGCGCTGTGGGGTCATCGCCGCGATCCGCTTGGATACGGCGATGAGCTGGAGCGTTTTGATGTCCTGCTGGGCGAGCTGCTTCAGCTTCTGAGAAAGGATGATCTGCTCATGGTCAGCGCTGACCACGGCAATGATCCGACCTTTCGCGGCAGCGACCATACGCGGGAAGATGTGCCGCTGCTGATGTATTCTCCCTCGATGTGTGTCCACGGACTGCTGGAAAGCGGAGCGACATTTGCCGACATCGGCGCTACGATAGCCGAAAACTTTCAGGTCTGCATGCCGGAGGGGACAGCCGGCAGATCGCGGCTGAAAGTGATCAACAGGAGAGGATGAGTAAATATGAGTTGTGAAGGATGTCCAAGCAAGGGAAACTGCAGCAAGAGCGAAGGCTCCTGCGGTATCGTGAATAATCCCAATAACCATATCCGGCACATTGTCGGAGTCATGAGCGGGAAGGGCGGTGTAGGAAAATCCAGCATCAGCGTCCTGCTTGCCCGTCAGCTGGCGCGCAAAGGTCTCAAGGTCGGCATCATGGATGCCGATATCACCGGCCCCAGCATCCCCCGGCTGCTTGGCATGCCGCGGGCACAGGCATATGGCAGCAACGACGCGATCGAACCGGTCGTGGACAAAGATGGCATCAAATGCATGTCGCTGAATTTCTTGATGGAGGATGAGAATCAGCCGGTCGTATGGCGCGGGCCGATCGTCGCCAATGCGGTCAAGCAGTTTTATACCGATGTCATCTGGGGCGATCTTGATGTGTTGTTCATCGATATGCCGCCGGGCACTGGCGATGTCGCGCTTACGGTGCTGCAGTCCATTCCGGTCAACGGGGTCATCATGGTCTCCACGCCGCAGCCGATGGTCTCCATGATCGTATCGAAAGCAGTCAACATGTGCCGGCAGCTGAAGATCCCGGTATTGGGCGTGATCGAAAACATGAGCTATATCGTCTGTCCGAACTGTCATGAGCGGATCGCGCTCTGTCAGGACAGTGACCGTGATGATTTCCTCAGACAAAATGAGCTGAAATTGTATGGTGAGCTGCCGATGACCCAGACGCTCATGAACATCAATCACGATGAGGCTTTTGACGCGCGCACCCTCATTGAGATCGATCAGCTGATGGAACCGGCGCTCAAGGCACTGCGAGAAGATCTGGGAATCTGAGCCGATGAATTTACAAAGCCGCATCGATGCTTTTTCATCGTGGGTGTGCGTACATAAGGAAGCGCTGCGCAAGGATCCTTTATTGCTGCAGGAAGGAATCGGGCTGCTCGATGGTTCACTGCATGGAGAATGCGAGCTGCTGGAAGGAAAGCTTCACATCATTTTGAGCGCAGATGATCCGCTGTGGTATTATGTGCTTGCGCAAATACAGGTCGCTGATAAAGACATCATTTTTCATGCCGGCAGAGATCCGCTGAAGGACGCGGACTACAGCGTCACGCTGTTTGATCGGGAACTGCGCGCTTCTCAGGTGATGATACATATGGGTGCTCAGCAAGATCTTCATGTCTATCACGAGGCGCTGTGCGCATGCAGCGAAGAAGAAGCCACAGTGTGCGTCAAGGTCATGCTGGAGGCATCGCTGGGCGATGCGCTGGCCGCTACCCAGATCGCTTTGATCATCATCGAAAAGCAGCCGCTGAGCGAGGGGATCGCGCTCAATGCACTGTATGATGCGCTATGCGCAGAAATGGATGATCCATCACCTGCCGCGATCTTCACGCCATATCAGCCCTCTCTTCGCGATCGCAGGCCGCTGCCGCGCTTTGATATCCTGGCGGGCACCACATGTCTGCCATCGCTCGTCAATGAGTATTATCTGGACGTCTCCCGGACATTCCGCGATCTGCAGCATATCGGCGCATGTCCATGCTATGTATGCGTGGATGCCGATGTGGACACGCTTGAACAGCTGCTGGATGTGCGCACTGAAGCTGCGGCCAGGCTGCAGGAGGCTTTTGCTGCGCATACGCTGCATGGCCTGCTGATCGGAAGCGCGCTGGGCAGTGCACATGCTTATATCGATCTGCTTCTCTTTGCGCCGATCACTCTGGCGCAGCTACAGGAGACAGCGGGGAATGATCATGTGCGCCTTTCGCTCTATTTGTTTCATCAAGGCAGCCAGGCAGCGCAACTTGCCGATATTCAAGCCGATCTTGCCGGTTGACATGACTTTGGCAAAGATCGTGATATAGTATAAGTGAACAAAAGGAGAGGTGCTTATAACACAGACCTCGGGGCCGTCTGGATAGCGTGAATGAGCAGAACTTGGTCGGGAAGATCAGACAGACGGAAGAGGCTCTGATACATCGGACGACATCCTGCATGTGGGAGAAAGACAGCTCATCCGGGATCATGAACAAGGATGAGGAAAGGACTTTCCCCGGATCCAGGAAGATGTCGGACGATGGCTGAAATGAGGGGAAAGGGCAGGACGGATCCGTGGTGAAAGATACGGGAGATTCGCAAAGTCTGAGAACAGGTACCCGAATTTTGGCGTTATAAAGGAAAAGGGATGCGCATCGCATCTCTTTTTCTTGTTTGTGCTGTGTATCTCATTGTATAATACTGAGGTATCTGACAATGGTAAGAACAGGGGGATGTTATGAAGACCTTATCGATAATGAGTGCCAGGATCCTTGCCGGTGTGCTTTCCCTGATCAGGCGCGGTGGCAGCCTTCCAGGACAGATTGCCTTGAAGCTGGATCGTGATGTGCTCAAAAAGCTGAGATTTGACGGGATCATCGTCATGGTCACTGGCACCAATGGCAAGACGAGCACAAGCAATATGATCGCGGATCTGTTGGAACATGCCGGAAGACATGTGATCTCCAACCGCCGCGGCGACAACATGCGGGCCGGCGTAGCGACCGCGATCCTCACGCACAGCACGCTGCGAGGGAAAGTAAAAGGCGATGCCATGGTTCTGGAGGTCGATGAGCTCAATGTGCGCCATCTGCTTCCGCAGCTGCCGGTAAACGCGTTGGTCGTGACCAATTTCTTTCGTGATCAGCTTGACCGTGCCCGTGAGATGGAGCAGCTCATCGCGACGATCGAGCAGGCAATCGGCACGTTTGCGGGCACTTTGGTGCTCAATGCCAACGATCCAAACGTGATGCGTCTGGCGGACCATGCACCGGCTGCTTCTGTATTTACTTTCGGCGTGGACCGCAACGCCGCAAGCACGAAGAAGACCCAGGAAGCAAGCGAGGGAAAATTCTGTCCGCGCTGCGGCGCCAAGCTGACTTATTCTTATTATCAGTATTCTCATATCGGCGTCTATCATTGCAGCGGATGTGATTTTCACGCGCCAGCGCCCGATGTGCTGCTTACACAGATCGATCTGCGCGCTCAGCAGTTCTCCTGGAACGCACGGACTTATCGTTCCCCTGGCCAGGGGCTATATACGGTATACAACTGCGCCGCGGTCTGTGCAGTCGCTTCGCTCTTTCAGATCAATGATACGGCGCTGCGGCGAGTATTTGATCATGCTCCGCAGCCGAAGGGACGCAATGAGCGTTTCATCATAAATGATACTGAATGCGTATTGAACCTGGTCAAGAATCCGACCGGCGCCAATGAAGTGATGAAGGTCATCGAGGCGGATGATCGGCGCAAATGCGTGCTGATCGTCCTCAATGACCATGAGCAGGACGGCACGGATGTCTCCTGGATCTATGACACACATTTCGAGAAATTCATCGATCCGCAGACAAAGATGGTCATCTGCACCGGCACGAGAGCGTACGACATGGCACTGCGGATGAAATATGAAGGGTATGCGGGCGATCTGCGTGTCATCACGGATCTGCAGCAGGCGGTCGATGAACTGTCAGCGCAGAAGGACTGTGTCCTCTATGCCATCGCGACCTATACCGCACTTCTGCCGACCAGAAATGCCATTGTCAGGAGGCTGGAAAAATGAAGGAACTGAAAATCTTATGGATGTATCACGATATCATGGATCTGTATGGCGATAAGGGCAATATGCTCGTGCTGACCCAGCGCTGCCGCAAAAGAGGCATTGAGATCACCATCGATACGTGTGGCATCGGTGAACAAAAGGATGTACGAGAATACGACCTGCTTTTTCTGGGCGGCGGGGCAGACCGGGAACAGATGATGCTGATGGATGATCTGCGCGCCCGCAAGGAACAGATCGCGCAGGCAATGGCAGAAAAAAGCTTCGTGTTTCTCGTCTGCGGCGGATATCAGCTATTTGGCCAGTATTATATCGCCGCGGATGGCAGCCTCATCGACGGACTAGGCTTTTTTGATTACTATACGGATACCGGTGCCAATGGCACGCGCTGCATCGGCAACATCGCTGTGGACTGTCTGCTCGATGGCCGCCATCTCACCGCTGTCGGCTTCGAGAACCATGGCGGACAGACAAAACAGGTGAAGACACCGCTGGGCAAGGTGCTGCATGGCTATGGCAATACATTCCAGGATGGGATGGAAGGGTTTTATCAAGGACAGGTCTTTGCGACATATATGCATGGGCCATTGCTTCCGAAAAACCCGGATATCGCCGATTTCATGATCATCAAGGCGCTGCAGAAGAAAGATCCGCAGATGCGCATGGAAGAGCTGAAGCCGCTGGACGACACGCTGGAATATCAAGCCAAAAACGTGATGCTCAGACGTCTGGGCGTCCCGGAAGTGCCTTATGAATTCAAGGGATGAACAAGCACGATGATCGAGAAGGATGCGTGATGATCCGGAAGAGATTGCTGAGGCACTGAATCTGGTATGAGAAACTTTCCTGCAATTTGACGTGCCTGACTATTCTGATGAGGGCGAATGAAATTCGAGAGGGACGAGCATGGAATATCAGATTGACGATAAACAGCTGAATGCTTCCGTATTTCTTTCACTGTTCAATCAGGTATGGCTGAATGCTTATGATGTGAAACAGATAGGATCGGGTGAAGGATATGGAAAACGACAATCAAGAAAAAGGGCATAAAGAGGATTCTTTGACATTAGCCAAGCTGGTCAGCACCTGGTATGTTGGTGCTATTGTCGGATTCGCGCTGGGTAATTTAGTTGGAAATTTGACGACAGCAGCAATCGGTGCGGTCATTGGCGCTAGTGTAAGCTGGATTTTTAAGCGGAATTTAACGAATAAAGAATGATTTGCTCTTCCTCTGTGAAATGAAAAAGAACAGCTCCCAATCAGATAAAGAACATGGAAAAGCAGGCATCATGAAGCAACGTCCCGCGTATGTCGCACAAAGAAAATGCATAAAGGGTTTCAGAACAAAGAATATCACCGATATCTGCGTTTCTAATATGATTGTCTTATCGCCGCAGCATGCGGAATATAAGAACGCTGAAGATGCAGTAAAGGATCGATAGATCATTCATTTGAACAGTGATAAGCGATCCCCATCATCTCAATATAATGATGATTTCTCAACAGTGGTGTTAGCATAAAAAGTGGACAGGAAGAATAGAGAAGGATAACATAACAAGTA
>ERZ1643246.891-NODE-891-length-35340-cov-7.396939_pt1 | contig 35340 bp, 23 predicted proteins | sample MGYA00579265_ERZ1643246 | MGnify/ENA primary metagenome ERZ1643246 (study PRJEB29033, sample SAMEA4952261) | chicken gut metagenome | biome: Broiler Chicken; feature: Gastrointestinal Tract; material: Caecum | place: Ireland | collected 2018 | study: Broiler...
AATTGGGAAAGGTATAAACAGGTGATTTACTGTGATTAAAGATAATCAGAAGTACTTTAACCGGATGCATGTGGTTGTGGATGCCCTGGTCATTATCATTTCCTATCTTCTGGCCTGGGTCCTGAAGTTCCGCACCACCCTGTTCGGCCATTCGGTGCTGACGCTTCCGTTTGCCTATTATGCCCTGTGCCTGGTACTGATCATACCGATCTATCTTGTGCTCTATTACGCATGCAATCTCTACACGCCGAAGAGAGTGCAGGGACGAAGGCTGGAGGCTGCCAATATTTTCCGGGCCAACACCATCGGTCTTCTGGTGGTTATCCTGGGACTGTATATGGTCCGGCAGCAGCATGTTTCCAGAAGCATGCTGGTGATCTTTTATGTGATCAACTGTCTGCTGGAGATTATTCTTCGAAATCTGATCCGCTACGTCCTTCGGAATATGCGGAGGAAGGGGTACAATCAGAAGCATATCCTGCTGGTGGGATACAGCCGGGCAGCCGAGGAGTATATTAACCGGATCCTTGCCCATCCGGAGTGGGGCTACACGGTCCGGGGAATTCTGGATGATCATGTGACAGCAGGAACCACCTACCGGGGAATCAAGGTGCTGGGGAGAATTGAAAATCTGATGGTCATCCTTCCGGAAAATAAGCTGGATGAAATTTCCATTACCCTGGGGCTGAATGAATATTACCGGCTGGAGGAGATCGTGGCTCTGTGTGAAAAATCGGGTGTCCATACAAAATTCATTCCCGATTACCACAATATTATCCCAACGAAGCCCTATACAGAGGACCTGATGGGTCTGCCGGTGATCAATATCCGGTACGTTCCCCTGAGCAATACATTCAACGCCTTGACGAAGCGGATTATGGATGTGATCGGTTCGCTTCTGTGTATTGTCATTTTTTCACCGGTTATGCTGATCGCCGTAATCGGGATCAAGCTGACATCGCCGGGACCGCTGATCTACAGGCAGACCCGGGTAGGACTGCACAACCGGAGCTTTGAGATGTATAAATTCCGCTCCATGGAGGTGCAGGATCCGGAAAAAGAGAAAAAAGGCTGGACAGTTAAAAACGATCCCAGGGTGACATCCTTCGGAAAGTTTATGCGGAAAACCAGCATAGACGAGCTGCCGCAGCTCTTTAACGTCCTGAAGGGAGATATGAGCCTGGTGGGACCCAGGCCGGAGAGACCTTTCTTTGTGGAAAAGTTCCGGGAAGAAATTCCCAGGTACATGGTGAAGCATCAGGTGCGACCCGGCATGACGGGCTGGGCCCAGGTGAACGGGTACAGGGGAGATACATCTATCCGGAAGCGTATAGACTGTGATCTGTATTACATTGAAAACTGGACACTGGGACTGGATGTAAAGATTCTGTTTCTGACAGTGTTCAAGGGCTTTGTAAATAAAAACGCATACTAACGAAAAAAAAGGGGAAAGACATGTCTAGGTCTGGCAGAAGACAAAAAAAGAAAAAAAACAGAAAAGCATTATTTGCGGTTGAGATGGTGATTCTGGCGCTGTTGACGGTGGTGCTCCTGGCCTGTATCTGGGTCACGCAGAAGTTTAATCTGCTGAACCGGAGAGAGCTGGATTCAGACAGGCTCTTTACGGCCAATGAAGTGAACAATTCCTCGGAGGAGGGAGACGAAAGTGACACTTCTTCCGACCTGTCCGGGATTGAGCTGTTTGCTCTGGTGGGTATCGATTACCGGGAGGGGAATGAGGCCCAGAACAGTGATACGCTGATTATCGCCTGTGTGAACCACAACGCGAAGACCATACAGCTGGTTTCTATTTACCGGGATACTTACCTGAACATCAACGGGCCCTATGAGGATTACTATTTTACCAAGTGCAACGCGGCCTACAACCAGGGCGGAGCAGAGCAGATGCTGACCATGCTGAACCTGAATCTGGATCTGAGTATTACCCAGTACGTGACGGTGGATTTTACCGCCGTGGCCGATGTGGTGGACGCCCTGGGCGGCATCGATGTGGAGCTGACCCGGGAAGAAGTCATCCATCTGAACAACCACCTGCAGGAAACCTCGGAGGTCTGCGGCGTTGCGTACGATCCCATTGAACTGCCGGATCAGTCCGTCTTTGACGGAGCCATTGTACAGACCTTCCATCTGGACGGACCCAAGGCCGTGGCCTACTCCCGGATCCGCCAGACAGCCGGCGACGATTTCCGGCGGACGGCCCGTCAGAGAAACGTACTGAACAAGATTTTTGAAAAAGCCAAGACGGCAGGCCTGGGCACCCTGGATTCGATTATGAATGCCGTATTCCCCCAGGTGGAGACAAATCTCAGCAATACGAAGATTCTGTCGCTCATCCAGCCGCTGCTGAGCTATACCATCACCACGGAAGAAGGTTTCCCCACCCGCTATCAGAGCGGCTCTGAGCTTACCGTGCCGGTGACGGGAGAGGACTGCATTGTTCCCCATACCCTGGAGCAGAATGTAATTGAGCTGCACCAGCTGCTGTTCCCGGATGAGGAGTATACGCCGTCGGATACTGTGGTGGAATACAGCCAGTATCTGGAATGGGAGACCGGATTTACGGAGGATACCATGCCCGATGCCACCGATTACGGAGCTCTGGAAGAGGGCGTCACCTATGAAGAGGCGGAGGCCCAGGGACTGCTTGACAATTCTGACAGCTACAGCGAGGACGATTATTATGAGGACGAAAGTTATTACGAGGACGAGAGTTATTATTATTAATCTGTTCGGAGAATGAGAACAATGTACAGTGTGGATATTCTGATACCGACATACAGGCCAGGCCCGGAGTTTGCAGAGCTGCTCCGGCGCCTGGCTCGTCAGCATTATGCTATTCATCAGGTGCTGATCATCAACACGGAGCGGCAGTACTGGGATCCGTCTTTTGAAAAGGCGTATCCCGGCTGCCGGGTAATGCATATTGAGAAAAATGAGTTTAATCACGGAGGAACCAGGAGCTGGATGGCCGGTCTGTCGGCTGCGGAGTTCCTGGTTTATATGACTCAGGACGCCCTTCCTGCGGATACGGAGCTGATTGGAAATCTGGTGAAAGCCTTTGAGAATCCCGGGGTAAAGGCAGCTTACGCCAGACAGCTGCCGAGAAAGGACTGCTCGCTTCTGGAGAGCTGTACCCGGGCCTTTAATTATCCGGCGGAGAGCCGGATCAAGACGAAAGACGACCTGGGAACCCTGGGAATCAAGACGTTTTTCTGCTCCGATGTCTGTGCGGCCTATGAGAGAAAAACTTACCTGGAGCTGGGCGGTTTTCCGGAGACGGTGAATTTCAATGAAGATATGATTTATGCCGCCAAAGTAATAGAGGCGGGCTACGGCGTGGCCTACGTATCGGAGGCGAAGGTCATCCATTCCCATAATTATACGGGAGGCCAGCAGTTCCGCCGGAATTTTGCCCTGGCTGTTTCCCAGGCGGATCATCCGGAGGTCTTTGCCAAATATCCCTCCGAGGGAGAAGGGATTCGTCTGGTGAAGAAGACGGCAGCCTGCGTGTGCAGAAAGAGAAGGCCCTGGCTTCTGGCGCCGCTGTTCTGGCAGAGCGCCTGCAAGTACGCGGGATACTGGCTGGGAAAGCGCTACAGGAAACTGCCGCGCTGGATAGTAAGACGGTGGAAATGATTTTTGAGGGGGGCAGATGAGATGAAGAGGGTATACGTGTACGCGTATCTGGCCGGAAATTTAGGGGATGATTTGTTTGTGCGCCTTTTATGCCAAAGATACCCGAAGACCAGATTTTATATTTTGGCGGATCCCATATACAAGGAACGCTATCGGGATCTTTCGAACTGCCGTGTCTGCTCCCCGGGAGACAGACGGGTAAGGTTTCTGGAAAAATGGCTGGGCCGCGGGGGGATTCAGAGATTTCTTGTGAGACATGCAGCGGCGGTGATTCACATTGGAGGTTCTGTTTTTGTGCAGCACCAGGATGACTGGTCCGATCTCTTCCATACAGACGCGTATCTGGCGGAACACAGCAGAAGATTATACGTGATCGGCGCGAATTTCGGCCCCTATGTGAATCCGGATTATTATAAACAGTACAGGAAACTTTTTGAAAAATACAGGGGAATCTGTTTTCGGGACAGGTATTCCTGGGAACTGTTCCGGGAGCTGCCCCAGGTTTCCTGGGCGCCTGACGTGATATTTCAATTAAAGCCCCTTGCGGCAGAAAAAAAGAAGAAAGTTCTGATAGCGCCCATCGAACTGGAGGAACGGAAGGGAAAATATGACATTTCCGGTTACGAAAAAGCCTATTTAGATTTTCATATCCGCATGATTCGCGGCCTTTTGGCCAGAGGCTATTCGATTGCAATGGCTTCCTTCTGTCAATTTCAAAAGGATGACGCTATGATGCAGAAAATTATGGACGGACTGGCAGCCGGGGAACGCCGGGCGGTAGTCTGTATGGCCTATCAGAAAGACATGGCTCCCATCCTTCAGTGTTTTGCCGAAAGTGAAGCTGTGCTGGGAACACGCTTTCACAGCATTGTTTTAGGGTGGCTTCACCGCTGTAGAGTTCTGCCGGTGATCTATGACCAGAAGACGGAGAAAACCTTGGAAGATTTAGGCCCGGGCTTAAGTCTGAAACTGGAAGAACTGGAATCGGAAGACGCGGATAAGCTCCTGGACGCATGGCTGGGAATGGAGCCCATGGATATTGAAAGCCTGCAGAAGGAGGCCGAAAGACAGTTTCAGTATACGGACGGCTTTTTAAAATAAAATTGAAAATAGAAGGGTTTTTTGATAAAATACAGAATTGCAGTAAGGGGAAACAGTTTGGACGGCGTATAGCTGAGACGTCCACAGTACAGAAAGGAGTTATAAGTGAAGAACAGAACGGCAGCATGGATAGCTAGTTTATGTCTGGGAATTGTCAGCCTGCTGGGAGGGGTTCAAAGAGCAGAAGCGGCAGAAGAGGAAAATTTTACGGGAGAAAATCCCTGGGCCCTGGAACAGGTCACAGGGGTTGACGAAAATGGAAATGTTTATGTGATTCCCGATGACGGGGAGACAGAGTACATCGGGAGAAGCCCCCTGACACTGGCGGAGGGCGGAGATCTGGTGAACTTCCGCACGAAGTATGTTTCAGAGGTTACAGAATATGTGGATGAAACCGGAGCAGACGGTTATACAAACGGGCACTATGGGGCGGACGCGGCCTATCTGGGCATGGAGGATGGAAAGGTAAAATTCATGCTTTCCGGAGTGATCGGTCTGGTAGATCCCACGGAAGTGACCATCGTAAGCCTGGATGAGGCCCAGTCCATCAGCCATTATGAGGTGATCGACGGCAGACTGATCCACCGGGTGACGGTAGATATGTCAAAAACTTTTGAAGAATCCTACGGAAGCTACCTGGATAACGGCGATGCGCCTTCTTATCTCCAGGCGGGCACGGAGTATTACAGCTATGACGGCCATTATTTTTACACGTATGAAAATTTTGACAGCATGCTGTCGGACTATCAGGCCGGAACCAGAGAACACGCGGTGAATCCGGAAGATCCCTACTTTAATTACTTCCAGTTCCTGCCCTTCAGAAGCCAGACCAGCTATTCCAGCCAGGAATTGACTGCCATGATTAACGACCGGGTAGAGGACAGTTCAAAACTGCTGGATTCCGGGCAGTGGATGGTTCAGGATCAAAATCAGTATGGGATTAATGCCCTTCTGGTGGCGGGCATTGCGGCCAATGAGAGCAGCTGGGGAATGAGCAATATCAGTCAGACCAAGAATAATCTCTTTGGCATCGCGGCGGCAGACAGCAATCCGGGAGAGCTTTCCTATGAATTTGAGAGTCCGGAAGCCTGTATCCGGGAGTATACCCAGAATTTTCTGTCACAGCAATATATTAATCCCGGCAACTGGAAATATTCCGGGGGATTCCTGGGCAATAAGGCAAGCGGCATGAATGTCCGCTACGCGTCAGACCCCTACTGGGGAGAAAAGGCCGCGGCTCTGGTCCGGAGCCTTGACCGGGCCAATGGAAGCCGGGATGAGGGACTCTATACCATCGGAATCAAGGATATTCTTCCGGATGAAAATCAGGAATACGCGGATTTAAACATCCGGAGGGAGGCGTCCGCAGATTCCACAAGAGTGTATTCCACCGGTCTTCGCCCCTGTATGGCTTTCCTGATCCGCGGGGACGGACCGGTCAACGGTTTTTATCAGGTGCAGAGCGATCCGGTCTTAAGCAGTGACCGCTCCGCCATCGGGGACGGCGGCGATTACAATTTCCCGTCCATGTATCTTTATGCCAGCGGGGACTATATAGAGATTGTCTCCAGAGGAAGCAGCAGCTGGCCGGATAATTTCGGCGAACTGAACTTTAATGATATAAACGTCGGAAGCTGGTTTTATGATGCGGTGGCGTATATTTATAATCACCAGATTATGACGGGCATGACCGAAAATGTTTTCGGACCCTATGAGAGCACCTCCCGGGCACAGTTTGCAGTTATGCTGTACAGAATGGAAGGAGAGCCGGAGGTGGATGATGCGGAGAGCGTATTTGCGGATGTACCTGCGGGGCAGTGGTTCTCCGATGCGATTATGTGGGCGCAGCAGGAAGGGATTATTACCGGATACACAGAAGGCCCGAAAGCAGGATTGTTCGGTACGGCAGATACGATTACCAGAGAACAGGTGGCCACCATGCTTTACCGTTATGCAGAAAAGAAAGGCTATGACCTGACGGTTTCAAATGCGTGGGAGGCCTTCGGCGACGCTGACAAGGTATCTGAATTTGCCCGGGAGGGAATGGCCTGGGCCGTAAATCAGGGAATCATTTCCGGAAAAGAAGATACGGGAACCCTGGAGCCGGTGCAGAATATTGCCCGGGCGGAGATGGCCACCATGCTCATGCGTTTTATGGAAAAATTTTAAATTGATTTTACCTGTTGTTTACAAATACGAAAACTGCTATAATACCCTTTAATACAGAAGAAAAGAGGGCTTAAAGAGCAGTGAGGGAAATAACAGCGGATCCGGAGCTGTATTGCGACCCGGATGAGAAGAAAAAAGAACATGCGGGATCCCGGAAAATTCTGGGGATAACAGGAAAGGGCCTGGCAGTACTGATTGGCGCTCTGGCGGTTTTTATCTGCCGGAGCGTAATCTGGGTCCTGACCACCTGGAACGATCTCACGATGGAGGAGATAGTCTTTCATTTAAAAATGCCCATGGAAGGTACGAACAGCGGCATGATTGAAGACTATCTTCTTTTTAGTGCGGTTCCGGCTCTCCTTACAGCGGCGGCATTGGTGCTCTGCTTCTGGCTTCTGCGCAAAAGAAAGAAAATTCGCCGCGCGTATTCGATCCTGCTTCCCTGTCTGGGGCTTTTTGTAATCATCAGTTCTGTTGCCTACATATGGAACGCCCTGGAGGTGTCCGCCTATGTGGAAAATCAGAGCACCTATTCCTCTTTTATAGATGATAATTACGTAGACCCCGCCTCTGTTCCCATTACTTTTCCGGAAGAGAAGAGAAATTTGATTTATATTTATCTGGAATCCATGGAAACGACCTTCGCGGATAAGAAAAGCGGGGGAGCCTTTGATGAAAATGTAATCCCGGAACTGACGCAGCTTTCCATGGAAAATGAAAATTTTTCCGGACATACGGATTTAAACGGCGGATATTCTCTGACGGGCACCACCTGGACCATGGGAGCCATGTTTGGACAGACTTCCGGCCTGCCCCTGCTGATCTCTGTAGATAAAAATTCCATGAATACACAGGAGAGCTTTTTTCCGGGGATTACCACTCTGGGTGATATTTTGGAGGACGCGGGATACCGCCAGGAGCTGGTGATTGGATCAGAGGCTGTTTTCGGAGGAAGAGAACTGTATTTTCAGCAGCACGGAAACTATGAGATCTATGACTATGAGTATTCCAGAACCCATGGAGAAATTCCGGAGGATTACCGGGTGTGGTGGGGGTATGAAGATGAGAAGCTGTTCGCCAACGCAAAAAAACGGCTGACAGAGCTCGCGGAATCCGGGCAGCCATTTAATTTGACCATGCTGACCGTGGATACGCATTTTGAGGATGGGTACGTATGTTCCCTGTGCCCGGATACGTATGAGGGGGATCCGTATTCCAATGTTATGGCCTGTTCCAGTCGGCAGGTGGCGAAATTTGTGGAATGGATTCAGCAGCAGCCCTTTTATGAAAATACAACCATTGTAATTTCCGGAGACCATCCGACCATGGACGCGGACTATTGTGACGGGATAGCCGAAGAGTATGGAAGAAGAGTTTATACTGCCTATATAAATGCTCCTGTCAGCCCGGAATCCGATGTGTACAGAGAGTACAGCACCTTTGATGCCTTTCCCACAACCCTGGCCAGCCTGGGCTGTAGCATTCCGGGAAACCGGCTGGGGCTTGGAGTGAATCTGTTTTCTTCCTGGCCCACATTGGTGGAGCGCTATGGAACAGCCCAGGCGAATGCGGGACTTGCCCAGAAATCGGAACTGATGGATCGGCTGAATTCCGATATTAATAAAGCAGAGGTTTCTGCTGTCAGTTATAACCAGGAAAAGCAGGCACTGACTCTGACGGTAAGCGGAATTCACTGGAATCAGGCGGTAACGGGTGTTAGCTGTGAGGCCTGGCCGGAGGAAGAGAGGCAGAGCTCTCATACATACCAGGGAGAGAGCCGGGAAGACAATACATATGATCTGGAAATACCCTTAAGCGATTTTGAAAACAAGATGGGCACATATTCCATCAGCGTCTATCTGGAACTGGAAGATGGAAGCAGCGTGCGTATCGGGGATGACAGGATTGAGGTAACGGCGGATGAAAGCCGGGAGCCCTCGGCGTCCGTGACGACCGCGCCCTATGATTTTCTTTCCGGAAAGCTGACGCTTCAGATTACCAATCTGCAGGGCTGCGGGGAGTTCTCCGGAATCCGATGCGCTGTCTGGTCAGACGCTGACAGATCAGATCTGCAATGGTATGATGCCGTAGAGAATGGAGCGGGCAGCTATCAGGCGGAAATTTACGGAGAAGATTTTAATTTCCGGCATGCCGCCTACACGATCCATGTTTATGCCGTAGATAATACGGGCAAAGAGACTATGATTGGCGGCTGCCATGCGGAAATGAATTAGAATCTTTCGCAGTAAAAATCTTATAAAAGAGTCCGGCAGACAGGGCGCTGTATCTGGTTAAACTGCTATCTTGAAATCAGAAGAGTTCTCTGATAGAATGAGGGAAGAAAAAGTCTCGGATCTTAAAGGGGAAGGTGATAGATATGAAAAAAAGAATTTTAGCACTTCTTCTTACTGCAGTCATGGTCCTGGGGGGCAGCAGCCTGGTTGTCGCAGAACCGGGTCAGGAGAGTGCAACAGAGAGTGAAGTGATTTATGAAAATGATGCGGAGGAACCTCTGGTAACGGCGGAACCCACGGAGACGCCGGAGCCAACGGCGGAACCCACGGAGACGCCGGAGCCAACGGCGGAACCCACAGAGGCGCCGGAGCCAACGGCAGAACCCACAGAGGCGCCGGAGCCAACGGCAGAACCCACAGAGGCGCCGGAGCCGACAGCAACACCGGAGCCTACGGCGACTGTAACGCCAACTCCGCCGCTGGCCGAAGAGACAGCTTCCGCCAGCTATCGGTCTTACGTGCGGGGACAGGGCTGGCAGGAGTATGTGACGGACGGGGCCACCTCCGGCACTACGGGGCAGAAGCTTTTTCTGGAAGCTGTAGAGCTGAAGATAGAGGGCGCAGAAGGCCTGGGGATCCGCTACCGCGTACATATGAGCGATGTAGGCTGGCTGGATTATGCCAGTGACGGGGAAACTGCCGGTCAGGTAGGAGCCGGCAATAATATAGAAGCTGTTCAGATTGAGCTGACAGGAGATGCGGCGGAAAAGTATGATGTGTGGTACCGGGTACACAGCGACAAGGCCGGATGGCTGGGATGGGCCAGCAACGGCGAAGTGGCGGGAACCACCGGTCTCCGCTACGGAATGCAGGCGCTGGAAGTACGCATTCAGGAGAAGGGAGGCGAAGCCCCCGGTTCCACGGAAGGCGCGAATATTAATCGTATTATTTCCCACTATAAGGTTCATGTCAGCAAGCAGGGCTGGCAGGATGCGGTGATCGACGGGGCAACGTCAGGCACTACCGGCCAGAAACTTTCCGTTGAGGCCCTGCAGGCTACGGTTACCGGCATGGATGGAGTGGGGATTCAGTATCGGGCACATGTCAGCGACATTGGCTGGCAGGATCCGGTGACGGATGGAGCTACAGCCGGAACGACCGGCCAGGCGAAGGCCATTGAGGCGCTTCGGATTCAGCTTACCGGAGAAGCGGCTCAATATTATGATATCTGGTACCGGGTACACAGCGATAAAGTAGGCTGGCTGGGCTGGGCCAAAAATGGGCAGACTGCCGGTACAGAGGGATTCCGCTTTGGCATTCAGGCAGTGGAAATCCGGGTGGCAGTAAAGGACAGTATCGTTCCCGGAAGCCTGGACGGCACCTATATTAAAAAACCGGTTGTACATTATAAGGCGTACGTAGCAGGCAACGGCTGGCAGAACGCAGTGATCAATGGAGGAACTGCCGGAACTACCGGGCAGAAGCTGTCACTGGAAGCGATTCAGGCCACCGTGACGGATATGGAGGGCCTGGGCATTCAGTACAGAGTCCATGTAAGCCAGGATGGCTGGCTGGATTATGTCAGCGATGGAGCGGATGCCGGCACCGGAGGCAGCGGACTTCAGATTGAGGCGGTGCAGTTTCAGCTTACCGGGGGAGCTGCCCAGTATTATGACATCTGGTACCGGGTACACAGCGATAAATTCGGCTGGCTGGGATGGGCCAAGAACGGAGCGATGGCGGGAACTACAGGGTTCAAATACGGAGCACAGGCAGTCCAGATTGTGATTCAGGCAAAGGATACGACTCCCCCCGGAACGATGACGAATTCTTACCTTAAGAATGAGGAAGGCTGGTTTTACCAGAACGGATACAGAAGATATAAAGATAAATACGGCAATGTGCTGAATGATGTATCCTCTATCTTCAATCCGTCCAGCAAATATATAACCGTGGACCGGACCAGAGGGCTGACAACCATTTACGGGTACAATTCAGCGACCAATTCTTACGACACACCGATTAAGGCGATGCTCTGTTCGGTCGGCAATCCAATTACGCTGACAGAGGCGGGTACCTACAGCATTGGCTGGCAGGTTGAAATCAAGAAAATGGTAGGCGATGATTACGTTTGTTACGCGCCTTATGTGTCTCAGATTTACGGCGCCGTCTATTTCCATGGCGTAGCCAGCGACACGCCGGATCTGCAGCGGGTGATGGCCAGCGATTTTAACGCCCTGGGATCGCCTATGTCCCACGGCTGCGTCAGACTTGCAGCCTGTGATGCAAAATGGATTTATTATAATGTAGATTCCGGTACAACCGTAAGAATCGGTGATAATCTCGGCGCCCCCATGACAGGAGTAAGATACCAGTGGACCGGCGGCCTGCTGGGACCGGATCCCACGTATTCATAAAAAGGGAAGTAAAAAAATAAACAGAGGGATGGGGTAAGTAAATTATCCTGTCCCTTTTGTATGATAGGGGCTGATTTAGATTAAAAGGTTTCTGATAGAATCGAAAAATATTGAAAAGTCTGCTTATTTCTGGAATTCTGCCTCCGCAATGCTGAATTCTTTTCAGACAGTCGTTATCCTGATGGTAATTTCACGGATAGATGCGGTGACAGATGCCGGAAATTTTGTAATTGCATATGCGATCGCCAATCTGCTGATTATGATTGGAAAATACGGAATCCGGCAGTACCAGGTGTCTGATGTGACGGAACAATTTTCTTTCAGCGATTATTTAGGAGCCCGTTTTATCAGTACGGCCGGGATGCTTATCGCGGCGGTTGTTTATATTATCATTCAAACAGCATCGGGAGCCTATGATTTTGAAAAGTCGGCGGCAGTATTTTTGATCTGCGGAGCAAAGGCGGTAGACGCTTTTGAGGATGTCTACCATGGCATGTTTCAGCAGCACAGCCGCCTGGATATCGCGGGGAAAATATGGACCATCCGGCTGCTGGTGTATATTGTTGAATTTATGGCTGTCTATTCTCTCCTGCGCAATTTAGTGCTTACGGCAGCCATCTGCCTGGTTACCACCATCCTTCTGGCTTTCGTATTGAATGGGGCAGTTATAAAAAGTAAAGCCCTGGTATATGCAGAGGGCCGGGAGGGCGGCCATATCCGGCAGCTGCTGGTGGACTGCTTTCCCATTTTTGTTTCTAATTTCCTGATGGCTTATGTGGCCAATGCGCCCAAATACGCAATTGATGTGGTGCTCAGCAGTCAGGAGCAGGCCCAGTTCAATTATATTTTTATGCCGGTATTTGTAATCAGCCTGCTCAGTACCTTTATTTACCAGCCCATGATCAACCGGCTGGCGGTTATGTGGCATGAGAATAAACTGCGCAGATTTTGGAAGATGATTTTCCGGCAGGTGGCCTTTGTGGCGGGCTTAACGGTTTTGGCTATGGGAGCCGGCGCTCTGCTGGGAATTCCGGTTCTGTCAGCCATGTACGGAGTGGATCTGTCTCCCTATCGGATGGAACTGGTCATTTTGCTGCTGGGAGGCGGCATGGTGGCTCTGATTAATTTTTTTACTATGGTGATCACAGTAACACGTTATCAGAGACATCTCATGTGGGGATATCTGGCCATCAGTTTCGGCTTTTTGGTATTTGGAAAGAGAGTGGCAGAAAATTGGGGAATCAGGGGAATTTCGATTTTTTATACGATTTCCGTTACGGTTCTGGCGCTGATTTTTCTCGTTTATATTATTGTAATAGAGAAAGTTGAAAAAAAACGGAGAAGCAATTCATGAAGCTGAGGAAAAGAGTGATTTCAGTAATACTGGCCGGTATCGTCTGCGCCGGAATACCGGTTCAGGCCCGTGGGGCTGAAGCAGAAGATACAGAGAAGGATTACGTGGTCTGGGATCTGGGAAGAGGCGTTACCCTGAAAACCGCAGCCAGCGGACAGGATCATTTTGAGACGTATGAATCCGGTATTACCCTGCAGCCGGCGGGACAAAATGAGCAGGTGGAGAACTACTATCTGAAGAACGGAGGGGAAGAAGTCTTCGGGGCTCCTGCGGGTATGACCTATATAACCAATACAGGCATTCTGTTTCGCGAGTACGAAAAGGCGATGATTGTGACCGGAAATTACGGGACATACAGCATCCAGCTCCCCCTGCTGAATGTGTTTGCGGGCGGAGGAGGAATTGAAAGCTTCGGCGCGCCCCTGGGAGAGCAGGTCAGAAGTGTGGGAGAAACATACCAGACTTTTGAAAAAGGAACCCTGCGTGTCAGCAACGAGAATATAACTGTTTATCCGGATACCCTGTGTGTCCGCCGGGATAATCTGTACTATTTTAAATATACGATTTCCGGCGGGGAAGCAGACCGGACCGTGGGGTACGGAAGAGCCGACGATCTGGTTCTGACGGGAGACTGGAATGGCGACGCGGTAGATACGCTGTGTGTCCGCCGGGGAAATCTGTATTACTTTAAAAACAATCTTTCCGGAGGAGAAGCCGATGCTGTGATCGCTTACGGCCGGCCTGAAGATCAGGTGTATGTGGGGGACTGGGATGGAGACGGCGTAGACACGCTGTGTGTCCGCCGGGGAAATCTGTATTATTTTCAGAACAGTCTTTCCGGCGGAGAGGCTGACCGGGTGATTGCCTACGGCCGGCCTGAAGATCAGGTGCTGGTTGGAGACTGGAATGGAGACGGCGTGGATACGCTGTGTGTCCGCCGGGATAACCTTTATTATATCCAGAACAGCTTTGCAGGCGGCGAAGCGGATACCGTTCTGGCCTATGGAAGGGCTGAGGATACCGTGCTTGTGGGAGACTGGAACGGAGACGAATTAGATACGCTGTGTGTCCGCCGGGATAACCTGTATTATTTCAAGAATACGATTTCCGGCGGAGAGGCCGATGATGTGCTGGCCTACGGGAAAGAAAAGGATACCGTGTATGCGGGCAACTGGAGAGGAGCAGACGGAGGCGAAAAACTTGGGATAGAGGGAGGCGGCGACCTTTCCTTCAACCAGTCCAGAGGGTTCCAGTACAGCCGTCTGAGCCGCGGCTTTGCGGGCAACGCGGTGAACTCTGTCAGCTTCAGAAAAAATGCTCTGGCGACCTATATAGATCCTCAGGGAAATGAAACCCAGTACTGTGCCTATTATGACTACTCCGGCAACATTGTTCTGGCAAAAAGACAGAATGGTGGAGACTGGGAATACTGCTGGACAGGATTTCAGGGAGAAATTACGGACGCCCATAACTCGGTTTCGATTGCTGTGGACGGCAGCGGTTATCTGCACATGGCCTGGAGCATGCATGCCGGCGCGCTGAATTATGCCGTGGCGGATCAGTCGGGCAGCCTTTCCCTGCGAAGGGCCGGAATGGTCGGACGCCAGGAGGATATGGCTACGTATCCGGAGTTCTACGTACAGCCCTCCGGAGACATGTTTTTTCTGTACAGAAACGGAAGCTCCGGCAATGGGAATCTGGTGCTGAATCATTACGATACAGGGACAGGAACCTGGACCAGGCTTCATGATGATCTTATTTCCGGAGAAGGGCAGAGATCTCCCTACTGGCAGGCCTGCGTAGACAGTACCGGCCGGCTGCATATCAGCTGGGTATGGAGAGAGACGGAGGATGTCTCCACCAATTATAATCTGTTATACGCTGTGTCCACGGATGCCACGGGAACAGCTTTTGAAAATTCCCGGGGAGAGGAATACAGCCTTCCGGTTACAGAAGCAACTGCGGAGACCATCTGCCAGATTCCCCAGGGAAGCGCATTGATCAATCAGACATCCATGACGGTGGATGGAGAGGATCTGCCCTATATTATCTCTTACTGGCGGGTAGAAGGAGTGGTACAGTACAATATTATCCGCTATACAGACAGCCGGTGGATTGTTTATAATACGAATATCCGCTCTACAGACTTTGAATTAACGGGCGGAGGAACCAGACAGCTCCCCTGCGCCCGGCCTCAGATTTTAGTGCGCGGCAGCGGAGATGAAACAGAGGTCTGCGTATTTTTCCGGGATGAAGAACGGGAATCCCGGGCATCCGCCGCAAAACTGATTTTTCAGGGAGACGAAATGGTCACAGAGGAAATCATTGATATCACAGAAGGGGATATGGGGGAATGGGAACCTGTTTACGATATATCTCTCTGGCAGAAAACCGGAAAGATTCAGCTGTTTATGCAGAATGCCCACTACAGACCCGATGGTTCGGGCAGTCAGTATGAGATGGAATATATTTACGTGGCAGATGTTACACAGATGTAAAAAATAGTGTGCTGTAAATTGCATACGCGGAATTTCTATGCTATACTTGCAAAAGATGTGGAGAGAATACATAAGAAGAGGATTTTAGAAGGAGTATGCGATAATGAAATTGATCATTCAGATTCCCTGTTACAATGAGGCCGAGACGCTGGAAATTGCACTGAACGATCTGCCGCGGCAGATTGAGGGAATCGATGAAATAGAGTACCTGATCATCAATGATGGCAGTAAAGACAATACGGTAGAAGTGGCCCGCAGATGGGGCATCAATTATGTGGTAAACTTCAAGTGCAACCGGGGCCTGGCCAAAGGCTTTATGGCCGGCCTGGATGCCTGCCTCCGCAACGGCGCCGATATCATCGTCAATACGGATGCCGATAATCAGTACTGTGGAGAGGATATAGAAAAACTGGTCCGGCCCATACTGGATGGAAAGGCGGACATTGTGATCGGAGCCCGGCCGATTGATGAGACGGAACACTTTTCCCCTTTAAAGAAAAAGCTTCAGCATATAGGAAGCTGGACTGTGCGAAAGGCCTCAAAAACGGATATTCCTGACGCGCCCAGCGGTTTTCGGGCTTACAGCCGGGAGGCGGCTCTGCGCATGAACGTGGTCAACGAGTACACATATACCCTGGAAACCATTGTTCAGGCCGGGCGGGAAAAGATGGCTATCACTTCCGTACCCATCCGGACGAATCCGGAACTGCGGAAATCCCGGCTGTTTAACAGTATGTTTGGATACGTGAAGAAATCGCTGCTTACGATTGTCCGGGCATTCATGATGTATAAACCTCTTCGATTTTTTTCTATTATCGGAGGGATTGTTTTTGCGGTGGGACTGGCTATCGGCATACGTTTTCTGGTCTATCTGGGGATGGGCCAGAGCGCAGGCCATATACAGTCGCTGATATTGGCCAGTACTTTGATGATTTTGGGATTTCAGACTTTTATTTCCGGGCTGCAGGCAGATCTTATTGCATCGAACCGTAAAATAATGGAAGATATGCAGGAGAGAATCCGGCGGATGGATTATGAGCTGAGCAGCCGCGAACAGGGAAAAGAGACAGAAAAGAGAGACGATATTCGTGAGAAAGGAGATCTCTGAGAATCGAATAAGCCCTTCTAACTTCGAGAGAAGAGAGGGCTTATTCCTGCTTACGGGAGGTGCGGGGAAACGGCATGTTTGAAGAATTAAAGGGAAAAAAGGTTCTTTTTATTTCGACAAAGAATCTGGACTATCTGAGGAATACGCAGGAAATACGCCTGCTGGCGGAACAGGCGTCCCAGCTGGATGTGATTGCCTTTCCGGATAAAAGTTATCCGCTGCGCCTGATGAAGGTGTTCTGGAAACTTCTGCTCACCGGATGCAGGCAGTATCAGGCGGTGTTCGTGGGGTTTGCCCCTCAGCTGGTCGTTCCTTTCTGGGGCTGGAAGCTGAAAAAAAGCCGGCTGTACATGGATTTTTTCATCTCCATGTACGACACGCTGTGCTTTGACAGAAAAAAGGTATCGCCCTCTTCTTTTCTGGGGAAACGGCTTCTTGGCGCTGACAGAAGGACTCTGAGCCGGGCGGATGTGATTGTGGCAGATACGAGAGCTCATGGAGAGTATTTCTGCAGGGAACTGGGAGCGGATCCGGATAAGGTGAAGGTACTGTATCTGGAGGCGGATCGGGAGATCTATTATCCCCACCGGGCGGAAAGACCCCGGGAAGCAGAAGGGAAATATGTGGTTCTGTATTTCGGCAGCGTTCTGCCCCTGCAGGGAGTGGATATCGTTCTGGGGGCCGCGGAGCTGCTGAAGGACAGGAAAGAAATCTGTTTCTATATTATAGGTCCGGTAAATGGAAAGCTGCAGGCGCCCCAGGGGGGAAATATACATTATATTCCCTGGCTGGACCAGAAAAAGCTGTCGGATTATATCGCTTTTTCCGACCTGTGTCTGGCCGGACATTTTTGCGCATCTATTGACAAAGCCAGAAGGACGATTCCGGGGAAGGCCTACATTTACAGAGCTATGGAGAAACCCATGATTCTGGGGGACAACGCGGCGAATCGTGAATTGTATTCAGACAGGGAACCGGGGATTTATTTTGTGGAAATGGGCAGCAGCGCCAAGCTGGCTGAAAAAATTATGGCCATAAAAAAAGAAAGGGATCAGAATGAAGACTTTTTTGAAAAAAATTAACTGGCTGCTTCTGATTGGAATTCTGGCCGCAGTTCTTTTTACGTTTTCCAATTTCTTTTTTGGAAAGTACCAGATGTCTTATACGAATATGATGTATCTGAGTCAGCCATGGGATTCTCTGGAGGTTTCCGTGGAAGATCCTGTTATGACAGACGTCATCGATTCGTATATCCCTTCTATGTATACGACCATCGGTGACGGGACGGTTATGGACTTCTGGGATTCCCAGGCGGGCCTTGGGGCCCCTGTGGACGGGTCCAGCTGGCTGTATCCCCTGAATTATCTGTTTCTGCTGCCCTTAAGTACGGCAACCCTGCTGCGGGCCATCGCGGAATTTACCCTTGCCTTTTTGGGAATGTATCTCTTCATGAAGGCTATGGGGTGCCGGAAAATCGTGGCGTCCATTGCAGGCGTCTCCTACTGCTTCTGCTCTGTGATCGTCCTCTGGCTGGGCTGGCAGCACAGTGATGTGGCAGCCTTTGCTCCCCTGGCCTTTTTCTTTTTTGAGAGATTCCTGGAAACGGTAAAATTCAAATACTGTTTCGGGCTGGCGGCCTCCGTCTATCTGATGCTGGTGGCGGGCATGCCCACCTATGCGGCCTATTTTATGTATCTTTTGGCAGCCTATGTGCTGTTTCGGACTGCCTGGATTTACCGCTCCAGCCTGAAAAGAATTTTTCAGATATATGGCTGCACCCTGGCCTCCGTGGCTCTTGGAGTGCTGGGCAGTATGCCCTATCTGGTGAGCCTGTTAAATTCGGTGGGCTCCAACGGATATGCCGGCTCCAGGACAAGACTGGCCACCTGGGCCCTGGATATGGATTATCTGCAGACTCTTTTTATGCCGTATCTCCGGATAAATGAGGAATATCATCCAAATGAATCTACGATTTATGTGGGTCTTGTGGCTGCGGCACTGGTGATCTTTATCGCATACAATTTCCGAAAGAAGAAAAGAATGATTTTCTGGACCGCGGCATTAGCCGTGGTATTTATACTGCTGTTTACCCACGCCCTGGATGGTATTTATACGCATCTGCCTCTGGTTAACACTTCGCATAAATTCCGTCTGGTCTGTCTGATGGATTTTGTGCTGGTGGTGATGGGCGGCCTGAATCTGAACGATATTGCGGTAAACCGGGAGGATTACTGCAGAAAGAAACTGAAAACTTGTCTTTTTGCCGCGGGCTCGGCGGCGCTTTTGGGCCTGGGCCTGCTGTGGACGTATTCCGTCTATCAGAATCAGGGGCACGGGGCAGAATTCAGAATTTACCTGCTGGAAGCAGGAATTATCATCGCTCTGCTTCTGGCTTTTCTGGTGAGAAAGATCCCCGGGAATCTGATTCTTTCGGGCCTGTGTCTGGTTGCCGTGCTGGATATGGGATCCTTTGCGAAAAACAACCTCCCCATGGTGGAGAAGGAGGCCGGGGATCTTCCTCCGGCCACAGATACCATTACGTTTCTCCAGGAGAATGTTGGAGATGCCAGAATGACAGCTACGGGAGAGTGGACGCTGTTCCCCAATACCAATATTTTCTACGGCCTGGAGGATATCCGCACCCACAATTTCACCCTGACGAATCCGGATATGGAAAATTATTACACCCTTCTGGATAGCGAGGGCTTTACCAGCCCCACCCGATTTGTGCTGACGGAAAATGCGGACCGGGAACTCCTGCAGTACATGGGGGTAAAATATATTGCGCATTCCCTTTCGGGGCCGGAAGAGGCAATGACACCCGTAGGTCCTGTCTTTGACGGAATTTCGGCGGAACAGATTGCAGAATTTTCAGAAGATTCGCCGGAGGTTATGGTAATTGCGGTGGGTACCAGCGGATGCCAGTATCAGGAAGAAGACCGGCTGCGCCTCCGTTTCACGGATCCGGAGACGGGACTGGTTGTGTACGAGAAAACTTTCCCCATGAAAGACATGCAGGACAACGCGCTGTACGTCATGGAACTGGGAGAAAATAATCTGGAGGGCGGACGGGCGTATCAGATGGAACTTACCGTGAATACGCCTGCGGACAGGTCTTTGTCGTTATATACCGTAGCTGCTTCCGGCGAACCCGGAATATCTGTGGATGGTCAGAAGAGCGGGCAGACATTGTGGATGTTCTGCTATTACAATACGGTTTATGCCGGAGAAGACGGTCTGATTGTTGAGGAACTGGAGGACTATACGGACCGCGTGGAACTGGCCGATACCGTCCGAACGGGAGATGACCGGACAATTCTGCATGAGATGGCGGGGAAATACGAAAAACATACGGTTTTTCTTACGGAGGAAGAGTCGGAAAAACGGATGGAGAGTTCCTACGGACCCCTGACGGAATCGGACACTGCCAGGATTGTCAGCAGAACAGACGATGTGGTGACCGTGGAGGTCCATACGGAGTCGGCAAAAATTCTTATGCTGAACGAATACTATGATAAAAACTGGAAGGTGTACGTAAACGGCGAGGAGCAGGAACTGCTGAAAACCAATTATTTATTCCGGGGCGTAGAAGTGCCGGCCGGGGACAGTCTGGTAGAATTCCGGTATGAGCCCCAGCAGATCCGCGCCATGTACGGTGTGGCGGGAGCGGCCTGGGGGGCCGCGGCGCTGCTGGCGGCGTTCAGAAAAAAGATACAGAAGAAGCTGGAGGTAGGAAGATGAAGATAGCGGTTGCGGGAACCGGATATGTGGGTCTGGTGACGGGTGTCTGCCTGGCGGAGCACGGCCATCAGGTAACCTGTGTGGATGTGGATGAGAAAAAAATCGAAGTTATGCGCCGGGGAAAGGCGCCGATCTATGAAGAGGGTCTGCAGGAGCTGATGGACAGGAACCGGGAAAGGTTGACGTTTACCACCGCTTATCAGAAGGCCTATCGGGATGCGGAAGTAATTTTTATTGGAGTGGGAACTCCGGAAAAGGTGGACGGTTCCGCGAACCTGAAATATGTATATCGGGTGGCGGGACAGATTGCAGAGTCGCTGGAGCAGGACTGCGTGATTGTGGTAAAATCCACGGTGCCCATCGGCACAAACGACAAACTGGAAAGTTATATCCGGGACCGGCTGGTCCGTCCGGTGCAGGTGGATGTTGCCTCCAATCCCGAATTTCTCTCCCAGGGGACAGCGGTGCGGGATACCCTCCACGCGTCCCGGATCGTCATCGGCGCGGAGACAGATCGGGCCAGGGAAGCCCTGGAAAAGGTATATGAGACCTTTGAGGCGCCAAAGCTTCTGACAAACCGCCGCAGCGCGGAAATGATCAAATATGCCTCCAATGATTTTCTTGCGCTGAAGATTTCCTATATTAACGAAGTGGCGAATTTCTGTGAGGCCATCGGCGCTGATATTGAAGATGTAGCCCGGGGGATGGGCTTTGACCAGCGGATTGGCGGGCGCTTCCTGAATGCCGGCATTGGCTACGGGGGCTCCTGCTTCCCCAAGGACACCAAGGCGCTTCACTGGCTGGGAAATTACTATGATACGGAATTCAAGACAATCAAAGCCGCTATTGAGGTCAATGACAATCAGAAACTGAAACTGATCAAAAAGGCCCGGCAGTATTACGATTCCCTGGAAGGAGTTCGGGTGGCGGTTCTGGGGCTTACATTTAAGCCGGGCACGAATGATCTGAGAGAAGCGCCCTCCATTCTTAATGTGGGTATTCTTCTGGATGACGGAGCGGAAATTTTCGCCTATGATCCCGTGGCGGAGGCGGAGTTTGAGATGCTTTATCCCGGAAAACTCAGATACTGCCGGACACCGGAGGAGGCTCTGGAAGGGGCGGAGCTCTGTCTGATTTTTACGGAATGGCCGGAAATTAAAGGGCTGACGCCGGAGGCATTCTGCAGAAAGATGCGCCGGCCGGTGATCCTGGATGGAAGAAACTGCTATCCGGTGGAAGCCTTTGATTCGTATCCGGTGATTTATAATTCCATCGGACGCAGAACCGTGCAGAATGTGGAGGAGAAAAAAGACAGATGAAAAAATACAGCTGGATTTTGGGAGCGTTCTTTTTACTTTTTGGAGCGGTGCCGGTGATGGCCGCCGAAGAGACGCCGGAGGCAGTAGAGGCGGGATATATTCTGGAGTCGCCTACAGAAGAGGGCCGGGATGTATTTATTCAGGCCGGCGGAGAGGACAGTGAGCTTTCCGATGTACTTCTGACCATCCGTGAGGAGGGGCGGGAAGTACAGGTAGAAGGCGAAGCAATCTCCAACGTGGCGGCGTTTCACCTGTCAGATGCCGCCGAGCTGATCTGTATGGAGGGCAGACTGGATGGCCGTGCCTTCCGGACGGAACTTCAGGCCCTGGACGGGGAGGAAGGAATCGTCCTCTCCGAAGAGAATTATTCCGATTACGTTGTCAGCGATGCGGAGCAGGATGCCGCGTCCATCAGCAATGCCATGGAGGAAACGGATCAGACAGATAAAGGAATCCGTCTTCTGGAAGAGGGGGATGAGGAAGCGGTCGTTGTCATTGATCCGGGCCATGGGCCGGATTCGCCGGGAACTTATAAGACCTGGGACGGCATTGTGTACCGGGAAGAAGAGCTGACCATGGAAATTGCGGAGTATCTGCAGGAAGAGCTGGAGAGCTATGGTAACGTCCGGGTATATCTGACCCGGGACGCGGAGAGCACTCCCTCCATCTATGAACGTGTAGAATATGCCAGTGAGCTGGAAGCAGATATTCTGGTGAGCATTCATCTGAATGCGGCCGGCGACGTAAACGATCAGGAGACCACAGCCAGCGGCGTGGAGGCCATGGTGGCCAAAATAGGTACATACAATCCGGAAAATGCCCAGGAGGGCCAGGATCTTGCCCGGTGCATTCTGGATGAGCTGGCGGGCCTTGGATTTGAGGACCGAGGATTTGTAATCCGTATGGGGGATGAGCCGGAGGACGTATATGAGGACGGAAGCGTCTCGGATTATTACGGGATTGTCCGCTACGGCCAGATGCTGGATGTACCCTCCATCATTGTGGAACACGGATTCTTAAATAATGAATCGGATTTCAGAACATATCTTAGCACCGCGGAGGCGCGCAGGAGCCTGGCTGAGGCCGACGCCCGGGGAATCGCCGCCTATCTTGGACTGTCCAAGGTAAGCCCCTGGGAAGAGACCCTGACGGGAGACTGGGACGGGGACGGAATAGACACTCTCTGCGGACGGATCGGAAACATGTATTATTTTAAAAACGACCAGACCGGCGGAGAAGCTGACACGGTGATTGCCTACGGGCGCCCGGATGATGAGGTGCTGGTGGGAGACTGGGACGGAGATGGAGTAGATACTCTTTGCGTCAGAAGGGGTAAAAACTACTATTTTAAAAACAGCATTGATGGAGGAGAGGCCGACACGGTGATTGCCTACGGTCACGAGGAGGACCCGGTGCTGGTGGGAGACTGGGACGGAGACGGCCTCGACACCCTCAGCGTCCGGCGCGGGAAAGAGTACTACTTTAAAAACAGCATCGATGGAGGAGAGGCCGATGCGGTGATCGCCTACGGTCACGAGGAGGACCCGGTGCTGGTGGGAGACTGGGACGGAGACGGCCTCGACACCCTCAGCGTCCGGCGCGGGAAAGAGTACTACTTTAAAAACAGCATCGATGGAGGAGAGGCCGACGCGGTGATCGCCTACGGGCGCCAGGAAGATCTGGTGCTGGTGGGAGACTGGGACGGGGATGGTCTCGATACCCTTGCCGTGTGGCGGGAAGCCCGCTATTATTTTAAAAACAGTATTGAAGGCGGAGAGGCGGATCTGGTGATCCTCTACGGGAAAACAGCATGAAGCCTCAGCAGAGAGGGCCCGGCGCTCCATCGGGAGAGCGGTTGACAAACGGGCTTTCTCTGCTTATAATAGCAGATAGTATTAGGAAAAATGGGAAATTACCATAAGCAGAGGTAAAAATTTGTCTACTTATATTCAGAATTTCAAAAAGTTCCGTCCGCTCCTGGAGGAACTCGTTTCAAGAGATATAAAAATTAAATATCGAAGATCAGTGCTGGGGGTTCTATGGACGGTATTGAACCCCTTATTTATGATGGTTATCCTGTCCATTGTGTTTTCCAATCTGTTCCGTTTTGATATTGAAAATTATCCCGTATATATTTTAAGCGGCCAGGTAATCTATAATTTTTATTCCGGTTCCACCAGTTCAGCCATGTCGGCCATGCTGGACAATGCAGCTTTGCTTAAGAAGGTCTATATACCAAAGTACCTGTTTGTTATGTCCAGAATTCTCTCGGCGATTATCGATGTGCTGGCGTCACACTGTGCGCTGCTGATCGTTATGATCGTCACGGGTGTGGAGATGCGCTGGACGATCATTCTTTTTCCCATACCCTTGTTTATGCTGGTGCTGTTCTGTTTCGGCTTCGGCCTGATTCTGGCCACAGTGGCGGTTAAGTTTCGGGATATTATTCACCTGTATGGAGTGTTTACGACGGGACTTATGTACCTGACCCCCGTTATTTATGCACTGAGTCTTCTGCCCGACTGGCTGTACCGGGTGGTGCGCCTGAATCCCATCACCAACTATCTGATGATTTACAGGGATGTAATGCTGAACGGGACGCTGCCGGATCCCATGCATGTTCTGGTGGGACTTGCGGAAGGTGCTGTGATGATGATTCTGGGGCTTTTGCTTTTCGCGAAAAAGCAGGACACATTCATCTTAAATCTGTAGAGGTAAATATGGAAAGAGATTTAATGGTTAAGGTCGACCATGTTTCCATGCGTTTTAATCTGGCATCGGAGCGGGTGGACAGTCTGAAAGAATATGTAATTAAAACAATCAAACGTCAGATTTCCTATAATGAATTCTGGGCGCTGAATGATATTTCCTTTGAAGTGCGCCGCGGAGAGGCGCTGGGCCTGATCGGTCTGAACGGCAGCGGAAAGAGCACGATGCTGAAAATTATTGCGGGCGTGCTGAAACCCACCAGGGGGAGTGTCCAGGTGTTTGGCTCTATGGCCCCGCTCATTGAACTGGGGGCAGGATTTGATTTTGATCTGACTGCGAGGGAGAATGTGTTTCTTAACGGCGCGATTCTCGGCCACAGCAGAAAAGAGATGGAACAGTATTATGACGATATTGTGGACTTTTCCGAGCTGGGTCCTTTTATGGATACGCCGGTGAAAAATTTTTCCTCCGGTATGATTTCCAGGCTGGCTTTCGGAATTGCCACCATTGGGCAGCCGGATCTGCTGATTGTGGACGAAGTGCTTTCCGTGGGAGATTTTCATTTCCAGGAGAAGAGTGAAGCCAGAATCCAGCGCATGCTGTCCGGAGGAACAACGCTTCTGTTTGTGTCTCACAGCATCGGACAGGTGAAAAATCTCTGCGATAAAGTTGTGTGGCTGGAGAAGGGCCATCTCAGGGCATACGGAGATTCAAAAGTTTACTGTGAGGAATACGAGAATTCATAATCAGAATGGAGAGGTTATGAGAAAAAGAGTACCCGTTATGATAGGGATCATACTGACGATACTGCTGGCTGTCTGGTATGGAAACACCAATAAAACCCATAAAATATACGACAATAATGTGAATACGGCGGAATATCTGGCCATCGGAGTGCTGACGGAGGGACAGACGGTTACACAGTCCTTCGTATGTCAGGAGGATGTGCTGGACGGGTTTATGATTAAATCGGACGTACTGGGCGACTATGAAGACGCGGTGGTGACCATCAGGGTCAGGGACGCGGAGACGGGAGAGCTGCTGTCTGAGGGACAGGAAAAAGGATCCGATATCCGGGCGAGACGGCTTCATTATTATCAGATACCGGCCATTACCGGATGCAGAGACAGGCACCTGGTGGTGGAAGTGTCGGAGGAGGGCACATCGGCGAACAATGGGATTAACCTTTTTTATCAGCCCGGAGGGCTTGAGGGAGAGGCATTCACGGTCAGCGGAAATGCCACAGAGGGCGTGTTTGTAATGAAAACAGTTACAGAACGTTTTGATGTGGAAACATTTCTGGTTATGCTGTTTGCGGAATGGTTTATCTGGGTTTTCCTGTGGTTCCTGTACCGCCTGTTCCGATAAAAAGGGCTGCCGGGAAAGCAGCGGACTCATAAATACTGTATGAAAAATCGGGGTGGGGCGATGCGGGAACAGTATCTTATATCAGTTTTAATGGTAAATTATAATAAGGCCGGCCAGCTGCGGGAAAGTATTGAGTCCGTGCTCGGTCAGACGTACCGGAGGATTCAGTTTATAATCGTGGATGACGGCTCTACCGATGAGTCGCCGGAGATCATCCGGGAGTACGCGGAGGCGGATGAGCGGGTGGAGGCGTACCTGCAGGAAGAAAACCGCAAAATTTCAGAAGTGACAAATTTCGGACTGCGGAAGGTGCGGGGAGAGTATCTGGCCAGAATAGACAGCGATGATCTGTGGGCGCCGGAGAAACTGGAGCGCCAGCTGGAATTTATGACGGCGCGCCGTGACTGTGAAATATGTTTTACCGGCGCTGATCTGATCGACGAGAACGGGCAATCTCTGAACAGAGAGGAGGCGGATCTGTACGGCCTTCTGAATATGCCGGAGATGACGCGGGAGGAAAATCTGCGATTTTTTTTCTGCCATGGAAATCATCTCGTCCATGCATCGGTCATGATGACAAGCCGCTTTATGAGAGAGCTTGGGGACCATAATCCGGCGTACCTTCAGATTCATGACTTTGACTGCTGGGTCCGGGCTGTGAAAAAAACGCATCTGTACAAGATGCCCCAGAGATATACGGCACTCCGGAGATTCCGGAATGTGCAGGAAAAAAATACCAGCGCCCGGACAGAGGCGGCCACTGTCCGGTATCAGAACGAATGTATGATTCTGCGGAGCCATTTTTTTGACGGAATGACAGAGGAACTTTTTACTTCGGCCTTCCGCGAAATGTTCCGTTATCCGGAGGCCTCCTCCCCGGAGGAGCTGGCCTGTGAAAAGGCTTTTCTGCTGTGCGGCGGCTACCGGCCGGGCGGGCGCTACCAGCCCATTCTGGGGATATTCGCCCTGGAGGAGCTGCTGCGGAATGAGCGGACAAAACAGGTGCTGGAAGAAGTATACAACTATACGCCGGCCACGTTCTACGGCGAGATGGCACAGCATCTTTTTCTGGATGAATTCGTGATCAGAGACATGGAGGCGGAGAGACAGCAGTTTGGCCGTGAGAAGGAAGATCTGCAGCGGGAGGTGGAGCGGCTGGAAGCGGACGCGGCGGAGATGGCGGCAAAGATTTCTGCCAGAGACGGAACGATTCAGACACTGCAGACGGAGCTGCGGACGATTACCGGTTCACGGAGCTGGAAGGCCACGGCGCCCATAAGAAAGGTTCTTGACCAGATAAAGAGAAAGTAGGGCAATTATGCGCTGACCCCATGAGAAGTTGCTTTTTTGGGGGGCAGATGATATAATACGCAAAGAAAAAAATGGAGGATTTAGCATGCGTACTTATTTAGTAACAGGCGGGGCCGGTTTCATCGGTTCAAATTACATCCACTATATGTTCAGAAAATATGGAGATCAGATCCGGATTATCAATGTGGATAAGCTGACCTACGCGGGAAACCTTGAAAATCTGAAAGACATAGAAGACAGAGACAACTATACGTTTATCCGGGCGGATATCTGCGACAGCGAAGCCATCAGCAAAATTTTCGAGGAAAATGATATAGAGCGGGTTGTCCACTTTGCGGCAGAGAGCCATGTGGACAGAAGCATTAAGAATCCGGAGGTGTTTGTTAAGACGAATGTGCTGGGAACTCTGGTTATGCTCAATGCGGCAAAAGCGGCCTGGGAACTGCCGGATGGAAGCTTCAAGCCGGATCACAAGTTCCTGCATGTATCTACGGACGAGGTTTACGGATCGCTGGAAGAAGACGGCGGGTATTTTTATGAGACGACCCCCTACGCGCCCCACAGTCCGTATTCGGCCAGCAAGGCGTCTTCGGACATGCTGGTAAAGGCCTACATGGATACGTACCATTTCCCGGCCAACATCACCAACTGCAGCAATAATTACGGCCCCTATCAGTTCCCGGAAAAACTGATTCCCCTGATTATCAACAATGCGCTTCACGGGAAAAAGCTGCCGGTGTACGGGGACGGAAAGAATGTCCGTGACTGGCTGTTTGTGGAAGATCACTGCAAGGGAATCGATATGGTTCAGGAAAAGGGCCGGTTATTTGAAACGTACAACATCGGCGGCCACAATGAGAGGCAGAATATCCAGATCATTCACATCATTCTGGACACGCTGCGGGAGATGCTTTCCGATTCCGATCCCCGCAGGGCGCTGGTCAGCGATGATCTGATTACCTACGTGGAAGACAGAAAGGGACATGACCGCCGCTATGCCATTGCTCCGGACAAGATTAAAGCTGAGGTGGGCTGGTATCCGGAAACGAAGTTTGAGGACGGCATCCGGAAGACCATTGCCTGGTATTTTGAGCATGAGGACTGGATGAAAAATGTTACCAGCGGCGACTACCAGAAGTATTATGAGGATATGTACAGCGGCCGCTGATCGGGAACATATACCGCAAAAATGCAGTGTGAGAGTCACTGCTTTTTTGCGTCTTACAGAAAGGTGAAAGAGAGGACATTCAGATGAAAGGTATTATTTTAGCAGGCGGTTCGGGAACAAGACTGTATCCGCTGACCAAGGCCATTTCCAAGCAGATTATGCCGGTTTACGACAAACCCATGATTTATTATCCGCTGTCTACCCTGATGCTGGCGGGCATCCGGGACATTCTGATTATTTCCACGCCCAGGGATATTCATGTTTTTGAGGAGCTGTTCGGAAGCGGGGAGCAGCTGGGGCTGTCTGTCAGCTATGCGGTGCAGGAATCTCCCAGAGGCCTGGCCGACGCTTTTATCGTAGGCGAAAAATTCATCGGAAACGACAGAGTAGCTCTGGTGCTGGGCGACAATATTTTCTACGGGCAGAGTTTCTCCCGGGTGCTGAAGGCGGCTGCCGAGAGAGAAGAGGGCGCTACAATTTTCGGTTATTATGTAAAGGATCCCAGAGAGTACGGCGTGGTGGAGTTTGACGAGAATGGAAAGGCGTTGTCCATTGAGGAGAAACCGGAACATCCCAAATCAAAGTATGCGGTTCCCGGTCTGTATTTTTACGACAATGATGTAGTGGAGATTGCCAAAAACGTAAAGCCCTCGGCCAGAGGAGAGATTGAGATTACCAGTGTCAACAATGAGTATCTGCGCAGAGGCATGCTCCGGGTGGAAACCCTGGGCCGCGGCTTTGCATGGCTGGATACGGGAAACCACGACGCGCTTCTGGATGCGGCAGATTTTGTGGCGGCTTTCCAGAAGAGACAGGGGCTGTATATTTCCTGTATTGAGGAGATTGCCTACAAGCGAGGCTTTATAGACAGAGAGCAGCTGATCCGGCTGGCGCAGCCGCTGCTGAAAACCGCTTACGGACAGTATCTGATGGATATCGCGGAAGGATTATAAAAGAAAAGAGGAAAGGGAAATGGGAAAGATTACAGTAGAGACATGTGAGATAGAGGGGCTGAAGGTCATCACCCCCACCGTGTTCGGGGATGAGAGAGGCTACTTTATGGAAACGTACAATTATAACGACTATAAAGAGGCCGGTATTGATCAGGAATTCGTCCAGGACAACCAGTCGGCCTCCAAAAAGGGAGTGCTGCGGGGGCTGCATTTTCAGATCCATTATCCCCAGGATAAGCTGGTGAGAGTTCTGTCGGGTGAAGTGTTTGATGTTGCCGTGGATCTGAGAGAGGGTTCGGCCACCTATGGAAAATGGTTCGGAGTCCTTCTTTCTGCGGAAAACAAAAAACAGTTTTTCATTCCGAAGAATTTTGCCCACGGGTTTATTGTGCTTTCGGATTATGCAGAGTTTGCGTATAAATGTACGGATTTCTATCATCCCAACGATGAGGGCGGGCTGGCCTGGAACGATCCGGCTATCGGCGTAGAATGGCCCATGCCCCAGGGCATGACGGAAAAGGATCTGATTATTTCAGAGAAGGATCACCGGTGGGGAAGTCTCCGTGATCTGAAAAAAGATTGATTCCCGCAGGAAGAGAAAGAAGCGAAAGGGATATAAGGCTATATGGCAGTGATATATTCTTCTGTTGATATTGAGCGGTACGACGATGAAAAACACGAGGGTACCTGCGTGCTTACCGGATGGAGGGCTTCGGAAAAGCCCGGGGCAATAGAACTGTATTTTGAACTGGACGGACAGGAAAGAAAGCCCGATCGTATTCAGTATCAGGAACGGCCGGATGTTTTTAAGATCTGCCGGACCCTGTATAAGAAGGACACCAGGGTAGGCTTCAAGGTTTCTCTTTTTCAGCTTAACCAGCTGCTGAACCATTGCCGCACGTTCCGCCTCAAGGCCAGGCAGGGAGAAGCAGAGACCGTGATCTGGGAAAAACAGGCGGAAGATATCCGGGAGGAGTATGGGCGGCAGACGTTAATGCGGAAAATAGACGGCGTCCGCAGGCGGGGGAGCAGTATGGTTGTCAGCGGCTGGGTTTACGATAAGCTCAGCAGCGGAATTCTCACGGTGGAGGATGAGACCGGACGGCAGATCGAAGCCGACTGCAGGAAGAACTCCAGACCGGATGTGTACAAAGCTTTTCATGTCAAAAATCCGGATCAGGTATACGGATTTGAAGTAAGTGTCCCGCTGTCAGAGCTTACGGGTAACTATCTGATTCTGCATTTTAAAAACTCTCTCGTAGAGAAGTTTACGAGAATCGATCTGAAAAAATTTGAATATGAAAATTCTCCCAGGGGAAGAAGGGCGGAACTTCTCAGCTGGAAGCGCCGGAGAGACAACTGGAAAATGATCCGCCGGAGGGGGCTGCCTTATTTTATCCGTTATGTGAAGGATTACATGGAGGGAGACCCCGCCGATTACGAGATCTGGAGAAAACACCATCTCCCGGCAGAGAGAGAGCTGGCGGAGCAGCGTACTCATGAATTCGCTTACTGTCCGCTTATCAGTATTGTGATTCCCCTGTACAATACTCCGATTCCCTATCTGGAGGAGCTGCTGCGCTCCATTGTCGGTCAGACCTACGGAAACTGGGAGCTCTGTCTGGCGGACGGCAGCACCGATGAAAAGGTGCGGGAATATATGGAATCCTCCTGGGGGGCGGACGCCAGAATCCGCTATCAGAAGCTGGAAAAAAATATGGGAATTGCCGGGAATACCAACGCCGCCGCGGAGATGGTCCGGGGGGATTATGTGATGCTCTGCGATCACGATGATCTTCTGGCCGAGGACGCTCTTTTTGAAATGGTGAAAGCGCTGAACGAGGATCCTTCCATCGATATTATTTATACGGATGAGGATCTGGTAAATTCTGATACGACGGTCTTTTCCGATCCCCGGTGCAAGCCGGATTTTAACTTTGATTTTCTGCGGAGCATTAATTATATCTGCCATATTTTCATGGTAAGAAAGGGGATTCTGGACGAGACGGGATATCTCCGGGAAGAGTATGATGGCGCCCAGGACTACGATCTGATTCTGCGCTGCTGTGAAAAAACAGATAAGATTCATCATATTCCGAAAATTTTGTACCACTGGAGAGCCCACGAAAATTCCACGGCGGGAAATCCGGAGAGCAAGACGTACGCCATCGAGGCGGGGAAGAAGGCTCTGGAGGAACATTACCGCCGTATGGGAATCGAGGCGAAGGTAGAGTATACCGATATTTTCATTATGTTCCGCACGATTATGAAGGTGCAGGGCAGTCCCAGGGTATCTATTATCATTCCCAGTCAGGACCATGTAAAGGATCTGGACAAGTGCATTACTTCCATCGAGGAAAAAAGTACCTGGGATAACTATGAGATCCTTGTGGTGGAGAATAACAGCCGCAGGAAAGAAACGTTTCAGTATTATGAGGATATTCAGAAACAGTACGAAAATGTAAAGGTAGTGTTCTGGAAAAAGGAGTTTAACTATTCCGCCATTAACAATTACGGAGCGGGTTTTGCAACGGGAGATTACTATGTCCTGATGAACAATGATATCGAGGTAATTACTCCTTCCTGGATGGAGCAGATGCTGGGATACTGTCAGCGCGCGGATGTAGGAATTGTAGGAGCCAAACTTTATTATCCGGACAATACGGTGCAGCACGCGGGGGCTGTCATCGGTCTGGGCGGTTTTGCCGGACATGTGCTTACGCATTCCCGCAGAAGTGATGTGGGATACTTTGGAAGGCTCAAGGCGATTCAGGATATCAGCGCTGTGACGGCGGCCTGTATGATGATCCGCAGAGATTGTTTTGAAGCAGTGGGCGGCCTGGATGAAAAGTTTCGGGTGGCTCTGAATGATATGGATCTCTGCCTGAAAGTCAGGGAGCTGGGCAAACTGATAGTTTTTAATCCGTGGGTCGAGCTGTACCATTACGAGTCCAAGTCCCGCGGAATGGAAGACACGCCGGAAAAGTATGAGAGATTCAAGCGGGAAGTAGCCCGGTTCCGGGAGAAGTGGGCGGAAGTACTGGAAAAAGGCGATCCGTATTACAGTCCCAATCTGACCCTGATGTACGGAGACTGCAGTCTGCGGACTCCCTATGAACATTTTGATATTTTGGATGATATTGCGGGAGATAAAAAATGGCACAGGGGATGATGGAGGTAACCAGAGACCGGTTTCACCTGCTGGATCCGGACATCTATATACTGCAGGGTTTTTTCCCGAAGGAGAGCCGGCTGGAGGCTTTCCTTGACAGCACGCCAATTGCTGCCAAAATTTCCGACTGGGAGGCGGCCAGCGCATGGGAGCGGTACCAGCTGCAGACCATGCCGGCCGGCGCCCGGCGGGTCACCGTCTTCTTACGTCTGCCGGAGAATCTGAAGAGTTTCCGGCAGCTGAAGCTCTATGCGGCGGAGGGAAAAAATAGAAAACTCTGGTATGCGGTGAGAGTTTCAGAACTGCTGAAAAAAAGGCAGGGCCCCGGTTATTACGTTGAGGAAGCGAGGCTGGATCCCGCGGACAGGAGCTTTGTGCTGCGGGGATGGACGGTTTTCCGGACGCCGGTGGAAATTCTGGTAACAGACGGGCAGGGGAGAACGGTGCCCTGTGAGCTTCTGCGCAGCCGGAGAACAGATGTGGAGGAGCTGTATCAGGAGGCGGAGATTCACGACCAGTGCGGATTTGTTCTGCGGCTCCGGGGAAAGCTTCCGGGCCTTCTGCAGGTGGAATTCCGGAGCGGAACTGCCAGCAGTTTTCTGAAGATGCGGCTGACCCGGGCTGCGCTGCTGGGGCGAAGAGCCGGACAGATCCTGAAAAAGGCGCTGCGTTACGGAAAAATCTACGGGATTGGGACTGTGGCGGAGAAGGCGGCCGGGAAACTTTTCGGAAAAAAAGACAGGCCGGTGGTATACGATCAGTGGCTGAAAAAGCATCTCCCCTCCCAAGGAGAGCTGGAGAGGCAGCGCCGGGAAAAGTTTTCCTATTGCCCCCTGTTTTCTGTTGTAGTTCCCCTGTACCGGACGCCGGAGCCGTATCTGGAAAAGCTGATACAGTCTGTGCAGGCACAGACCTATGGAAAATGGGAACTCTGCCTGTCTGACGGCAGCGGTCCGGATTCGCCGCTCCGGGAAATTCTTGAGCGGTATATCCGGCAGGATTCCAGGATACGGGTGAGATTTCACGATCAGGCACTGAAAATAGCTGAAAATACGAATGAAGCCATCCGGGCCGCCTCCGGAGACTACCTGGTTTTTGCGGATCACGACGATGCATTGACGCCGGACGCCCTGTATGCGTTCGCGAAGGCGGCCAATGAGAATCCCGAGACCGATATCTTTTATTCAGATGAGGATAAGATGTCCATGGATGGTGGCAAGTTTTTTCAGCCCCACATGAAACCGGATTTTAATCCGGATCTGCTCTGCACGGTGAACTACATTTGCCACCTGTTTGCGGCAAGGAAAGAGCTGGTGGAGAGACTGGGAGGCCTGAGGCCGGAATACGACGGAGCCCAGGATTACGACCTGATACTGCGCTGCACGGAGGAAACGGAACATATCTGCCACATTCCGCGCATTCTGTACCACTGGAGGAGCCATGAGGATTCCACGGCCGAGAATCCGGAGAGCAAGAGGTACGCCTTTGAGGCGGGACGGAGAGCGGTTCAGGCACATTTTGACAGACTTGGTATTCCTGCGGAGGTCACGGAAGGCGAATATCTTGGCCTGTACAGAACGAAGTATCTCTGGAAGGAAAAGCCGTTGGTTTCCGTTTTGATTCCCAACAAGGATCATACCGAGGACCTGGACCGCTGCCTGCAGTCTCTGGAGAAATGTACGTATAAGAACCTGGAATATCTGATTATAGAAAATAACAGTGAACAGGAAGAAACCTTCCGGTATTACCGGAAGCTGGAGAGCAGCAATCCCAGGGTCCGGGTCATAGAGTGGAAAGAAGGCTTCAACTACTCTGCCATCAATAATTTCGGGGCAGAACAGGCCCGGGGAGAGTATCTTCTGCTGTTGAATAACGACACGGAAATCATAAATCCGGACTGCCTGGAGGAGCTTCTGGGCTACTGCATGCGGAAGGATGTGGGCGCCGTAGGCGCCAGACTGTATTACGGGGATGATACGATCCAGCATGCCGGCGTAGTCATCGGCTTTGGAGGGATTGCCGGGCACTGCTTTGTCCAGCAGCCCAGAGGCGCAAGCGGCTACTGCCATAGAATTATCTGTGCCCAGGATTACAGCGCTGTGACAGCGGCATGTATGATGGTAAAAAAATCTGCTTTCCGGGAAGTGGGAGGGCTGACGGAAGAACTGGCGGTGGCATTTAATGATATTGATTTTTGTATGAAGCTGCGGCGTGCCGGATACCTGATTGTTTATAATCCCTATGCGGAATTGTATCATTATGAATCCAAGTCCAGAGGCCTGGAGGATACGCCGGAAAAGAAAGAGCGGTTTAACCGAGAAGTTGCTCTGTTTAACAGCCGCTGGCCGGAAATACTGGAAAAGGGAGATCCCTATTACAATCCGAATCTGACGCTGGAGAGCCAGGATTTTTCTCTCCGGAGACTGTAACTGAATAAAAATGCTGTGAAAAAAGTCCTGCCTGTCAGGGCTTTTTTCATGTCCGGCAGCCATGGGGAGGGAAAGTCTGCAGCAAAAATAAACGGGATGAAAAAGCAGTGTTAAATATTGCTAAATGGCTGTAAAGTCAATTGAACTTCCCGGAAAAATGGTCTACCATAATCTCGTCTTAAAACTTATTGAGGAGGAATTACAGGCATGAAAGCAAAAAAAGTAATCGCATTACTCTGTGTAGCTGCCATGATGTCCGGTACTTCTGTAACGGTACTGGCCCAAGATGCGCAGCCGGCCCAGACTGCGGCAGAGGCGGCAGCAGAGAACAGCACGGAGGAGGCGCCTGCGGCAGAAGGGGCTTATGATTCCCGCCTGGATGCAGGAAAGATTATTCTGACTCCCGGAAAGGACGAGACAGCTCTGAATTTTGCATGGTATTCCGAGCAGTCCGGCACTCCCGCTGTAAAGATCGGAACGAAGGCGGACCTGTCCGATGCCCGGGTATTTGAGGGTACGGCAACGGCCATTGACAAAACCACAGACAATGATGCAGGGGAAGGAATTGATTATACCGCATCCAACAAGGTGACCACCGGCACCGGCTTTGTTGCGGAAAACACCACATATTA
>ERZ1643246.893-NODE-893-length-35262-cov-11.205414_pt1 | contig 35262 bp, 21 predicted proteins | sample MGYA00579265_ERZ1643246 | MGnify/ENA primary metagenome ERZ1643246 (study PRJEB29033, sample SAMEA4952261) | chicken gut metagenome | biome: Broiler Chicken; feature: Gastrointestinal Tract; material: Caecum | place: Ireland | collected 2018 | study: Broiler...
AAAGATATGCGTACCTGTACCCGTCCTGCGACATAACGCTCTGCGAGCATATTCCGATTACGGGATATATCGCGCCTTCGATTGGGGCGTCCTTTTCGGGCGAACCGTCGCGCATATAGCCTAAATACCCGCAGAAATTTTCGTGCAGCTTTCCAAGCCAGGAATCAACCGAGCGCACGTCGCCGAACGAAGATATTATGCGCTGTTTGAACGCGGCAAGCCTGTCGGAATTTATCAGGCTGCGCTTGCCTGTCATATCGTAAAACTGCTCGTTCTTGTTGGTGTTGCGCACATTCAGCGAAGCATTGAGTTTTTCAAGCTCTTCAAAGGAATCTTTTACGAGAGATTTAAGTTTTTCAAGCGTGCTACCGTCGAAATCCTTTATCAGGCACATTGTATTGTAGCGCTCGTAGATATTTCTGCGGGCGACGGACGTGGCCTGACGGAAGAGATCATAGCTTATGGAAGAGAGCTGTTTGCCACCCGAGTCAGAGAAGAAGAGCATTTCACTCTCTTCTATATCCCTGATTTTCTGCTTATCGTAATAGCTGAGCAACCCGTCGTAGAATATAACTATAAACATATTGAAGTTTATAATTTTATTCGCATAATAGATTACCTTTTCCTTGGGGTTGAGGGAAGCGTTTTCATAGACGCTGTTTATGTCGTCCAGAATTTCGGCAACCGAAGAGAGCGATTCATTGAAAGACACGCTTACTTCGTTTGCCGTGAGCAGTTTGGTGGCAAAAAAGATTAGCGCCTGCACCTGGCAATTGACTATGTTGTTTGCGTTTCTTAATGTAAGTTTGCTCGTCGGGTCGCGTATTATTTCGTAAGCGTCTTCAAGTTTTTTTACGTTTTCGCCGAATCTCAGCCTGAACGTATTTTTTACGGCATTATAGCTTAAATCGGTATTTTTAAACAGATATGTAAGCAGATTATATATTCCGACTTCGAGAAGCAAAAAGATAAAAATTTCGTCCCAATGAATTATCTGGGAATTCCCGAGCTTTTTGAAAACTTCTCCGTAATCGTTGCGATAGTGGTTATATACCTTCCTTTTGCTGTCTATGCTTATCAGGTCAGAGATAGTCATTGCAAGGTACTTTATGTACTTGTTGTCTACGAAGAAGAAATCCCTAAAAAAATAGTTCTCGCTGCCTCCCGGCACGTTGAAGAGCCTGTATTTGAACATAAAGTCTTCTATCGCGGTGTCGCTCACAACGCACACTTTATATCCCTTACCCGCCGCGTTTTCTTCGGAAGACTTGTCCAGAAAAACAATTTTGTACTCCATCCTGGCAAACAGCGGCGCATATTCCGCCGCAAGCATCTGGCTTTTTTGCGGATTGTCTGCCGTGAATTTGCGGGGGTCGTCAATCCACACGCCGTAAAGATAGTCAATCTGGCCGTTGATTTCGGTAAGCAGTTCGTCGAGGCACAGCTTTTCGCCGTCGATGGTCAGATTTACCGTCCTCAGCGGCCTGTTGCAGCAGGGCAGAGGCACGTATTCGGCGGAAGCGTTCCCCAAAAACGGGAAGGCACGGAAAAACCTTTTAAGACTATCGAACCCGAACTGCGCATCGTAACGGCTGGAAAGCATACGCTTTTTGAGGGCGAAAATGAACTTGCTGAGGTCGTTGCCAAGCACCGAAAAATTGAAGCACCCCTCCATTCCCACCTTTTGTATAAATCCGTCGGCAGGGGAAAGCGAGGAATCGACTTGAAGGTTGAGCAACACGTTTTCCACCAGATTGAAGTCAAGCCGTCTGGTGGAATAACATTCGTCGAACATATTGTAAAGGCGCACCATCGAATTGGAAAAAGACGCTATCTCGCGAGCGCGCTCTTCGGCGTCGAGTTCTTCGAACCACGCTTTATAGCTTACAAATTTTTTGTAAGTTATTAAAGTGACAAGATAGAGCGTATTTTTGAAATAATCGATATATTTGCCTATATTTGAAAGGAAAGAGCTGCTTGTTTCGCCCGACTCAAAGATGATATCCCTCAGCACGCTGTCGGGAATCAGCCTGATTATTTCGTTGCGCCGGGCAGTAAGTTCGTCAGTCATCGGCTATCACCTTCGCAAGTTTTTCGTATTTTCTCTGCGCTTCGGCTTCGTCTTCGGCAAGTTTATAAATTTCTGCCTTGGTAAGCTCGTATTCCTTGGCTTTGAGGCGCAGATTGGTCTCTTCGAACTTGAACAGCCTTACTTCGTGAATACCGCCTTCGTCTATCAGGTCGGTAGTCACCTTGTTGTGCCCCGCTTCGCCCGCCACAGTAAGGTCGTCCTTAATTCTGCGCAGAATATTTTCGATGCTGTATATGGTGCCTTCGGCAGACGGCACGGCGTTAGGAACTATTATATAATCCTTGTTGTCGAAATTTTTCTGACGGGCGATGAATTCCCTGGTGCCCTCCTTGAACTGCTTGGTTATTCGCATAGCTACGACTATTTTATCGGAAATGCGCAACGCGACGCTGGCGGGCAGCTGGCCGCCGGCGGGGTTATCCATAACCAGGGCTTTACACCCGAATTTTTCGAGCCTGTTGGCGAAATTTTCAAGTTCGACGTTGCGTCCGTCGTAGTTGCTGTCGCCGTTGAGCTTTTCGTTTGAATGCGCGGTGATAAACAGTATATTGCCGTTCTTGCCCTCGCCGAGGCCGAGCATTTTTCCGACGGGAATCATCTTTCCCAGAATCTCTTCCTTGGTGGCAAAGGCGTCCGCCGTAATATCGGTCTGGTTGAGAACTTTTACCACGTCGAGTTTATCGGCAGTATCGGCGCCCTCGTCCACTAGCAGATAAGAAAGGCCTTTGCTGTCTATGTCGAGGTCGAGCACAACAACAGGCTCTTCGGGCGTGGCTCCAAGCTCGTCGGCCAGATACGATATCGTATTGTAAAGCATCGATGTTCTGCCTGCGCCGCCCTTATACGAAAAAAACGAAACTTTAAGCATATTACTCCCCTTTTGTACAAATATCTTTATAAAAACCTTTCGGCTTAAAATTTAAACAACTCTGACAGTCTGGCAAGCAGAACGTTTTTCTGCTGCTCGTCGCTCACGCCGCGTATGCTGTCCTTTATCTTATCGGAAGTTGTGGCGTCGGCGAGCGTTGAAAGGAACAATATGCTTTGCAGGCGCCTGTCGGTCACCAGCCTGGCCTTCATCGTTTCCTTTTCCGCGCTCGTGCAGGTAAGCGCTTTTACGATATAGTCGACGGCATACCCGAACTGCTCTTCGAAGCACTTTTCGAAATACTCGCCAAAACTTTTTTCAAAGAGCGACTGAGCCAGTTTTTCCACCTCGGTATCGAGCGGCGAACGTTTATTGAGAGCGTCGTTCAAAGCAACATTGTATCTCTCTTCCCTGTCCCTCAGCTCCTTTTCATACCTTACGCGTTCGGCGGCAAGCTCGTCCGCTTTCTCCTTTGCCTTGCCGCGCTGAACGTCGGCATCGAGAAGTTCTTTTTCGTATTTTTCGTAATACAGATAGAACGAGTCGATTGCATAAATATAGTACAGGTTATTGTTTACGCTGAAACCTTCTTTGCGCCAGAACCATCCATCGGGAGATTTGTTTTCAAGTATCCACACAAGGTTGTCGCGCATCTCCTTTTGGGGATATTTGATTATGTAGTTGAATATAAGGTTATACGTGTTGCAATACAGCGGAACAAGCTCGTACGGAGCTATCGTACTCTTTTTGCGCCAGTTCTGCATTATGTGGCTGACGCTGTCGGGGCACTTGTCTTCGCCGAGGGAATAGTTTTCAATCAAATCTTCGCGGCTCTTGTCCTTATAGTCCACATAAATCTTCTTTATGTTGGTGAGCGCGAACTGAATGCTCTGGTATATGCTCGACTTGCCGATGCTGAGATAGTCGTCGTCGACGCCGGCGTTTATCAGAATGGCGAAGGCAAACAGCGAGTTCATTATGTGGTTGTTTTTGCTGTTGCCTATCGCGCTGACAGAGATGGGGTTGAGGTTTTTATCCACGTAATCGAACGAGATGTTGACGTTGTTCTTTTTCATCTTCGTTTCGATATATCTGCCCGCCGATGCGGTAATTTTACGGAGCGTATCCAGCACTTCCCTGTTGGAGTTATAAAACTTTTTATCGCTCAGGTACTTTGCATACCTCTTTTTGTCTTCATCGCTAAGGCTGTTTTTGTCGCGGTCGCCGAAAAGCGCCGTGCCGTTATCGAGCTCTTCGTATAAATCTTCCATAGAGTTGTATACCGAGATGAAGGCATTGGTGCCGTAGTATGTGTAATATAACGAAGTATCATATTCGGCGGCGTCGTCTTCGGCAGGCTTCTGGAAAGCCCAGCCGCGGTGAGTCACCACCGAACCTACATACGTTCGGCCGCTCTTTTTGCCGTCGATTTCATAAACGAACGGTTCTGCGTTCACCAAGGCGGCGTCGTTCAGCATAGCGGAAGCATCGACAATCAGCTTTTCTGAATATCTGAGCAGCCCCGCCGCGTCGTTGACCGTGTCGCCGCAGATTTTTACGGCAACGGGCAGCTTGGCCCCGCCGTCTTCGTACAGCGCATTCAGAAGGTCGTCGCGCAGGTCCACTATTGTTGAAACGACTTTCGATGCGCTTTCAACATACGTCGTAATTTTGTAGTCGGCATTTTCCCAATAAGGAGTGGCGTCGAACACCTTCTCTCCGCCCTGATACACGCAGGCAAAGACCTTTTCGATAAGCCCGAAATAAATGTCGTCGTACTGGCTTATGTCCACGCCCAGCGATTTGAGTTCGAGAAACGTCGACAGCGCCATTATGTGCGTGATTAGCCCGAACTTCTGCCTGTAATCTTTATCGTCAAGCGGAAAACTGCCCGCCTTTTTATCGTAAAACTTTACAAAATCTTTTAAAATTTTTGCACCGACTTTATCCGCAGGCTGATATGCGTAAATCATTCTGTCGCTGCCTGCGCCGGGAATTCCCCCTATCTTGCTTTTGGTTATAATTTCGAGTATATCTTCGTAGTTGCCTGTGGTTCCCATAGTTTATTTCCTCCTGTTTATTTTATCGTCATCGAGCACAAGCACGAGTCTTATACCCGCCGTAAACTGATTGTTTTCAAAATTGACGTATCCCGTAAGCGGGCGGTTGGTCGAGTTATACAAAAGCAGATTGCCGCTGCCGTCCTTCACCCAGAATGCGCGCAGGCTTTGCGTGCGGCGGCTGTCGGCATAGTCGGTGGGAACTGCGGGACCTATAACTTCGCCGAACTTGTCGATGAGCGATTTTTCGATAAGCCGCAGACCTACAACCGATTCCTCCCCTTCAATGCCGAATTTTTTTGTCTCTATGTCCTCTATTGCAGAATAATCTATAAAATCAAGGCAATATCTGGAAACAAAATACAGAAGATTTTTATCGCGGCTGAACATATCCCATACTATCGGAACAGCTTTTTCGCCGTCGCTCTGAGGATATTCGCCGAGGCTGTATTCGCGGAGCTTTCCGCCGTCGCGCAGCATATAGTTCGTTCCGCGAATCTCAAACTGCCCGGAACCGCACGCCGCTCCGTTATCAGAACAGAAATCGGCAATTCTTCCCACGCTGTCCGCGTCTGACAGGCGAAGGTACAACCTGTCGCCGTTTTTCATTATTGAAATAAACGATGATACGTATGTTCTGAAATCCGTTCCGCAAAGAGCCACGAGAGCTTTTCCGTAATCCTCATAGCCAATGAAAACGGGCAGAACCTGAAATTTTTTACCGGAGCCGAGCTTTTCAAGGGCGAGGTCGAATTCCCTGAATACCGCCGTGCTTGCAAGCGAATTGCGGCTTATAAAAAATATTATGCCCGTGCAGTTATCCGATTGAAGTATACTTTGCACCTCTTCGTTCCACACGTCGCCGTCGTTCAGTTCGGCGTCGTACCAGTAATTGGCGCCCGCGTCATATATGCGGTTAAGGCACTCAAACACTTCGTCGCAATCTTTGTGCGAATAAGATATAAAAACATACTTATCGCTTCCCCCTCCTATACGGTCGAGGTATGTTTTGGGCTTTTCCATAAACGGCTCCTCATCAATTTTTCTGCGGTAAAGACTTACATAATATGAAAAAACTTATCACCACAGTTCAATTCTATCACAAAATTATGCCCTTGACAATAGCTGAAATAAAAAATACGCCGATATTATAAGTAAGACAATTCAACAATCTTAAAATCCCGAAAAAATCAGGCCCGATTGGTACAAAGAGCGCAGAATCAGCCTTTTTGCGCGGCCGTTTTAAGTTATCGGCACGCGGGGGCAAAACAAAATACGGCGCGCCCCAAAAGGGGACGCGCCGTATTTTATAAGCTGGTGAGCAGGACAGGCTGAGCCTTTTTAGGCCAAGTCTGTAAAATTGTTTTTACGACAGCCACGAGGAAGTACACGTCACGCCGTACATCGACATTATAGAAATATAGTCGAAGTTGGAGGCGTCGGTAGTATTTGCGGCACTTTCGGGAACGGTGAACGTGAGGGTGTTTTCGCCTGCTTTAAGATGAATTTCGCCTATGGTTACCCTGTAAGATACCGTCCATTCCGTGGACTGTTCGCCCTGGGGAACAATTGCGTCAGACACAACTTCCACTCCGTTGACGGTGGGAACGAAACCTGCCGTAAACTTGCGTGCGCCCTGCCTTCTGCCCGTAACCGCCGCGGAGAGCGTTACCGTGCAATCCTTTTCGGCAACCAGTTTGAACGTGAGGGTGGCGTTTGCGTTGCCGCTCAAATTACCTACAAATCCGGTATTTTCTATCTTAGGCATTCCGAGCTTGCCTGCGCCCGCCATTGCGAATTCGCCTGCGCCGAACGTGTAAGTGGAATACGTTTCGCGCAGAGGCTCGTCGCATTTAAGTTTGAGCATACTGAAATTATAGCTGAGCGCGTTTGCCGTCGTGAGTTCGATTACGTTGTTGCCTTCCTGCAACTCCACGCAACCGAGAGTGACGTCGACAAAGTTTATGTTGTAATCTTCGGTGCTTGCGGTTGCCGCAACCGTAGCTTCGGAGCTGAATTTGTTGCCGTTTATCTCCACCTCCATCATATCGGTGAATACGGTATCGACGGTGAGGCGGTTTATTGAAACGACGAGCGTTGCCGTGGTGCTGCTTTCGGCATACACGTTGAACGTAAGCCCTGCGCCGACGTTGTTTTCAAGTCCGCCCACATACGCGGTACCCTTTTTGCTGACGAAATCCTGAGGCAACTGAGTGCCGGCAACCTTTTCGGCGTCGGCGGCATTGAACTCGTAAGCCGTTTTCCCTTCGCCGCATACGGTGCCGTCGCCCGAACTTAAAAGCCCGCCGCATACGGGACATACGGGATTGCCGCCCACGGTATCCGTCCCTCTGCCTATGAGGAAGGGAAGCGTTGCGCACAGGGTTACGGCAACCGCCGCGATTATTGCGCCCGTAAGAATGAGGACGTCCCTCTTCTTTGTTGAAACGCGCTGCCTTTCGCCGTCCACATAATACCCTTCGCGCAGCCCGCCGACCGCTCCGCCGCCGATGTAATAGCCCGAGCCTGCTGCCTGGCCCGCCGCGGCGATAGCTGTTACCCTTTCCGCCTTTGCGGCCGCCGCGACGGCCTGTTTTTCGCCGTACCACGCGCGGAATTTACGCGTATCGAACACGAAGCTGAGCACCGCCATAACAATCATTATTCCCATAAGCGTGCCAACCGTGGCCTGCGCCGCAATGAGCGCCTTCTGCCACCACGCCATATGATTTATAACTATGGTGTTGCTGCCTATGCCGTTCATACCGTTGCTGTAAAGCTGGTTGAACAGTATGCGCTTGCTTGCCTCGCGCAGGGCCTGCATTACGGTTGCGTCGTTCTTATAGTCGCCGAAATAATTTTCGTTGCCCGAGTCCATCCACAGGTTGTTGCCCGCAACAAGTCCCGCGGCCTTTGCCGCGCTGCTGGTCATATGGGCAACGCCGCCCGCGCAGGCATCGGTTTCCACTATTCCCGTAAAGTTCCATTCGTCGCGGAGTATGTCCGTAAGGAGCCCCTTATGCGCGCCCGCCCAGGTGCAGCCTATTCTGTTGAACGACGACATTACGCCGTTCATTCTGCCTTCGCGTATGGCAATCTCGAATGCGGAGAGATAATTTTCCCTTATCGCCTGTTCGTTTGCCCAGATTGAAACGCCGTAGCGGTTTGTCTCCTGGTCGTTGAGCGCAAAGTGCTTGGTTATTACTATTGCGCCGCGGGATTGAAGTCCCTGCACTTCGGCAGAGAGCATTTTACCCGACAGGAAGCCGTCTTCCGAATAATACTCCCAGTTTCTGCCGCCGTACGCCGTGCGGTGAATGTTTGCGCCGGGCGCGTATATAACGGTGTAGCCCGCGTGCAGCATTTCGTGACCGAATGCGTCGCCGAGCTTTTCAATGAGTTCGGTATCCCACGTGCACGCCATATTTACGGGGCTGGGGAAGCACATCTGTGTGCCAAGCGTGGGGTTGGCAGTCTTTAAACCTACGGGGCCGTCGTGCGCGAGCATTTCGGGCACGGCTATGCTTTCAACCGACGCCATATATTTGAGGCCGTAAGAGCACAGCCACTGCTGTTCGGCAAGGGTAGTCTGGTCGAGCAGGTCGTCCCACATAGGGTCGTTGTAATCCTTGCCTTTGAGCATTATCAGCGTAAGGCCGTTATCCTTTCCGTAGGCAGGCATCTCCGCCTCGGGGTCGGTTTCGTAGTCGGCTCCGTACTGCATATCGGCAACCATCGTTTCGTTCGTGCATTTAAGCTGAACGCCGCCCTCCGCGGGATAGGTGCCCTCCCAGTCGTTTCTTGAAAGATAAGTAATCTTCTGGTCCTGAGTGCCTTCGTAAAGGTTTACGTCGGCATTGTCGAAGCGGTTGGTTATTTTGCTGCCGTCCTCTGTTTCAGAGAAAATTTCAAAATCGTCTTCGTTGACGGTGATTTTAAGCACGCAGTCGGCATTGCCCGCGGCGTCCATTCTGCCGTCGGTATTTTCGGGAGTATTGCCCTTTGCGGCAAGAATGTTGTTGAGCGCGTCGTGCGCGTCGGTACCCACCGCAAGGTAATAGTCACCCTCTTCGAGTATATAGGTCTTGGCGCCGTATGCGTCGTATGTGCGCAGCGCCTCTTTATCCACCGAAACGGTGAGAGTCTGCGCATCCGACCCGACTTCAAGGAGGTCGGTCTTTGCAAAGCCCACAAGTTCTACGGCAGACTTTTCAATGCGGTTCTGCTTGTCGTACTCGGTGTAAGGCTTTTGCAGATATACTTGAAGGACGTCCTTGCCCGAATAGTCGCTGCCGCTGTTTCTGATATCCATAGAGATATCCCAGCCCGAGCCGTCCTCTTTTTCGGTAAACGCAGGTTCGCTGCGTTCGAAAGTCGTATACGAGAGGCCGTACCCGAACGGGAAAGCCACTTCGCTGCCGTAGTTCCAGGCATTGCCGCTTGTTGCGCCCTTTGCAGAGCCGGCGTTGCCGTTGCCCAGAACGTAGTCTTCGTAGCGGGTTTCGTAGTACTTATATCCTACATATATACCCTCCTGATAGACCATATATTTGGTGTTGTGGGTAACGTTTTCGCCCGTGCCCTCGTTTGCCAAATCGGGCAGCTTGTCTGAATATTCAGACCAGGTGAAGTCGCCGTAATTTTCAAATGCGGGGGCCGACCGGGCGCTGTAAACGAACGTGTCCATAAGGTGGCCCGAGAGCGCCATATCTTCGCTTTGCGCGGTGAGCACTTCGGCTATCTGAACAAAGGACTGCGTTCCGCCCATTCCTATGAACGCGCAGGAGTCTATGCCGTACTTTTCAGCCGTGAGATTTTTGAACTGCACGGGATTGGCGGCATTTATGAGCAGAACTATGCCCGAAATTTTTCCGTCCTGCTTCAACTTGTTGAGGTTTTCGAGCACGTCTGCCTCTTCCACGGAGAGGTCGAGATAGTTGTATTCGTCGAGGTGCGTGTTGCCTACAAACTGTTCGCCGACGCGGATATCCTTGTATTCGCCGCCGTTGCGCGAAATTATCATCACGGCAACGCCGCCGTCAACCGAGGAATTTACGGTATCGGAAATGGCCGACCACGGAGCTTCGTTGAGCGAAAATTTATAGCTGAAATCTGAATTCCTTGTGAGGCCCTTGCGGTATGTGCCGCCGATTTCGTTATACTTTGAAACCAGCTCTTTGTTTACCGTAAGCCCTTTTTCTTCGAGTTCTGCGGCAAGGTCTGAACGGCGGATAATGCCCGCGTTCTGGTCGTACATCATACCCGAACCTTCGCCCTGAATGAGGAAATGGCGCGAAGGTATGCTCCAATTATCCACCATCGTGGATACGCCGAAGAGGTTTACCTTTGTTTCGGGTTTAAGCGGCAGGGTGTTGTTTTCGTTCCACAAAAGCACGCTGCCCTCCACCGCCGTCTGCAATGCCACCTGTTCGGAATTTGCGCGCATCGCTTCGTCGTCGTAAGACCCGTCGGCTTTGACGAAATCGGACTTGTAATATTCTTTATCCACGCCGTCGTCGCCAAGGTCGATGGTTTCCGACGTGGTTATGCCGAGCACGCCGTTGATTGCCGCCTGATTGTCGTTCATTATGTCGGAACCGACCACGGCAACTATAAACAGCAGCGCAAAGAATATAGACAGCATCACCCATACAGATTTTTTAAATATTTTCATTTATTTCCACCTCAGTTTTCTTATCGGCAAAAATTACTTTTTTGCCTTTCAGGATGAACGCCACGAACGACGCTATCATAACCGCTGCGCATACTATGTCAACTGCCAGCAGCGCAACCTGCCAGCCGTATTCCAGAAACGAAACCGTATCGGAAGTCTGCGCGGCTATTCCGGAAAAAACTATGTAAGAGACCACCAGTCCAGCCGTAGCAAAGAACACAGCCATTGCGCACGCGCCGCTGATTATGCCGTACGGCAGTCTGGCAAACAACTTTTCAACGTTTTTTTTATCTTTCATAAAAACCTCTGCATATCTTTATTTTACAAACGTAAGAGCGGCGTCGCCCGAAAGCGCTATGCCGAAGAAGTTGTAACCCGTGTAATCGTTGTTATCGCGGTCGCTCATATCGGGGCGCTCGATTACTATCGCATTGTCGCCCTCTTTAAGCTGAATTTCGCCGATGCAGGTATAGCGCTTATCGTTCCACTTGCTCGTTTCGTTATTAAAAGGCATCATAAGCGTTTCGCCAACGGTTACGGCATTGTTGTTTACGGTAAATTTATAGCTGTCGTTTACAGAATTTTGTATCTGCTGCGCGCAGGTCTTTATATAAAGTTTTACCGTAATATCTTTATCGGAGTGAATATTATAAGTCACTTTATAATATCCCTTGCCTACATTGCTGTTGTTTGCGCTGATATTCTGTTCGTTCGAAGCTGTGTTTTTGTTTACAGTGCCGCCGTCTTTATTAACGACTGTTACACTGTCATCCATAACGGTGAACTCGGTGCAGCCGTCGCACTTGTTTGCGCACACAAGCTCCTCGCTTTCCGCATCGGTGCAGCCGCCGCATACGGGGCAGATATGCGCGCACGGAGCGCTGAGCGCTACATTCGCTTCGGTGAGCGGCGCTATTCCTATGCCGAAGAAGTTATAGGTCTTGTTGCCGCCTGCGTCCTTGCTTCCGAGGTTGAGCCTTGTAATCTCTATAACGTTATTCTGTCCCGCAAGCAGACGGGCTTCGCCTACGCGCGTATAGATATTGGCAAACCAGCCGTTGGCGTCCTCGTAAGGCATAGTCGCGTCGCCCGCATTTATTTCAACGCCGTTGACCTTAACGGAATATATGTCGCCGACCTTGTTTACGATATTGCGCACGCTGGTGTTGAGATACAGCACTATATCGGTATCCTTATCCACGGTAATATTGTACCGCATATACATACTGCCGTAAAAATCCTTGCCTCCGATTGAGGGACTGCCGCTGAGGAACGTATGTCCCTGCTCCGTTTTTAAAGATATCTTGTTGCCGTCAATCTGCGTTATGGTTATCTTTTCGTCGGTGATGGATATCGGCTGCATTTCAGGCAGAACTATATCTTCAATCTCGTTCATATCCGTGTCGAAATACTTGCCGCATTCACTGCACGAATAGTGCTCAATTGTGCCCGGTTCTTCAACGGTGGAATCTACCCTGTCGTGATGGGTTACGGAATGTACCGTTATCTTTGTGGTGGCTGTAAGGCCGTTATACGTCACCCTGATTTCCGCAGTATCTTCGCTTATTATGGGATTTACTATGTTAAAGCCCGTAACGTTCTCCCCTTCTTCGCCTTCGACTTTATAAGTCACAGTGAAGTCAGAGGCCTTAACAGTCTGCCCCGTATGGAAAATCTTATCCGTGGTGACGATGAGTTCGGCACCCTTTACGGGTATGGTTATATCTTCAATTTCGTTGAATTCCGCATCGAAATACTTGTTGCACACGTCGCACGAATAGTGTTCCACCTGGCCGGGTTTATCTGCGGTGGATTCCTGCCTTTCGTGCCAGGTAACGTTATGCACTTCCACCTCAGTCGCGGCAGTTTTGCCCTTGTAGCTTACCTCTATTTCCGTGGTATCGGCGTCTACCTTCGGATTGGTGATGACAAAATCTGTTACCTTTTCGGCCGTCCCGCCCTCTACCTGATAGGTCACGGTGAGGTCGGAGGGTTTAACCGTCTGCCCGCTGTGGAAAACTTTGGAAGTTGTAACTTTGAGGGTTGCATTTTTTACGGGTATGGTTATATCTTCAATCTCGTTGAAGTTCGTATCGAAATTCTTCTTGCAGACTTCGCACGAATAGTATTCCACGGTACCTTCGGTATCCACGGTGGAATCAACCTTGTCGTGGTGGGTTACGGCGTGAACGGTTATGCCCGCGCTTGCCGTCTTGCCGTTATAACTTACCTCTATTTCCTTAGTTTCGGCACCCACTGCGGGATTGGTGATTTTGAAGTCTGTCACGGTCTGGTCGGGCTTGCCCTCAACCTTATATGTAACGGTGAAATCAGACGACTTAACCGTCTGACCGACGTGGAAAACGGCGTCGGGGTCGGCCAATGCAACTGCGAGCGACGAAGGTCTTTTGCCGTCGGCCTGTGCCACTACGGTGAGCACTGCGGTGTATTCTCCGCTGGTTATCACAAAGTTATTGGCGCCCTCCACAAGCGCCTTGCCAAGGTCTGCCGCAACTTCTTCGGCGGCCTGTTCGTCACCGCATACGGGGCACTTCAACAAAAACGAAAGCTCGTCTTGCGAAATGTAGTCGCCCGCATACCTGTTGCGCTCTTCGATTGTTACGTTCAGATTGTAGCTGTGCGGCACTTTTGCCAGCACCAGCTCTTCTTCCGTAACGGAATTCTTTCCGTCCGCATCCGAAAAAATTTCGTCGCACTCGCTGCACTTCCAGTACTCGGCACGGCCCTCGGCTATGCACGTGGGCTGTACGGCGTCCACTTTTTCAAGCGAATGCTCGTGCCCGCTGCACGCAGAAGCAAACACGCCCGTACAAAGCGCGATTGCCGTGACGAACGCCACGGTAAGCCCCTTCGCCGCGCGGGCAAAAGAACCTGCAAATTTGTTCATAATCCTCCTCCTGTATTCTGCCGGAACGCCGCCGGCGGTATTTGTGCGCTAATTATAAAAAAATGCGGCAGATTATCAACATCTGCCGCACATTCGTGTGTTTTATTTTCTTATTCTTGTAAATTTTTTCATTGCGAAGGGAGCGGAACGAGGACGTTGAGGTTGAACATACCGTCTTCAACCTGCACCGCAACGCTGCCGTCGTACTTTTCCACCACATACCGTATGCTCTTCAACCCGAAGCCGTGGTAGCGCTTATCTTCCTTTGTGGTGACGGGGAATCCGTCGTCGTCCAACTCCACCTCTCCGACAAAAGAATTTTTCAGGTTTATGGTGACCATCTGCCCCACGGCGTGAATCCTCAGCCCTATAATTCTCCCGTCGGGGTCGTCAATCTTCATAACCGCCTCTATGGCGTTATCCAGGGCGTTGCCGAAGAGCGAATACAGGTCGGTGGCGCTCATAAAATCGAGCCTGCCGCCGTCCGCCACACAGGTGAGCACTATCCCCTTGCGGTAGCAGAGCAGACTCTTTTCCGAGAGAATGACGTCGAGGGCCTCGTTGCCCGTCTTTACCATAGTATCGTACAGCGTGATGGATTTTTCCATCTCGTCGATTACTTCGGAATTGAGGCTCTTGCTTATGCCTATTTCGCGTATCTGGTGCCGCATATCGTGGCACTTCATATTTATGAGGTCGATATTTTCTTTTAAAGACGCATATTGCTCCTTATCCTGGTTCAAAAGCTGCTGCATAGTCTGCAATTCGCCTTCAAGCTCCTTATTGAGGAGCAGACCGAACTGGCTGTAAAGCAGCAATATGCAGCACATAAGGTTGGTTATATAGTTGACGAGCGAGTTTTCGAAGCTCATATCCGAGTATATGACCACCGAATTGAGCACGATATCCACTATCAGCCCCGCGCCGATGAGAAGCAGAAGCGAAAGGCTCTTTATGCGCATTCCGCCGCCCTTTTTTATCTTTCGCCCGAAAATTGCATATATCAGCCAGTAAGACAGGAAATAGCACAGCACATAGACGGTGATTAGCAGAATCGACTCTTTGTCGAACGCCCAGAAATCTATCTGCCCGTCGTCGTACATACCTAAAAGAGGACTCTTCCCCCACACTATTACAGAGAGGGCAAGGCTGGCGAGTTCGTAAGCAAAGTGTTGCAAAGTATACGCCGCCACGGCGCAGAAAATGACATTCTTCCACGGCTCGGCGTAGCACAGCCACAGCGCAGGAATAGTGAGCGCGAAGAGCGTTAAGAACATAAACGAGGAATACAGCGCACCCGCGTCTATTTCGGGGAAAAACAGGGCGGCCGTAAGAAGCACGGCAATGCAGCCCAGCGCGCGCAATACATAATATTTACGCTTTTTCAGTCTGAACGTAAACAAAAATTCCGCGGTGAGTATTTCGATTATAAACAACAGCTTATACAGCGTAAGATTGGATATCGGCAAAATTTCAGCATCCTTTTGCTAAATAATTATTAAGGTCGCGCACGAAAGTAACGCGCTTGGAATGGGAAATTTGAAGTTTTTCTTCGCCCAGATACACGTCGAACTGCCGAACGGCCGTGACGTAGCGCAGATTTACAAGATAACATCGGTTGCAGAGCGAAAAGGGTTCGCCCGCAAGCTCGCTCTGCACGTTGCTCAAAACGCCGCTCTGCGTAAAATTTCCGTCGAGAGTGTGGAATACGAGTATATGTTTTGTTACCTCTATATACCTTATTCTGGTAGAACGCACGCATATCTTGCCGTCTTTGTTGGATATCCACAGGTTTTTTCCCTCACGCTGGCGTATAACGGCGAGCGCGCCGCCGAGCTTTGCAGAAAAATTGCTGTAAGAAACGGGCTTGACTATAAAATCGAGCGCGCGGACTTCGTATCCCTTTACCGCATACTGCGACATATTGGTGACGAATATTACGGTAACGTCGGCGTCGCGTTCGCGTATTTTTGCTATCGCCGACATTCCGTCGCCGTCGGGCAGCATAATATCCATAAATATCAGGTCGGCGCTGTTGTTATAGTTTGAAAGAAACAGCGACGTGTTTTTATACCTGGTTATATCGAAATCTATACATTTATCCGTGCCGTAACGGTTAAGGTATTCGGCAAGCTGAGCCGCCGCACCGTCGTCGTCTTCAACTATCGTGACCTTTATCCTTTCAGAATCAACACTCGCCATACTTTTGCCCCTTCCGCTTTGATGATTGCAATACTATAAATCTTCCCGTCGCAAAAACGCCGATTTTTCTTGCCGCAGGCAATTACAATTACCGCACTGAATTAAAGAAAGATTTATAGTGTTACTTAACAGCAACACTAAGGGGTATACCCCTTAAAAATTAAACCGACTTGCTTAATTGTAACACAGTTTACGCGACATTTCAATATCAAGCCGAAAATTTTTATACATAATTTACAACCGGTGTGGTTTTAAAGTTATGCAACACAAAATTTACAATCTCGCACTGGCATAAAAACCGCGCAAAAGAAAAAGGACTTTGTCAAAGCAAAGTCCGACCGGGTGTATTTATTGCTTACGATTATATTAAAGATTATGCGGCGACGCATATTACGTTAAAATGTCGGGCGCAGTTTTTTATGACTGCGCAAAATATTGCCGCACCAGCTCTTTGCCGCCGCGCTTTGCCACAACGCCGCCTTCGATTAAATATGCTTCGTTGCACAGTGCCTCGGCACAGCGCACGTCGTAGGTGATGGTTACCATAGTATTGCCCGACTGCTGTTGCAGCAGGCACATCTTTGCATAAAGCCCGCCCCCGGCTTCGGCATTATAATAATTTCCTTAACAGCATATAAAAACCGCCGCTGTATTATTGACAAATATCTATATGATATGTATAATATAGATAATCTTAAATATGAGGAAAACTATGGACACCTGCGACTGTGCTAAAATATTTAAAGCACTGGGAGATGAAACGCGCATCAAAATCTTTGAAATGTTGCGCGGCGGCGAGCTGTGCGCGTGTAAAATTCTTGAAAATCTGAATATTACCCAGCCCACGCTCTCCCATCATATGAAGATACTTTGCGACTGCGGAATAGTTACGGCGCGGAAAGATTGGAAGTGGACGCACTATTCTTTGAACTGCGCCCTTTTGAGCGAACTCATAACCTATTTGGGCGATACCAAATGCAGAAAAACTACGGAGGAATAAACTATGCAATGTCCTAACGTCACCGAATGTATGTGCCCCAAAGTAAGCTGCCCCAACCACGGAATGTGCTGCGACTGCGTTACGAAGCACCGCTTGACCGACAGCCTGCCCTATTGCCTGTTCCCCGACAACGGCGGAGACAAGTCCAACGAAAACCACTACCGCGTGTTAAAAAAGCGGTTTGAAAAAGGGGGCAAGTAATGGAATACACATTGGAGCAAAAATACGAACTGATAAAGCAGGCAGCGCTTAAAGCGACTTCAAAAAATCCCGTTGAAATAGCGCGGGATATTATGAAGAATAACTTTGTAAGCATACACGGCCCCGAACACCACTTTTTGGACGGCGCCGCCTTTATTATGGCTTACAGAAACGCAGACGGCGAGATTGACCCCATAGTATGCCTTGACGAACTTGCAAAGCGCACGATTAAAATGCCGGGCGCAATGTGCGGGTATTGGGGAATCTGCGGCTCGGTCGCCTCGGTTGGTGCGGCACTTTCGGTAATTCACGGCACAAGCCCTTTGAGCACCGACGAGTTTTACAAGGACAATATGCGCTTTACCTCTGCCGTCATTGCAAAAATGGCACAAATTGGCGGCGCGAGGTGTTGCAAACGCAACGCCTTCCTCTCCCTCTCTTACGGCGCGCAGTTCGTAAAGGAGAGGTACGGCATAGAGATGGAGCGCGACAACATAGTCTGCGACTTCTATCCGAAAAACGCGCAATGCCTCGGCACAAAGTGCCCGTTTCACCAGGCAAAATAAAAAAATACCGCAGCCGCGGTATTTTTTTATTTAACATAAGATTTATCAGAGCGCGCCCACGACTTTGTGGGGGACGTACAATTCGTCTATATACGCCTCGTCTTCGTCGGTGAGGTTCACGCCGAACGCCGCAACAGCATCGTCGAGATACCTCTCCTTCGTGGCACCGACGATGGGCGAGGCAAAGCCTTTTTTGAAGTGCCACGCAAATGTTATGGCCGTCATAGTTGTGCCATACTTGCCCGCCAATTCGTAAATTCTTGCCGCGATAGACTTGTCCTGCGCCTCCGTTGAATCGTACTTGCCGCGCGCCGTAGTATCGGTTTTGCTGCGCATTGTGTCGGCATCCCAGCCGCGGCGGGCACATCGGCCAGAAGCCAGCGGGCTGTACGGCGTGAGAGCCACGTTCATCTGATTGCATATCGGAATGAGCTCGCGCTCGTCCTCGCGGTAGAGCGGGTTATAGTGGTTCTGCATAGACGAGAAGGGCGTAAAGCCGTTGTCGCGCGCGCAAAGCTGCATATTATAGAACTGATAGCCGTACATAGCCGAAGCGCCCAGCGCCCGCACCTTGCCCGCCTTAACCAAGCCGTGCAGCGCCTCCGTCGTCTCCTCTATCGGCGTGCCGTAGTCGAAGCGGTGAATGATGTATAAATCGAGGTAATCGGTGCCCAGCCTCTTTAAAGTACCGTCAATCTCACGGCTGATTGCCGCCTTTGAAAGGTGACCTTCGTTGAAGTATACCTTTGAGGCAAGCACTACCTTGTCGCGCGAAACGTTGTTCTTTATCGCGCGGCCCAAATACTCTTCGCTGGTGCCCGCCGAATAGCCGTTGGCGGTATCGAAAAAGTTGATGCCCAAATCGAGCGCGTGTTTTATTATCTTTTCGCTGTCTTCGGGGTTCAGAGTCCAGGCGTGCATATTGCTGGCGGGGTCGCCGAAGCTCATACAGCCGAGGCAGAAGCGCGAAACTTCCAGGTTGCTGTTTCCGAGTTTTATATATTCCATAAAAATACTCTCTGTCTGCTTTTTTACTTATCGGGGGGGGGCAGAACCATTCTGAGCCGGCCGTTTTTGCGGCAGAAACATTATGTTCTTTGCCCTTCATATTTATTATACCCCGCACAGGCAACAAAGTAAAATGCTTATTTTTTATCGCAGAATATTCATAAAAGGCATAGCCGTGTTTTTATGCGGGCAACGACTTTTTTAAAAGGCGCCTGCCCGTTATAAAGCAACCAATCGGGAAAATATTTACGTTTTATTCGCCCGATAAAAATATGCACCGCCAAAAGCGGGAGCTTTTGGGGTGCATATTGAAGTGCCGTGCTTTATCTGCCGAGATAAGAGCTATTTAAGATTGATTGTAACTACGCCTTCGGCTTCCGACCAGCTGCCTCGCTGCGTTGTGTCGCTCAGAGGGCCAGACGCACCGCAATGGAACACTGCCGTGTTGTCGGTCTTCAACTCCAACGTGCAATCGATTGCAAACGGTGCGCCCGTATCGTTGGTTTGCAGCGTGAAGGAATAGGTTGAACCTTCGGTGGGTGCAGCGTTTCTGTTGGCAGTGAAGCTCAACAGAACGTGCGAACCTGCTTTGAGCTGGAAGGAATTTTCTGCGGTGTTCCAGGTGTACGTATCGAACGTAAACACGAAGTCTCCGCCGCCGCCCGGATTGCCGCCAGGGCCGCCGGGGTTGTTGCCGCCGGAGCTGTTCCAATCGCTGTTCCAATCGGGGTCGATTTCATCATAGCGAGACGCTCGTGCCCGCCCGAGGCGAGCACCTTGCCGCGCCCGTCGGTGAGCACGGCCTTTATGCGGGTGAAACCAAGCTCTATCCCTACGAAACAATTCTTTAAACCTGTCACTTTGCACTCCCTTTTACAAGCATTGTACTATCTGCCGCCCGCCCGTCAAGCGGCGGCGCAATATTATATTTTCCTCCAACCAATTAGGAGCGGCTTTGCGTTACGCAAAGCCGCTCCTTAATAAGGAATAGAAAAGGAGGGAGTGAAACCGCTTAGCTATACTGCTATAATCTTAAATCATATCAGCTATTTTTTTCTGCTCTTAATAACAGACACCGTAAGCATGGCAGCGCTTGCTACAGTGAGCACTATAAATGCTATCATGCCCGAAAGTATGGCAACTTCCCACCAAGGCATCGCGGGGATGATCTGCGCATCACCGATATTCATCGCATGGCTGTTTATTACGCTGTATATTATATGCTTGGTTGCAAGCCTGCAAGCAGAAACTATGGCAGGATCATTTTCGAGACCGGCAAGCGTATCCATACCGGAGCGGGAACCATCCCACAAATCCTGACCCGCAAGCACGCCGAGACGATAGTCCATATAATTTGCCATTACCGAGCAGTCGGTAATAGCCGCGCCCTTCATGCCCCACTCGTCACGGAGTATGTCAGTCATAAGGCCCCTGTGCGCGCCCGACCAAACAACACCTATGCGGTTGAAAGAAGTCATAACGCCAAGGCCGCCTCCCTTTACGGAGCCCTCGAATCCTTCGAGGTAGAGCTCACGTATGGCCTGTTCGTTTGACCAGGTGCTTATGCCGTAGCGGCCCTCCTCCTGGTCGTTGAGTGCAAAGTGCTTTGTGAATACATACACGCCGCGCTCCTGAATCGCCTCCACTTCTACGGCGCAAATTTCACCGGAGAGCCAGCCGTCCTCGGAATAATATTCAAAGTTACGGCCGGAATAGGGTGTGCGGTGTATATTGGCGCCGGGACCGTATATGCCGGCATATACACTATTGCTTGCAGTCTCGGCGCGCTGGAAATCTTCACCTATGCACCTGCCCATTTCGGCAACGAGCTCGCGGTTGAATGTTGCAGCCATGACATCTTCGGAAGTATACGCCATCGCGCTGCTGCCTCCGACAAGGCTGGCTGTAAGGCCCTGAGGGCCATTTTCATCGAGCGTGCCGGGAAGATTGATGCTGGGAACAGCCTGGGTAACATGGAAACCATCGCCGATGACGGCAGTCATTTCGCTGTAAGGTATCTGATTTAAAAGCTGTTCCCATACTTCACTGTCATACTCCTCTTCGCGCACGTCCATTGCCGTAAGGTCGCCCGCGGCGCCCTGGGTAGGCAACTCGGTATATTCGGACCAGTATGCCTCTTTATACCTTTCAACGAGGGCAGCCCTGCCGCTGTCGCCCGTTTCGTCGTGAGTGAGTCCGTCCGCCCACATCTGATCGGTCACTTCAAGAATTTTGACCTCGGTGGGGAATGTGCCCGTCCAGTCGCTGCGCGAAAGGTATGTTATGGTCTGGCCGTCAGCGCCGGCATACTTATTGAGATCGGCATTATCAAACCTGTTAGTAATTTCGTTGCCCGTAGCAGAAGATACGGAGTAAGTTTCATCGTCGAATGTGCCGTTGGTCCACTTGGCGCAGAGCGAAGCGTCGCCCGTGCCGTCATTGCCGACGCCGTACATCTTGTCTTCGTCGACAGAGATATCGCCGTCCTGCGCCTTCGCGCGGATAATGTTGTTTACCGCGTCGTGCGCATTTTTGCCGGCGGTGAACCAATAGTCGCCATCTTCAAGAATATAAGTCTTTGCAACGTTGGCGTCATATGAAGTGAGGTCTTCGGTATTTACCGTGATGGTATAATTTACCGTATCTCCTGCGGGAACTTCCTTTTTATCGAAGCCGCAGAGCTCAACGGCGGCCTTTTCGACGCCGTTCTGCCTATCATACTCAGTATAGGGCGAGCTGAAGTAAATCTGTACGGTGTGCTTTGCATCTATGTCGCCGGTGTTGGTCACATCGACGGAAACTTCGAACGACTTGCCGTCTGCGGCGGGCTCAACGCTGAAATCGCTGTATTCAAAGTCGGTATAGGAGATGCCGTAGCCGAAGGGAAATGCCACTTCTTCAGCATAGTTGAAATCTCCGGCATTGCCGTTGCCGAATACGTAATCTTCATACCTCGTTTCGTAATAGCGATAGCCTACATATATGCCTTCCTGGTATATCACATAATTTTTGTTGGCTTTTTTGGCGCCTGCGTCCATATTGTTCTGCGCCGTCTCAAGGCCGAGCTCATCGGCATTGGAATATGCGAACGCGCCGAAGTTTACCATTGCGGGCGCGGAATGGTTGTCCTTTAAGAATGTATCCACTATGCGTCCGGAAGGAGTCCTTTCGCCGGAGAGCAGCTGTGCGACAGCGTTGATACCCGTCATGCCCACGTCGCCTATCCACATAGCGGCGTCGATATCATAGTCGTCAAGGAAATCAAGCTGAAGCGAATTCGCAGAGTTGAGTAAAAGCACGATCTTTTTAAATGTGCCGTTTTCCTTATACTGCTGGATATGATCGAGCATATCCTTCTCTTCCGCAGAAAGACGCAGATAATCGCCGTCGGTGCTGTCGAAATTTGTCACATTGTTGTTGGTAAAGCAAGCTTCATCATCGGGGAGATCTGCGCCCTCGCCGCCGGAGCGTGCAAGCACCACAAGCGCCACATCGCCGTACTCGGCAAACGAGCTCGTCACGCCCTTCTCTTCATACAGGCTCCAGGGCACCTCGTTTATACGGTACTGGCCCTGATGTCCGCCCGTAGTGGCGGCATTTTCACGCTGATAGCCCGACGTCACATAAAACGTCCACAGGTCCTGGTTTATACAGCCTTCACCAAAGGCAGCAGTGAGCGCCGAATGGAGCGTGGCCGCCATTGAGGCATCCATGCTGCCCGAGCCTGTGCCTCCATACAAAAGATTAACCGACGACTGCGAAAAACAGGAAAATTTAGTGTCCTGCGCAAGAGGAAGCGTGCCATCTTTGTTGAAGAGCAGCGTGGCCCCTTCCCCTTCTAGGTCCTCACACAGCTCGCGCTCGTGCTGAGCAAGCGCCTCATCGGTATATGCAAGCGGCTCGTAAAGTATCTGAGCGTCGGGATCGGGGATCACCTTATAGTCATCAGTCTGAAGCGCCGCATTTATGGATACCCTGAAATAGTCGGTGATGACGTAAGCGGCTATGAGTATTGCCATAAACACCACAAACACCGCAGTGAGCGCTATCCACAATTTTTTAGAAAACAATCTTTTCATATATGCTCCTTATGCTCAGTTGCGCGGCGGCGCAAAATGCGTTGCCGCGCAGCTTAAGCCATAAACTATTACAACAGGAACTATGCCTCTTCCACAACGGCAGTCATTGAATGATCTTCATCGTTAAGCTGCCAGCTGTGAGCGAGGTTATCCCATACCATTTTGGAATTTTTGTCAACGACATCGCAGGTAAGAGTTATCACACCGTCCTCAAGCACATAAGTGCAGTCAAACGAAGGGGCGTATCCCTGCATGACCGTTGCCACAAGGGTGGCCTTTGTATCGTCCACAATGGTGAGCGTTATCGCCATAGGCATCTGGCCGCCATAGGTGCCGTTGTACACGTTCTCCTGAACTACAGCGCTAAACTCAGGGATAACAGAATATTTTGCCGTGAACGTAAAATTGATTTTATAATCGCCGTAAATCGCATATTCATAATCGAACGTTGCCGTATCGGCGGCGGTGTCTACCGTCACGGTTATGGGAGTACCTGCAACGGTGACCGTCATGTTGCCGGCCTTATCGTTTGCCCATGTACCCGAAGCTGCCTGTGAGTAGCCGCTGTATATTAGCACAGTTCCGTCTTCCTGCAGATATACGGTGCCGCCGTTTTCTTCGTCTGTAAAGATTGCGACAGACTCGGGAGCGACAAATTCTTTGGCATTCTTTTCTATGAACTCATCGGCGTCGGCATACAGCGTTGTGCCACCGGAGAATGATACCTGCCTGAAGAATCCGGCACCAGATACGACTTCCATTCTGAGCGAGCATGTATAAGTCCCGTTGCTGTTATATGCAGTAGCGCTCGAAGATTGGGTCTTTATTCCCGCTTCGTTGAGAACATATATCTCTATGGAGAGCGCCTCCACACCGTCGCGCGTGGTTTCCTCCCATTCGCCCTGCATATAGTTTTGTATATAGTCATCGTTTTCAGCAGCAGGAGAAGTGTTATAATTGCCGAAATTGTAGCGGTCCATAACTATAGAGCCATCAGACATCAGCTTGAGCCAGAATGCACCCTTTGCAAAGCTGAAGGAGTCGAGGTCCTCGCCGTCCATTACGCCGCTCAACTGATACGATATGGTAACGGGACCGTCGTCTTTACCTTCGTCATCATTGCCGCCGTCATTTGAGCATGCACCCAACGCAAGCGAAGCAACTGCCAGAATTCCGATGACAACACCTAAAAAAAACTTTTTAAATTTCATTTTTATATTACCTCTTGTTTATATTACCTCTTGCGGCACAGCCGCCATATTTCGGGCTGCGCGGCAAAGCGCGCAGCCCGATTTATATTCCGTACCGTTACCGGCGCATATTATTCCGCACCGTTGCCGGCGCCCTCATCGTTTGCTGCCCTCTCCTTCATAAAACAGGAGATAATTCCCGCAACGGCCGCAACGAAGAACGTCACCGAAAATATTATGCCGAGCGTAGCGTTTCCGCCAATGAAATTTACGCCGTTCCACACATCGGAAATGGAGGGCAGCGCCGCATTTACCGTGAGAGCAAAGCCCGCTATATACAAGCCCGCGCATATAAGCGGCACAAATCTGAAATTGCTGAACACGACAAGGAGTTCAACGAGAGCGCCTGCAATCATCAGAGCAAACCCTGCGGCAGAAAATGTTCTGTCGGAAACATCGGTGGCGATATACAATATCGCGCCTATCAAGGCTATCGCAGCCGCAGCCAGCCCGATATAAAAACCTATCGTCCTGTTTTTAAATGCCGACTTTACAGAAAACATCACTCCTTACCTCCTTTCTTCATTTTAAGCACACTGCCTGTCGCAAACGCCGCAACGGAAACGCCCGCCAATATGCCGAATATAACGTTTATCGCCGTGAGGGCCGTCTGCCACCAGGGAACGAAGTCGGGCACCTCAACGCCTACCTGTATGCCGTTTACAAGGTTGGAACGGGAATAGGCATAATAGTAGTGCCTGTTAACTTCCTTCATCTTGGTAAGGATATAACCATCCTGCCTTGCAAGCTGTATAAGCTGCTGTCTTCTGTCGGTATCGTTGTTGAACATATCGGTGCCGTAAGCAACGCACTCGGCAGTGTGAACGTAGTCGGCGGCATCCTTTGACGAGTCGGTAAGGTTTACGCCCTTGAAGCCCCATTCGCCACGGAGCACGTCTGTAAGCGCAGCCTTGCTGGCGGCGCCTGCCGTAGCGCCTATGCGGTTGAAGCAGGTCATTGTAGCGAGAGCCCCGCCCACATCGTCGCGAAGAGCGCCTTCAAAGCATCTTAAAGAACCTTCGCGGAATCCCTGTTCGTTTGCAAACGTTGCAACGCCGTGACGATTGGTCTCCTGGTCGTTACCCGCAAAATGTTTGATAGCCGAAAGAAGTCCGCCTTCCTGCATTGTCTTTACCTGGGCAGCTCCGCAGAGATAAGACATATTGGCATCTTCGGAATAATATTCTGAATTCCTGCCCGAATATGCCGTTCTGTGCCAGTCTGCGCCCGGGCCGAATATCATCGAATATCCTGCATACAAAGCGTCCTCGGCAAACAGTTCGCCGCGCTCGGCAAGCAAATCGAGATTCCACGTGCTTGCCATAATAACCTGGTCAACGTACAGCGTTATTCCCTCGCCGTTGCCGTTAGAATAGGTGGAACCCAGACCCTTCGGGCCGTCGGTATTTGCGTTTGCAGGTTTATTTACCGAACTTATCTTATCGTTGCCCATACGTTCGCCCATTATATTGGCGAGTTCCGATACCGAGAGCTGGTCGATAAACTCGTTCCACGCCTCTTCGTCGTCGTAGGCAACGTCCTTCATCTCCACGAACTCAACCCCTGCATCCTTTGCTACGGTTATGGAGCTGACTTCGGGAGCATCGGAAGGTTTGGTATAAGTTTTACCCGCAAGCAGGGTTTTAAGTTCGTCGCTTGCCGAAAGGCCCGTGTAGGACTTGGGATAAGTATTCCAATCGCTGCGGGTAAGGTAAGTAACCGTGCCCTCTGCAAAGTAGTTGTAATCGATTTCGTCAAACACGTTGGCAACCACCTCGCCCGTGGCTTCGGAGCGGGCATACGTAGTATTGTCGTATTCGGCAAGGTTTACTTTAACCGCCTTATCTGCGTCGCCCGAAACCGAGTTGCCCTTTTCGTCGGTTAGTTTGCCGTCGACGGTTGCACCGTATTCAAGAGCCATAACGTTGTTGAGTGCGTCGTGGGCATTATCGCCGATTGCAAAGTAATAGTCGCCCTCGTCGAACACATAGCAGCCCTTCCTTGAAGAATCGGCGCCGTTGGTTGCGTTCTCGTCGTAAGTGGCGAACAGATAGTCGTCAGCACGCACCTCTATTTCATAGGGTTTGCCCACTTCCAGTTCGGGGGTCTTGGCAAAGCCTATCATCTGAATGGCAGACTTCTGAGCCTGGCCGTCTTCATAGGGCAGGCTTGCATACAGCTGAACCACGCTCTTTGCCTTGCCCGAATAGTTGGAGCCGTTTTCGGGGCCGTTATTGGTGACGGTGACTTTGGCAACGACTTCGTGATTTTCCTTATCCCATTCGATTGAGGTCACTTCCTGCGTGAACTGCGAATAGGAAAGGCCATAGCCGTAAGTATACGCCATCTCTTCGGCATAGTTCCAGCTGTTGCCTTGGCTTTCGTATACGCCCGCGCTGCCGGTTGCGTTGTTTATGCCGAGCACCTGGTCGTGGTAGCGCGTTTCGTAGTATTTATATCCCACATAGATATTTTCGGCATACACAACGTACTTGTTTTCGTACTGCGTGTTGTGATTGCTGAATGTGAAGTCGCCGAAGTTGCGCATTGCGGGCGCAGACATTGAATCGGCGGCATATGTATCTACAAGGTGCCCCGAGGGGTCTGCCTTGCCCGTAAGAATATTTGCAACGCCTATAAAGCCCACGTCGCCGGCGGCGCCGAAAGTAAGGCAGGCGTCAACGCCGTACTGAGGGTCTTCTATCCACTGCAAATCCATAGGGAACGGGCTGTTGACAAGCACGATTATCTTGCCGAACTTGCCCGAATCGTTTATCATTTTTACGAGGTCTGCCTCTTCTTTGTGGAAGGAAAGCAGGGGAACGCCGTCGGCGTCGGACTGATAATCGAGGTCAACGCCCTCGCCGCCGAAGCGGGTCAAAAGCACTATCGCCGCGTCGTTATAATCTTTTGCATACGAATTTTTGAGGTCGGCAGTATAAAAATCCTGTCCCACTTCGCCTATATCCGACTGCCCGGGAGTAGCGGAAGATACCCTGTTCACGTCGCTGTTCAGATAGGCGTTGTACATAGTCATATTTATATCGAAGCCGGCCGATTTGAAGGCGTCTAAAAGGCCGCCGCCGCGCGATGCTTTGAACGAAGAACCGCCGCCGTTCGTTGCATATACGGGATTTTTTACCGAATTGCCGAACAGCGTTACGCTGAGCTCGTCCGAAGCAAGCGGAAGGGCGTTATCTTCGTTGCGCACCAAAACGGCGCCCTCTTCCATAGCGCGGATATTGAAATCGTTTTCCGCCTCTATCAGCTTTTGACTGTTTTCGGCGTTGAGTTCGCCGAACTTGCTTTCATAAACGACTTCGCCGCCCATATTCGTCGAAGGCGGGGTTATGCCGAGACGGTCGTTGACGAAACCTTCGTACCTGTAACCGAGATTGGTGAGCACGATGAATACCGCCAGCAACAGCCCGAATACCGCCGCCAGGCCGCGCCACAAGTTTATTTTGCCCGTGACGGCCTTCAATATACTTAAAAATTTGTTCATTTAACTCTCCTTACCGGGTTAATTTACCGCCGCTATGCGGCGCTTTGAATAACATTACCAGCTAACCTGGGTAAACTTGCCGTCGTTGAGCGTAACCATTATTTCGATGCCCTCTGCATCAAACCCTTCGGTTTTGCCTTCAAGAACCATATCCGCGGTTATGGTGCCATCCTCATTTACAGAGACGCCGAGGCCGCCCTGGGGCTGTGCTGCAAGATCTACGGCAGACTGGGTCATTGCCTCCGTCCAGTTGCTCGTATCGAGGGTGGGATAGCCTGACGAAGCGAACACTACGCGCTCGGGCACGTTTATGGTGATGAACGTAAGGGTTTCGTCGGAAGGGTCGCTCTCCTGGGTGAAAGTACCGTAATACTTGGTGACTTTCTGGCCGCGGTCGTTTGCCGTTTCGCTGCCGCTGGGCACATCGGGGCCGAAGCTTACGTTGGAATACATAATCTCGTTCACGGTAAGGCAATAGGTGCCGTCGCTGTAAGTTTCAAGCGTCTGTCCGGAGAATGTTACGTAATAATATTTATAAGTGGGAAGCATATTGGCGTAGGAATACGAGTTGTTAGAAAGATACTCGCCCGTAAGGGTAGCGACGCCGCCCGAGCAGGCCGCAAGGCTTACAGTTGCAATTACCGCCGCCGCGGCGCAGGCCGCAGCCACAACAAGTTTTTTGAGTTTCATAATTTTTTCCTCCTTGAATTTTGTAAATAAAATACAAAAGTTTTTTGTTACGCACATTATAAATAACGCAATTTGCAAAATCAATACAGTATACCCGAATAGCGCCGTAGCATACGCGAATAGCGTTGTTCCGTTAAAAACAGGTCGCCTGTCGGCAGTTTAATACGCATTTACCCTACATTCCTTAAATGCAGGGAGGGCTGCCGTAAGACAGCCCTCCCTCCGCGGATAAAAGAGCAATATATTAAGGGGTAACCGTAATAGTGTAACTTCCTTTGGCGAGCGCCACAACGTTGAAGTCGCCGTCTTTTGTAACTGTGGCAGAACCTGCGGCAACCGTACCCCACGAAGCGGGGATATACAGGCTGCCTTCCGCATCTATTGCCTCCACGCTTATCGTAACCGTGCCGTCTTCCGCCCTCTTTATACTGTAAGAAAGAGTTCCCTCGGGCGTAACCACGCTCATCGAAAGCGAAGAGAATTCGTCGGTGAGGCGGATGGAATAACTTCCGTAACCCGCAGATTCGGGCGAAATGCCGCCGAAATATTTTGAAAGCACGGTGAGAGAACCGCCCGTCCAGCCGTGGTTTATGGTGCCAGCGTCCTTTTCCCACAGCTCCCACAACGTGGAATCTTTGTCGTCTATCATAGGCTGATAGCGCGTGAGCATTCTGGTGAGGCAGGCATCGTATTCGCCCATAAGGCAGAGCGCCTCTTCGACGAACTTCTCCATATAGGGGCTTGCCCCGTAAGTTGTGGTGAGCACGTTCAGAATTTCGTCGTACATATCTTCGTCGGCAAGGCCGCTTACCACCGCCATTGCGTTGGCCCTGTCGTCGTACGCGGTGCCAGAGCTGTATCCGCCCTGCTTTTTAAACTTTGCAAACCCCGCCGCAACCTTCTGAATTCTTTCGGTGAAGAAGGCTTCGTCAGAGGATATTCCCAGCGCTTTTGCAAGTTTCTGCGTTGAAGAGAGCGCATAGTAATACCAGCAGTTTTGCAAAACTTCGGCGTCTGCGCCGTCGCCCCAGTCAACCCACATAAACGTTCCGTCGCGGTAAACTATACTACCGTCGTCGTTGAGGTCCCATAATTTCAGATAGTTGACGGCCACGGGATAGAACAGCCTTACCGTATCTTCATCGCCGGTATACAGCAGATATTCGTATACCGAAACGAGAAAATTGAGCGTTTGAACGGGATTTTCGTTGGTGGCAAGGCTGGGCGAACGCAAAGGTATGCAGTTATCCGTCTTGGTCCAGCCGATTATATTGAGAATGGTCTTTTTGGTCATCGCCCACGAATTTTCGTCGAGCGAATAGAACGTTTCGCCTATCTGGTTGGCGGCGTCGCCGATATACGGAGAACGCTCCCTTTCGGGGCAGTCCATATAAGTATCGCGCATACAGATGAGCAGGGTGTTCACCGCTTTCTCCCACAGCGTGTTCACGTCCTCGTTTTCGGTTACGAACGAACCCGAACGCTCGCTGTCGTAGCCGCTGCGGCGGTAGCCTATTTTTGTAAACGTTATTCCCGCAGGTGCTTCGATTATGAGCTGCGAGCCGCTGCGCCAGGGCAGACTTTCGTAAGTCTGCGCGCCCCCGGCCGTTACGTAGTCGTCGCGGAAGGAATCTATGCCCTGGCTGGTGAGCGTGTTGGTATAATACGTGAACCTTAACCCGCTGCTTTCGGCTGTCAGTTCGAAGTAAGGACTGAACTGCATATTTTCGGGCAGGTCTATCGTAATTATGGTATCCTGCGTGAGCTTCTGCCCGATATATTGGCTTTCGAGAAATGTATACTCTTTGTCAAACTTCATAAGAGGAATGACTGAAAGATACGTATCGTTGAAGGGCTGAGCGCCTGCTTCGCACACCACCGTCGCGCCCTCCCAGGCGGAATCGTCGAAGTCGGAAGCGGTATAATCACCCACGCTTTCGCGCGCGTCGTAATAGACGTTCCATTCCGCAAGCATAGAAGACTGCGAATAGTTCGGCCAGTCGGCGCCGAGCAATCCCTGATTGCGGTATGCGCGCAGCCTGTTTGCCTTGAAAGACGAATCGGATACGACGGTGACGTCTCCCGCCTGCATTTCGAAAAGCAGTCCCGCTTTGCCCGGGTCAACGCTTGAATTGCCGCCGCGGCCGTTGTACGACACCAGAATTACCAGAGTATTTTCGCCCTGTTTGAGGTAGTCTGCAAGGTCAACCTGCTCGTAAAACCCGTCGTATGGGGTGGCGCCGCGCTTGCTGGCTCCGTCGAAAACCGCCAGCTCTTCGTTCATCCACAGGTAGTACTTGCTCTCCGCCGCGATGTTTGCGACGGCCTCTGCGGGAACCTTGTCAAGACTGAACGTCTTGCGGAAAGCGACGTAAGAGTTTACAGAAGTGGTGCTTGCCCATATCCACTTCGCTCCGTTCCAGTCTGTCTTTTTGTACTCTTCGAGCGAGGTATAATAGGCGAGGTCGCTTCTGTCTACGGGCTGTTCCTCCGTCGGGTCTTCCTCTACGGGAGGTTTTTCGTCGGGAGGCGGCACCTCCGCACTCTCGTCGCAGGCAGCAAGTATGCCAAGCCCCATAACGCCGCACAGAGCAAGCGCCGCTATTTTTAAAAATATCTTCTTCATAATGCATCCGCCTCGCAGTTAATTACTTTATAAGAGCAGATATATCGGCGCAGGTAAATGTGTCGCTTAAATCGTATGTTCCATAAGAAGCCGTGTAAGTAACGGTAGCTTTTTTACCTTCTATAACTGCCTCGTGCTTTGTGCCATTATCGGTTTCCGTGACAGTAAGTTTGCCGTCTTTATATTCCCATGTGATATTCATAGAGTGAACGCCCTGAGAATTCATCACCCCTGTATTGTCGCTATACAGCACAAGGCTGCCGCCTTTTTCGCCCGTGAACGTAAGAATGGTTTCGGGTGCTGCGGGAGTTGAAGTTATGGCAGATATATCGTTGCAGACAAATGTGTCGCTTAAATCGTATGTTCCATAAGAAGCCGTGTAAGTAACGGTAGCTTTTTTACCTTCTATAACTGCCTCGTGCTTTGTGCCATTATCGGTTTCCGTGACAGTAAGTTTGCCGTCTTTATATTCCCATGTGATATTCATAGAGTGAACGCCCTGAGAATTCATCACCCCTGTATTGTCGCTATACAGCACAAGGCTGCCGCCTTTTTCGCCCGTAAACGTAAGAATGGTTTCAGGTGCCGCGGGCTGGTCGGGCGTTATATCTTCGAGGGCGGATATATCGGCACACTCCATAGTATAAGAAATGATATTGCCCATTGCGTTGCGGTCATATTTTATGGTCGCCTTGGTGCCTTCGATTGTTGCCTCGATTTGCGAAGTGGCGCCCGTCTTTACAACAAGTTTGCCGCTCTCGTAAGTCCACGTCCACGTCTGGCTGATAACGTACTTCGCCTGGTTGGTGGCGGGGTCGATATTGCCCACATAGAACAGCGCCGTGCCGTCATCCTGCAAATACAGCCTGCCGGGGTGGTTGTCTGCCGCGGTAGCGAACATAACTACGTATTCGGGCTCTTCAAACACATAGAGGTTGCCCTGTATGAAGGCGTCGAAATCTTTATATTTTACCGTCTTGCTGCCCGTTACCTGCTGCTGACGGCCCGAGAATATGGGGCAGTCGAGCGTAAAGGTTATGGTCCCTTCCGACGTGGGATAGAGCTCGTATTCGAACCTGCTTGTGGCAAAACCGCCGCCCATAATATTTTCTGCGTCTTCGTCGTAGCGCACGCTGAGCTTTATGCAGTCGAGGCCTTCGGAATTCTTGGTTTCTTCCCAGGAACCAGTCCACCACTTTTCAGAAAATCCGCTGTTTTCGGCATAGTCGGAACTATCCATACTGAGGATATTGTATCCGCTGCCCGCAACGGTGCCGTCATCGAACAGGTTGAGCAGTATGTAATAGTCGAAGCCGAAGCCCGTAAGCGTTTCGTCGGTGTAATGGCCGGTAAACTGCCATTCGATTTCCGCCGTTTCGGTCACAGGCGGCTTATTCTCCTCTTCCTCGGTGTCGTCGTTGCAGGCGACAAGCCCGAGCGCCATTGTGGCGGCGGCAGCTACGGCAAGCCCGCCGATAAGCCATTTTTTCATCCTTTTCATTACTTTTCCTCCTTTGATATGGAAATTTTTGTAAGTAAATAACATTATATTGAAGAAATTTTCAAAATCAATAGGACATACACGAGTAGCCGCCAATCGTGCGCGAATAGCAAAAGGGACCTCCGCAAACCGGAAGTCCCCGCAAATATAACCATATTAAATTTTATCGACTATACTGCCGCAACAGGAACAGACGGTCTGCGCAGTATGGCGGCGTTGAGTGTATATATATCACCGTCCGCCGAAATATCCAGTCCTCCGCCATATTTTTCCACTATGCGCCTGATACTGAGTATGCCGTAACCGTGCTGACTGGTATCGCTTTTGGAAGTTGCGGGCGTTCCGTTTACAAATTTTATTTTGCCCGCAAAATAGTTCTGCTCGTGCACGACAAGCATATTGCCCACCGTCTTTACGCTGAGCGTAACGGCGCGGCGCTCCGACGGAACCTTTACGACCGCTTCCACGGCATTATCCAGAATATTGCCGAACAGCGAATATATGTCGGCTTCCGACATAAAACCGATATCGTTTCCGTCTGCCATTATGGTAAGTTTTATATCATTCTTCTCGCAGTAAAGGCTCTTTTCTGTGAGTATAAGGTCAAGTGCATCGTTGCCCGTCTTCACTATGGCGTCATATATGGATATCTGACCTTCAAGGTTTTTCAGTTCCTCTTCCGAAAGCAGATTGCGTTGCCCGAGCGCGGAACTTATCATCTTTTTGAGGTCGTGGCACTTTATGTTTACGGCCTCTATGGTATCGCGCTGTATTTCGTACTGTTCCCTGCGCTTTCTGTCGAGCTGCTCTATCATATCAAGTTCATAACGGTACTGCCCCGCTTCGAACAGATTGAGCGCCGAACACAGGCTTATCAGGCAACATATAACGGCAAACAGCTTGATTATAATCATAACGTCCGGCGACGTTTCGGCAACGGGCACATATATTCCGAGAATTACCGTAATAAGTAAAACAAGGAGCACGGGAAGAAGAACCTTTTTTGAATTGAGCTTTATGCGATTGTTCCTGCACAAAGCCCATCCCGCTATAAAGGCCGCAGCAAATACTACCAGATAGACAAGTACGGTGAGTACAAAATATTCAATATCGTAGTCGAAATAAATATTTTCTATCCCGAGCATCAGGCCGAAGATGATGCACAATGAATTGGCGATATGTTCAAGGCTCCATCCCGCAGCGTTATATAACACCGCCTCCCAAAAACTGCACTTAAAGCAAAAGCAAAGAAGGGCTATCACTTCAAAAAAGAAAAACACGTCGCACAGCACATACATAAAGCTGCTAAGTGAACTGCCCATTCCCAAAGAGCGCACAGACTGCCACAAAAAACCTGACAGCGCCGACATAGCACAAAAACAAAAAATAAACCGCAAAACAAAAAACCTGCGCCTGGGCGCATACATAGAAAACGCAAGCGCTCCTATTATAAGGCTCGGCAAAAATTTGAAGCTGAAAAAGCCGTTGATAAAATCCTGCATTTCAACCTCTGCTCCCCCAGAACTTTGCAAGGGCGTCCATAAATTCCTTGCGGCGGTAGCGGCTTATTATGAGCATATCGTCGCCGACGCGGACGGCATTTTCACTTATCTCCGTAACATACCGCATATTGACAAGATAACACCTGTTGCACAATATGAAAGATTCGGCAGACAACTGTTCTGCGGCGCTTTTGAGCGAGCCAAGGAGTGTGAAATCGCCCTTAACCGTATGATATACAAGGTAATGGCTTAAAGTTTCGACATATTTTATATCGTTTTCGTCGATGTACCTGGTGCCGGCACCCGTCTTCAATACAACAAGTTTTTTTCTGTTCGCGTAAACATAGCCGAGCGCACGCTTGATTTTTAAGGCAAAGCTGTAATAATCTAACGGCTTCACGATAAAATCGAGCGCGCTGACTTCATACCCCTTTATAGCATATTTTGCCATACGGGTAACAAAAATTATAGCCGTGCCCTCGTCCGTCATACGGATGCGCTTGGCCGCAGCCATACCGTTGAGCTCCTTCATATCTATATCGAGAAAGACTATGTCGTATTTCGGAGAATAATCCAACATCAATTCGCTGCCGTCGTGAAATTCGGCAAGGCAATAATCTTCCCCGCTTTCTTTAAAATAGCTCTCCAACATCTCTTTGAGCGCACGGATATCATTGCTATCGTCGTCTACTATTGCAATAGAATACATTACCCCCCCCCCGTCACTTATCCACACAATAAGCAACGTTTATTACAATATTAAATGTGTAAAACACAATCAAAAAGACTGCATTTACGCAAACAGAACCTGCCGCAACGGCAACACGGGCCATTCTTTCCGTACAATGCATTAAAAGCCGCATTTGACCACGGACTGATTATTAGAAGTACCATAAAAAAAGCGCCCTATTAAGGGCGCCCGCAAAGAAATACCCTTAATATTGTTTGCTCTACAATCCGCGCTGAAAGGGGAAAAAGGGTACACCAATGCCGTTGTATCCCTAAAAGCGCTTATAATAATTGCAGAGCAGTTAAATTATATCACGCAATTGCGCAAAAATCAATATTAAATTCAAATATATGTTTCGTGCTCATAAAAAGCATATTAAAATTTTAAACATACAAGTTGCCAAATATTCCGTTACATTATTACATAGCAACAGTCGCGGGAGGTGTTGCAAAACCTCCCGCGACTGTTGTTACTTTCCGTATATTACAATTATACCAGAGAATAGATTACAAATTCCCTTTCCAAGGGAGTTAACTTATCGTGTTGCCACTGAGCAGGCAAATCTTTGCCGCTTGCCCTTTTCTGTATAAAAGATTTATCGTGGCAAACAACAGCAAACGCAAAAATGGCAAGGTAGAGCTGAAAAAGATACCTATAACGCCGATGCTCACTCCGTATGTAAAAGAGGTCGACAAGCTTTCCTTCTATCGTTTGGAGCAGATAAGGCATAAGTTTAACGGTATTTTGCCAAACCATAAGCTCTATGACCTTCGTACAACTTTCTATACCCGTTGTATGGA
>ERZ1643246.895-NODE-895-length-35123-cov-12.465667_pt1 | contig 35123 bp, 23 predicted proteins | sample MGYA00579265_ERZ1643246 | MGnify/ENA primary metagenome ERZ1643246 (study PRJEB29033, sample SAMEA4952261) | chicken gut metagenome | biome: Broiler Chicken; feature: Gastrointestinal Tract; material: Caecum | place: Ireland | collected 2018 | study: Broiler...
ATAGATTCTTTTCTTGCCTTTCGTACTTTACTTCGCTATTCAGTTGTCAATCTGCGGGTTCTCCGCTTCAGCGGAGGCTCTTTCCTTCGAAAAAGCAAGCTGTCTCAAGCGACAGCTTACATATATTAGCACGGATGCTTTTTTTCGTCAAGCATTTTTCGCCGCAAATTTATTTTTTTTGAGACTTTTTTCGCAAATTCCGTCACTTTTTTTTGCGTGCGCGCGCGCAATACTATATATAGTATAGGCGCGGCGGACGACACCGACAGAGCGTACTGCATCCCGCCCGAAAATTTTCTTCGAGTCTTGACAACCCGCCCCGAATCCACTATAATGGAATACAGAAATCCGATAAGGAGGATGAAACAATGGAAACCGTGGAAAAAATGAAGCAGGTCATGCAGGAAAAGGGGCTGACCGAGCAGCAGCTCGCGGAGGCGATCGGCGTATCCAAAGGCGCCATGCACAATTGGATGAAGGGCGTCGGCAAACCGAGCGCGAACGCCGTCAAGAAGTTCGAGGACTACTGTGCGGGCGGCAAGCAACCCGCCGCCGAAACGCCGAGCGAACCCGAAGAGAACAAATAAGAACACCCCTCCGCCGCGGCGGAGGGGTGGTTTTTTTCATTTACAGCCCGAGCAGGTGGCGCAATGCCCCGAGCATTTTTTGACGGGCTTGCCCGTCGCGGAGAACATCTCTCCCGCCCATTCGCGCTCGGCCTGTTCGCCGCAGGCAGGGCAACGGACTGCTTCATCGAATTTTCTGACGAGTTCATCGAACTTTTTGCCGCATTTGGGGCAGACATACTGCAATACAGGCATACTTTCTCCCGCGCCTAATCCCGACGGTCGTTGCGGGGATGATGCCCGCGGCCGCGCCTGATCTGACGAGGCGTCTTGATACGGATAGAGTTAGTGGAACGGATAATAAAGAAGGATACGACCGCCGTAACAACGACACTGATGCCGATGAGCAGCCAGAATCCCCACGAGAGCTCGGCAAACGGAACGGGCACGTTCATGCCCCACAAACTCGCGATGAGAGTAGGCACCGAAATAACGAGCGTGATGACGGCGAGCAGTTTCATGACGACGTTGAGGTTGTTGGAGATGACGGAAGCATACGCATCCATCGTACCCGAGAGAATGTCACGGTAGATGTTACACATCTCCATAGCCTGACGGGTCTCGATGACGACGTCGTCGAACAGATCCTTGTAATCCTCGTTCCCCGTGATGGAGGGAAACCGCTCGAGTTTTCCGTATACGTTGAGATTTGCGCTCAGCGAAGTGGAAAAGTAGACGAGCGAATTTTCGATCCCCAGAAGCTGGATGAGTTCCTGGTTCTTCATGGAACGGTGCAGCTCCGCCTGCAGACGCAGCGACTTCTTATCGAGCTGGCGCAGGTTGGACAAAAAGCGCTTCGCGTTCCCCATCATGAAGTTGAGAATGAACGAGACAGGCTTTGCCGTATCCACTATTGTACGGTTGCTGATGAAATCGCCCAGCACCGCATTTCCGCGCAGGGAAACGGTCACGATGCACGTCTCGTTGCGGATGAGCGCCATAGGAATGGTCTCATACGTATCGCCTTCGTCGGTATCGGTGATGGTGGGCGTATCCAGAAGGCACAAAAGCGCCCCCTCGTCCCGCTCCACACGCGCAGTCTCCTCTTCATCGAGGGCGGCGCGCAGCATCTCTTCGGGAACGCCCGTCATTGCGCAGGCGTCCTCCAGCTCGTCATCCGTCGGGTTGACAAGATCTACCCAGCAGTTCTTTTCGAATGCCTCGATGCGGTCGATCTTGCCGTCTTCCTGTGTCTTAAAAAATTTCAGCATGACACTTCCTCACTTTGCAGATTGAGTCATGTGCGTCTTTGTTATCCGCAAACGGTACTTTCCGCCGCAAATAAACAAAAAAGCGCACGGAGAAAAGCCGTGCGCCCAATACGCTCTGCAAGAGGAAGCGTTCGGATCAGGTCACACGGGCAGTGTTGTTCGCAACGCATCGGTTGTTTGGCGCAGCGTCCATCTTTCACTCCTTCGGTCCTGTCGACCTATTCCATTATAATCCTTACAGGGCAATTTGGCAACTGTTTTTTGAAAAATTTTTTCCGATGACGTCAGATGACGCAAGTCCCCTCCAGGAAAGAATCAAATACCCCTTCCGCATAGTTTCCGCGCGACGCGAAACAGGCGACAAGCGCCTCGGGCGGGGCAATTTTACCCGTGTATTCGCGGGCGTATTCGCGCAGAGCGGAGAGCGTCTTCTCCTTGCCCAGCAGATCATACAGCCGATCAAAGAGAATCAACCCCTTATCATAGACGACGTTGCGATATTCATACTCGCCCGCAAACTCCGTCAGCGGTCGGCGCATCGAAGTCTGCTCGCCGTCCGAAATCTGCGACCACACCGAGAAAAAGGCCCTGTAAGCCTCCTCCGAATCCGCAACGCATTGCTCGTACGTCCTGCCGTAATCGGGATGATCGTCCAAAAACAGCGCCGCCGAAAACTCCGCAAGCCCTTCGTCCTGCCAGCTCTCACAGAACTGATCGCTCCCCACCATCGCATACCACCACTGATGCGCCGTCTCATGCGCAACGACAAGCGGCACTTCCTCCGCGCGCAGATCGTTCGCGATCATCGAAAGCATGGGATACTCCATCCCGCCATAGGGGAAATCCGTCTCCACGACCGCGTACTGCCCATAGGCGTAGTCCGTGAAGCTTTCGCTGTAATAGGACAAACTCTCCGCCGCCACCGCAAGCGTCCGCTCGGGAGACGAATCGTCCAGATAATAGTACGTCACGGGCACGCCGTCCGCCTGCGTCTCAACCGTCTTGAACTTTTCGGAGCATACCATGGCGACGTCACGCACGTTCTCGGCGCGGACATGGTAGGTCGCTTTTCCGTCCGAGACGGTGCGCTCACCCTCGCCCGTGTATGCAAGTGTGTAACTCTCGGGCAGCGTCAGCGTCACTTCATAGTCGGCACACTCGCTGACAAACGGATCGCCCAGGTCCGCATACACATGCTCCTGTGTCCCGCCGCAGGAACACAGCACGGGATAAAATCCCGTCAGCGTCACGGCGTTCTCCCCCACCCCGAGGCGGTGATTGACCTGCGCCAACGTGACGCAGAACTGCATGCCCAGCGTCACCTGCTCGCCCGGATAAAGCGGCTCCGTCAACGTCACCTCGAGAATATTCGCATCCTCGCCCGAAACTCTGAATCCCTGCGCTCCCGTAACTCCCGTCACCTCGATTCCGCCATAGCTCGCCCCCTGATAGTACGCCGCAGCCGTAAACAACTCGGAGACGGGCGCATACTTCGCCCCCTCACGGTAGGCGTTCGCCCAAAGCTGAAAAGAGAGCGTTTCACATGCGTTCTCCGTCGTATTGACAATCTGAGCCGTCATGTCTCCCGTCAGCGTGCGCGTCTCGGGAGAATACTCCAGCGTCATCGAATAACAATTTCTCGGCAGCTCCTTTGAACAAGCACTCAATCCGAGCGCACCCACCGCAAGCGCTCCGCACAGTGCCAAACAGATGATCTTTTTCACTCTTTCCTCCTGCGGCGGCTCGTCCCGCCTCCTTCTAATATATGATGACGGTTTTTAAATTATGGCATATAACTCCCGCTTTTCCGCCATCGTGCGCTATAATATCATTGCGACGGGGAAAAGTGAGGAATCAAATGTCGGCTATCCAATACCTGAGCACGTTCCGCCTGTACGGCTGGGACGTGCTCCTCCTCGCGGGCGCCGTCACTCTTCTGACGGCGCTCCTCAAAAAGACGGTCCTGAAAAATGCATCGAGAAAACTGTACGTCTTCCTGCCTTTTGCGATCGGAATTTTGCTCTATGCCGCCTACCGCGGCCTCGTTACGCTCTCGCCGCTGCCGTTCACAACCGATCTTGCCGCGACCATCGAGGGCGGCTTCGGCTGCGGATGTGCGGCGACGCTGTACTACGTCATCTATGAGCAGTTCTTCCGCAAACGCGAAACAAACGAACAGTCTTCGGACAATCAGAGTTCGGACACGGACACCGCGGACGACGCGGATGACCAATCCGCCCCCGATCCCGACGACGCGGAAAACAATTCCGTGACGGACGGCGAAGGCAATCCCCCTGGCACGGATACCTCGGACACGGGTACCTCGGGTGCGCAGGACACGGACGGCTCGGACGGGCAAACCTCGGACACGGGTACCCCGATCACGCCCGTGGCGCCCCTTCTTGAGGGGTATGTCCCCGAAGAGACGCGGCTTGCCGTGGCAAAAACTCTGACGGAAGGCGCGCGCGGCAAGACGGGTGATGCGCTGCGCACGTTTGTGCGGGAGACTTTGATTTCCGCCGCCCCTGCGGCGTCGGAAGCGGAGCTCGCCGTACTGACCGAACTCGTCGCGGCATATCTTGCATCGCTGACGGGTGCATGACCGTCTCCCCCTTCCCCTGCGGGAAGGGGGTTTTCTTTTATGAAAACAACCTCTGTCGCCCTCTGCGCATAATCCGCGGCGGCGGGCGCATACTTTCGTTGAAATGGAAAAAAAGGCAATTTCAGGAAATTTACAAGAGGACTGCGCGCAGCTCAAGGCGCTCCTGCCCGCGCAGGACATTCTCAGCTTTTCCTTCTCGGATGAAACAAAGCGGCAGTATGTCTGTCTGTTTGCGGACGCACTGACCGACAAAGACCTGCTCGCGGAACAGGCGCTGCGTCCGCTCATGCACTATACAGGCGAAGAAAAAGCGGCAGCCGTCGCGCAGCACGTACTCTCACCCGAGGTGCGCACGCAGGGTGATTTCCAAAAACTTGCGGAAGAGATTCTTGCGGGCAACCCCGTCTTATTGTGGGAGGGCGCGGACGAAGGGCTCATTGTCGGGACGAAAAAAATTACCGTCCGTGCCGTTGCGGAACCGCCCACCGACGTCGCCATCAAAGGCCCGCGCGAGGGCTTCATCGAGGACATCAAGACAAACACCTCCCTTGTGCGCAGACGGCTCAAAACAAACGAACTGCAGACCGAAATGCTCAGCGTCGGACGGCGGAGCGCAACATCCGTCGCCCTTTGCTGGATCGAAGGAACCTGCAAAAAAGAGGTTTTAGAGGAAGTCAGGCGCAAACTTTCGGACATCGACATCGATATCGTCGCCGATTCCTCATACCTCACACGCTTCCTCGCCGATCGACCCTATTCCCTCGTAAAACAGGTCGGAACCACCGAAAAGCCCGACATCTTCTGCGCCAAACTCGCCGAAGGAAGAGTCGGGATTTTAGTAGACGGCTCTCCCATCGCACTCACCGTGCCCTACCTGCTCATCGAGGATTTTCAGTCGAGCGAGGACTACTTTGTCCCCGCTTACCGTGCGACGTTCACGCGGCTTTTGCGCCTTTTTGCCCTGCTCGTCGCCATCTATCTGCCGGCGCTCTATGTCGCCGCACAGCTCTTTAAACTCCAGCTCCTGCCCGTCAAACTGCTTCTCACCATTGCGGGCAGTATCCGCGATATTCCGCTCTCCCCCTCCCTTGAAATGCTGCTCGTGCTCCTCGTCCTGGAAGTTCTCAACGAAGCAAGCATCCGCATGCCCAAATACGTCGGCATGGCGCTCTCCGTCGTCGGCGCGCTCGTGCTCGGCGAAACGGCTGTGAGCGCGGGTTTCGTCTCCACGCCCGCCATCATTATCGTCGCTTTCAGCGGCATCGGACTTTATGCCGTGCCCAACCTCATCGAGGAGACAAGCGTCCTGCGCCTTGCCATGCTGTTGGTCGCGGGAAGTGTGGGAACTTACGGAATCGTGCTCCTCTCTGCGCTCTGTCTCGTCTATCTCGTCACCACCGAGAACTTCGGCGTCCCGCTTGCAGCGCCCTTCGCGCCTTGGACCGCAGGCGATCTCAAAGACTCCTTTGTAAAATATAACCTTCTCTCCATGAAAATGCGCCCCGCTACGCTCGCAAGTCCCAACAAAAGGAGGATGAAATGAAGCCCATAGCCAGCTTCAAGCAGCTCCGCTGCCGTATGCCCGCAAGTCCCAATAAAAGGAGAATGAAATGAAACTCAGTTCCAGACAGATCTTATTTTTCCTCGCCGCCATCGCGCCCCTCGGGAAAATGGTGCTCCTGCCCGCTCTGCTTGCAAGCGTTGCAAAAAATGATCTCCTTTTTCCCGTTCTCGCCCAGATTTTGGTGCAGGCGGCGCTCGTCTTCTGCGTTCTGCTCCTGTCAAGGCGAGAACGCACGCTCTATCAGCTCATAGAAAATACGGCAGGCGGCGTATTTGCAAAGATTTTTATCATTATATTTTCCGCATTCCTGCTGTTTGCCTCCTTTCTGCCCATCGTAGAACAGAAAATCATGGTGCGCAGTATCTTCTATGACACCATTCCCGCATACCTCGTCTTTACGCCCTTTTTCCTCTTTTCTGCCTATCTCGCCTGCCGCCCCCTCTCCGCCCTCGGACGCATGTGGGACATTCTCGCACCCCTCTCCGTCATCGGGCTTGCAGGCATTCTCCTGCTCGCCGCGGGAAGCACCGATTTCGGTGCCCTTGCGCCCGTCGGCGCCACAGGCGTGCAGGGATTTGTCTCCGGAACCGCATTAACGTGCAGCTGGTTTTATGACGCAGCCCTTTTACTGCCCCTCATCGGACGTTTCCGCTATACCAAGGGGCTTGCATGGAAGGGAGCGCTTTGCTACCTTGCGGGAGGCGGTGTACTTCTTCTCTTCCTCGCCGTCTTTTACGGCGTGTTCGGAGAGATCGCCGTCATTCAGTCGCTCGGCTTTGCGCGGATCAGCGGTTTCTTCTCCGCAATGACTGTTTTGGGGCGTATAGACTACGTTTTCATCTACGCGCTTGCGTTCGTGATGACGTTCTATGTCATTTTGCCCGTTCAGGAGGCAGTCGGCTGTATCTCGGAGGCGTTTTCCTCCCCGAAAGCGCTCGCACCTCTGCTTTCCGCAGGTTGCAATCTTGCGCTTCTGGCGGCAATCTATGGATTTCACTTCCGCACATCCGCCATTGTCTCCGTAATGACAAAATCGCTCTTTTGGATTTTTCCCGTCTTCACCGTCGCGATCCCCCTGCTGCTCCTCATTGTGTTCGGGAGGCATCCTCATGAAAAAATTTCTTAAGACCATCCCCATGAAACTGTGGGTGATCGTGTGTGTGCTCGTTGTTTTTACCTTCTTTTCCAACGATTTCGGACTTGTGGACATTCAAAAGACCGCTATCGTGCTTGCCGCAGGCATCGACAGAGACGAGGAAGGCTTTTCTCTCACCGCACAGATCGCCGTTCCGAAGGGCACCGACCGCACCACGGGCGGAACGTCGAGCGTGGAGATCGAGGGAAAGGGCGCAACCGTATCCGACTGCATCACCGACATCTATACCAAGACGGGTTGGGTGCCCAAACTCATCTATTGCGATCTCGTTCTCCTCGGCGAGACCGCAACACAGCAGGACGTGTTCGATTGCCTGGATTTTTTCCTGCGCAATGAGTATATCCCCGACTCCTGTCTGCTGGCGGCATGCGAAGGAAGCGCAAATGAGCTGCTTTCCTCCACAAGTGCGATCGATGACACCTCCGCGCTCGCCCTCGAAAAGCTCTTTTCGGACGCCGCGAAAAAATCTGGTCAGGTCATGACGACAACGTTGCGTGAATTCGCCATCGGATATTTCGGCGAAAGCAAAAGCGGTTACATGCCCTACGTCCGCGCCGCGCAGCAGGAGGGAAGTTCTCAAGGTCAGGGCGGTGCACAAAGCGCAGGCGGCGACACAAAACAAACAGAAAAAATTTATTCTGCAAGGGAGACTGCAATCTTCTCTCAGGGGATCCTCGCCGCAGTCCTCTCTCCCGAGCAGACTTTTGCGTTCAGCCTCCTTGAGGGCAACGTCTATGCGGGCACCTTCACCGTCGATGCCAAGACGTACGTCTTTCTCAAAAACGAAGGCTCTGTAGACGTCAAATCGGAAGAAATCCCGAGTATCAGTCTTACTGCATCCTGTAAAGTCCAGCTCAGCGGCGAAGGCGAAACAGCCTCGCCCGAAAAACTCGCCAAAGGCGAGCTCTCCGCCGAAGAAGAAACCCGCCTTTCCGAAATTCTGACAGGACATTTGACCGAGCTTTGGGAAGCCTGCGCTCGTACGGACTGCGATCTATTATTCTTCCGCCGAAGCCTGCGAAGAGCATCTCTTTCGCAGTACGCCGCCTGGAAGGATATCCCCCTCTCTCAAATCCCCTTCACCGCCGTTATCCGCGCGGAAAGTCTTCACTAAAAAATTTTCAAAGAAATTTTTAAGAAAAGTATTGACATTCCAAAAGAATCTGCTATAATAAAGGTACAAAAAGAGAAAATAACTTTCATGAAATGTTATTGACAAACAAGGCAGGACGGTCCGATGAACAGGTAATTGCCCACGGGCATGCAAAATGACGGACAGAAACGTTCGTCCATGAACACAGACCGGAGAACGGTATGTCTCCGAAAAATTCAATAAAGGGAGGTGTTGCGTACCATGTTCAGATTCATTTCCCAAGGATTGAAGATTTCGTAGAAGGAGGACAGACCAGTGTACAATTCCACCATGAGGGCGGAGAAATAAATCGGCTTTGAATATTCTTGCGGCGGGAAGTTTCCCCCGCGACGGGGTTTAGCCCATATACAAAAGCGGAAGCCGAGAATCTCTCCCCTCTCCGATCGACCCGACGGCGACGGAAAAACGGATTCTGACAACCCAACGCAAGAGCGTAAGCGCCGCGGCAACGCCCGAACGGGAAGCGCGTCGGCAGGCATACAACGGCGGCGGATGACGGTATCAGAACATCCGATCCTGACAACCAAACGTAAAGATGTAACTCCGCGGTAACATCAATGCGCGAAGGACGGAAGGTGACGATGGGACGGTATAGTCGGAAACAGTCGGCGTGTGCAGGCAAGGAATCCGCCGAAGACTTCGGCAAGAGACGCGAGGATCAGAGGGAAATCTCTGCCCACTTACAACTCAATTACGCAAATACTCCCCCGTGCGGTTGCGCGGGGGTTACTTTTTTATTCTCTCTTATCCGTCCGTTGTGCGCAGCTTTTATTTGCCTCCACATTATCTGGATTACCCCTTTCAACCCGATTATGCAAATCCCACCGTGCAGATGCGGGGGAATTTTGTATTCTTTTTTCTCCTTCCGTAGGAATACTTTATATAATTTTTTTGCTTCTATTATACGGAGAGTCTTGGGGGGGCAATCATATCATCAACTGCCCAAAACAATTTAGTTCCGTAAACGCTCTCCCGTACAGAGTTTAAGGAATCACTTTTTATCTTTTCTTGTTCGTCCATTGCACAAACTTTTTGCCTTCTCTCCGATTATCTCAACGCTCCATAAAACTCAGTTCTGCAAATGCTCTTCCATGTGCTTACAGGGAAATAACTATTTACCTTTTTGTGTCCGTCCATTATACGGACTTTTTTCGATCATATCGGCTGCCCGATGCACATTGCTCAGCAAAGTCCCCCCCTTGTGATTGCGGAAGGGTCTATATCTTTTTCTCTCCTTCCTTTGCGCATGCTGTTTGTTGGCTTCTAATTATCTGGATTCAACCATAAAACATTGTTTCGCAACGATCTCCCGCGCAGTCGCACGGGGGGGTTGTTTTACTCTTCATCTCCTGCTTCCTCTGAAAGTTTTTTGATCATCTTGGCTGCTCCTTCCTTGCGTTTTCTCGCCTAGACAAAGAGGTCTGAACTCAAAAACGATTTTTCCACTCGTTTTGCGACAATGTTTCCTCATTATATAACTGACATCTCCGTTGCCAATCTCTTCTTAACTTAAAACAGCACGCTTTCAATTGTAACCTATACCTTTGCTTCCCGCATAGCCCGCCCTTTTTGTCATCCCAATTTATAGTTAATTGGACAGATACACATAAAATACCTCTATCCGCTTTTATCCACTCGTTCGGATTTTTTGAAGTTGCATGAGTTTTCCCATTCCCCCCATTCTAAGCAAAAAATACCCAAAATAAAAAATATTTATTTCGAATAATATCGAAATAAAGAAATGATTGGATGAAAATAGCCTTTTGCGGTCATTTTTACCCCAAAAGACACAAAAGTCACTTCAGCAGTACTCCCTCTGTTTCGTCCTTTGGTATACATTCATACCTTATTAGTCCCCATCTTTTGTATAAAAAGGCGACCTAATATATTTCGATTTTTGTCGAAATATATTAGGTCGCATATAAAACGCAATAAATATCTGGCTTTTATTCGTCGATTGTTCCCCCCTTTTTGCCGATTTACAACGTTTTTACCCATTTTGCCCATATTTATTATTTAGAATATTGTCGAAATAATATAATTTCAGTCTAAAAAGGCGATAGTGATCTTTAAACGCTGTCGCTGAGGAGCTTAAATATCTGCGGTAGCAAATAAACGGATCCCCGAGCAAATTGCTCGGGGATCCGTTCAATTCAGAAATGCCAGCCATTCAGCCAAAGCCACAGAATGAAGATTGTGATTCCAAACCCGACAAGGATCGCAATGAACCGCGGCAGATGTGCAAGATATCCTGCTCGGATCATAGCACGTTTTTCCTTGCGCGTCGGCTTGTCTTCTTCCTTGACTTCCTTCCCGCTGTCGGGATGATACCACGGCATCCCCTCGACATTCATGTTGGCGACAGTTCTTCCGTCGTCCCATTCGGGAAGCTGTTTTTTCTTACGCTTCATTCGTAGGCTCCTGCGAATAGAGGTGGCAGGCACACATATGGCCGTTTCCGTAGTCGATGAACTTGGGAGCAACCTCTTTGCAGATATCCATGCAGCGCGGGCAGCGCGTATGGAACTTGCAGCCCTTGGGCGGATTTGCGGGACTGGGAATGTCCCCCTGCAGGATAATGCGTTTGATCTGATAGTGCGGATCGGGCACAGGTACAGCGGAGAAAAGCGCCTGCGTATAGGGATGCATGGGGTTAGCGAAGATATCCTTCTTGTCTCCCATCTCCACAAAGTTTCCGAGGTACATAACGCCCACTCTGTCCGAAATGTGCTGAACGACCGAAAGATCGTGCGAGATGAACATATAGGTGAGCTTCATGTGCTCCTGAAGTTCTTTTAGCAGGTTGACGATCTGCGCCTGAATGGACACGTCGAGTGCAGAGACAGGCTCATCGCAGACGACAAACTTCGGATTGAGCGCAAGAGCACGCGCAATGCAGATACGCTGACGCTGACCGCCCGAGAACTCATGCGGGTAACGATCGAAGTAGAAGTCCTGCAGACCGCACTTGCGCATGATGGAGATGATGTACTCACGGTACTCCGAACGGGGCACAATTCCGTGCACCTTGACAGCCTCGCCGATGATCTCGCCGACGGGCATACGGGGCGGAAGGCTGGAGTAGGGATCCTGGAAGACGATCTGCATCTGCGGCCGCAGCGCACGCATGTCCTTTCCCTTGAGCGACGTGATGTCCCTGCCTTCAAAGAAGACTTTGCCCGACGTAATTTCGTGCAGGCGCAGGATGCTTCTGCCCATGGTGGACTTGCCGCAACCGGACTCGCCGACGATTCCGAGCGTCTGACCGTAGGGCACGTTAAAGGAGACGCCGTCAACCGCCTTGGTGAACGTCTTGCGATATTCCAGCTTATGCTTGGTCTTCATTACGGGCTCGCCGTTTTCATCAAGTAGCGGCGAACCGTCCTCTGCCGTTCCTGCCAAAACGCGTTCTTTGACGAGTTTCCATTCCTTGCGGATGAGGAAGTATTTTTTGAGGTCTCTGACTTCGAGAATATTCGCGGGATCGTGCTGAAATTCCGTTTCCGCGAGCTGTTCATTCTGCTCGTTCATTCCTTCCCCTCCTTCTTTTCATGTGCGCGGTAGCAGGCAACAAAGTGCGTGGGCGAAACCTGCACAAGGGGCGGATACTCGCCATCGCACTGCTTCATACAGACATCACAGCGATCCTTGAAGTAACAATAGTTGGGCATGTCGATGGGATTGGGCACCTGACCGTGAATGCTGAACAGCTTATCGACATCCTTGTTGATGACGGGCTTGCTCTTCTGAAGGCCGATCGTATAGGGGTGCATGGGACGATCGAAGATGTCCTCCACCGTTCCCTTTTCGATGATGCGGCCCGCGTACATGACGACGACGTAGTCCGCCATGCCCGCAATGACGCCCAGATCGTGCGTAATCAGCATGATGGAGCCGTTGATCTTTTCCTTGATATCCTTGAGAAGATCGAGCACCTGCGCCTGAATGGTGACATCGAGCGCAGTGGTCGGCTCATCCGCAATGATGAGCTTGGGGTTGCAGGCAAGCGCCATAGCGATCATGACACGCTGACGCATACCGCCCGAAAGCTCATGAGGATAGCACTTATACACATTCTCGGGCATTGCGATCCCGACGAGTTTCAACATCTCGATGGACCGCTTCATGGCGAGCTCCTTGTCCGCGCCGGGCGTATGGAGCAGGACGACTTCGTCAAGCTGGTTACCGATCGTGAACAGCGGGTTGAGGCTGGTCATCGGCTCCTGGAAGATCATGGAGATCTCCTTGCCGCGGATGCGCTGCATGGCGCCCGTAGGCATCTTGGCGATATCGTAAACCTTTTCTTCCATCTCAAAGGCGGGGAATCCGTTGCCGTCCTTTGCCTGTACAAGGCGCAGAAGCGCAGTTCCGTCCTTGTCGAGGAGAGGATTGCCCTTTTTGTCCAATGCGGGTTCCGTGCGGATGACCGGCTCGTCGCCGACCGTGATCATTCTGCCGCCCGGACGAACGAGAGGCGTACCCGTCTTTTTATCGAGCACGGGCTTGCCGTTTTTATCGAGCACGGGCTCCGTCGCGGGGACGGATGCACCCTTTTCCTCGTATTCCCAGACAATGATGGGCTTGCCGTCCTCGCCGCGCTTATAGTCCTGCGAGGAAAAGCGGATGGAACCCTCGACGATCTGTCCCTGAGGCGCCTGCACGAGCTGCATGACGGAGAGCGATGTGACCGACTTCCCGCAGCCCGATTCACCGACAACGCCGACAACCGAGCGCTTGGGGACCTCGAAAGAGACACCGTCAACCGACTTTGCAACGCCTGCATCCGTGAAGAAATAGGTGTGCAGATTGTCGATCTCGAGGATGTTGTTATCGTCCTTCATCTCGGAGAGGTATTCCTTCTCGTCAATGCGGCGGCGTTTTTTCTTCTCGTATTCGCGCGTGATCTTGAAGTTCTCGCGCGCGATGCGGCGAGCTTCCTTGCCGGAGATATAGTGCGGATCGTCCTTGTGTGTGACGTGAGCATACCACTCTTTCACACGGGCAATCAATTTCTTCTTATTCTCTTGTTCCGCCATGAGCTCACCTCTTCATCTTGGGATCGAGAGCATCCCGCAGGCCGTCGCCGATAAAGTTGAAGGACAACACGGCAAGAACAATGAGAATACCTGCCGGCAGCCACTCCATGGTGTAATACTGGAGAATCTCAGTGTTCTGCGTGGCACGCTGCACCATCTGTCCCCATGATGCCATCGAGAGCGGAACGCCCAAGCCGAGGAAGCTCAGCGTTGCCTCGTAGAGGATGATGGAACCGAGGCCCAAAGTCATGGACACGATGAGCTGCGGCATGACGTTGGGCACAAGGTGATGGAATATCTTGCGCATAGGGCTCATACCGAGCGCCTCGGCCGCGACGATATACTCTTGCTCTCTCAGGAACAGGATCTGGCCGCGCACGAGGCGGGCAACGCCCGTCCAGCTGAGAAGCGCGAGGAATCCGAGCATGTAGTAGATGCGCACCGACTGATCGATGCCGACGCCGTCCAGAATCGCGCCGACGATCAGCAGGATAGGCAAACTCGGGATACAGTTGAGGATATCCACGATACGCATGATGATCATGTCCACCCACTTGCCGAAGTATCCCGCAAGGCCGCCCAAGATGACGCCGATCACGGTGTAAATAATGACGACCAGGAAGCTCAGAAGCAGGGACATGCGTCCGCCGTACATGAGTCTGACGAAGGTATCGCGTCCGTTCTCGTCGGTCCCGAACAGGTGCAGACGGGAATTTTCGCCCTCGTTGCTGTAAGTGAAGGCACTCGCGTGCGAGTTGATCGTACCCGTATACTCCTCCACCATGTAGACGGTGAACGTTTCCCCGTTCTCGTCTTTTGCCTCAACGGAGACAATGGTCACGTTATGGCTGCCCGAGTAGTCCACCTCTGTCTCGCTCCAAGGCACGAAGACGGGCCCGAGGAAGGAGAACAGCAGCAGGAAAATGAACATGCAAAGTCCGACAATGGACAGTTTGGAACGGAAAAAGCGCTTCAGCACGAGACGTGCAGGCGAAATGATGCGCACCTTATCCGCGATGGACTCCTCTTCCTGGGGAGTCTCGGGCGGGAGCGCAGGCTGCACTTCGGGCTGATCGGGAGCCCGTTCGGGAATGATCTCTTCGGTAAATTCTTCCACGATGGGTTCCTCCTATTTCGTAATCTTGATACGAGGGTCGACGATCATGTAACAAATGTCCGAGAGCAGCGTACCGATGACGGTGAGCACTGCAAGGAACATGTTATATCCCATGATGAAGGGGATGTCGCCCTCTTTGAGCGCGCCGTATGCCATCTGTCCGATTCCGGGGAGCGCAAAGACCTGCTCCAAGATCATCATGCCGCCGAACAGGCTGGGGATGACGCCCGCCATCATTGTGACGATGGGCACCATGGTATTGCGGAAGACGTGCTTATAGATGACGGTGCGCTCGGAAAGTCCCTTTGCGCGCGCCGTGCGGATGTAGTCCTGATTGAGAACTTCCAGCGTATTGGTACGCGTATAGCGCATGAGTCCGCCGATGGACACGATGGTGATCGCAATCATGGGCAGAATAATGTGCCAGATCTGATTTGCGAACAATTCCAACGCCGTTCCCGTGAAATTCGCATCCTGCAACCCTTGCAGGGGGAACCAGCCAAGATCGATTGCGAATACTTTGATGAGCAAAATGGCGATGAAGAATGACGGGAAGGAAATACCGATCATCGCAAAAATGGTGGTCGTGTAGTCCACTGCGCCGTACTGATTGGTTGCCGCCTTGATGCCGAGCGGGATCGCAATGACGTACTGCAGAATGAATGCCGCAAGCGCGATGCCGAAGCTGATCCACATATGATCGGAGATGGCTTCCGTCACGGGTTTATTGTACTTGAAAGAGGTCCCGAGATCACCGTGAAAGACTGCCGTCAGCCACTTCCAGTAGCCGCGGCAGATGCCCGCAAAGGAGCTGTCCTCCAACCCGTACAGGGCTTTGATGCGGTAGAGTTCTTCCTCGCTGATCGTTCCCTGTTGAGCCTGCGAAAGGAACTTATTCTCAACATAGTCCATGGGCAGCAACCTGATAAGCAGGTACAGCAGCATGGAAACGATCAGCAGGATGAGCGCGGAATACAGCACGCGCTTGACGATATATTTTACCATGATCTTCTCCCAAATGTACAGTTACGCCAAGTCGTCACTGCGCGTAGCTGACAAGCCAGATCTTCGAAAGCGGAGCCTGGAACGCTGTGGACTCACCGAACAGAGCGAGCGTTGCTTCATCGAACAGCCCGTCCTGATAGACGTAAAGCGCGCGGCGCTGATAGAGCGGGAACTCAACAGCAAGCTCCATGACAAGGTCAAGTGCGCTGAGGTTTGTCATATCGCCGCCGTCGTCGATGCGAACGCCGGACATGCCGCCGTAGATGTTGGCACGCTCTTCGCGGTCGGTCGTCTCTCTGCCCTCTTCGATTCGCGCTGCAAGCTCGTCGAGAAGGTCACGCTCGTAGCTCGTGCCCTCACGCTCGATGGTCGGGAAGCCCCAGTTGAGAATGGACGTAGCCGTCGAATCCTTGTGGTAGACCTGATACATATCGGGGTCGGAGGAGGAGCTCCATGCAGCCGCCCAAACCTCGAGAAGTCCGCTCGAGAGCTTGGAGAGTGCCGTGGATTCCGTCGTCACGGTGATATCAAAACCGATATCATTGAGGATTTTTGCCGCGCGTTCCATCGTCGCGTATGCGGGGTGGTCTGCGGAGTCGCCTGCGATGGTGAACGTGAAGCTCAGGGTCTCGCCGTTCTTTGTAAGAAATCCCTGCTTATTGGGCTGATAACCCGCTTCCTGCGCAAGTCTGAGCGAAGTTTCACCTGTTTCATCGAAGGGATAATAAGCCGTTGCATCCTTAGGATAGCACCACTCGATCGTCGAGGACATGGGACGATACAGGATGGAAGCAAGCGTACCGCCGCCGTAGTAGTCGAGCGCAAGCTGAGGATCGAGCGCGTACATGATCGCCTTACGGATCTCGATGTCCTTGACGTATGCAGCATTGATACCGATATAACCATAGCCGAGGTTGTCGGTAATGGTATAATCGAGGGATTTCTTATCCTCGTTCTCAAGACGGCCGATCATCTCGGTGGTCGCCGTAGGCGAGCCGTAGTTGACCGTGCCCGTATTGATGGAATCATAGAGCAGGGACTGCGAAATGAACTGATAGCGCACGAACTTGATCTTGGGTGCACCGAGCAGGAAATTGTCGTTGCGCTGCAGATAGACGATGTTGTTGCTGTAGAACTGACTCTTCTCGGGCGTCACCGTTGCGGCAATCCCGTCATTGCTCGAAGTCGTTGCACGGTAAGGACCTGCGCCGAGCGGCACCTGAATGACACGGATCTGATTCATGAAATCGGGATCCGACCACGAAACGCCGAAGTTCTCTTTGCCGGACTCAAGCGTGAACTGATCGGCAATGGGCGAGTAGTAATGAAGAGGTGCAACCGTGAACGAGAAGTTCTGGATCGCCTTGGGGTCCTCGCCGTTGATACGGATCTTGAGGACATCCAGCTCTTCGCCGAGCTCGATCTTACCGCCGTCTGCGGAAGGAATGCTCGTCCCCTTCTCCGTCGTGATACCGCTCACCGTGCGGACGCGAAGCTCCACTTCCCCGGTCTCGGGATCGGTGAGCGCCTTTCTCGTCTCATCCGCAACGAGGTAAGAACGGAAGCTGCTTGCCGAAGCATAGTAGAGCATGACGTTGACAAGGTTGGTCTTGTAGGTTTTGGAAGCCGAAGACCGTCCGCCCAACATGATGTTGTAGACGTAATTGACAAGCGTCGCCTGATCATGTGCCATGTTCGTGTCGAAGTTGGCAACGACGTCATAGCGAATGATGTTGCGGTCCGCATCGCGCACGGGCGTGATGGTGTACTGGCCGTAGTTGTACATGAACACCTGCCAGTTCTCCGTGAACTTGTACTTCGCGTATTCCTTCATGTCGGCGTTCATTGCCGTCGTCCAGTCGGTGTTCAGCTCTTCTTTGAAGAGTTCCTCGAGCTTGTCGATATCCGAGCTCATCTGCTTGGTAATGTTCTGCGTGTCGCCCTCACGATCGTTCTCAGCCCAGTCCTGAATGGCTTTGATACGCTCCTGCGCCGCAATGTCCATGAGGCCTGCAAATTCGTCCTCATCGGCATTGTCACCCGGCTGCTGCGTTCTGTACTGCGCAAGGCCCTGGATGTCTACCGAGTACATCGTGGAAGAACCCGTATAGGCAGGATCCAGATACATATAGATGTTGAACAGAACATCGTTTACAGTGAGCGGCGTGCCGTCGCTGAACGTAATGTCGTTCTTGATCGCGAAGTAGTAGTCGGTATAGTAGTTGGCGTACTCATCCGCGCTGCCGGGCGTTCCCTGCTGGGAAGAATCCCCCGTCGTTACGACGCTGTATGCCTTGGAGACGCATGCCTCATCGTCACCCGCCACAAGATCGCCGTTCTCGTCTCCCGCGAGCATGCCGATCTGCGTCATGCCGACGACTTCTCCGTCCGGCCCAGACGTATAGAAGAAGGGATTGAAAACGCCGTCAAACAGATCGCTTGCAAGCGTGAGAGGCGTCGTCTCATTGTCCCGCTTCTGCTTCGTGCAAGCCGAGAGGGCCATGGACACCGTGCCCAGCGAGAGCGCCGCAGCCACCGTGCAGGACAGCGCCCGCACTTTTCTCGATTTCTTCATTTTATATTTTCCTCCTGTTGGATTCAATTGGTACCTTTATTTATGCCTGCTCGGCTTCCCATTCGTTTTTCGTCAGCTTGCGCACCGTCGTCGTATCAGAGATCATGCTGGATGTATCCACGACACCCTCTGCCGAGTCGCCGCCGACAAGCATGTCTACGTCGAGATCCATGAATTTCTCCGCCATAACGAACGTGAAACTTCCGCCGTCTATCTTGACGTTCTCTACCTTCGCACCGCTTGCAGCGTATCCCGCAAGCACGCCCGCACGGTATTCATTTACCGTAGGATTGGTGAGCATCGCCACAAAGGTAACGTCTTTGAACGTCACGTCGCGGATCACTGCACTTGCGCGCAATTCGCGGAAAAGTCCGTACGACTGCGTACGATCTTTCTCCTCCTCCTGCGTCACCTTGAAGTTGGAGAGCGTGTGCCCGTTCCCCTCGAACGTTCCCGAATACTCCTCGGGGAAGGAGAGTTCCTTTCCGCCGAAATCGATGTCGTTCATGAGATAGACGTTCGTGCTGCTGTAAACAAGGAAGTCCTCAGCTTTCTCCACAATGCGCCATACGCCCTCGAGCGTGTTTGCCCACAGATCGCTGGACGTATTCTCCTGCGAAAGACCGCTCGGCGTATAGGGGAAGGTGATCGCGTTCGTCTTGCTCGCAGCATCCTCCGCACTCAGATAGAAGGCATTGTCGAGCACCGTCTGCCCCGAAATGGAGATGCTCTTCACCGCCTGAACTTCGCCCGATGCCGACTGCGAGACGGGAACAATGTACGTCGAAGCGTAATTTTCACCGTAGTGTACGTTGATGGTGTAGTTGCTCAGCCAGATCACGTAGAGCGTAATGTCGCTCGTCACGCGGTCCTTCATGAAGTCCCACGTTTCGCCGTAAGTGACGTTTCCGTTTGCATCCTTGGTGCCGAGGCAATATCCGCCGAACGTATAACCCGAGCGCGTAGGAACTTCGCCCGCAAGCGTGCTCGAGCCGGGTTCGACAACCAGCGAGTTGTCCTTCACATACTGCACAAGCTCCGTGCGCTCGCCCGACTTGCCGCCCATCAGATCAAACGTGACTTTGTTGACATATCCCATCTCAATGAGATCGTCCGTCGTCAGTCTGTTCTGAGCGCAGCCGGCAAGAGCAAGTCCGAATGCAGCAGCCACAAGGGCGCCGATGAGAAGCAGTCTTTTGCGTTTCACGCGATGCCTCCTTCCGATCCGATCGCGCGGATATGCTCTTTCACAAGAGCCCAGCCGTTCGCTGCCTGATAGGCTTTCACAAGCGACTGCGGCACATATACCGCGAACGTTTCATTGGTATTATAGAAGATGTGCACTTCGCCCGAAAGCGTCATTTCCGCAACCGCTGCACCGTAGAGCGTGACGCTCTCCAGCGCTTCGTCGCCGATAAAGATGTTCGCTCCGAGCGTCTTGAGGTTGCTCCCCTCTTTCTCGTTCCCGAACGTGACTGCCTTCAGGAAGAGATTGAACACAAATGCGTTCTGCTCCACCGTCTCCAGCGTCGCGGGAAGCGTGATGCTCTCCAGTCCGCTGCAGGAGAAGGCATAGCCGCCGATCTTTGCAAGCTTGCTCCCCTCAGCAAACGTCACGGAGAAATTCTCGTTGCGCGTTGCGTGCGTATAAGCTTCGGGCTGTTCGTCGGGATAGGCGGGATCGGAGTATTCCGCCGTACCAAGTCCCAGAAACGCCTGCAGACCGATCTCGGTGACCGATGCAGGAATGATCACTTCATGATTGACTGCGGAGCGGCGGACATTGTAAGTGTATCCGCTGTCGTCCGACTCGCCTTCCGTCTCGGGAGCAAGGAACATGTTGGTCGCAATGTACGTGATGCCCTCGCCAAGCTTGATCTCGGCAAGCGGAGCAATTTCCGCAAACGCCGCATTCCCGATATTTGCGCCCAGCGTTCCGGGCAGATCGACCGACGTCAGTTTTGTTTTCTGGAACGCCGATTCCCCGATTGCAGTTGCTCCCGTGAAATCCCACGCTGCGACTGCGGTATTATAGAAGGAATATTTCCCATAAGATGCGAGCGTATTCCCTTCGGGGAAGGCGAGCGTATCAAGATTGCTCAGCAGAGCAAACGCCATGTCGGAAAGCTGTGTGCAGGGTTTGGTGATATTGATCGACTGCAGACTCTTCGGCAGGCGTCCGGGCAGGGACACATAGAGCGCGGAAGAATCGACCAGGTCGCTTTCCACAGGGACAAGGCGCATCGAAACGCCGAAGACGTATCCCATATAGGCATTCTCTTCGCCGTCGCCCACAAAGGGAACGGTGAGCGAAGTCAGCGACTGCATATTGCCGAATGCCGCAAATCCGATGCTTGTGACCGAATCGGGAACGGTGAGCGCTGTCACGGCGCTGTCAAAGAACGCATAATCGCCGATGGCGGTCGTTCCCGCTTCGATGGAAACTTCCGTCTTTGCTGCAGGAACAGCAATGAGCGCTCCGTCCGTCGAATACAGGCACCCGTCCGACGCGCGGTAGGCGCTGTTTCCTGCCGCCACTGCATAAGCGGCGAGGCTGTTTCCTTCAAACACACGCGAGCCGAAGCTGTTGACCGTTGCAGGAAGCTCGAACGACGTGATTGCCGTATAGGCGAACGCACCGTCGCCGATGCTCGTCACATTGCCGATCCCCGAGACGGAGGAAAGCCCCGTCGCACCGTAGAAGGCATAGTTCCCGATGACGCTCAGCTCTCCCGCGAAGGCGACCTCCGTCAGCGTTGCAGGAATATAGAAGCTGTAGGAACCCGACGTCTCCTCCTTCTCCGCTCCGAAGAAGGACGCAAGGTATGCGTTTTCAAAGACGGATGCGGGAAGCGTGAGCTTATTGAGTGCGCTCATGCCGACAAATGCGCCGCGCGCAATGTCCGTATTCTCCGCAAAAACAAGCTCTGTGAGGTTTGCGTTTTTCTCAAAGGCGTACGATCCGACCGAAAGTTTTCCCGCAGGAAGCGTGAAAGAGGTCTCCTCCTTATCCCCTGCAACGTAGCGCAGAAGGCGCGCGCCCTCATAGAGGTTGCCGTCCTCTACCGTATAGTCGGCGTTGGAATCGGGAATGGTGACGGACGTGAGCGCCGTGCACCCTGCGAGCGCATTCTCGCCGAGCGAGGTAAGCGCCGCCGAAAGACGGATCGTCGTGAGCGAGGAGCAATTCTCAAATGCCTGAGCACCGATGGTCGTAACCGTATCGGGCACGGTAAACTCTTTCAATGTGGCGCAGTCAGCAAACGCAAGCGCGCCGATGGAAGTGGGTTCCCCGCCGATCACGGCAGTGTCGAGCTGATTGCAGCCGAGGAAGAGTCCCTCCGGAATTTCGGAGACTGCAAGCGTTCCGAAGCTCTCAAGACGCTGCGCATCGGCAAACGCATATGCGCCGATGGAAGTGACGTTTTCCGTCAGGTTGACGCTCGTGAGATAACGGCTTCCGTAGAAAGCAGACTTTCCGACTGTCGTGATTCCCTCGGGAAGCAGGATGGAACGCACATCGCTGTCGCGGAAGGCGCCCTCCCCTACTGCCGTGACAGGGATCTCCTCATAGAAGTCGGGCACAAAGACCTGGCGGGATGTCCCGTTATAGCCCGTGACCGTGCCTGCCGAGAAGGAAAGCCCCTTCGTATAATAGGTCGTGTACAGATTGAGGTTGCCGTTCACCGCACCGCCCTCAAAAGCATTCGTGCGGTCCGCGTTGGTGAACCAGCCGTTCGTGACAACATCGTCGCCGAAGAAGGACGCCGCGGGATCTTCAAAAGTCGTTCCCAGCAAAACGGGCACGGGATCGGCGAGCTGTACGCCATTGCCGTAGTAGGTGATATAGGCATAGGCGCCGTCCGTGAGCCACTTCGCATACAGCGTCATGTTCTCTGCGGGGAATACCGTGAAAGCGTAGCGGGTGTCCTCCGTGCAGGCGGGGTCGGTGAACCAGCCGCCGAACACATAGCCCGTTCTGGTAGGCGCATCGGGCTGTTTGAAAGCGCTTCCGATCAAACCGATGCTGTCTGCAACGACCGTCTCGGCGGGCTCGTACATCAGATCATACTTGACGCGCACGTTTGTTTCGGGCGTCCAGGCGGCATAGACGGTGACATCCTGCGCGGGCATCGTCCCGAACGTATATACGGTCGAAAGCGACGTATCCGTGTACCAGTCGTCAAAGGTGAACATCGCCTTGGTGGGATCGGCGGGACGCGTGACCGTGTCCCCTTCCTTGAGTTCCAGCGATGAAATCGCGGAACCGCCGCGCGTATCAAACGTAAAGGTGTACGTCTGCGTTCCGTCATCCGTGCAGGCGGCAAGCGCTCCGGCGAGCGACGCCGTCATGACGCCCAAAAGCAGGAATTTCAACTTTTTCATCTCTCAGCTCCTCCTCTTCTTGCGGACAATGAACACAACTGCGACCGCGATTCCCGCGAGGACGACCGCACCGCCCACGGAGAGCCCGATGATGAGCCCGAGGTTTCCGCCCTCCTGCGGCGGCTGAGGTTCGGTCGTTCCGTCGTCGGGCTGACCGTCATCCGGGTTCGTCTGTTCGGGCAGAGCATTTGCCGCCGCCGTCAGGATCGCATAGTAGTCCGTTCCGTCGTAGCCGCCCGTAACGTACTGCTTCTGCACACTGACAAGCGTGTTGTAGATTCTCTGAAGGACAGTGATCTCCTCTCTGTCCGCTTCGGTGATGTTCTCGGGAGAAGGCAGCGCACCCACGCGGTCCATGAAGTTGATCGCGCTCTGGATGGGCTGATTCTGCGCGGAAATGTTGACATCGGGATCGAGTTCACCAAAATACTGCTGCCAGATATACAGATCGTACCCCGTATTGTTGGCAGGAACAACGATCGTGATTCCGTGTTCTTTTCCGATCTCCGTCTTGAAGTTGTTGTAGACGTTTTCGCTCGTCACCTCTCCGTTCTGCGAGACAGGATAAGCATAGCTCTCCAGCGTAGGAGCGGTTGCGGAAAGGAATTCGATGCGGCTCAGAGCGGTGCAGCCGTAGAATGCAGCGGCGCCGATGACGCGCACATGCACGGGAAGCGTGATCGACTCAAGATAAGGGTTGTTGGCGAACGCGTATGCCCCGATGCGGATGACGCGAAGGCTGCTGTCCGACCAGTCAAAGACGGTGTCCGTCTTGCCCTCGGGATATGCAACGAGCGTCACATAGTTATAGCTGCCCGTATTGCGGTAGAGAACGCCGTTTTCGCTCAGGTAAAGCGCGTTGCCTTCATCCACCGTGATGGAGGTAAGTCCCTTTGCGCCTGCGAATGCCTGCTCTGCAACCGATGTGACAGTGGCGGGCAGATCGATCTCGGTGATGGACGAGCCGTCAAACACGAGCGAGCCGATCGTTTCGAGTGCGGGAAGGGAAACTTCCGTCAGGGCAGCCGTTCCGCGGAAGGCGTAGTTGCCGATCGACTTCGCGGAGGAAACCTCCAGCACGGAGAGAGCCGCGTCGCCGTCGAAGGCGCCCTCGCCGATCTGCGTTGCGGAAGCAATGTCTGCTCTGGTGAGTTTGGGATTATTGGCGAACGCATACGCGCCGATCGAAGTGACGGAAGACAGGATCACCTGCTTGAGCGCAGAGGTGTTCTGCTCTGCTTCCGTATTCGCGGCAAACGCATAGTCGCCGACCGTAAGGATGCTGTCCGAGATGACATCGGTGAGCGAAGTGCCATAGAAGGCACGCGCGCCGATATCCGTAACGTTGGCAAGGTAGATGCTCTCAAGCGAAGTGCCCTCGAATGCGGATACACCGATCTTGGTGACCTTTTCGGGAAGGACGATGCTCTCAAGCATGGTGCCGTAGAAGGCGCCCTCCGCGATCTCCGTGAGATTGGAGGACAGGCTCACCAGTGCAAGATTCGTGCAGTTTGCAAAGGCAAATTCGCCCATCGTCTCGACGGTGTCGGGGATCTTGACGGACTGAAGCAGGATGCAGCCCTCAAACATGGAGGGAGAGATCGCAGTAAGTCCGGTGAGATCGACCGACTGCAGGAAGAGACAGTACGCAAACGCACCTGCGCCGATCGTGTCGGGATCGCCTGCAAAGGAGATCGACTTGATTGCGGCAAACTTTCCGTCCGAGAAAGCATACACAGGGATATAGTAAGAACCGTCCGAGAAGGTCATGGACGCATATCCGTTGCGCATGAATGCCGCTTCACCGAGGTAGCTCAGTCCTGCGGGGAGCTCGACGTCGAGATTGCTTGCAAGACGAGGCGTGCTCAGGAACGCACCGTCGCCGATGGAAACGGTATTTTCGGACACGGGCAGCGAAGCGATATAAGACTGCGCAAAGGCATAGTCGCCGATCTCGCGCACGTTGTCAAAGCCGGTCACATCGCCCGAGAAGCCCGTGATCTCAAGGTCGTTGATGGTCGCACCGATGGTATAACTCATCGACCCGAATCCGGCAAAGGCATAATCGCCGATGATCTCGGTCTTATTGAGATCGACCTTTTCAACGCCCGTGACGTTTGCAAAGGCATTGTCGCCGATGACGCGGACGCTGTCGGGAACAGGGAACAGGCTCTGCGTTCTGCCTGCGGGGAAAGCGACGAGTTTGTACATCGTCTTGTCGTACAGCACGCCGTCCTGTGAGGTAAAGTATTTGTTGCCCTCCTCCACTTCAAACGCGGTGATCGTCGGAGCACAGAATGCAGCGATCTCGGTCTCGCTGATGCGTGCATCCTTGGAGATCTTCACCGTGGAGACTGCCGTATCATAGAGCACCTGAGAGCCGAGAATCTCAAGTCCCGCGGGAAGGGTGAATTCTTCAAGGGAACGGCATCCCGCAAATGCCTGCGACTTGATGTTATAGGCAGTGCCGAGGAATCGGACATCGGTGAGCGCGGTATCGCCGTAGAACGCCTGGACGCCGATGGATTTCACATCGCCGGCAAAGACGACGCTCTCCAGTGCCGAGCACAGCGCGAACGCCGCATCGCCGATATTCTTGGAATAGATGGCAACGCGTTCAAGCGAGGTACAGCTCTGGAATGCGGAGGCCTCCAGCGTGGTGTTGGCAGGAATGACCAAATCTGTAAGTCCCGTGCAGTAGGCAAATGCCGCCTGGCCGACCACACCGACCTTGGACAGATCGAGGCTCGTGATGGATTCGCATCCGTAGAACGCCATGTTCTGAATGAACGTCGTGCTGGAGAGATCGTCAGGTCCGAGCTCGAGGCTGGTATCATAGATGAACGCGCGCGAGCCGATCAAAGTGACGTACTCAAGGCCCTTGATCGTCTTGAGGTTGGGGTTCCATGCCATGCCGAACGTCTGAATCTGTTCGAGCGTGGAGGGAAGTTCTACTTCCACAAGGTTATCGCACCCGTAGATTCCGGCGCGCATGATATACATGACGCCTTCGGGAATAATGATCTTGGTAATATAGTCGTTGTCAAAGAAGGCGCTCGGATAAATATAGGAAATACCCAGATCGTCGGGGATCTCAACAACGCCGTTCTCGTCCCCTCGGCCCGTATAAGAGCGCAGGTAGACGCCGTCCACATAGAACTCTTCCTTGACGGAGACCGCACAGGAGGCGTACACATAGGTACCGTCCACCTGCACGCTGACTGTCGAGGAGCCGGACTCGAGCGCTTTGACCGTGGCGCTCATGCCGTCTTCACTCGGCGTGACACGGACGGTGGCACTCGAGGACTTCCACGTAAAGGAGAGCGCCTCGATCTGTTCCTGTGTCAGGGTAAACGGTTCCGCAGTGAGCGAAATGGTCTTCTCCTCACCGCGCTCAAGCGTAAGTGCGTATTCGGAGAGCGTCAGTCCCGTCACGCGCGGCTCTGTGACCGTGCCGGAGACATTGACAGTGAAGGAGATCACCTTATCGGGATTGTTCTGAGGATGCACCGTGATCGTCGTGGAACCCTGCGTAAGACCTACGACAAGTCCCCCGCTCACTTCGCCGTTGCCGACGACGGCAACGCTGTCATTGGAGCTTTCCCAGACAAGATCCTGTGTCCAATAGCCCTCAAGGGACTCCCCTTCCACATCGACATACGTGCGGATGTACTCCGCCAGGTCGACCTGTCCGTTGATATCAATATTATAAGTGTCGCGCGCGTCGCGCGTAGTGGTGATGTCGGAAACTTCGCTCTTGTCAAGCTGAATGAACTCTGTCGTGGAGTTTCTCGCATAGTCCATTACCTGTACATAGAGCTTTCCGCCGTTCTCCATGATCTCCGCCCACTTGGATGTGACATCCAAAGAGACGCGCGTCGTGGAATTGAACTCTCCGTCATAGACAGGAATGACACCGTCCGTGACTTCGCTCAGTCCGACAGGATTGCCGTTTGCATCGAGGCTCTTGTACGTGTACACGGCATAGCCCTGCAGGTAGTGGTTGTCATAGATGTTGAACTCGACAACTTTGCGGTTGTTCTCGCTGCGGACATAGGTATCGAGGAACACGGGCTTCTCATCATCGATGGTGAAATCAAAGGAGAAGGTGTTGTTGTTGCCCTGATTGCCGTCGCCCCAGTCGAGGAAGCACTCCATCGAGAAAGTGTAAACGGAGTTGTTGGCAAGTCCCATCTCACGCACGTCGAACTCAACGAGGATGTAGCCGCCCGACTGCTCGCCGCCCGACGAGGAGGACTTACGGCCGTTATAGCCCGTCTTGGTCCAGATGACCTCCCCCGTCACGCTGTCCGTGATCTGCATTTCGATGCGCTTTGCACCGCGCAGAAGTCCTGCCGAGATGGAGTACAGCATATAGGTGCCTTCCTGCGAGGAAGTGAGCGACGCGTATTTTTCCTGCGTAACGGGCATCGAATAGCCCTGCGGAAGGATATAGCCGTATGCGCCCATGCCCCAGTAGCCGACGGTATCGTTTCCGTTGCTGTCCACGGAGTCAAAGCCCGCCATGGGAAGGGTTGCGTAGACGTCCTCGACCAGCTTGTCCTCGTCAAGAACGGAGGAATCCACCGCCGATGCGCCGACTTCATATTCGGAGACGTCGAGCATGGGAGCATCCGCCCAGTTGCCGTAGAAGGCAAGATAAGGAAGATTGAGTCCGATGCCGTCCGCGTTCATCGAGTTGAGACGGACATACCCTTCGACGTACATGCCGTTGACGAAGTTGGCGTCGATGTAGTCCTTTGCCGCCTGAGAAAGCGTCAGGGTCACTGTGATCTTCGCGCTCGAATATCCGCCGAGCGAAAGATTGCTGCCGCAGATGCTTGCGCTGCCCTCCGTTGCGGTCACAGCATAGCTGTACTCCGCATCGAGCATATAGGCAAGCTCTGCAACCGTTCTTTCATCGCTGGACATGGTCTCGGTGAACACGACGGGATCGATCTCATAGCTGAGCGCCTGTCCCCCCATGTTGGTGATGTTGAATTCCAGCGTGTACACGCCCGAGCGGTTGGGGTCATCCCCGAGAGAGAGCTTGGGCTTGTTGGAGCCGTCCACCGTGAGGTATGCCTGGGTGGTAACCGACTTTTCGATATCGGCAAGGCCTGCGCCCTGCTTTCTGGGCGAATAAGGATTTCCGTACTCGTTGTTGGCGATGGTCGCCGTGCTCATCATGAGGCTGTACGAAAGATCGCGGATCTCGGGCGTGGTGAGCGTAGGATCGAGATCCTTGACGTACTGACGCACGAGAATGAGCGCACCCGCAAGGTTGGGGCACGCCATGGACGTACCGCTGATGGTATCGTACTCGTTTCCGCCGGGATAAGCCGAGGTGATCTCGCCGCCGTGTGCGGTGATGTCGGGGGAGAGCGTCAGGTTGGGAAGCACGCCCCACGAGGAGAAGTCGGACATGAAGGGTCCTGCGAGATATTCCTCAGACAGCGTGATCGTGCCCGACCCGAGCGAAACAAGGATATCGCCGTAGTCCATCGAGATGAGGCAGCTGGGAATGAGCTCCTTCGTACCGACGGACATGTTCAGCATACCCGAGACATTATTATAGATGATGACGCCCGCCGCGCCCATATCGGCCGCAATTTTGACCTTCTGTTCGAAGGTATTGCCGCCGCGGCGGACAACGGCGATCTTGCCCTTGACGTCGATGCCCGTATAGTTGGCTTCATAACCGACACCGGGGATGACGACAAACTGGAAGGAGCCTTCGCTCTGACCCTTGAGCATGCCTTTGACGAAGTCGTTTTCCTCCGTCTTGCCCGTAAGGCGGGATTCGCGGAAGTAGATCTCTTCGCCGTTCTCGGTGAGGAAGTAAGGCGTCTTGACGCCGCTGATGGAAGCAACGGCAAGGGACGCGGAATACGATCCGGGCGAACCGACGGTACCCGAGTCGGGATTGCTTGCAAGGTTGGTATTGCCGTTGGGGCTGCCGTATGCAGAGGAATAGTCGTTGCTCGCAGCGACAACAAGGCAGATCCCCGCCGCCTCGACTCTGTCATACACTTCGTTGACCGCACTGTCGTCCTCTTCACGGGTGAAACCGCAGGAGGAACCAAGGCTCATGTTGATGGCGTCCACGCCGAGAATGACCGCGTCGTTGAGCGCAGCGAGAATGCAGTCGGTAGGAGCGCCCTCGCCCGAGTCGGGGAAGACCTTGAACGTAGCGATCTGCGCGCCCGTAGCGACGCCCGTGATGCGATCCGACTTGCCCGCAATGATGCCGGCAACGTGCGTTCCGTGCGCCTCCGCGGGATAGACGTTGGTATCTCCGTCCGCATAGTCGTAGCCGTAAGGCAGCTTGGTGGTGAGGTAGAGATCGTCCTCATCGATCGTCTCGTCCTTCTCTGCCGACATCGCCGTGGCGGACAGTTCCGCGGCGACAGCCGCCACGTCGTCCTTGGTGAGCGCGGTGAGCGAATCATCGAGTTCCATGTCAAAGACTTCGTGGGTGTAGTCTGTACCCGTATCGAGCACGGCAACGACCGTACCCGTACCGTCGTAATCCACCATCGAGGAATCGAAGATACCCGTCGAACCATCCACGTTGACCTGGTTTTCGGTGATCGCCTGAGGCTCCTCATAGGTATCCGAGAGAATGACATCGCTCACCCGTACATCCGCCTCGAGCTTGGAAAGATCGCTGTAGCGGATGGTCGCCGAAAAACCGCTCAAAACGGTGTTGAAAGAAAATCCCTTTTCTACGATGTAAGGCGAGAGCGCCTTTTGTGCACTCTCGCTCATCGACTCGATTTTTTTGAGAACGCGCACACCTTCCGACGTGAGCATTGCGTCCTGTACCGTGATACCCTTCCCGTTCGCATACTCGAGAAGAGAGGGCGTATCCACCTCAACGATCACATTGACGAGGTCGTTCCCGCTCGGCTCGTTCGCCTTGACGGAAGTGGACAGCTCATAGTCCTCAGGCATCTTCACGTCATCCGACTGCGCGCCGGAATCGGCGGTGCTGTCGATGACTTTGGAGACGGGTTCCGCCACCGTGGGGATCACGATCGACGCTGCAAGTGTGAGTATGAAAAGCAGGCATGCCGACCGTCTAATCGTTTTTTGCATACGTTTCTCCTGTGGTTGAAAAAATTTTCTGCGGGAGCGCTCCTTCTTAGTGCTCCGTTCCCTGATACGACAGTTTTCAATCGTTCCATTATTTTATCACAATTACCCCCCTTGTTGTCAATCCGATTTAGCCCGTTTCACATACTTTTCAAAAAAATCCGTGATAAGTTTTACTGATTGTTACTATAAAGGATACTGATAAATCAATCGGAACGAATAAATATAAATTTTATGCCGTATATATGCACATTTTGTGAAACTGTCGGAGCCATCCGCCGCGAACAGAGCAACTCGGCAATTTTCGACAACGCCCGACGCGCTCTGTCCAAATTTGTGCGAATGCCTCCTTTATACTTTTGTGAAAAAACCGAGGTGAATATGCGTCATTTTTCTCTTCGCCTCCCTTCAGCACGCACTGCGGGCGCTTTTTGCGCGCTTGCCGCCGGGATGGTATTGCTCAATTTTGCCCTCCCGCAGCAGGAACCCGCAGCTTTTTTGCTGCTCTGGGCGACGTTTACCGTCCTGCGCGCCTATGTCGCGGGGACGATCTGTTATCTCGGCGCGTCCGCCGTCTTCCTATCCTGGCAGGGAACGCTCTGCTGTCTTATTCAGGCCGCCGTTCTTTTGCTCGCGTTCGGCATCTGCGCCCGCCTGAAATTCAATCCCGGGGAATGGCGCATCCTCTTTGCCGCCGCCGCACAGATCCCCTTCGTCTTTTTGTTCCCGCACAGCGGATACGCCCTCTTTCCGCTCCCCGTGCTCGCCCAGAAAGCCGTCATCGCCGTTTTCTTTCTGCTCGCCTGCGTACTGACGGAGGGCGGCGTACGCGCGGCAATGAACGCTTCCCGCTGCCGCCTGACGGGCGCGGAACTCGCCGAAGCCGCCCTTTTGTGGCTGCTGCTCGGCATGGGAATCTGTACCGCGCTCGGACAGCTCGTCTATACGGGCATTGCGATTTTTTTCGTCCTGCTCGCCGCAGCTTTGTTCAAAAACGCCGTGCCGGTACCGCTTTCTATCGTTTTATCCCTGCCTTTATGCGTGGCGCAGGTCAGCGTCTCCCCCCTCGCACTGTTTGCCGTCTACGCCTGCTGCGCTCTGCTCGTCGCCCCCTACGGCCGCATTGCATCGGCGCTCGCGCTCCTGCTTGTCTATCTCGCCGCGCAGTATTTTGCAGGCATGTTTTTTCTGTCCGCAACAGAGATCGTCTTTTCCCTTCTCGCCTGTGTCCTGCCCGCTGCGATCGTCTGTTCCCTTCCCAAAAAACTGCTCTCCCGTATGCAGGACAGCCTTCTTTTTTACCGCGAACGCGTTCTGCCGCGCATTGCCGTCAACCGCAACCGCCGCGCCGTGGGCGAACGGCTCTATGAGGTGTCCGCCCTCTTCCGCGAGATCGAAAGCGCCTTCCTCCTGCCCGAGCCCGAAGACGACGGCGACAGGCGAATCACGGCAAAAGTGGACGCCACCGTCTGCGGCGCATGCGCCCGTGCAAAGACGTGTCCCCGCGAAAAGACCATGCCCGCACTTGAGCGGCTCGTGCGCGTCGGACGGGCAAAGGGAAAGGCAAATCTCATCGATCTTCCCGCCGATCTTGCACAAAATTGCCCGAACGTTGCAGGGATTTTATTTACACTCAACAAAGAACTCGAGAGCGACAGCCGCCGCATTGCCGCCAATGAGACCGCCCGCGAAGGACGGCTCCTGCTCGCCCGTCAGGCACACGGCGTCAGCGAGATCATGCGCGATCTTGCCCTGAAAGAGAGCGAAGAATATGCCCTCTCCTCAGGCGAGGACGTCCTTGCAAAGACCCTGCAGGAGTACGGGATCCTGAGTTCGGAAATCTTTGTCTACGGTGAAGGCGGAACGCTGACGGTGAGCATGACGCTCGACGAAACCGTTCCCGCAAAAAAAGCATGCCTTGCCGCGAGCGAGGCACTCGGCGCGCCCCTCGCGCTTGCGGAAAAACTGCCCCTGACAAGCGGGCGCGCCTGCTACGTCTTCAAGCGCAAACCCCGCTTTGATGCCGCCTTCGGGATCGCCGCATGTCCCAAGCAGGGCGAAGCCGCAAGCGGAGACACCCACTCCATCCTCAAGATCGACGAACGCCGTTTCCTCGTCGCCCTCTCCGACGGCATGGGCAGCGGTGACGCCGCCCGCGACGTCTCCTCCCGCACCCTCTCGCTCATGGAAAGTTTTTACAAAACGGGAATGCCGTCAGATACCGTGCTTGCTACCGTCAACAGCCTCCTCTCCTACTCTGCTGATGAACGCTTCTCCTGCCTCGACCTTGCCGCTGTCAATCTGGACGACGGCAATGCGGACATCGTCAAGATCGGCTCGCCCGCAGGCTTCCTCCTTACGGCGGAAGAGCTGAAGATCCTGGAAGGACAGTCCCTGCCGATGGGCGCACTGGATGCGGTACACCCCGCGACCATGCACATCACCATGCACGAAAACGACTTTCTCGTGTTCCTGAGCGACGGCATCACCTCAGCATTCGGTTCGTCCGCGGACCTTTGCGCCTATCTCGGAAGCCTGCGCCCGCTCAACCCGCAGTCGCTTGCAGAAAACGTGCTCGCCGCCGCCCTCGCCCGTTCTCCCAAGGGCGAGGCAGGCGACGACATGACCGTTGTTACCGTCAAACTCACCGCCGCCGCATAGGCTCCCCGCAACGGCATTTCCGACGTACAACCCTTTCCCCATACTTACTAACGCCTACCAACGCCGCATGCATTATTTAGCGCACCTACCGCTGAGGGTCTCGGCAAGAGCATTTACGACGCATGAACACCCGAACCTTTTACAGGCGCCCTATCCTGAACGAGCGACAGGGTGTTCCCCAGCATGTCTGCGCATATGGAGAGTCAAAGGGACACATGTCTGCATGAAGGCTCATAAAGTATGGCGTGTACAGCCATACCATGTCTGAGGAACGACAAAAATAAGCGGGGCATGTCCGATAAATCGGACATGCCCCGCTTTTTCAACAAAAAAGTTCGAACGCAGACATGGGCGTCCCGTTCAGTGCTTCGTTCAGCCCCTCGTTAAATCTGCAAGTTTCCCGCCTGTCAGGCGCAGGAGATCGGAGCAGGCAACTTTCACCTGCATTCCCACCTTTCCGCCGCTGACAAAAATGACCTTTCCCTCTGCATCCTGTTGGAAAAATGTCGGGAATGCCTTCTTCATGCCAAGCGGCGAACAGCCGCCGTGCACATAGCCCGTGAGCGGAAACAGCTCCTTTTGAGGGAGCATCTCCACCGACTTTTCCCCTGCCGTCTTCGCCGCTTTTTTGAGGTCAAGTTCTGCCGCCACGGGAATGACAAACACATAGTACTTTCTCGGCGAACCGACGGTGACGAGCGTCTTATACACGCTGTCCGCATCCTCACCCATCGTCGCGGCGACTTCCACACCGGAGAGCGCGCCGCCTTCGTATTCATGAACTTTATACTCTGCTTTTCCGCGTTCCAGGATCCGCATTGCATTGGTTTTATCCATACTGTTCTCCTTCAAAACCTCTTAAAAAACGCGCCTTACGGCGCGTTATGATGCGATATTGCAATGGCGCTCTGGCCCGAAAACAGACAGAGCCGACCGTGCATGGCACTTCAATATCAGACGATCTCGATCTGACAGCTCTTCATGGTAACGATCGCCGCCGCATGTGCCTCAGGCGTTACGCCCGCGCAAGCGCGTTCTGCGACCATAACTTTCGTCTCAGGGGAAAACGCCTTGATTAAAAGCGCATTGCTCACGACGCAGATATCCGTGCAGACGCCGCAAAGGAGCACCTCGTCAAACGATCGGGCATACTCCGCAAGTTCCACACTGCCGAATGCGCCCTTTTCGAACACACGCGCATCACCCGCATCCAGTCCGTCGGCAAGATTCCAGCCGTCCGTACCGCGGATGCAGTGCCTGACAGGCAGCAAGCGCCCCTCCTGCGTGGCGAGATAGTTCTCCCCGTGCGTATCAAGCGTGAATGCAACAGCGCTCCCGACGCCTCTCTCGCGCGCGATAAGCTCACGGACAGCGGGCAGAACGGCTTGCGCCTCCTTTGTCCCGAGTGAACCGCTCACAAAGTCCCGCTGCATATCCACAACGACCAAAAGCCGCTTTACAGACACTTTTTCAGCTCCTTGATGAGAAGATCGGCAATGTAGCGGCAGCCTCTGTGGGTGGGATGCACGCCGTCCGTCGCAAACTGCGCGGGATCGATATCCTGCGTCACGCCCATAAAAATTTCGTCCACGGGCACAAGCGCGATATCCTTTTCCTGAGCGATCTCACGAATGGCCTCGTTGAAGCGGCTGAGGAAGGGACGGAACCGCTGCTTGTCCCCCATCTTGAGCGCATACGGCTGAATGAGAAAGAGCTTCGCGCCCGTCGCAAGAATGGTATCGACGAGGGAGAGGTAGTTGGCACGGAAAGCCTCAGGTGTGACTTCCTCCCCGCGCGAGAAACGGCACCAGACATCATTGATCCCGACTTCAAGCACCACATAATCGGGATTTTCATCCACGACATCCTTTTTCACGCGTTTCAAAAGTTCTGCAGTCCGCTCGCCGCCTACGCCGCGATTGACAAACTTGAAGTTGGTATCGGGATAGAGAAGACGCAGCTTGCCCGCCGCAATCTTGACATATCCTACGCCTAAATCTTCCGGATCAAGCAGATTTCTGCCCGATTCCGTAATGGAGTCACCGAAAAATACAATCTTGACAACAGGTTTTTCCTCTGCCGCAATCTGTTCCGTCATCTGGCGCCTCCGAACTTTTCCGCATACATCGCGATACACTTTTTGATGATATCTACCGCCTCTTCACGGTGCGCAATCTCTTTGACCGTTGTCTTCTTGTGTTCAAGCGACTTGTACACTTCAAAGAAATGCATCATTTCTTCAAAAATATGCTTGGGCAGCTCCTGAATATCATAATACCCGTTATAGGTGGGATCCTTGAACGGGATCGCAATGATCTTTTCGTCGAGCGCACCGCTGTCCACCATCTTGATGACTCCGATGGGATAGCAGTTCACAAGCGTCATCGGATAGATCGACTCATTGCAAAGCACAAGCACGTCCAGCGGGTCTCCGTCGTCTGCATATGTGCGCGGAATAAATCCGTAGTTCGCAGGATACACCGTGGATGTGTAGAGAACACGGTCTATCTTCAGAATCCCCGTCTCTTTGTCAAGCTCGTACTTCGTCTTGCTGCCCTTCGGAATCTCGATGAGCGCTTCAAAACTCTTCGGCGTAATTCGCTTCGGGTCAATATCATGCCAGATATTCATTTAAATCTCTCCTTATACCTATTTCCCCTGTTTTGTTCTTCTATTTTATCATACTTTTCCACAGCCTGCAAGACATGAAAATCATTTTTTTGCATTTTTTTGCATTTTCGCAAAAATATACTTTGACAATTGCGCGCTTTTGTGCTATAGTGATATAGCTTTGTTATTCTGTTTGGCGTTGTCCTTTGACAGATCTTGCCCCGCTTGTTCCGATCACGCCGAAAGATGAGCAAAACACAATTTCAAAGTCAATCACTTGAGATGCAGAAGTACCCAAGAGGCTCAAGGGGCTCCCCTGCTAA
>ERZ1643246.896-NODE-896-length-35042-cov-8.503701_pt1 | contig 35042 bp, 29 predicted proteins | sample MGYA00579265_ERZ1643246 | MGnify/ENA primary metagenome ERZ1643246 (study PRJEB29033, sample SAMEA4952261) | chicken gut metagenome | biome: Broiler Chicken; feature: Gastrointestinal Tract; material: Caecum | place: Ireland | collected 2018 | study: Broiler...
ATTCCTCCTTCAACCCCTTCAGAATCGAAGCCAGTCCGTCGGTCACCTGTACCGCCGTGATGCCTGCCCGGCGGGCGCCCTCACAGTTCGCCTCCAGATCATCAAAAAAGACCGCATTTTCCGGCTCAATACCGCATTTCTCAATGAGAGTCTGATAGATCACATCGTCCGGCTTCATCTGTTTTACCGCATAGGAGAACACGCCGCCGTCCACATAATTTAAAAATGTATATTTCTCGCGGTTGAGCCCCAGCAGTGTCTCTCCATAATTGGATAAAATGTAGATCTTGTATCCCATCTCATGGAGTGTCCGTATCAGCTCCTCCGAATAGGCAAAAGGATGGCACACATTACAGAAATTCTCCTTCTGCCAGATACGGTCGATATCCTCCGCATATTGAGGAGACTCTTTTTTCATCTCTGCGATGACGTTGGCGTCACCCATGACGCCCCGGTCAAACTCCTGCCACAGGGGATTCTGGAACATAGCCTTTGCCAGCCCGTCTTTCCGCTCTCCCTCATAACCCATATCTGTCAGAAACTCTCTCCAGCGAAAATGTACCAGAACCATTCCCAAATCAAAAATCAATGTTTTCATATGTATATCTTCCTTTCTTAAAATCTGCCGTCAACACGCACAAAGGCGCACGGACAACATTTTCTGTCGCCCATGCGCCCATTATATCCTATCTGTCGCTATCTGTATAGATTAATGAATTGCTGTTCCCTCCGGAACGCTGTCATCCACAAAGATCAGCTTGCAGCCACAGTCGTCGTGGGTAGCCGCCAATAACATTCCGTTGCTCTTTACGCCGGCAAACTTCGCCGGTTTCAGATTCGCCAGAACAATGATCTTTCTGCCGATCAGTTCTTCCGGTGTATACTCATCACGGATGGAAGATACAATGATTCTCTCTCCCAGTCCGTCAAAGAGAGTGATCTTTAAAAGTTTCTCCGCATTCTTCACGATCTCGCAGGCAGTCACTTTGCAGACACGCATATCCATCTTATCAAAATCATCGATGGTAATCTGCGGTTTTACCGGAGCAATAGCCGCTCTTCTCGCCTCTTCTTCCGCCGCCGCTTTGGCTGCAGCCGCTTCCTCTGCTGCAATTCTCTCTGCCTCAGCCCTGGCTGCCGCTGCCAGTTCTTTCTCCTCCTCGGTCTGTGGTGTGGAGAAATCCAGCAGGGAGAGGTATCTCTCCGGCTCTACGGCATAGAGAAACAGATAAAGTCTCGGACCTGCTGCCTTGCCAATCATCAGATTATAAGCATTCTTAAAGAAATTGGCCTGCGTCGCCTTCTTATTTTCCTCGTCAAAATTCGGATCTGCTTCTCTCGGAATAGTGTAAATAAATGCGTTTAACGCATCCAGATCATATCCACCCTTCTGAATATAATCATGAAGCAGAGCGATCTCCTTCTTCTCCACCTCATTTAACTGATTATAATAATCCCAGTTCCGGTATCCGAGAAGAGTATTCATGTTCTGCGGCGCACATTTCTCCAGCCAGTATTTTGCAAGCTCCAGCCGCTCCGCAAACTCTTCCTTCTTATATGGAGTACCGATCTTCTCAAAGACTGTCTCCAGCATATCTGCATTGAAGTCAACCACAGAACCGAAATTCACGATCTGCTGCATCGGCACCGGATGAACGGTTCTGCCTTCAATCATACAATTGTACATGATACCTTCGATATAATCAAAGTTCTTGCCTTTTCCTGCCTGATAAGTTTTGAGCATCTTATCAAACTCAAAATACTGACGAAGGATCTCATCGTCAAAACAGAAATCAAAGGCCTTGTTCGGCTCAGACTTGGAATAAAGCCACAGAATTACTTCCGGCTGATAAATCTTGAGCAGTGTTTCCGGCGTCAGATTAAGACCGGTGGAACCGGACATCTTTCCTGTGGTACCCTTGATTCCGATAAACTCATATCCTTTGAACATCGGCGCGTTGATGCCGAAAATCTTCTTGGCGATGATCTTACTGGTATCGTAGCTTCCTCCCGGGCTTGCATGATCCTTTCCGCCCGGCTCAAAATCAACGCCTTCCACCATCCAGCGCATCGGCCAGTCAATCTTCCATGCCAGCTTGCAGTTGAAATCTTTGCTGAAATCCCAATGTCCGCTGTGTCCACATTTACAGGTATATTCGCAGGTTACGCCGTCTTCAGAAGAGGATGTGATCGTCGTATCATCTTTGCCGCAGACCGGACAGTAAATGCTCACCGGATAGTAAGCCTCTCTCTCTTCCGGAGTCGCCTCCTGCTGACGGAACTTGTCCAGAATATCAAAAATCTCTTTTCTCTTCTGGATGGCCTGAATCACATATTTGGCGTATTTGCCGCTTCTGTAATTCTCGCTCTGTCTTCTGGCATCCACCTTGATACCGAAGCGAGCCAAAGACCGCTCAAACTCTTTCTCAAAATGCTCCGCATAAGAGCCGCAGCAGCCATACGGATCCTTCACATCCACATAAGGCTTGCCGATATCTTCTTCCAGTTCCGGCGCGATTTCCTTTACATTTACCGGAACCTTTCTCAGACGGTCAAACTCATCCCAGGAGAATAATAGTCTCGCTTTCTTTCCCTGTTTCAAAAGTGCTTTATATACAAAATAGCTGGTGGCTATATCTCTGAAATTACCAATGTGAATGGAACCCGACGGACTGATTCCCGCCGCGCATACGTACTCTTCTTTGTCCGGAGACCTTTTAATAATATCTTTTGCAATCTTCTCAGACCAATGCATTGCTTTTCCTCCTAAATCCAAAACTGTAATCCAACTCTCTGTCATTTCCTGAGAACCGCATAACAAGCGGCTCACAGCCAATAAGTCATTATAGCAAATGGCACAGGGCATTGCAAGGGGAAGTTTAGGAGGAGAAGGGCAAATGGTTCGATGGTGACAAATAATCGGCAACGTGCCTGCGGCCCTGGGCCCGCCGCACGCTCTCCACAGTTTCCCGGCAGAGATCCTGCAGGGCTATCTTCCGGTATTTCCGCATAATAGTGTGTATGGTCGTCCCCAATGGCTCCGTCCACTTCGGCGTCAGAATCTCCGTCCCGTACATAACACCCAGGATATTGAGCACCGGCGCGGCGGTACAATCCGCGTCCTTGCCCTCCATACAGATAATGGAAGCTGTCCTGTCAAAATCGCCATTGCCGTACCAGAGGGCGATGATCTCCGCTGCGGCGTTGGGATATACATGGATCCAGTTATAGTCCTTATATTTTATCTCGCACTGCCTCCATGCCTCCCTCCAGCTGCCCTTCTCCCGGCACTGTTCCAGAGCAAAAATCAGAACCTGATAGAATTCGCTGTCTTCTGGAATACAATCCGCCGCTTTCACTAACAGCTCCCGCACATCCCGCAGCACAAAAGCCATGGACACAAGGACTGCATTAAAAATTCCACCCAGCAGTCCGCTGTTGGAGTGGGAAATTACACCGTCCCGCACAGCAAGCTCCGCCGCCAGGGCAGGATTGCCCGGAGCCGCCATGCCGTGGATCATCGTCCGCATCTGTACGCCAATCCAGTCTGAATAATAATTGAGATGCGTCCCACTCTCCGGCGGGCGGATTCCCAGCCGCAGGTTACGGAGCGCCACTTCCTCCGCCGAGTATCCGTCGGCGATCAGTTCCAGCCATTTTTCCGCAATCTGCTCCGAGGTGACCGCATAACCATGCTCCCGGAAACTGTCAAGAAACGCAATCTCATAGGTGATATCATCGTTGTACGTCTCCGGCGGACGCAGGTAAGATGTGACCGTTCCGTACACCTTTTCAATATTATCGGTATTATATCCTTCCACCTGGGTTCCCAGTGCACCGCCGATGAGCTGTGCCGTCCATCCAGCCTGAATCCGGTCTGCATAATCATCAGAAAATACATCCTCCCGGTCTCCCATCTTTGGAAACGTACTGTTTGCCCGGATCTCCTCCCAATCCGAATAAATATGATATTTCCAGTAATCGGAATCTGCATCCTTCGGCGCTGTATTGAGCAGATAATATATCTGCGCCGTGATCTTCTGTAAAGCAGCCCCGTCTTTCTCTTCCGCCGCCTTCAGGCCCTTATCAATATATTTCTCCGCCTCCCGGACATCATACCCACGATTCCTCATGCACTGTATGGCCGCCACCACCAGATGACTGGGCGACAGGCTGCCCGGCACCTGACTGATCCAGTCCCGGAACAGCTTCTCATCGCTGGCATTGCCCGACTCAATATACATATTCCAGTTCATCTCCTGGCTGTCCGTCAGAGGAACCGGATAAGCGTCCGCCATCCAGGCAGTTTCCCGCTGGCCGGCGGTGGGAAAAGTATTCGTATTCTTTTCATTCTTGATCATAATATCCCTCCTTCGCCCCTGCCAGTTTCCCATGAAACGGTTTCCTACGAAACAAAAAAACTGCCATCCTGCTTTTCACAGAACGACAGTTCATTCGCTGTTTATGATAACTGACGGGTAATCCATCTTTTTCACTTTTTTACCGTGCGGTTGGCTTTGTACGACTGCCAACAGACGTTACCTCTACAGTTAGCTCGAACCAGGCACCCTCACGGCACACAAGAAGCACTCCTTAGTGCTGCTTCGTTCCCGACCTGACACGGTTCAAAGGTTCCTGTTGCGCGAGACCCAATTGTCAACACCACTTATAAAGGGCAGCTCCATCCACAGAACGTCCGGGGCCAACCATCACTCCTGCTATAGCGGATTGCAGGTACAGGACGCCGCTAACTCCCCAGCTGCACGGTAAGTATCAGTATAAATGATTTTAAAATATCTGTCAATGGATATTAAGATAAAAAATGATTGAAAAAAGATTCTCTGATGCTATTTTTCTGCATCACCCTCTGAAACTTCCGCTTTCTTCTCTTTCTTTTTCTGCCGAAGTTTCCGGAAAAACGCCGACAGCATTTCAGAACATTCTTCTTCCAGAACGCCCCGGGTGACCTCCACCTGATGATTAAATTCCTTCATTTGCAGAAGATTCAGGACAGAACCTCCGCAGCCGGCCTTGGGATTCATGCTGCCAATGACCACCCGGGGAATCCTTGCCTGGACGATTGCTCCGGCGCACATCTGACAGGGTTCCAGCGTAATATACATGGTACAGTCCTCCAGACGCCAGTCCCCTGTTTTTTTGCAGGCCTTACTCATGGCAAGCAGTTCCGCATGGGCCAGAACTGTTTTATTTTTATTGCGCTTATTATATCCTCTGGCAATAATTCTGCCCTCGCTGACAATCACACAGCCGATGGGCACATCCCCGATGGCTTCCGCCTTCTTCGCCTGTCGGATGGCTTCTTTCATAAACTTCTCATCTTCGGTATATTTTCTCATTTTCCGGCCGTTCTTCCTTTCTCATCTTCTGATTTTTTAAACATAATGTCACTTTTTTAATTCCGCTCATTTTTTCAGCCCGTTTTCCTGACAACACTTTTCTTATTCCTGAAGCAGGTGGAGCCAGTAACCAAATCCTCCTGTTTTAATCCGATTCTCCGTCAGCGATAAAAATATCGGAAACTGATATAGCTGCGCCATATACCGTTCTCGATTCTCATAAATACCCGGAACCCCGACGCAGTATCTCTCCTCGCCGCCATAGATGACTTTCCCGGCCAGAAGATGATGGTATATGGCATATCCCTTCGCCAGAAACTGATTATCAGACAGCCCCCGCGCTTCGGGACTCAAAGCTTTCAACTGATCAACAGAAATCTGATAACCACTCCGGAAAGCCGGATTAAAAATGTTATCCACAGGCTTCGCCTTTTTTCCGGTATCTATCCACATATGATGCAGCACATCTTCCGGTTCTGTGGATAACTTTCTCTCTAACCGCTCCGCTTCCCGGACGGTCTGATTTTCCGCACGATCACCGTTTTCACGTTCTTTGGCGCCATCTGCCCTATATATTTGAGCGTCCTCCTCCCGGGGATCCGCCGAAGACATTGTTTTCCCTGATGTATCGATTTCCGCACTATCTTCCCGGCCCGGCTGATATTCTCTGGCTGTATCCGATGACTCTGTTTCCAGGATAGCGGAAGTTTTCTCCGCAGAATTCCGGCCATCAGCCGGCCCTGTCTCCATAATGCTCCGGTCATTCGTCTGCTCTGTTTCCACAACGCCCCGGCCGTCGGCCGGCCCCGTTTCCATATAGGGCTGCCCGGGAATCTCCCCTCCCCGAACGTCTCCTCCTTCATGTTCAGTCCCGGGAGCATGATTTTCTTCGTCTTTCCCGTCAGCGTCAGGTGATACCAATTTCTCCCGATAAGTTGTCATCAATTCTTCCACCGGAATCTCATCGCCAATCCAGACACTTCCATAAAAAAGAATTTCCTGATAGAGAAGAATAACGCCATATTGTTTTCTTATATCAAAACCTTCCGGCAAAGTTTTTGCCGGGTAAAACAGTACCGTTTCTTCATGATGCCGGGAAGATTCCAGAAGAGCCAGCTGCCACAGCGTCCAGTTCTCATTTTCCTTTCCATAAAAACAAAGAGCCAGCTTGACATCCTCCGGCAGCCGCTCATCATCAATCTGCAGAGTAATTTTCAGTCCATTCTTTTTCTGCTCTGCTTTGATGAATCCTTTGCAATCCATCTTATTCTTTTTATCATAACGATATAAATACGAGAGAATTCTGTAATATTCGGCCATGAAAAAACTCCTTTTTTCATTAATGTATTCCCGGTATCACAGATTATGACTCCCTCTTATTCCATGAGCAGATCCGCCAGTCTGGCAAACTGCGCCAGATCAAGCTTCTCTCCCCGGATGGAAGCCGGAAGCCCCATCTCTTCCAGAGCTTTTACGACCTTTTCTTTTGGAATCTGCAGCTCGCCGGAATTATGAAGGCCGTTCTGAAGAGTTTTCCTTCGCTGATTAAAAGAAGCGCGTATGAGTTTAAACATAAATTTTGCATCTTTTACTTCCACCGGCTTCTTCTCGTGGCGTGTCAGACGAATGACCGCCGACCCCACCGCCGGACGAGGCATAAAACAGTTCGGCGGTACATTTGCCACAATGTAAGGCTTGGCATAATACTGTACTGCCAGAGACAGCGCACCGTAGTCCTTGGAGCCAGGACCAGTCTGCATCCGGTCCGCCACCTCTTTTTGCACCATCACCGTAATGGAAGAAAGGGGCACATCGCTCTCAAACAGTCCCATGATGATTGGCGTTGTAATATAATATGGAAGATTCGCCACCACTTTGATCGGCCTTCCTCCGTTTTTCTCCCGGGCCAGAGCCGCAATATCCACCTTTAAAATATCCTCATTGATGACCGTCACATTGGAATACTCCGAGAGGGTATCATCAAGAATCGGAATCAGATTCCTGTCAATTTCCACGGCGGTCACCTCCCGGGCCGCCTCCGCCAGATACTGGGTCATGGTGCCGATACCCGGGCCGATTTCCAGCACAAAATCATCCGGGCCGATTTCAGCGGCAGCGATGATTTTATCCAGCACATGCGTATCAATCAGAAAATTCTGCCCGAATTTTTTCTGAAAATTAAATCCATATTTCTGAAGAACCGCAATGGTTTCCTGCGGATTTCCTAATGTTGCCATATATATTTCTCCTCTTTTTATTTATGCTCCTTCACGGTCCGACATAAACATCAAAACCTGATACAGACATCCTGACCTGACAAAAAAACATCATACTTCACTGTAATCCGTACAGCCGGCAGGCATTCTCATAGGTTACCTGTTCCACTTCTTCCGGAGAAATGTTCCGGAGAGAGGCAATCTCGTCAATCACCAGCGGAAGATAGGCGGAACTGTTGCGTTTTCCCCGGTGAGGCGTCGGCGCCAGATATGGACAGTCGGTCTCTACCACGATATGTTCCAGGGGAATTTCCGCTGCCACCTTTTTTAATACTTTTGAATTCTTAAAGGTCACCACGCCCCCGATTCCCAGATAATAGCCAAGCTTTACGTATTCTCTGGCCATCTCCAGAGAACCGGAATAACAGTGGATGACGCCGCCGGTGGTTCCGGCATGTTCCGCCTTCATGATATCAAACGTATCCTGAGATGCGTCTCTGCTGTGGATCACTACCGGAAGATTTTCCTCTTTCGCCATCCGCAGCTGCCGGATAAACCATTCCTTCTGCACTTCCTTCGGATCACTCATCCAGTAATAATCAAGGCCGATTTCCCCTACCGCCACAACCTTGTCCCGGCGGCAGTACTGCCGAAGCTCTTCCATCCGCTCCTCATTTAAATCGCTGACTTTGCAGGGATGAATACCCGCGGTTCCATACATAAAAGGATATTTTTCCACCAGCGCAAGAGAACGGAGCATATCATCCCAGCCGTTGCTGATGTTTACCACCCTTTCCACGCCGGCGTCTTTTAAATGAGCGAGAACTTCTTCCCGGTCTTCATCAAACTGTTTATCGTCATAATGGGCATGTGAATCAAAAATCATAACTGCCTCCTCTTTTCAAGTCCACATACAGAAAAACTGCCGCCCACATTTTATGAGCAGCAGCTTATTCTCATTTACAAATACCTTCTATCAGCAGATCTCCGCTCCGGCAGGCATCTTCTTCTCAGGAACCATGAGCGACAGTTCACCATTCTCATCTTCCGCGCAGAGAAGCATTCCTTCCGATAATACGCCGGCCAATTTTGCCGGTTTTAAGTTGACAAGAACCATAACCTTCTTGCCCACCATTTCTTCCGGTGTGTAATGGCCTTTGATACCGGATACAATCTGTTTTACCTGGCTGCCGATCTTCACCTGAGAGCAGAGAAGCTTTCTGGACTTCTTCACAGCCTCACAGGAAATAATCTCTCCCACCTGGAACTGCATTTTTTCGAAATCTTCAAAAGTAATCTCCTCTTTATTTTCGATGTCAATGACAGGCTCTTCTTCCTTCGGCTCCTCATCAGCTTTGGCTCTTGCCGCATACATTTCGTCTACTTTTTCGATAACCTCTTTGGCATCCAGTCTGGCAAAAAGGATTTCCGGTTTTTCTACCACTTTATTGCCGGACTGATACAGACCGAACATTTCCAGCTCTTCCATGGTTCTCTCGGAAGAATTCAGCTGTTTGAAAATACGTTCTGCGGTCTCCGGCATGAATGGAGCCAGCAGAGAAGCACCGATGGTGATACTCTCCACCAGATTATAAAGAACAGTGGATAATCGCTGTTTCTGCTCCGGATCTTTTGCCAGCGCCCAAGGCATGGTCTCGTCGATATATTTGTTGCAGCGTTTAAACAGGTTGAAAATCTCCGTCATGGCATCAGCCACCCGAAGCTTCGCCATCTTATTGACCACATTGTGTTTTGTGCTCAGCGCAACGGTGATCAGATCTTTATCAAAACCATCTGTCACGCCGCAGTTGGCAACCACACCGCCGAAATATTTGTTGGACATGGAGATGGTACGATTTACCAGGTTACCCAGTGTGTTAGCCAGATCAGAATTCATACGCTCTACCAAAAGCTCCCAGGTGATCACACCGTCATTTTCAAATGGCATCTCGTGAAGCACAAAGTAACGAACGGCGTCCACGCCGAATAATTCCACCAGATCGTCGGCATAGATCACATTTCCTTTGGACTTGCTCATCTTGCCGTCTCCCTGCAGCAGCCAGGGATGTCCGAACACCTGCTTCGGCAGAGGCAGATCCAGAGCCATCAGGAAGATCGGCCAGTAAATCGTATGGAAACGGATGATATCCTTGCCGATCAGATGCAGATCCGCCGGCCAGTATTTTTCAAACAGTTCATCACTGTTTCCGTCCACATCATATCCAAGACCGGTGATATAGTTGGTGAGGGCGTCCAGCCACACATAAACCACATGTTTCGGATCAAAGTCCACCGGAATACCCCATGAAAATGAGGTACGGGACACACATAAGTCCTGAAGTCCAGGAAGCAGGAAGTTATTCATCATCTCATTTTTACGGGATTCCGGCTGAATGAATTCCGGATGTTCATTGATATACTGGATCAGACGGTCCGCATATTTGCTCATCTTAAAGAAATATGCCTCTTCTTTCGCCGGCTGACACGGACGTCCGCAGTCCGGACATTTGCCATCCACCAGCTGAGACTCTGTGAAGAAAGACTCACAAGGCGTACAGTACATTCCTTCATAATATCCCTTGTAAATGTCGCCCTGATCATAGAGCTTCTTAAAGATCTTCTGTACCTGTTTCTCATGATCTTCATCAGTGGTGCGGATAAACTTATCATAAGAAGTATTCATCAAATCCCAGATTCTCTTAATCTCTCCGGCGGTCTGATCCACAAACTCTTTAGGAGAAACGCCGGCTTCCTGTGCCTTTAATTCAATCTTCTGTCCATGTTCATCCGTTCCTGTCTGAAAACGAACATCATAGCCTTCTTTTCTCTTAAATCTGGCAATGGCATCGGCGAGAACGATCTCGTAGGTGTTTCCGATATGCGGTTTGCCGGATGTGTATGCAATCGCTGTTGTAATATAGTATGGTTTTTTACTCATCTCTGCCTCCTGTTCCAAATATCAGCGCCGGCAGCGTTCCGAACACACCGTTCGTTCCTTTCCATAAAGAAACAGACCGTGTACCAGCGCTTTTTCTGCGTATTTTTTTATTATAGAATAAACAAGTCTGTTCGTCTATGGTCAAAATACTGAAAAATTAATAGTTTTCAGTTCCAAAACATAGTATAATATGGAAAACTTTTCATTCAACACCCATTGAAGGGAGTCCTCCAATATGTTACTGACACGAATTTTAAGATTTTTTTCACCAAAACGGCGGTTTTTCCTGCCCGTAACGCACACCGTCCGCCGCCATTTTTCTGCTGTCCGCCAGCTGATTCTGCCGCTTTTTTTCATTCTGGCTCTCACCGGCTGCAGCGAACCGGACCACATCTCCCAGAAACAATTTGATACATTTCTGGATAACTGTTTCAAAGAATATGTCTCTTCCGACACCGTCACCCTGCACTTTAAACTTTCTGATCCCTCTGCTTATGGTATCGACGAAAATATCTCTCCATCCTACGGAGATTTCTCTGTGGCAAAACAGACAGAACTTTGCCAGCGCTCCTCGGAGCTTCTCAAAGAACTGAACACCTTTGATCCTGATACCCTGTCCGAAGAGGATGCGTTTATCTGGCGGATTTTAAAAAATTATCTGGAGACTTCCGTCGACTCCAAAGATTACATTCTCTACCAGTCTTTTCTTGGAACCAACGGCCTGCAGTCCCAGATTCCGGTCACCTTGTCCGAATACTATTTTGACGATGAAAAAGATATCCAGGACTATCTGGCCCTGATCAATCAGGTACCGGAACTTTTTGATCAGCTTCTCGACTTTGAACAGCAGCGCCGGGAAGCCGGATTTATCAGTCCCGATTTTGTGGTCTCCGATACCATCGATCAGATTGACCAGTTTCTGACCGCCTCCGGGGACGATAACCTGCTCATCGAAACCTTTGAAGATAAGATAGAAAATGTACCGGATCTGGGAAAAGATCAGAAACAGACCTACATAAACAACAACCGCTCTCTGGTGCGTCAGGTGGTTCTTCCGGCTTTTGAATCCCTCCGGAACTCCCTGGAAGAATACCTGGACGACAGTTCAGACAAAGAACGCCTCTGTCAGTATGACGGCGGAAAAGAATATTACGAACTGCTCCTGTCCGCCAACGTAGGCACGGACATGACGCCGGAAGAATGTATTCAGGCACTGGAAGACACACTTCAGGAGACCGCCTCCGACATCGTCACTCTCACTCAGGAGAATTCTGACCTTTATACGGATTATCTGACGGCAGAGCCGTCACTCACAGACACCCAGGAGATCCTCACAGAACTGGAAAATGACACGCTCATTGATTTTCCGGAACCGCCGGATGTCTCCTACACCTTAAAAAATGTACCAGACGCTCTCTCATCAACTTCGGCCAGCGCATTTTACCTTCTTCCGCCCATTGACAGCAAGAAAGCAAATGTCATCTATATCAATCAAAGCCGTGTGGACAGCCGGGATCAGTTCTCCACCCTGGCCCATGAGGGCTACCCGGGCCATCTGTACCAGACCAACTACTATCTGAGTACGGATCCCCACCCTGTCCGTTCTGTGCTTCGCTGCGACGGATATGACGAAGGCTGGGGCACCTACGCCCAGCTCTACAGTTATAATTATATGGAGTTTAAAGACACAGACCGGGAAACCACTGCTCTTCTGCGGCAGTTATACAGGGATAATGATATCCTTTCTTTAGCTTTGTCATCCCTCAGTGATTTATACGTCAATTATGAGGATTACACGGAAGAAGAGCTGACTGCATATCTCTCTGATTACGGCGTTGAGTCAGAGGGCGCCCGCTCCATTTACGAGTATGTCATCGAGAATCCGACTACCTATCTCTCCTACAGCATCGGCTGGTACGAATTGGAACAGCTTCGTAACACCATGGAAGAAGAGCTTGGGCGTCATTTCGATATCAGTGAATATCATGAGGCAGTGCTGTCCTGCGGTTCCTGTCCGTTTTCTCTTCTCGAAGAGCAGGTTTCTTCATTAATGACTGAATGAGAAAAACTTTCAAATGAAGGATTTTCCCGTTTCTTTTTCTCCTTCCTTCAAAAATGAATTTTAACTCCAGAAAAATTTCTTCCATAAAATATAATTTTATGTTTGAAAAATACCGAAAAGAGTGTATAATACCCCTGTATGAGAGAAAAGACTATTTTGCAACATTTTATAATGAATCTTGCAAAATTTCCCCACAACTGTGGGTATTGGGATGAATCATCCCCCAAACTACCGCGTGTAAGTTGACACACAAAACAACAGAACATATTCAGGAGGTTATTATGATGGAAACATATGGTCTTGAGAAATTGGGCATTGTGAACCCAAAAGCAGTTTATCGTAACCTGACACCTGCACAGCTGACAGAGGCTGCCCTTGCCAGAGGCGAAGGAAAGCTCTCCAACAAAGGTGCCCTGGTTGTTACAACAGGTAAATATACCGGACGTTCCCCAAAAGATAAGTTTATCGTAGACACACCGGCTGTGCATGATGATATTGCATGGGGAAATGTCAACGTTCCGATCGAGAAAGCTAAATTCGACGCCATCACGGCAAAAGTCGTTGCATACCTTCAGAACAGAGAGATCTTCTTATTCGACGGTATGGCTGGCGCAGATCCTGTCTGCACAAGAAAGTTCCGTATTGTCAATGAGCTGGCAAGCCAGAATCTGTTCATCCGTGACCTGTTGATCCGTCCTACAGCAGAAGAGCTTGAGAACTACGGCGAGCCTGATTTCACCATCATCGCAGCTCCGGGCTTCAAATGTGTACCGGAAATCGACGGCGTGAACTCCGAAGCAGCTATCATGATTGATTATGAGGCAAAACTGGTTGTCATCTGTGGTTCTCAGTATTCAGGAGAAATGAAAAAATCTGTCTTCTCCGTAATGAACTACTTAATGCCAAAGGAAGGCGTTCTTCCAATGCACTGCTCCGCCAACATGGATCCGGAGACTCAGGAAACAGCTGTATTCTTCGGTCTGTCCGGAACAGGTAAAACAACTCTTTCCGCTGACCCTAACCGTAAACTGATCGGTGACGACGAACACGGCTGGTCCGAGAGAGGTATCTTCAACTTCGAGGGCGGCTGCTACGCAAAATGTATCAACCTTACAGAAGAAAACGAACCGGAAATCTACAATGCCATCAAGTTTGGCAGCCTTGTGGAAAACGTAGTGATGGATGAGGAGACCCGTGAGTTTGATTTCACAGATGACTCTCTTACAGAGAATACCCGTGTAGGCTATCCTGTAGATTTCATCTCCAACGCACAGGTACCAGGTATCGGCGGAATCCCTAAGGTTGTTATCTTCCTGACCGCTGACGCATTCGGCGTACTTCCTCCAATCGCAAGACTGGATCAGGATGCCGCTATGTACCACTTTGTAACAGGATTTACCTCCAAACTGGCAGGAACAGAGCGTGGAATCACAGAACCACAGCCGACATTCTCTACTTTATTCGGTGAACCATTCATGCCAATGGATCCTTCCGTATACGCTAACATGCTGGGTGAAAGAATCCAGAAATACAACACTAAAGTATATCTGGTAAATACCGGCTGGACAGGCGGCCCTTACGGAGTCGGAAGCCGTATGAAACTGAAATATACCCGTGCTATGGTAACAGCTGCCTTAAACGGAAGCTTTGATAACGTAGAATACAAACACGACGATATCTTCAATCTTGATATCCCACAGAGCTGCCCGGATGTTCCATCTGAGATCATGAACCCTCGTGATACATGGGCAGACAAAGATGCTTACGATGCACAGGCTAAGAAACTGGCTAAGATGTTCCAGGATAACTTCGAGAAAAAATACCCGAACATGCCTGAAAACATCAAAGCAGCAGGCCCAAAAGCTGAGTAATATTAATTTCTGAAATAACGTTTCCTATGAAGTAAAAAACCTCCGGGCGGAGCACTGAGTCTCTGTCCGGAGGTTTTATAATCCATTTTAATCCATTCATGTCATGAAATTTTAGCTTACGACACTTTAATTAAAAAATCCAGCAGTATAAAAACATTCAATGAGAATTACAATGACCAGAAGCTTCGTGTACAGATCATTGGCCTTAAACTCATACTCCGGATTCTTTCTTTTATAAAAGAACACAATACCGATCAAAACCAGAAGCACCACCACAGACACCACGAACAGCGGCACCGTAAACGCTATGATTCCCAGGTCCGTCAACAGAAACTCCAGTACCAGGATCGGCGCCACCACATAGTAAAGCGCGATATTGATCTTGTCCATCATTTTATCATTCATAAATTTTTCCTCGATTCTTTTTATTATCCAATTGTATCATATAAATCAGGGAATATCCAGCAGAGACCACTGCAGACACCGGTTGGGAAAGCAGGAGGGCAGAAAAGTGTTGCTTTTCAAAGTGTTATTTTAGCCACGAAAACAGGGCCGCTGCCAAACACGTACTGTATAAGATATTATGATCCTAAATCTATAATATCTGTACAATCAGCATGTTCTGCAACGACCCCATATGTAGACGTCATGTGTAAACGAAAGATTCAAATTAGAATCTCATGTGCAGACGAAAAATCTAAACCAGAATCTCATGCGTAAACGAATATCTAAACTAGAATCTCAGTGTTCTGTAGAAATATACAGATCCCTGATAGTAGTTACCACAGGTGATATTCTTCTTGGTGTTTACCTGAATTCTCAGATAATATGTCTTTCCAATCTTAAATGCTTTCTTCTTGAACTTGGTCATTTTAAGTTTTTTACCTGGTTTTAAATTCTTAACCTTTTTAAATCCGCCTGTGGACTTCTTGGACATATAGATGGTGTAATTCTTTACGCCGTTAATCTTAGGAACCTTGATCGTGCAGGCCTTCTGATTCTTCACGCCCTTAAACTTAAACTTGTTGTTCATGGCAGTAGTAAAAGCCTTCGGCTCTGACCATGCGGAAGTCGGAGTTCCATTTAAGTCAGATAACGTCTGCGCTCTGTAATAATATACCTGATTCTTTTTAAGACCGGTCACCGTTGCATAAGAGAAGGCATCATCATAAGCCACCAGCTGGTCGTTAGCATCAAAAACACCTATTCTGGTCACCTGGCCGTTATAAGCATATTGAATACTAAATGAAGCCGAACTCTTATCACTACTGATATAGCTGACTGCAAACTCCGGAACAGCCATTGTCTGAACCTGACCATCAGCGCTTCCAATCTGCATTTCCACGTCCGCCGCATTCACCTTTGCTCCCAGGGCAAATACCATGCACATAGCAAAAGCCGCAGCAAATAATCCCAATGACTTTCTTAATTTTTTCATAGCATTACTCCTTTTTGTTATTTGAAGAATTGTGAATCTCCTGACATTAGAATATCATATAAAACTTCCCATGGCAACAACTATTTTTTCGTTAATTATTTACAAAAAAGTCATAAAAAAATCACATTTCTGTATTAGCAGCCACGCCAAAGATCTGTTGGATTTTTGCTTTTAATATTTTATGATTCTGTAGCGAGAGTACGCACAGCCTCAATCCCCTGCCGGATTTCCTCCATGGTATTAAAGTGAGAGAAACTGAACCGAACGGCTCCCTGCTCTTTTGTTCCCAGGGCCTCATGCATCAGAGGCGCACAGTGGGCGCCTGCCCGGGTGGCAATATGAAAACGTGTCAGAAGCTCATCGCTGACCTGCCCGGAATCATAGTCACCGATATTTAAGGTGATAATGGGTGCCCTCCGGCCGGAATCAAAATCCCCATACACCTTTACCGACGGAATCGTTCGTACGCCCTCATAAAAAGTCCGCATCAACAGGTATTCTTTCTCATACAGCTTTTCTGTTCCCTGGTCCTTCAGATATGTCAGCGCTGCATGGAGTCCTGCTATCCCATGAGAATTCAGAGTTCCCGCCTCAAGGGCTGTGGGAAGTTCCGACGGATGCGTTTTGCTGTAAGAGTGTACGCCGCTGCCTCCCACCATGAGCGGGCGGATACTCACCCCTTCTTTTATGAGGAGTCCCCCGGTACCCTGAGGCCCCATCAGACCTTTATGACCAGTGAAACACAGGACAGAAATGCCCATTTTCTGCATGTCAATGGGCAGCACGCCGGCCGTCTGCGAAGCGTCCACCACCAGACAGAGCCCGTGCCGACGACAGATTTCTCCTATACGGACAAGGTCCAGTACATTTCCTGTGAGATTAGAAGCATGGGTACAGACGACAGCCCTGGTGGATGGCCGGATATTTTTTTCGAAATCGTCATAATCAATATTTCCTCTGGTGTCTGCCGGGATTATGGTCAGCGCGACGCCCCTGGTTTCCATGAGATACAATGGCCGCAGCACAGAATTATGTTCCAGAGCAGTGGTAATGACATGATCGCCGGGAGCAAATAATCCCTGAATGACTGTATTCAAAGCCATGGTGGAATTCATTGCAAAGACAGTGCGCTCCGGGCTGTCTCCATGGAACATTTCGCACAACATACTCCTGGTTTCATATAGAATTCTCATGCTGGACAAGGCCGCGTCATGAGCGCCTCTGGAGGCATTACCCATGGTAAGAATCGCATCTTTTACTGCTTCCGCCACCTGCGGCGGCTTTTGTAACGTCGTCGCCGCATTATCAAAATATATCATAACTCTCTCCTTACTCCGTTTTTTCAGACAGCCTGCATTTCAACGGTGCAGACTGTATTTTCTGCTGTATCAGTAAAATTTGATACAATTATAACATTTCCCCGGGACAGTCATACGCAAATTCTACGGATTCCCGTTAAAGAATTTATAGATTATCTCAATAATTTGTAGTAGGATTAAGATAAATCTATAAATCACAGGAAGAGGCGTACTTATGGAATTTAAACAGCTTGAAGCATTTGTGGCTGTTGTGGAATGGAACAGCTTTTCCGAAGCGGCTAAACATATTTATCTCACCCAGCCTACCATCAGCTCACACATCCGCTCTCTGGAAACAGAATTAAATACTACCCTCCTCAACCGGACCACCAAACATATGGAGGTCACAGAAGATGGGCAATATTTATATGAAGAGGCGCAGAAATTATTAAAACTTCGCGGCCGGATTTACGAAAAATTCAGTCAGAATCCGGTCAGCACCATCCGGCTCGGCGCTTCCACCATCCCTGCCCTCTATCTTCTGCCGAATGTACTGCCGGTTTTCAGAAAAAAGCATCCGATATACCAATTTGAGCTGTGACAGTCCGACAGCATGGGCGTTCTGGACCGGTTGCAGGAACACCACCTTGATCTTGGCTTCGTGGGAACAAAAGTTAATCTGCCGGACTATACCTTTATCCCCTTTGCCAGAGATGAACTGATCATCGCTGCGCCCGCCAATGATTATTACAGACAGCTGAAAGAGGAGCACGCCAGTCTGGAACGGCTCATGCAGGAACCGGTGATTCTCAGAGAAAACAGCTCCGGAACCCGAAAAGAAGCCACTTTATTTCTGGAGAGGATGCATATTTCCGTCTCAGAATTAAATGTGGTGGCGCAGATGAACGATCAGGAGATGATAAAATCCTTTATCCGAAAGGGCCTGGGGATCTCCATCATGTCCGGTTTTTCTGTGGCTGAAGAAGAAAAAAATGGCTCCATTCTCGTCTTTCATCTGGGAGAAGCTTCCAGCTGGCGCAATCTGTATATTGTATATGAAAAAAACAAAAAACTGCCACAACATATTCAGCAATTCGTTCATACAATCTGCCATATGTTCATGGAGAAACCTTGACTTTTCTACAATTTTTCTTTAAAATAGCCATATAATTGATTATTTTTCAGACATTATGCATAATATATTTATGGAGGAGAAGTATTATGGCAGCAAAAATTTTGATGGTTGGAAGTATTATGATGGATTTAATCTTACAGATGCCGAGGATTCCACATCCCAGTGAAAGTCTTCTTGGCACCTCCTATTCCAATGCAGGCGGCGGCAAGGGAAGCAATTCTGCCGTTGCAGCCGCAAAGGCCGGCGGAGATGTATCCGTCTGCGGTACTCTGGGACAGGACGCCAACGGGGAGGCACTGCTCGGCATGTTAAAAGATGTGGGCATTGATGTATCTAATCTGCGTCTGAAAGAGGGCGCCAACACCGGTATGGCTGTTATCATGCTGGAGGAAAACGGTATGAATCGTCTCGCCATCTACACCGGCGCCAACAATGACACCACACCGGCATCTGTAGAAGAAGCATTTAAAGATAAAGAATACGACGCTTTGATGATGCAGCTGGAGATTCCTCTGGAAAGCAATGTGCGGGCCTTTGAGCTTGCTAAAGAGCGAGGCATGATCACCTGTCTTGACGCCGGCCCTGCGCAGGATTACCCGATTGAAAAGTTCCAGGGTATCACCATTCTCTCTCCAAACGAGACGGAGACAGAAGCCCTCGTCGGTATTCTTCCAAAAGACGATGACACCTGCGTGGCTGCCTGCAAGATTTTGCATGAACGTTCCAATTGTAAATATGTTGTTTTGAAGATGGGCGATAAAGGCTCCTTTATTTACGGAGAAGGCATCTGCCAGATGGTTCCTACCTTTAAAGTTGAAGCCGTGGACCCAACTGCTGCCGGCGACTGCTTCACCGGAGTTCTGGTAAAACAGTATGCCGAGACCGGCGATATTGTCGCTTCCGCCAGATATGCCAGCGCGGCAGCCGCAATTTCCGTACAGCATCTGGGCGCACAGCCATCCCTTCCATCCAAGGATGCCATTGAAGCATTTCTTGCCGAACGGGCATAATTGACCTAATCTAACATACATACTGATTCTGGCTGTCCTTCCACCAAGGGCAGCCTTTTCATTTTTATCAACATCACGAGTGAAAATGTGCTGCTTCCGCATGTCTGTCTGTCAAATATGCAGTATTCATGCGCCTGGGACTTGTATTCACCTTGAAAAAATGGTAAGATAACCTGATTAGTTTTTTAGAAAGGAATGGCTTTCCCATGAGAAACGATGAAAAAATAGATATCCAGCTCAATGAAGTTTCCGATGAGAACCTGAGTGCGGAAGAGATTGCGCAGCAGCATTACAACACAGCGCTCAGATATATCAATATTGCCGAACACATGAAACAGTTTGAGGAGCAGGATAAATATTATCACCGGGCAATCAAATATCTTCGTCTTGCCCGTCCATATATGGAAGTTCGTCCATTGCTCCGTGATCTGCGCAAAAAGAAATACACTGCCCGGGCAGAGGGAAAGATTGCCCTCTACGAGGAAGCCTGTCAGATTCGTGACAGGGCTAAAACACCGAACGATTACTATTCCGCCCAGACAGTTTTTGAAAGAATTCACCGTCACGAGCTCAAACATAAAATTCCGGAACGAAAAGTTTCCCCTGAATTATACGAACGCCTCTGTCAATGCACAGACTCCGAACAGCAGGCCGCTGCCTGCGGAGAGATGGCCGCAAAAAAAGCGGCGGAAATGAAACGGCACAGTCTCTTTGTGAGCATTTGTTTTATCGCCGTTATCATCGCACTCCTGGCTTTCTCCAGGACTACCGCCTTCTATCAATGCGCGGGAGCAGCTCTCTCTTTCATCGGAGATCACGACACCTCATGGCACGCTTACAATGTAGTTTATGAGCGTACCGGCGATGCCGGCGCCTATGAGAAATATCAGGAACAGCGATATCAGGCTGCTCTGGCTGCCGAAGACAGCGATGATGCCGACACCCTTAACACGGCCTACGCGGATTTTTACGCCCTCGCCAGAGACAACTATAAAGACAGCGCGCAGCATCTCATCGCCATGGAAAAAGACAATATCCGCCAGACAGAGCTGGGAGACATCGTCATGTTTGCCAACCTGGAATGGCGTGTACTGGAAAAACAGGACGACCAGGCATTGCTGATCAAAGATAAATCCATCAGCGATATTCCGTTCAGGACTGTGAATACCGCGGACGCAAAAAAAGAGGAAAATGACTCCTCCACATGGGAGAATTCTTCCGCCAGAAGCTGGCTCAACAGCACCTTCCTGGATGAGAACTTCTGCCAGACAGAGATCGATGCATTGAAGGAAACCAAAGTTACCGCAGAACACAATCCGGTATACGGTACGAATGCCGGCCATGACACCACCGATAAGGTTTATCTGTTAAGCTCCAGCGAAGCTTCCCGTTACCATGACATTCTCCACGGTACGGAGACCTGCTGGTGGCTGCGCACACCGGGCGCATACGAAGGCTCCATGAGCTTCGTCTACCCGGACAAGACTGTGATGAACTACGGATATGACTCCACCGACGATACTTTCACCATCAAGCCGGTGATGTGGGTGGATATCACGGAATAATAACTGAATAATATCAGATAAAGATGAAAACTGGCAGGACGCGTATGAATGCTCCTGCCAGTTTTATATGTCATCATAAACATTTCTTATTCGGAAAATAAACTATCCTAGAACAGCCCCGTAATCTTTCCGTCGTCGTCCACGTCGATGCCGAAGGCTGCTGGTTTCTTTGGCAGACCAGGCATGGTCATGATGGCTCCTGTGAGGGCTACCACAAATCCGGCGCCGGCGTTGACAAACACGTCGCGGACGTTGATGTTGAAGCCTTCCGGACGTCCCAGTTTGGTCTGATCGTCGGACAGAGAATACTGGGTCTTTGCCATGCAGACCGGAAGGTTGCCAAATCCAAGATCTGTCAGCTTGTCAAGCATCTTGGATGCGGCCGGATCGAAATTGACGCCATCTGCTCCGTAGATTTCTTTGGCGATGGTGTTGATTTTCTCCTTTAACGGCATATCATCCGGATACAGTACATGGAAGTTGCTTTCTTTATTCTCGAGGGTATTCAGCACTTTTTCTGCCAGAGCGATTCCGCCCTCGCCGCCTTTTGCCCAAACTTCGGACAGAGCAAATTCACAGCCTCTCTCTTCGCAGAAGTTACGGATATACTCGTATTCTGCCTGGGTATCGGTGATAAAGGAGTTCAGAGTTACCACGATCGGTACACCGAACTTCTGCAGGTTCTCAATGTGTTTCTCCAGATTGCAGATACCTTTTGCCAGAGCGTCCAGGTTCTCGGTGGAGAGCTGATCCTTCGGCACGCCGCCGTTATATTTCAATGCGCGGACTGTGGCAACCAGAACAACGGCGTCCGGTTTCAGATCTGCCATCCGGCACTTGATATCCATAAACTTCTCTGCGCCCAGGTCTGCGCCGAAACCTGCCTCTGTGATAACGATATCCGCAAGCTTTAATGCGCTCTTTGTAGCACGGACACTGTTACAGCCGTGAGCGATATTGGCAAACGGTCCGCCATGGACGATGGCTCCGGTATTCTCCAGAGTCTGAATAAGGTTTGGTTTGATGGCATCTTTTAAGAGTGCTGCCATGGCTCCCACAGCTTTAAGCTGTCCGGCAGTTACCGGGTTGCCGTCCAGATCATAAGCCACGATGATCTTGGAGAGACGCTCCTTCAAATCAGCCATATTTTCTGCCAGACAGAGGATTGCCATAATCTCTGTGGCAACTGTGATCACAAAATGATCCTCTCTCACGAAACCGTCCGCTTTCTTTCCGAGACCAATGACAATGTTACGAAGAGCACGGTCATTCATGTCAAGACAACGTTTCCAGATAACCTGTCTTGTATCAATGCGAAGCTCGTTGCCCTGCTGAATATGATTGTCCAGCATAGCTGCCAGCAGGTTGTTGGCAGAAGTGATAGCGTGGAAGTCTCCTGTGAAATGCAGATTCAGATCTTCCATCGGAACAACCTGCGCATATCCTCCGCCGGCAGCACCGCCCTTGATACCGAAACAAGGTCCCAGAGATGGTTCACGAAGAGCCAGGAGACATTTCTTGTCAAGCTTTGCAAGAGCCTGTGCCAGACCGATGCTGGTGGTTGTCTTTCCCTCTCCTGCCGGAGTCGGATTAATAGCGGTCACGAGCACCAGCTTGCCGTCCGGACGGTTCTCAATCTCTTTTAACAACTCATCGGAAAACTTTGCTTTATATTTTCCGTATAATTCCAAATCGTCCTCACCAATGCCATACTTGGCTGCCACATCGCGGATTGGCAGCATGTTCGCTTCCTGTGCAATCTGAATATCTGTCTTCATAAATACTTTCCTTTCTTTTTTATCTTTACATTAACGGTTTTCTCATAGAAATCAGCTTACCAAATAAGAAAGAATCCTGCAAAGTAGGATTCTCCGCCTGCGGCGGGTCGCGAAAGCGGCATCTTCCTATCCGCCGCAGTGCGATCCTCGCGGAGCGTTTTTTATTTCATGGGAATGCAATTTCCTATGAAATAAGAAAAGGGCAACTTCAAGAAGAAGCTGCCCAGACGGTCGGCTGATAACAGACAGCGAAAAAGCGCTGCCTCTCCGGCCACACTGTGTAAACTCACATATCCGTCAGCGGCCGGATCATCTGTCACTGCAAATGGTGACAAACATACCATTATGATATCTTGTCAGAAAAACTTCCGTCTTCCCGGCAAATTCTTAAAATCATCTATATAATTGCATATTTGAAAATCTTTGTCAACACAAAAAATTCAGCTGGAATGCTAAAATTTTCGGATATGTCAAAATTACAGCCGGGAACATTCCTCTCTTTATTTCACCAGATACCTTCCTGTATTTTCAGCTGTATTCTCATAAAACTTTAAGTTCAGCTGTTTTGCTCTTTTTTCCAGAGAACGGATTTTCTTCATACATTTCTTATAAGAAACTTTTTTGCCATTTACTTTCATATCAGAATAGTAAACGTCGTAACCCATATCGGCGTTATATTTTTTTACGGTTTTCCCTTTCGCGGAGGCTGGCATATCTGAAATCTGATATTTCGCCAGGGTAATCTTTTTCCCGTTTTTGCCCAGACGATAGTAGGAATTCTGTATAACACCCGTATTGGCATAGGAATCCACAAAGAAATTCTTATTTTTATAAATGTAAACATTGGTAAAATGTCCCAGAGACTTTACTCTTCCTTTTTTATATGTATAGATTCGATGCCATCCGTCCATATGGGACGCCTGCACATATCGTACAATTAATTCTTTCACTCCGTCCTTATTGATATCTGCGGCAGCAAATAACACATCAGAAGAAGGGATGCTTGTCCATTCTGACCACTGGATCTGATCCTGCGACAAAAACTGATGGTAGGCTGTCATGGCTTTTTTGTTCTTTTTGGCTGATGCCGCATTGGTCTGCATCGGCAGCAGCAGAGTCAGCACACACAAAGCGCACAACATAGCTATTACATTTCTTTTTTTCATATCATTCTCTCCTTTTCCCTTTTTTCTATAAGTATACTCTGCCAGAAATGGAATGTCGACTTTATTTTTTATATGTAAAATAAATAATTTTTATATTATAATAGATTATATATATTACTCAGGAGGTATCCATGAATCTGTATCATCTTCGATATTTTATTGAGCTGGTCCACACCAGACATTACACAAAAGCCGCCGCAAAGCTGGGCATCACCCAGCCAAGCTTAAGCCACGCCATCTCGCAACTGGAAAGCGAACTGGGCGTCCCTCTTTTTGAACGAAACGGACGCAACACCACCCTCACCTGTTTCGGAGAAGAGTTTCTCTCTTATGCAGAAAATTCCCTGAACATCCTCGACAACGGCATTGACTCCCTGAAACACAGCGCCCGGGGAAACGGTCTCATTCGCCTTGGCTTCCTGCGCCCTCTGGGAGTGGAATTCATTCCGACTCTGGCTGCCGGATTCTTACAGCAGCACCCTGAGCTGGATATTCATTTTATTTTCCGTACCGGTTCCACCTCTTTCCTGCTGGACGGTCTTATCACCAAGGATTACGATCTTATTTTCAGCTCTCAGATTCCTGAGGAATACCAGCAGTATCATCTGACCAAAACGCCTGTGGCCTATCAGGATCTGGTGGTCATCGTACCGAAAAATCATCCTCTGGCAGACAGACAATCCGTATCTCTCGGGGAAACTCTGCCTTATCCTTATATTTACTTTGCAAAGGGAGCCGGCATCCGCAATGATATTAATGAACTTTTTCAAATCCTCGGCAGCCGTCCGTCCATCGCCTACGAGGTGGAAGAAGACCAGGTGATCGCCGGCCTGGTGGCCCGGAACTTCGGCATCGCCATCGTTCCTTATATGGATCTGCTGCGTCGGCTGGATGTGCAGATTTTAACCATCGAAAAACCCGCCTACAAGCGGGAAATCTTTATGGTCAGCAGTCAAAACACTTATCTTACCCCATCCGTTCAGTTATTCCAGAAATATGTATATGAACAGGATTTCCCCGGAAAAGGAAAAAAGAAAATCGTTTTATGAGATAAGGGGCTGTTTTATAACAGCCTCTTTACATTTCTTTTGCTCAAATTTCACAAATATCGCACATAACGTCTGGTTTTGCCAACATTAAACCATGTACCAATTCCACTTTCCCCTCTATAATATCAGAAAAAGAAAGGAGATAAACAAAATGATTGCACAATTACCTCCTATGGGATGGAATTCATGGAATACTTTTGGGAAAGACATATCAGAAGAGTTATTATTTCAAATTACAGATACAATTATTGAGGAGGGATACCGTGAAGCTGGCTATGAATACGTCATTGTGGACGACTGCTGGGCTCTGAAAGAGAGAGACCCGGAAGGTAATCTGGTCCCGGATCCTGAAAAATTTCCTCACGGTATGAAAACTGTAGCCGATTATATTCACAGCAAAGGGCTGAAATTCGGTATTTATTCCTGTGCAGGTATTCTGACCTGTGCCGGCTATCCGTCCAGCTACGACCACGAATATCAGGACGCCAGACAATTTGCCCGGTGGGGTGTTGACTACCTGAAATATGATTTTTGTAATTTTCCGGACAACGCCGACTGCAAAAACCGTTATCTCACCATGAGTATGGCTTTAAAGGCCAGCGGCAGAGAAATTCTGTTCGCCGCCTGCAACTGGGGCACCGAAGATTCCTGGAACTGGATGCGCTCCATCGGCGCTCACACCTATCGTTCCACAGGAGATATTTTTGACAATTATCAATCCTTTATACGGATTTTCCAGTCACAGCTGCCTCATTTCAGTCAGTCCGCTCCTTTCTGTTTCAACGATATCGATATGCTGACTGTCGGCATGTATAACAAAGGAAATGTGGCCATAGGCAAAGCCTGTACCGACAACGAGTACCGGATGCAGTTTTCCCTCTGGTGCCTGGCAGGTTCCCCTCTGATTATTGGAGCAAATATCCTCGAACTGAATCCTGCCATGAAAGAACTTCTTCTCAACAAAAGGCTGATCGCCATTGATCAGGATCCGGAATGCCGTCCTCCTTATCTGGTGTCTCAGAGAAGCGTAAAAATTCCGGAAGAAGACAGAGAAAACGCCATTGAGCCGCTCCGCTGCATTAAAGATCAGCTTTACATTTTCCTTAAGATTCTTTCTGACAATACATTTGTTGTTGCTTATTACAATCTGTTTGAGCAGGAACAGGAAATGCTCTTCTCTTTCGCAGACGCCGGCATCCCTTATGCCAGCGGATACGGATTTACCATGGAAGACGCATTTACCGGGGAATCCATCGGTGTCGTGCGGGATTATCAGAGAGTGACGGTTCCAGGTCACGACTGCAAACTTTATATCTGTAAGCTGGTGGACTGCAATGCGTGATACTTCTCTGATCTATGCCCCAAAAAAAGCCAAAACGGCTGCTGCCGACTCTGATAAGACAGAATCACCTGCCGCCGGCTCTGTGTGTACCAGATGTGGGACTTCTCTCTCCCATGACGAAATTGCCCTGACAAAAAAGCTTGTCAACCGCGGCACCACCCGGTACTACTGCCTTTCCTGTCTGGCCGCTGCCTTTGAAGTAAGCGAACAGGATCTGCAGAATAAAATTCGGTTTTTTAAGAGGATCGGATGTACTTTGTTTCATCCGGATTCTTATGAATAAACATTTACTATAATTTTTCAAAATGAAGGAGGAAAAACTATGAAGAAACTATTCAAAAAAGCTGCTGTCATTGGTATGGCCGGAATTCTCACACTTTCCGCAGCCGCCTGTGGTTCCAGTGACGAAAGCGCCGATGACGGAAAAGTTGCCATCACTATTTTCAATTCCAAAACGGAAATTCAGGAATATCTGGAAGAAGCGGCAGCAACTTACGGCGAGCAGAATAACGTGGATATTGAAGTATATTACTCCAATGATACCGTTGCCGCTCATCTCTCATCCAAATATGCGGCTTCCGATCCTTACACTATCGCCATGACCGATGCTAAAGATATCTATAATCTTGCATCTGAATACTGCACAGATTTAAGTGATCAGCCTTGGGTGAGCGATACTGATTACGCCATCTCCGTGGACGGAAAAGTTGTTGGCTTCCCGGTATGTGTGGAAGCAAGAGGTCTTCTCTACAACGCGGACGCCATCGAAGCTGTCACCGGAGAACCTTTTGATCCGTCAACTATCCAGACTCTGGATGATCTGACTGCCATGTGCGACAGACTGGTTGCCGGCGGTATGGAAGCTCCAACAGCCATCTTAAAACCTGACTGGTCCCTGGGCGCTCATTATATCCAGCAGGTATATGAAGAGAGAGAAGATGTGGACGGTTTTGTAAACTCCCTCTTTGAAGGAACCGCAGATCTGGCCAATGACGCCAAATACAACGCTATCATGGATACATTTGATGTTCTGAAAAAATATAACAAATTCAAAGACATGGCAGTATCTGTAGAAGACGAGCAGGTACATCAGGCACTGTCCGAAGGTGAAGTTGCCTTCCAGTTCGGCGGTTCCTGGGAATGGAACGATATCATCGACTATGATTACACAGGAAATGTAGGCATCATGCCTCTTCCTCAGGATATCCAGGATGCTTACACCGGATGTATCGTGGGCGGCGGTTCCAAATTCTTCTATATCGACAGCAGTGAATACACCACAGACGAACAGAGAGAAGCTGCCAAAGGTTTCCTGAACTGGATTGTTGACTCAGACGAAGGAAAAACATTAATTTCTGACACATGCGGTATGGTATCTCCGTTCAAGAGCAACACTGTACCATGTACCAACGCTCTGGGCGCCATGGTAAAAGAGTACGCAGACGCAGGTAAAATGGTTCCGAACTATGACTTCGACCCGGACGATCATTTATCCGTTGTGGGCGCACATATGCAGGAATACCTTGCCGATAAGATTGACCGCACTCAGCTGGCTACTGATATCGAGGAGTATTGGAAAAACGCCACTCCAATTGCTCATTGATATAAATTATCCTTCTCTAAAAAATGAAAGAGCCGGGCATTCCAATGCCTTCCGCCTTTCAAATGAAATACAGACATGACTGTCTGTTTCATCAAAAACGGCTGTCCGATATGATTCGGGCAGCCGTTTTGTCTTACTCATTTGATTTCCCTTTATATACTACATTCCTTTTTCCTTCATCTTCTCTCTGTATTTTCTCGGACTGAGCCCGAATTTATTTTTAAATGTTTTGGAAAATGTAAGCGGATTCTCATATCCCACCTTCTCCGATATGGCCTGCACAGACAGACTGGTGGTCCGCAGCAGCCGGCTTCCCTGCTCCATGCGGTAATTTAACAGATACTCCTGAGGAGAAATATTCAGCTTTTCCTTGAAAATGTGCGTCAGATAATATCGGGAAATTCCGATAAAAGAAGCCACCTCGCTGATACGGGTATTCGAATAATGCTCATGCATGTATTCCAAAGCCGTATTTACATAAATCTCCGGGGAATAATCATAAACCTCCGTCTTATCTTTATCATCCCTGTTCTCATACTGGGATTCTACCAAAAGAGCGATAATCTCATAAAGCAGAGATGTACGGATAAGCTCGTTGGCCACCGTCAGCTCATGATGATTAAGAATCTTTTCCGTAATCTCCAGAAAACGCTCCGGCTCAATATAAGTTTCTCTCACCGGACACTCCTTGGTAAGCCCCGCCTTTTCCAGAAAATATCCCGCTCTCGTTCCTCCGAATGACACCCAGGTATAATGCCACGGATCTTCCGGGTCCGAATAATAATACGTTTCAATATCCGGCGGAATCACAAAAATCTGTCCTCTCCGCAGCTGATAGGACTTCCCGCCGATTTCCAGCGTTCCCTTCCCATGCAGAACAAAATGTACATGATAATCCTCCCGCACCGAAGGCCCGTAAGATTTATCCGGCTTGCATCGTTCTATACCGCATACCGTCAGACACAGTTCCTCATTAGCCTTGATCTCACTGCCCAGCCAGCGGAAATTCGCGTCGATCCTGTAATTTTTATCTACCTCCATACTTTATCCCCTTCCCCGTCAGTTCATATCATTATTTTATGTTTCTGTCTGTCCCATTTTTTATGTTCCTTTTATGACTTTTTCACTAAAATCATTTTACCAAAAAACAGACTTTTTTGCCTGTACATTTTTATTTTTCAATATATGTAAATCTGAAAAAACAGTTGACTTATGTCCGAAATCGTATATAATAAGGATGTACGAAATCATACATTAATTAAAAAGGGGTTGACTTATGCACTATTTGAAAGCAAATCAATATACATATCTTGCCGGCGAAATCAATGCACTCTATCATGAGGCCGCCGTCAAAATGGGTGTCTCTGACAGCGTGCAGAACATTTTATACGTCATTTGTGAAAAGGGGGATTGCTGCCTTCAGAGTGAGATCAGCAGACTGACAGGCATCAGCCGGCAAACCATCAATTCCGCCATTCACAAGTTGGAAAAAGAAGGAATCATAAGACTGGAACAGGGCAAGGGGAGAAATACGATTGTCTGTCTGACCGGAGAGGGCAAAGACTACGCCCGCCGTAAAATTTACCCACTGTTTGGAATCGAAAATAAAATCTGGGCAGATTGGACGAAAGAAGAACAGCAGCAATATTTACTCCTCACCCAAAAGTATCGGGACGGACTGAAAAAATATATGGAAACCGCTTTTTAACGCAACAATACTGCTCCACAAAATGTGGCGGCCAGCGGCTTTTCTCCTTGGAAACGTATTTTGGAAATATATTTTCATGCGCCGTCCCTTCAGGGAGGTAAAAAATGAACAGAGAAAATAAAAGAAAATCATATCAGAAAGGCTACTATAAAACACATCCATGCAATGACAGTTTTACCTGCAAGGTCTGCGGACGCCCGGTCGTATCTGCCGGTTCCGGCAGCAATCACCGCAATCACTGTCCCAACTGTCTCTCAAGCCTGCATCTGGACATTGAGCCGGGCGACCGGGAATCCGACTGCGGCGGCATCATGGAACCGGTGGGCGTCTGGGTCAGAAACAAGGGAGAATGGGCAATCATCCACCGCTGCAAACGCTGCGGACATTTGAGTTCCAACCGGGTCGCCGCGGACGACAATCCCATGAAACTTATGTCTATCGCCATGCGGCCACTGTCCAGACCACCGTTTCCTCTGGAACGCATCGAGGAAATGACCGCGTTGATGGGCGGAGACGGCTGTCTCTATAACACAAAGTAGGTACAATTGCTATAATATAGATATAATTTATAATTTCATAAAAAATATTCATTAGAATTATATCCTTCCCGGTGGTACAGTTATACCGTAAAATCATATCAAACCGTGCATTTACACTGCACGGCAATGGCAATATATCTTATCACCAGGAGGGATTTTTTATGTCTACAACCGATACTCCTTATACATTCCGCGGAGAGCTGGCGCTGGTTCTCGCCGTCATCATCAACAGTTTCGGCGTGGTGCTGATGCTTCACTCCGGTTCCGGCATCTCCGCCATTTCAAGTGTTCCCTACGCTTTTTCAGAGGTGTTCCCCACACTGACACTGGGTACTTGGACATACATTTTCCAGGGACTGCTCATCGCTGTCCTCATGATCATGAGAAAACGTTTTGTCGTTTCTTATCTGTTCAGCTTTGTAGTGGGATTTTTCTTTGGCATCATGATCGATGTACATGAAATGTGGGTTACTCTTCTGCCGACAACACTACCGCTGCGGATTCTGTATTTTATCGTCAGCTATCTTGTGATTTCTTTCGGCATCGCCATTTCAAACCGCTGTCAGATGCCGATTATCCCGACGGATCTTTTCCCACGGGAATTTTCCGAGATAACCAGCATCCGTTATTCCAGAGTCAAGATTTCCTTCGATGTTATCTGTCTGCTGGTCACCGCCTGCATGACATTTTTCTGTCTGGGACATCTGAAAGGCCTCGGCATCGGCACCATCTTCGCCGCCTTTACCATGGGAAAATGTATCGGAATCATGGGTGAAAAAATGGACAAAAAAGTCGCTTTCACGTCTTTTTTGTCCACACATAAACTGGCGTAATTAACCAATGGCCGCTTCAATCTTAGCGATGGCTGCCTCAATCCGGGAGAGGGTCTCATCCTTGCCGATGACTTCCATAATCTCGGTGGCGCCGCCCGGCGTCATCTGCTTGCCGGACACAGCGGTACGAACCGGCCACATCACAAATCCGTTCTTATATTCATGGTCTGCGGCAAACTGACGAAGAGTCTGATAAAGAGCATCGTTGGAGTAATCTTCCTGCTCTTTCAGAACCGGAAGAAGTTCTTTTAACACTACCAGTGACTTCTCCGGTGTCGTCTTGTTCTTTTTGTGCGTGTACATAGCCACATCATATTCCGGCACCTGCTCGAAGAAATCCACCATCTCATAGATATCCGGGAAAATCTCGATTCTCGTCTTCACCAGAGCAGCAATCTTCTTTAAATCATAATCCTTTGTAATAGCTTTTTTCAGATACGGTTCTGCCATTTCATAGAACTTATCAAAATCCATGGCTTTCAGGTATTCGCCGTTCATCCATTTGAGCTTCGTCATATCAAAAACCGCCGGAGACTTACTGATATGATGATAATCAAAGGCCTCCACCAGCTCATCCAGCGAAAAGATTTCTCTGTTATCGGACGGGCTCCATCCAAGAAGAGCCACAAAGTTTACAACGGCCTCAGAAACAAATCCCTGCTCGATCAGATCCTCGTAGGAGGAATGTCCGGAACGTTTGGAGAGCTTCTGATGTTCCTCATTGGTGATCAGCGGACAGTGAATGTATTTCGGTTCTTCCCAGCCGAAAGCCTGATACAGACGGGTATACTTCGGTGCAGAAGACAGATATTCATTTCCTCTTACCACATGAGTAATTCCCATCAGATGATCGTCCACTACATTGGCAAAATTGTAGGTCGGATATCCGTCGGATTTAATGAGAATCATATCGTCCAGCTCTTCATTTGGCTGAGAAATATCTCCGTAAATCTCATCATGGAAACATGTCACACCTTCATTTGGAATATTGGCACGGATGACAAACGGCTTGCCGGCCGCCAGGTTCGCCTCAATCTCTTCTTTGGACAGATGCAGACAGTGCTTATCGTAAGTACTGATCTCCTTGCCTCCCACTACTCTTTTCAGAGAATCCAGACGTTCCTGATCACAGAAACAATAGTATGCTTCACCTTTGTCAATGAGTTCTTTGGCATATTTCATATAGAGACCGGAAGCACAGCGCTCACTCTGAACATAAGGGCCACATCCGCCGTCCTTGTCCGGACCTTCATCATGCTTCAGTCCCGTGTCTTCCAACGTACGGTAAATAATAGGAAGAGCTTCATCCATAAATCTCTCCTGATCCGTGTCTTCAATCCTCAAAATAAAATCTCCGCCCTCATGTTTCGCAATGAGATATGCATATAACGCAGTACGCAGATTACCCACATGCATTCTTCCCGTCGGGCTCGGAGCAAATCTTGTTCTGATCTTGCTCATATTTTCTTCCTCTCTTTCCAAATGTATTGTCGGACCGGGGTTTCTTTCCCGGTAAATGTACTGTATCGCCAGGGGCTTTTCCCCACGGCAGCTGTTACGCCCATATCACAGGGACATTCTCCCCGGTATTATAGTATAAAACCCTGGCGGAAACAAGCCATATTCTAAATTCCAGCGATGATTCCGCTTACAAAAACATAACAACAAAGTAAAAAATCTGAAAGATGCCTTCCGGGAAAAAATTGCGCAAAACCTCATTTTATGCTAGTGTAGTGGCAGGCTATGAGACACACGCCGCTTTCCGCGGCCTCAAATACACAAAGGAGGACATTTATGTTTTCAGATTTCATTACATTTATCACAGAACTGCCCGCTCAGCTCTTACACACAGGTACCTTTCTTCCGGATTCTTTTGAAACCGGAGCCGCCCATCTGAATACCATCAGCAATTATATCGACGGTATCGATACCTCTTACAAGATCATCGCCACCACCGTTTCTCTGATCATCGCTCTTCTGGGCTGCTTTTTCGGCTACAAGCTGTCCAAACTGTTCATGAGCCTCACCGGACTTCTGGTTGGCGCCGTTGCCGGAGGCATGATCGGCGCATCTTTTCTTGATGGTTCCAGAGGCGTCATTGCCATCTGCGCACTGGTGGGAGCGGTCGTTCTTTCCATCCTTGCCTACCGCATCTATCAGGCCGGCATCTTTCTTCTGTGTTTTGGACTGGCTTTCATGGCCGCCGCATCCGTCCTTCCATTCACAGGAGACATTCAGTTCTTCCTGTCCGTGGTAGTCGGATTCATCGTCGGCTCCCTGGCGCTCCGCTTCATCCGGCCGGTGATCATCATCACCTCAGCCGTTGTCTGCGGTTCCTCCGCAGCCGGATGTCTGACCGTACTGGGACAGTACATGAACATGGATCTTCTGTCCTCCTATCCGCTGCTGCTGACAGTCTGCATCATCGCTTTAGGCGCACTGGTACAGTTTCTGACCACATCGGGCGGAAAACACAGCCGCTAGGCATCCCGACTGACAGCTGTGGGAATCATCAGATGGCATTTGTCATCCATCCTATCAATCTTCATGTTCCCACAGCACGGTCTTACCGGCCGCCAGGCTCTTTGGCACATCAATGAGCCTCTGGTTGGAAGACCCCCGGAACAACAGACTGATATCCTTTAACTCTTCTATGAACGGGCCGTCCACCAACACATCAATGAGCTGTAAGAGCGGCCCTGTATACCGCCACTTCGGCACCATCCGCTCCAGAATATCTTTCTCAAACACATATCCTGTATAACACCAGATGGTCTTGTCCGGAAATCTTCGTTTCACTTCTTTAAGAAACGGCAGCAGTTCCTGCTGGTTCACATATTCCATAGGCTCGCCGCCCAGCACCGTCAGGCCGCTCACATAGGAAGGCTCCAGCCATTTAAAAATCTGCTCCTGAGTCTTCTTTGTGAAAATTTCTCCATATTTAAAATCCCAGGTTTCTTCATTGAAGCAGCCCTTGCAGTGATGGGTACAGCCGCTGACAAAGAGAGAAACCCGCACGCCGATGCCGTTGGCGATATCGCTTTTTTTAATGTTGCCGTAATACATTTATTTCTTCTCCTTTTCTACTATTTCAAAAACTCCTCCACACTCTCCCGGCTCTTCACTCCCGTGGTCGCCCCGATACTCTGCACACATACCGCCGCACAGGCCGTTCCGTACTGACAGCACTCCCGGAGGTTTCCGCCGTGAAGCAGAGCGGAGATAAATCCAGCCACAAAGTTGTCACCGCCGCCCGTGGAATCTATAGCATCCACAGAATAGGCAAGCATGGAAAACTGGCTCTGTCCGCCGCTGACGGTACAGCCTTTCTCGCCGGTTTTGATGATGACATTTTTTACGCCGAGACTGCGGAAATGTTCCGCCATGGCCATGTATTCCGTCTCTCCGGTATAGTACTCCCCCTCATTTTCATTAGGGAAAATGTAATCGATGAGCGGAAGGATTTCCCGGATATCATCGAGAGCCAGTTTCCGGTAGGTGGGCATCTTCGTGTCTGCGCAGAGGATGGCGCCCTGTGCCTTGGCCGCCCGGGCGAGACGGATGATCGTATCGCTGTTGTCCAGGGGCGCCCGGAACAGGCTGGCAAGAGAGACAACTTTCGCTCCCTTTATGGCATGTTCGGACGGTGCGTAACCGGTGAGCATGGTAGCTTCACTGTTGACGGATACGCGGGTGCCATCCCGGTTGACCATGAGATTGGCAATGGGTGTGGTGAGGGAATCACTCTGCGTCACATCGCTGACGTCGATGCCGCGGGCCTCCATCTCATGGAGAATGAGATTACCGGCCACATCATTGCCCACGCCGCAGACCAGCTTCACCTGATGCCCCAGCCGCGACAGAATCACCGACTCGTTAAGGGCGTCTCCGCCGGTGTTCAGACTGATTTTTTCCGCCCGGTATACATTTTTCTTGTGGGGCTTTTCTTCCTTACCCCTGGTGATGCAGTCGATGACTGCCTGCCCGATACATACGATTTCTGCCATATATTCTCTCCTGTTTATTTCTTTCTATTTACTCCATACATTTTCTTTTGCCGACCACATTCCAAAAAAATCTTTTTGATTTAGTATAGCTTCATATATTGGACCAATAAACAAGGCAATTTGATTT
>ERZ1643246.897-NODE-897-length-35015-cov-8.559153_pt1 | contig 35015 bp, 34 predicted proteins | sample MGYA00579265_ERZ1643246 | MGnify/ENA primary metagenome ERZ1643246 (study PRJEB29033, sample SAMEA4952261) | chicken gut metagenome | biome: Broiler Chicken; feature: Gastrointestinal Tract; material: Caecum | place: Ireland | collected 2018 | study: Broiler...
GCATCTCCAAAACTGAAGAACCGATACCGTTCTTTCACCGCCTCTTCATAGGCTGCCAGTACATGTTCTTTTCCGGCCAGGGCGGATACCAGCATGATCAGCGTGGATTCCGGCAGATGGAAGTTAGTGATGAGGCAGTCCAGTATTTTAAACTGGTAGCCCGGATAGATGAAGATCTCCGTCCATCCACTGCACGGTTTCAGTCTGCCGTTTTCGTCGGCGGCGGATTCGATGGTCCGGCAGCTGGTGGTTCCCACACAGATGACTCTTTTTCCGTTTTCTTTGGCGCGGTTGATTTTCTCTGCCGCCTCCTCGTCGATCATGTAGAACTCCGAATGCATGTGATGATTCTCCACATCATCCACCTTCACCGGACGGAAGGTGCCCAGTCCCACATGGAGCGTTACTCTGGCAATGTCGATACCTTTTTCTTCGATGGTCTTCAGCAGCTCCGGTGTAAAGTGCAGTCCTGCCGTAGGCGCTGCCGCTGAGCCGGAGTGGGTGGCATAGACAGTGTTATATCTGTCCTTGTCTTTCAGCTGATGGGTGATGTACGGCGGCAGAGGCATCTGTCCCAGCTGATCGAGAATCTCCTCAAAGATTCCCTCAAATTCAAACTTGATCAGACGGTTGCCCTCGTCGACGATATCTATAACCTCGCCCACCAGCAGGCCGCCGCCAAACCGGATCCTCGTACCCGGCTTTGCCTTTCGGCCTGGCTTTACGAGTGTCTCCCATACGTCGCCGGTCTTTCTCTTTAACAACAGCACCTCAATCTTCGCTCCGGTTCCTTCTTTTTCACCGATGAGCCGGGCCGGGATAACCTTTGTATCATTGATGACCAGACAGTCACCCGGATTCAGATAATTCACGATTTCCCGGAATATATGATGGCTGACTGCGCCGGTCTTCTTGTCCAGAACCATGAGTCTGGAATCTGACCGGTTCTCCAGCGGATCCTGGGCGATCAGTTCTTCCGGCAGATCATAATAAAAATCACTTGTTTTCATAATCGTTGTCTGTCCTCTTCATATCCGATCCCCGTATCTTTTTCGGAGATCTTTTTTAACACGCAGAGCTGCCGCAGACGACACACCCGCATAATACCGCGGGCTGCTGATTCACGATGATCAGTTCCTGTGGCATCCTGCGCAGGCCATTCCTTCTGCGGCAGCCCTGCTTCTGTTTATTTTATCCTGATAAAAATTACTGGGTTCTGAGCTCTGCACCCATTTTCTTGCCAAGCTTCTTCATTACCTGGTTGGCAGTGTTTTCGATCTCCTGGGAAGTCAGTGTCTTCTCGTCGGAACCGATGGTCAGACGGATGGTCACAGATTTCTTGCCCTGCGGAATCTGTTTTCCTCTGTACTCATCCACGAAGGCTGCGTCTTTGACCAGGGCCGCTGCCTTCTTCTTGCCCATGATGGTATCATAGATATCATGCCATGCAGCGCCTGAATCAAAGAGCATGGAGATGTCGTAATCGGTCTCCGGATACTCAGCCAGATGAGTAAATGTATTGGTTCTGGATTTGAGTGGTACGAGCTTGGTGGCATCCAGCTCGAAGAGCATCACGGAAAGGTTCTTGATACCGCACTCCATGGATACTTTCTTTGCCATGAGACCCATGTCACCGATTTTCTCATTGCCCAGATAAATGTTCAGCCATACCACATTGTCAGCCCAGAACGGTTTCTCTTCTTTTCTGAACTCGTAGGCTTCCATGTGGGTGTAGCGAGGCATATTTTCCAGCACGCCCTTCGCTTCTCTGAACAGGGTGTTGATATCCTTTTCGCTGCTGGCGAAGGCTGCGCCGATATGTCTGCGCTGTTCCGGAAGGGATTCCGTCGCATCGTAGACAGAAGTATAATTTCTGTCGAAAAATACCTGCGCCTCCTCAAAAATGGAGAAGGTATGGAAGTAACGTTCGTTCTTTGCCACTGCCTCACAGAGGTTTGGAAGCAGAGAACAGCGGATATAACTCAGATCCGGTGCCGGCGGTGTGGAAAGTTTCAGGATTCCGTCGGTATCCGGAAGTACCGCATGAACAAATGTATCATTCATCCAAGGGTAAGTGTACACCTCCTGCATACCGCAGCGGATGGCCAGATACTCTTTGATATTTCTCACAAGACTCTTATCTTTCTGATTGATGGCGCCCGTAAATGTTGTGGTAAACGCGGTGGCCTCAAAGTTGTCGTATCCGTACATTCTGGCAACCTCTTCCATCACGTCGTCCTTGATGGAAATGTCGCCGGTGGAACGCCAGGTCGGCGCAGTCACATGCATATTGTCGCCGTCGATCTGTACGTCAAAGCCCAGCTGTTCCAGCTTGCCCTGCATCTCAGCATTGGTCAGATGTTTGCCCAGTCTCTTTTCCAGCCAGGACAGATTCACGTCGATCTGGGCTCTCTCCAGTTTCTTTACATAATTATCGCAGAATCCTGTCACGGTCAGCTCCGGATACAGCTCTTTGAAATACTGCATGGAAAGAGCCAGCGCCTGATCACATCTCTCCGGATCGATGGCTTTCTCGTATCTGGAAGAAGCCTCTGTACGTGTATCGTAACGAAGCGCTGTGCGGCGGATGCCGGTGGCCTCAAAGTTTGCAACCTCCAGGATGACACGTTCTGTCTTTGGAAGGATGGAATCCTTTGCGCCGCCCATAACGCCGGCCAGGGCAACCGGACCCTCGGAATCGGTGATCACCAGGTCGTCAGCGCAAAGCTCGATCTCATTGTCATTTAACAGAAGCAGTTTCTCTCCTTCGCCGGCATGTCTTACCACGATATGATCTGTGATATTATCCGCGTCAAAGGCGTGCGTCGGATTACCGGTGGCAAGCATGACATAGTTGGTAATATCCACCAGCGCGTTGATCGGGCGCATACCCACCTTCCAGATCCTGTTCTGCATCTTGTACGGTGACGGTTTTACGCTTACGCCGGACATTTCCACGCCGATATATCTTGTACATCTGTCCGGATCATTGATCTCCACCTTAAAATCAGACTGCACATCGGTCTCGAAAGGCTCGATCTCTTTGAGCGGCAGATCGTAAAGCGCCGCAATCTCCCGGGCGATACCATAATGGCCCCAGAGGTCCGGACGGTTTGTCATAGATTTATTGTCAATCTCAAGAAGCACATCGTTCATATCCAGAGCATCTGCCAGAGGGGTACCTGCCGGAACCTCGAAAGCGGAAAGGTCGAGGATCTCCGCTTCCTGCTCTGCCGGGAACAAATCGCCCAGTCCGATCTCATCGGACGCGCAGATCATACCGTAGGAGGCAACGCCGCGAAGCTTGGAATTTTTAATCACCACCGGCTCGCCCTCTCCGTGCCAGCGCACAACGGCGCCCGGACAGGATACGGCAACGCGCATGCCTTCCTTTAAGTTGATGCCGCCGCAGACGATGTCTTTGATCTCGCCTCCGCCGATATCCACTTTACATACTCTTAATCTGTCCGCGTTTGGATGCGGCTCGATTTTTTCGATCACGCCGACGATCATATTGTTGAAACGCTCAGCCAGATACTCTACATCCTCCACTTCCACGGTGGACATGGTCAGGTCATAAGCCAGTTTTTTTAAATCCGCATCTTCCGGAATCTTTACATAATCCTTAATCCATGATAATGATAATTTCATTTTCTCTCTCCTTATTTGAACTGTTTCAGGAATCTCAGGTCAGCACTGTGGAACAGTCTCACATCATCCACGCCGTAACGCATCATAACCAGACGGTCCAGACCGATATTTACATAGAAACCGGTATACTCGTCCGGGTCAAGACCTGCCGCACGCAGAACGTTCGGGTGCGGTGATCCGCCTGGCATAACCTCAATCCAGCCCACATGTTTACATACGCTGCATCCTTTTCCGCCGCAGACCTGGCACTGCATGTCGATCTCAAAGCCAGGTTCCACAAACGGGAAGAAACCGGAACGCATCCGCACCGGCACATGGGTGCCAAATACTTTGCTCAAAATACTCTGGATCATCACTTTACCGGAAGTAAATGTGATATCTTTATCCACGATCAGCGCCTCGTACTGGAAGAATGCTCTCTCGTGATGGGCGTCCGTGGTCTCGTTACGATACACACGTCCCGGATACACGAAACGGTACGGCGGCTTGTGGGTCTGCATATAGCGGACGCTTCCGCCGGTCAGATGCGGACGCAGGCAGAGCTTCTCATTGGTGCTGCCGCTGTCATGACCCTCGATCCAGTAAGTATCCATGCTCTCTCTGGCCGGATGGTTCGGCGGGAAGTTCAATTTATCGAACGCATACATTTCGCTGGTGATCTCGTCTTCCTCAAAAATCTCAAATCCCATGGAACGGAATGCGTCATTGAGGTCGTAGCACATCTGTGTGATCGGGTGAAGTCCGCCGGCAGACGGCAGGATTCCCGGCACAGAACAGTCAAAATCCGGAGACACTTCTGAAGCTTTCAGCTTCAGCTCTGTTCTCTTGGCGTCAATCAGTTCTGTGACCTCTTTCTTCGCCTGATTCATAAGCTTACCCATCTCCGGCCGCTGCGCCGGATCCAGTTTCGGCATCTCTTTCATCAAAAGACTCAAAGAGCCCTGTTTTCCAATATAGGCGCTCTTTACGCTTTGCAGCTCACCTTCGTTGGCCGCTTCCGCAATCTTGTTTTTCGCTTCTGATAAAATGCTGTTGATTTTATCTTTCATTCCTCTTTTCCTCCTGTTATACAACATGCAATCTTATGGCAAATATTCCAGGGACGACAAAAATCCCTTCCGATTCCATGAATCGAAAGGGACGAATTATATCCGCGGTACCACCCTGGTTCCTGATCATTATCAGACTCTTTATACGCTTAACGCGCGCCACGGCACTCCTTATCACTGTCTGCGCTCCCCGAAGTGCAGCTCCGGTGCGGAAATTCAAAACAAACTGGAGCTTGAAGGAACTTGCAGCCGGTGATTCCTTCTCTCTGTAAGACAGTCTGTCTCTACTGGGACGTACATCGCTGCGCTCCTGTTCATGCCCTCCTAAAACTTATCTATGCCGATAAACGGTATACCGCCGCACAGGACGGTTCCAATCCAGGGCACTCCCGCACAGAAAATGTACAGTCAACACCTTCATAGCTTTTATATCAGGTAACATTGTAACCCAGGGCACGTGGAAAAGTCAAGGAGAGAAATTCATTTCTTTACATACTGCTAAACCACTGCCTCTACCAGAGTCTTATCTCCCAGTCTGATTTCCTTCACACCAATTTTCTTTTTCTTATTAAAATTAAAGCTGAGCATATAGCCTTTTTTCAGATGAAAATAATCCAGATACGAGGAAAGCTGTTCTTCGCCCCGCTCATTATAGGCATTTCCATGCCAGATTTTTAATTCGCAGATGTACTGCTGCGCATTATAATCAATCACCAGATCCATCCGTTCCCGATTTCTGGTCTGCGGCTCCACATAACAATTACCCACCCCATTTATGATCGGCTTTAAAAACAGCATAAAAAATCTTCTGCCTTCGTCTTCAATAAAGGTCTCTGCCCTGTCGCCGTAAAGATAATCAAAGGCTTCCACAAATTTTTCTAAAATTAATTTAACATTCAGGTATCCATTAATCACAAACTGGCTCTTCTGCCGGGCTCCTTCTGCATAAATTATATTATTTTGTTCCACATCATTTAAAAGAAATCTGTTATAAAGCCGTGTCTCAAATATCCGGTTTGCAATCTGCACCGTAGAATTCTCCACTTTAACAAATCCAAACATTCGTGCATTCCTGACTGCCACATCATCCGGGTCGTAAGCAATCGTCTGCCCCTGAAAGAGCAGCTTTGAAATAACTTTCTCAAGCTCCGGAAATTGATTCAGTTTATGGGTGAGAGAATCCAATAACGGATTGTTTTCATCCAGGAGCATTTTTACTGCCGCTAAAACCCCCTTTTTTGTCCATGTACTTTTTCTGTCAGAAAATGCATCGGTATCAGAAAGCCGTTCATCCATGAAATAGCAGAGACGTGATACCAGGTATGGATAGCCGGAAGTATAATCGTACAGCAAATGTGCAATCATGCTGATATCCATTCCTGTATGATAATCATTTTCGTATTCTTTAAGCATTCCGCCAATTTCACTGGCAGAAAAACTCATATCCACAAGAAAATCTGCCGCGATATTCCACGGACTATTCTCCCGATGTTCTTCATCCGGACGAAGTTTTTTCCGGATATTTCGGATATCGTATACACTGGCAAGAATCACAGACTGAAATGTCGGTATCTCATCTCTGTCCATGAATCCGGCCCGAAGCTGCGCCAGAAAATCAAGGAACACCTGATTATTGGTTGCCGTGTCCACTTCATCTACCAGAAGAACCAGAGGCTTTTCTGCATGCATACACCACTGTGTAAAACAATCAAATATCTCTGCCATTTTAGGAGGATATGACCGTTTCTCTTCCAGCTCTTTCATCGCCTCTTTTATTCCGGCAGGCACCCCTTCCATGAAAGAAATTTTTCGACCCACTTCTCTGGCAAGGCCGTTTACAAACGCAGCCTCATCGGAAAAGTCTGCCGCACTTAGTCGCTGAAAATCGAGACTCAGCACAGAATATTCTTTCCGCAGATAATCGCTTAACGCCCGCAGAATCGTTGTCTTTCCATATTGGCGCGCCCGGTTAATAGTAAAATACTTTCCGGCATCTATCATTTTTTTTATTTCGTAAAGACGCGGCTCAAGATTCACCATATAGTGTAACCTCGGATTACAGGCTCCGCTCACATTAAATGTTTTTGTCATCTGAACGCCGATCCCCTCCTAACCATCCAGCCGGCAGCTCATGTCATACCACTGCTCGCCGCCCCAGACTGAGTTTGAGATTCCCTGATTCTGAAATCCCATTTTCTCGTACATTTTTATCTTTCCTTCCAGGCAGGTGAGAGTCACTTCGCTCCTTGCTTTTTCCTGCTCCCGTTTCAGGTAACGGCGCATCAGTTCTGTGGCCAGGCCCTGTCCCCGGTACTCCGGCAGCACGTCAAGGCCCAGCAGCATGATGTTCTGTCCGTCCGGCTCATAGAGGTCTGCGTCGGTGAAAAACTCATCGCTAAACTGTGTCTCACTGGTGGCAAGGCCGTTTAAGAATCCGGCGATCTTCCCGGTGTTTCTGTCCACCGCCACCAGAAACATTTCCGGCGCCTTCGCCACCCGCTCCAGCATCATCTTCCGGGAACACGCCTCGTTGGGTGGAAAACAGATACGCTCAATCTCCGCGGTCTGCTCTCCCTCCTCCGGGAGAATATCCCGGAATTCGAATTTGTCCTGCAGCTCATTATTCTTTATGATTCCATTTTGTGTTGTTGTTTTCATTTTATCTCCTATCCTGCTTTATCATCAGCCCACGAACTTTTTCCCGCCGCTGACTCTTTTCAGCTTGAAGGTCTGCCCGCCGGTGCTGATAAATCCGTAGTCCGCTCCCGGCGTTCCCGACGTCTTTATCTTCACTGCGTTCTTTTTCAATTTCAGAACTCCGGTTCCCGTAAAGTTCCATCCCGCTTCCCTGTAAGAAAAGGTCACCTTATTGCCTGTCCGTCTTCCCACAATCTTTTCTGTCCAGGATTCCCGGAACGGATAGCTGCGGGCGTACTGAATCTGAAAGACGACCTTGTTCTTCTTAATCTTTTTGATGACCACTGTCCGGTAGGAATCTGCTGATGCGCCCACGAAATGTTTCTCGTAGGTTCCCGTGCGCGGCGCGGCCAGAGCCGTCATGGACGGCAGGATGAGAGCCGCCAGCAGGAAGACGGTCATCAGGCATGTTCTCATAAACTTCATTGGATTTCTCATTTTTTCCATATTGGACTCCTTTTCGTTAGCTTTCAGCCTGACTTTTCTTTGCAGGCTTTTTATTGACTTTCACATATCTCCATTGTACAGAATCTGTCATACCTTGTCTATCTTTTCTATACAAATTCTATCTTTTATTTCTGCCTGTACTCTGTACACAGACCCTTCCCTGGTTTGCAATCCGGCTCATTCACACCCTGCTCATATTCGATCCGGTCTTCCATCATCAGAATCTGCTGGCCCATCCGGGACAGTTCACCGAGGACCGCCTGCCGGCCCTCCGCAGTACGATGCCAGCTTTCCCGGGTGATACCGTCGATGGCTGTGGGATGGACGAGAATCTCCACCTCCGGAAAAACCAGCGCATAGTAAAAGTGCGCCCGGCGGGCGTGGTGCGCTTTGCAGCAGAGAATGGCCCGTTTCGGCAGAACGCCCTGCTCTCTGAGAAGCAGTTCTCTGGTCTTCTCTGCATTTTCCAGCGTATAGGTTGCTTCCCGCTCCGGCAGTATCGCCTCGTCCGGAACACCGTTTTGCCGCAGCACTTCCGAGAGGAAATCCGCCTCGCAGGCAAAGTCTGTGCCGTAACGTTTTGCACCTTTTGCCACGCCCTCAAAATGTCCGGCAGCTTTGGCATAGCGGCCCGATGGGATCAGCAGCGGCGCATATCCTTCCCGGTAAAGCTTTGCGGCCTCTTCCGTATGCTCCGGCCGGTCGCAGCCCGGAATAAAGATCACGTCGGCCGGCGCCAGCGCATCTTCCAGAAAAATGTAGTTTGTGATATCAAGAATTTCTTTTTGATTGAACCGGTACATGGTATTCCCCCATTTTCTCCTGTATTACAATTCATGATCCGGGTCCATTGATCTATTGCCCGGATCATCCGGAAATCATTCGTGTTTTTTGCCGCTCTCCGGCGGTTTCTGTATCCCGGCGGAATCCGGCGGACGCTGCTGTCTTCCGGATTCTTCCGGGGATTTCTGTTTCCCTGCCGTCCCCGTCGGTTGTTGTACCCCGATGGTTTCCTGCTGCTCCTGTTTCTTCTTTTTCTGCAGTTTCCGGAGCTTTTTTGAGGCGGACGAGCTGCGGCGGGAAAACGAACGGGACGAACGGCGCCCCCGCTCATACATTTCTCTCTCCCTCTTCCGGCGGATGGCCTGATAATTCGGCCGGAGCGTGCGGATCAGGAGATGATAGTTCTTTTTATTTTCCAGGAAGTAGTTGACTTCCGCGCCATAGAAGACCATGGACATACAGAAATGCAGCCACAGCAGAAGGATCATCATACCGGACAGACTGCCATAAATATAAGAAAAATTATTGAAATTACCAATGTAGAAAGAACAGCCCGCCGATACCACGATCCATCCAATGGCTGCTATCAGCGCTCCCGGCAGCTGCCGGAAGAAGCTCACTGTTTTCCGGTTCGGCACAAAACGGTACACAATCATTAACAGCAGCGTCAGGATCACAATGGTAAACAGCGTTCTCTTATGAATAAAATATCCCGCCAGCGTCGCAAAAGCCGGAAAACGTCCGCAGATATAGTCATAGAGCACATTTCCAAATACCCAGATCAAAAGCATGACGATGATCAGGATCGCGAAGGCGACGGTATACAAGATACTGAAAATGCGCAGAACGATATAGTTTCTGTTCTCATCGATATCGTAAACGGAATTCAAGCCGATAACAATGGAATAAATACCTCTGGATGACGACCACAGCGCCGCAATGACAGAGATCGTGAACACGGAAGCTCCCGTCTTCCGGTAAATCTCGTTGACAATGCCGGTGATCAGCGACTTTCTCTCAAAAGAAATAATCTCCGTGAGGATATTGACAATATCATCTTTGGAAAAAGGCGCATATTTTGTTAAGGTCAGGAAAAAAATCAAAAACGGAAACAGCGACAGAAGCATAAAAAAGGCCGACATGGACCCGAAAGCAGCCACATGATCATCATTACACTTTTTGATAAAATCCATTACCAGCGCGTATAAATTTTTCACTCGTTTTGATATGCTCATCTTTTCCCTCTCAAAATTGTTCATCCAAAACTTGTTTTTCAAAAAATAACTGCCACTCTGTCTTTCATTTGCTGTCAGGAAATGTCACGTTAAAATAAGCCGCCTCATAAAAATGAGACGGCTCTGAAAACGTTGGCCCAAAATGCCGTGTCCTGCGATTTTGAGTCCTAGCCTAAGCCAGGTGGGTAACCTCATTTGAATTTCTGACTTCCTCCGTTATAAAACAAGGCCTGCCATCCCTTCAAAGATTTGGTTTCCCAAAATCAAAAATGTAGGTTCAAAATAGCAGGGGTTCTCGAACATCCCAGGCTTCTTTACAAATACTATAACTTAATTATATACAAATTTCAAGGAAAAAATGTTGGCAAATTTCCCCATATTTTTAATTTCATTAACTAATCCCTTTTATTCCAGGATGAGCCGGCCATTTTTCACATGATAATCCCGGTTCCGGTGCCTCAGCAGTACCTTTTTCATGTAACGCAGAAGATAATCCTCGCCCCGCTTTGCCAGCATGGTGAGCAGATACCGTGCCAGAAAATCGCTCTCCTTGTGAATCATCATCATATCTTTTCCGTTCACATAATAATCCAGAGCGCTTCTGTCATTGTAATTCTCTTTCATATAATTCTTGCTGGCGCAGATCCGGTCAATGACCATCTCCGCCACATACTTCTTCGGCATCTTCATGCCCACCAGTCCCCGGGGATTGATGCTGTAATCAATCCAGTATTCAAAATGATGCGGATTCCTGCCTTTATGATGGAGCCATCCTCTGGAGCAGGTCTTCAGTTCTTTCTCCCGGTTGATGGGACTTCTGTCTCCCTGATAATAGATCACACCCGGAATAAATTCTATGGGATTATATTTCGACAGGTCATGACAGATTCCCTGCCAGTATAACCCCACTTTAAAACACATTTTCGTCACTAATATTTTATGATGATTGATTGTCCTTAAATGACCAAAAAAATCCATAACAAACCTCTTTCTCTTTATGTCCGTCTTTTTTCTAGTATAACATTTTTTTATTACTTTACAAACGTATTTTTTCGTGGTAGACTGCATTGGAATAAGAGAAAGTTCAAAAGACAGTTCGTTTGTACCATCCTGTCTATAAACAAAACCAGGACAGCATTTTCATAATCGACATATCAAGTGCTGCCTTCTGGCAGTTCTTTTTTATTTGGAGGAGTTTTATATGTACATTTTAGAGACCGAGCAGGCCTTTGATTCTGCACATTTTCTGAGCGGCTACGAGGGAAAATGCCGCAACCTTCACGGACACCGGTGGCGCATCGTGGCGCGTATTGCCGCTGAGGAGCTGAGCAGAGAGCGTCAGACCCGGGATATGGTCATTGATTTCGGTGATTTCAAAGACGCCCTGAAAGCTCTGACTGAGGAGCTTGACCACTGTCTTATCATCGAGACCGGCTCCCTTCGTCCAAAAACCATGGAAGCTCTGAAGGAAGAAGATTTCCGGATTGTGGAACTTCCTTTCCGCCCGACCGCGGAACAGCTTTCCCGCTATTTTTATATGCGGCTGAAACAATATTCTTTCCCGGTTTACAGCGTTTCCGTCTATGAGACGCCGAATAACTGCGCCACCTATCAGGAGTCATAATAACAAATTGCCGCCCGTCTTAAGGCCCGTGTGCCACAGACACTGCCGGAAACAGGCGGCGGAATGGAGAAGACATGAATACAGTTTACCCACTTGTGGAAAAATTTATCAGCATCAATGGAGAGGGACCGAAAGCAGGCATGATGTCCGCTTTCCTCCGCATGAAGGGCTGCAACCTGTCCTGCAGCTACTGCGACACTTCCTGGGCGAATACGCCGGACTGTCCCTGCGAGATGCTTTCCGCCGACGCGCTGATTCGCTGGCTTAAAGAAAGCGGCACAGCAAATGTGACCCTGACCGGAGGTGAGCCTCTGCTCATTCCGGACATTGCCTCACTGATCGAACAGATCGGAGCCGCGGGGTTTGCCGTGGAGATCGAGACCAACGGCAGCGTATCCCTGGCCCCGTTCTGCGGTCTTTCCCACCGGCCGGCTTTCACCATGGACTATAAATGTCCCGACAGCGGCATGGAAGAGTTTATGGATCTCGATAACTTTGCTCTGCTGGAAGAACAGGACTCTGTAAAGTTTGTCGTGAGCAGTGAAAAAGATTTAGACCGTGCGGCGGAAATCACCAGAAAATATTCGCTGAGCCAGCGGTGCCGCGTTTATTTAAGCGCTGTGTTTGGACGCATAGAGCCACGGTCGATCACTGAATACATGATCAGCCATCAGTGGAACGATATCCGTCTCCAGCTTCAGATGCACAAATTTATCTGGCCTCCGCAGCAGCGGGGCGTCTAAAGGAGGAATTACTATGGCAATAGATAAAGACGCTATCCGGGAACATATCCGGGGTATTCTCATTGCCCTGGGAGATGACCCGGACCGGGAAGGACTGAAAGAGACACCGGACCGGGTGGCAAGAATGTACGAAGAAGTTTTTGAGGGCATGAATTATTCTAATCATGAGATTGCTGAAATGTTCAATAAGTCTTTCCAGGATGACCTTTCCGTGGGACCGGATAAAAAAGATATTGTTCTGGTCCGGGACATCCCGATTTTCAGCTACTGTGAACATCACATCGCCCTCATGTACGATATGAAGATCTCCGTCGCCTACATTCCCAACGGAAGAGTGCTGGGCTTAAGCAAGATTGCCCGCATCTGTGATATGGCCTCCAAGCGGCTGCAGCTTCAGGAGCGCATCGGCTCCGATGTGGCACAGATCATGACGGAAGCTGCCGGAACCGATGACGTGGCAGTCATCATCCACGGCACCCACAGCTGCATGAGCGCCCGGGGTATCAAAAAAGAGGCTGCCTCCACCGTCACCACCACCCTGCGCGGACGATTCGAGACCGACGCCATGCTGCAGAATCAGCTTTATATGATGCTGGCCGCCCAATAAATCCATCCCGGACACGCATCTTAACATATCATTCAGAAAGGAAATGCACTATGCAGGAATTAAAAAATAAAAAAGCCGCTGTGGTTGTTTTCAGCGGCGGCCAGGACAGCACTACCTGTCTGTTCTGGGCAGTAAAACGCTATGAAACTGTCATCGCCCTGTCCTTTGACTATCACCAGAAACACGCGCTGGAACTGGAATGCGCCAAAAAAATCTGTCAGGAACATGGCATCGAACATCACATCATGGATATGAGCCTTTTAAATCAGCTGGCTCCCAACTCTCTGACCCGCAGCGATATCCCTGTGGATGAAGACGCTCCTTCCGAGGGAACGCCGAATTCCTTCGTGGACGGCCGGAATCATCTGTTCCTGTCTTATGCCGCTGTCTTTGCAAAGCAGAGAGGTATCACCGACATCATCACCGGTGTATCCCAGAGCGACTTTTCCGGATATCCGGACTGCCGGGACATCTTTATCAAGTCCTTAAACACCACTTTGTCTCTGGCTATGGATTATCCTTTTGACATCATCACTCCACTGATGTGGCTGGACAAGAAAGAAACCTGGGCGCTGGCCGATGAGCTGGGCGTCTTTGATATCATCCGCAACGAAACCCTGACCTGCTACAACGGCGTCATCGGTGACGGCTGCGGACACTGTCCTTCCTGCAAACTCCGCAGAAAAGGACTGGAGGCTTATCTGGAGGAAAAAAACGCAAAATAGAATACATGAAAAGGGCGGCTGCAATCAGTAGATTGCAGCCGCCCTTTTATGTATTCTTTTGTGTTTTTACACACGTTCGCTGTCGGCACTCCCCGGCAGTTCCGTCATCCGTCTCAGATCTTCTTTTCCTCAAGATCTCCGGAAAGAAGGTCTTTCATCGCAGCCAGCGCTTCTTCCTCGTCCGGCCCGATGCATTCACAGATGATCTTATCCCCCTGACGGAAAGTACCGCTGATGAGATTGATAATGCTCTTCGCACTGACATCCATGTACTCCGTCTTAAAATGTATCTGGGACTCGAACTTATCTGCGAGATTGGCAATGGTGTTCGCAGGCCCCAGATGAATTCCCTGTTCGTTCATCACGATCAGTTCTGCCCGTACCATAACGTCAATACCCCTCCTCTGTTCTCCATACATTGCTATTATTTTACCACACTTCCAGAGGGGTTTCAATCGACTTACAGTAAGTTTTTGATGGCGATAACTTCCACTTCGATCAGAAGATCTTTCGGCAGTCTTGCCACTTCAACACAGGAACGCGCCGGAAATGCGTCAGTAAAATACGATGCATAGATTTCGTTGACTGTGGCAAAATCATCCATATTCTTGATGAACACCGTCGTCTTCACTGCCTGGTCAAGACTGCTTCCGGCGTCCTCCAGCAGTCCCTTCAGGTTCTCAAACACCTGCTTTGTCTGTTCCTCGATGGTCGCTCCCGCCTCACCGGTCTTCGGATCAACACCGATAACTCCTGAGGTGTAAATCATACCATTCACTTCAATAGCCTGAGAATATGGTCCGATGGCCGCCGGTGATTTTTCTGTTGTAATTACTGTCTTATTCATAATGATCATCCTTTCATCTTTCACTGATATTTCATTGATCTTTCATTTGCAAAAGCCTGCTGCCTCTTTTATTGTTCCAGCACAAACTCCTGCCCCGGTCCTGTGATTTCCATAATCCGGCCGGTGAGATATTTCGCGTCATTTTTTTCCTTATAATCCCGGATCATACGGTAGTTGTTCCAGCAGTGCATCGGGAAAATATAACGGCTGCGGGCAGTTTTAAGGAAATAATCCATTCCCCACTCTCCGGCTTCTTCCTGACGCGGATCAAGTACCACAAAGGCGCAGTCAAACTCTTTACCGGACAGATACGTCATCTCTTTCTGGAACGCCTGCCGGTGCCACTCATTATCTTCTTCCGGCTCTCCCGGCCAGTGCCACCAGTGCAGATCTCCGGCATGATAGATACTCCGTCCGTCCGCCTGCACGAGAAACGCCACGCCCTCATCGGTGGAAAACAGAGTCTCCACATGGACGCCATCCACATCCAGCGTTTCATGAGGGGCCATAAAGTGTACATTTTCTGCTTTGGCCCAGTTCCGGGTGCTGTCCTTTATATCTGAGGACAAAATATACTGTACCTTCTCACATCGGTTCTCCAGCTTGAAAATATCATCGGAAAAATGATCTCTGTGTCCGTGGGAAGCGAAAATGTACAACTCTTTTTTGTAGTCCATGGCCGGAATCTCTCCCTTCCAATAGTCGAACAGCAGATAGCTGCGCTCCGTCTCCACCAAAAAACCACTGTGGTATATATAAGTAACCTTTAACGTATTCGCCATATGACATCTCCTTTCCTCTGCTCCGTGCAGACGGCTTCTTCCATCTGGTATCCGCCGGCGGCTGTTTGCATTCTCAAACCGCTGTCCTTCACCCTTTCAAATGCTCCTCCAGGATCTCTTCTTTGAGATTTTCATGGAAAATTCCTTCCCGTATCATGGCGATTTCCTGCCGGTACGGCGCATAGGAGCGCTTCTTCGTCTCCGGGTCCGGAATATATGGAGTCTCAAGAATCTTCGGGACATCCTCAAAGTCTTTGTGGTAAATGACATTTCTGAGGCTCTCAAAACCAATGGTTCCAAAACCAAAGTTCTCGTGACGGTCCTTATGGGCGCCCAGAGGATTCTTACTGTCGTTCACATGGAAGACCGCAATCTGGTCTTTGCCGATCACACGGTCAAACTCTTCCATGACTTCATCAAAATGATTCTTCACATCATAACCGGCGTCATTAGTATGGCAGGTATCAAAGCAGACCCGCAGCCGATGGCTGTTTGTCACTCCGTCATAAATACGGGCCAGCTCCTCAAAGGTTCTTCCAATCTCCGTTCCTTTTCCCGCCATGGTCTCCAGAGCGATATTGACGCTGCCGTCCTTGTCCAGCACCTCATTGAGTCCCCTGATGATCTGGACGATGCCGGCGTCCACTCCCGCTCCCACATGGGCGCCGGGATGAAGAATCAGTGTGCGGCAGTGCATGGCTTCTGTCCGCTCGATCTCCAGCTGCAAAAACTCCACCGCCAGCTCAAAGGTCTCCGGCTTCACAGTATTGGCAAGATTGATGATGTAAGGAGCATGTACCACAAACTCTTCCATACCATTCTCCTCCATCAGCGCAAGCCCCTCCCCGATCCGCAGTTCCCCGATGGGTTTTCTCCGGGTATTCTGGGGCGCCCCGGTATAAATCATAAATGTATTGGCCTTGTAGGAAAGAGCCTCCTTCACGGAGCCCAGAAACATCTCCTTCCCGCTCATGCCCACATGGCTTCCAAGTTTCAGCATGGGAATTCCTCCTGTATCTGTCTTTTGTATTCTCATTGATCTTCTCTAAAGTCATTATTTCTTCCGGCCGGGCCGCAAAGAAAGTATACCAGAACCACTGTCTTTTTTCAATCAAGGGCCGTTCAAAAAAAATCGCACAAAAAAGAAGCCCCGGCGGGATTCCGCCGGGACCTCTTTTTTAAGGAAAGATTAATCAATAAGACCAATCCTGAACGTCTGTAATCGTTATTCTTCGTCTTTTGCCCATCCATAAGAGCACTGAACAGCTTTCTTCCAGCCTTTGAGCAGCTTGGTACGTGTCTCTTCGTCCATCTGAGGCTCGAATACTTTGTCGATTGCCCAGTTAGCGATAACGTCTTCTTTGCTGTTCCAGTATCCAACTGCCAGACCTGCCAGGTAAGCAGCACCCATAGCTGTTGTCTCAACACACTGTGGACGATGTACAGGAGCATCGATGATATCTGCCTGGAACTGCATCAGGAAGTCATTTCTACAAGCGCCGCCGTCAACCTTAAGGGCTGCCAGTTTAACTCCAACGTCTGCCTGCATAGCTTCCAGAATATCGTATGTCTGGTATGCCAGGGACTCTACAGTTGCACGGATGATGTGAGCTTTGTTACATCCACGGGTCAGACCTACGATACATCCACGAGCGTACTGATCCCAGTGAGGAGCTCCAAGACCTGTAAATGCAGGAACAACATAACATCCGTTGGTATCCGGAACCTTGTTACAGAAGAACTCGGAATCAGGAGCTGCATCCACAATCTTAACTTCGTCACGCAGCCACTGGATAGCAGCACCTGCTACGAATACGGAACCTTCCAGAGCGTAGTTAACTTCGCCGTCAAGTCCCCATGCGATTGTTGTAACCATACCGTTCTCGGACAGTTTCATTTCTTTACCAATGTTCATTAACAGGAATGTACCTGTACCATATGTATTCTTAGCTTCACCAGCGTTGAAACAGGTCTGTCCGAACAGAGCTGCCTGCTGGTCGCCTGCTGCGCCGGCAATCGGGATTCTTCCCTGGAACAGACTCTCTTCTGTCATACCGTAAATCTCGCTTGATGGTTTCGGTGTAGGAAGCATGGATTTCGGAATCTCAAGAGCTTCCAGAATCTCATCATCCCACTCAAGAGTATTGATGTTGAATAACATTGTTCTTGCTGCGTTGGAGTAATCTGTTACATGAAGCTTTCTTCCGGACAGGTTGTAAATCAACCATGTATCAACCGTACCAAACATTAACTGTCCGGCTTCTGCTTTCTCTCTTGCACCAGGAACATTTTCAAGGATCCAGTGAATCTTTGATCCGGAGAAGTAAGCGTCGATAACAAGACCTGTCTTCTTCTGGATCATGTCAACCAGTCCTTTTTCTTTTAAGGAGTCACAGTATTCTGATGTACGACGGCACTGCCAGACGATTGCATGATATACAGGAACGCCTGTCTCTTTGTCCCAAACGATTGTTGTCTCACGCTGATTGGTGATACCGATACCAGCGATATCAGATGCTCCAACTCCCAGCTGCTGCATTGCCTGTCTTGCAACGGATAACTGTGTATGCCAGATCTCTTTTGCGTCATGCTCTACCCAGCCTGGCTGCGGATAGTACTGTGTGAATTCCTGCTGTGCTACGCTGCAGATTTCACCTTTTTCATTAAATAAGATACAACGATTACTAGTTGTTCCAGCGTCTAACGCCATCATGTACTTAGCCATAAAATTAAACCTCCTTAAAAATAATCCGTTTCAATTCCTCCGGTCATCCTAAAATTCTGACCTGTAGTTATATATTATCACAATTTTTCCAATCTGTATTTAGACAATTCGAGGTTTTTGTATGGTTCTATCGTCTTTTTGCATGATAAAAGGTGAAATTCCTATGCTTTTTCAAGCATTTTTTATAAGTATTTTACACGACAGCCGGATATTTCTTTCCTATTTTGTTCATAAAGTGTCGAAAATCCATGCCTCCACTATATAAAATACACTATGCCGCCTATTCCGTCCATTCTCTCTGGCGGAGCGTCTCATACATGAGTACCGTGGCGGCCACTGCCGCATTGAGAGACTCCACCTGCCCCTTCATGGGAATCTTTATCTTTCTATCCGCCCGGGCGGCAAGTTTCTCGGAAAGGCCATTCCCTTCATTGCCGATAAAAAACGCGCACCCGCCCCGGTAGTCCTGCCGGTAAAACGGCTCACCGTCCAGATGGGCGGCGAAAGTACGGATGCCAGCCTTTTTCAGCTGTTCCAGGACCGGTTCAAAATCATCCACGATTATAAACGGCATCCGGAAAATCGCTCCCATGGTGGAACGGATCACTTTCGGATTATAAGGATCCACAGACTCACGGTTCATGATAATACCGCTCACTCCGGATCCTTCGCTGGTGCGCAGGATGGTGCCCATGTTGCCCGGATCCTGAAGATTCTCCAGAAGGAACAGGCACGGGCTTTCATCCGCGAGCATCTCTTCCAGCGAAGCCTCCTGTTTTTTTACCAGAGCCGTCACCCCCTGGGGCGTCCTGGTATCCGACAGATGCCGGCACACAGCGTCGCTGATCCGTTCATACCGGCAGCCGGCCAGTCTGTCCCCGTATTTCTCTTCAAATTCCTCCGTCACGTACACTTCCAGAAGCCGGTCTTTCGGCACCTCAAAAAACATACGCGGGCCTTCCACCAGAAAACAGTCCTGCTGCCGGCGGGCACGGGCGCTGTTTTTCAGATTCACAATATTTTTAATTCTGCTGTTTGACGTACTTGATATCATAGTCTTCTCCATTTTCTGCTCTTATTTTGCTTTATTCATATACTTTCTTTATGATGAAAAACAGCTTTCGGATCACATCATTCACACTCTCTTTGTAATCACTTTCCACCCACTCAAGAATATACTGCGTGATCCCGATCACAAGAAAATGACGCACAAATTCATCGGATTCCGCGTCCCTGTTCTGAACACTCTGATTGGGACAGCAGGAATTGATCATACTTTGCATGATAACCGGGTAAATGGCCCGGCGCATATAACTGCTCTCCACATTTATGAGCATATTTTTTATGATCGCCCTGTTCTCCTTCATCCAGCACAGAAACCGTTCCATGGCGGCTTCCCAGGACGTTTCCTCATACATGTGACTCTCCCGGATCAACTCATACTCAAAGGCCTTCGTCATCAGATCATAAATATTATCAAAATAATAATAGAATGTCTGACGGTTCACTCCGCACTGCTGCGCGATCTTCTGAATGGTAATCTTAGGAAACGGGTATTTTCGGAGAAGCTCCATGAACGCGACGCACAGTAAAGTCTCCGTTTTTTTTCTCATATTTTTTCCTCCTGGTACATTTGCTGGTATTATATAGAAGAAACTGCCGTACGGACTATTCTCCAGCCTGTACGGCAGCTTCAAGCAATTTATTCAATGGTCAGTGTGATCCGGGGGGTAGAATTCACCGTCACACCGTCAACTTCCTTCACGTGAAGCCGCACAGTCTGTTCTCCCTCCTCCAGATCGGTTATGTCCACCCACGGAGTGAAATCCGCGATCTTCAGCTCCTTGATCATGGATTCCGCCCCTTCAATCTGAATAGAATATTTGTTGTTGCTGTCAAAGGTTACTGTGTGAGTTCCCTTGCCTCTGATACTGATATCTGCCTCTGTAAAACTTAAACGACGGGTCGTTCTCTTCTCTATGGTTGCCTGAACCTTCACGTCCTGCACATCATCCGCCAGGATCACATGATCCGGAAGAGAATCTTCATCAAGAGGAATATCCTCCTCATAATTCTCAGTCCGGCCTTCCACGGAAATGTTCGGCAGAGTAATGGCCGTCAGGTCACTGAGAACATCATCCGGCGCCGCAATAAGAATCTTCTTCGGCTCATAATCAAAAGAAGTCATCTCGTATCCATCCGCCGGCGTTCCGATGGACTGCAGATTCACATCCACCAGTTTGGTCTTCCAAAGAGATATCAGCACATCTATGGAAGTAGTATCCATCTGGATCTGGGTGCTGTCTATCACCTCATTATTATCATTATAAAGTACCGGATCCGCCGTGGTCGTCACATCATGACTGATGCCGTCGATATCCACCTCCGCGCGGATCTCCTTGGCGCTGGACAGGAGGTTCTCCGGTCCTGTCACCTTCACCAGATTCGGTGTTCCGGTCATATTACCCACAGCGTAACCGTCCGCCGGCTCTCCGTCCAAAATGATGTTGACCGGAACGCTGACGCTCACCACAGCGTCCTTTTTGATCTTCATAGTATTGACATTACCCAGGGTAATATCAAGCTGATTGGCATATTTTTTGGCACTCACATCAATGGGCACCGCATCCACCTCAGACAGTTTGGAAAAATCCGCCACCGCCTGAAAATCCGATGCCGACATGTCGCTCAGGATGCTCCGTTTTCCCTCCACAGTAATGCTCACTTCGCTGCCTTCCACCACCTCATAGGCATATCCCAAATCTGTCAGCGCGCTTTCATTTATAATCGTCACCGGAATATCGCTGAACCTCTCCGTTCTGACCGGGTCGTTGATATTGGCCACCAGAAGCCAGATTAACACCGCAATGAAAACGGAAAGAACCTTCATCCCGATATTATTGTTTATCAGATTTTTGAGATTTGTCAGGTTTGCCAGGTTTTTCAGATTTTTCATTACGCAACAGTCCTTTCCACTTCTTTAATACATCGATGCTGCCTGTCGGTTCCGGACGAAGAAGTTCCAGTCTCTCTTTCAGCTCTTCTCTGTCAAGGTTGCGGTAAAGCTTACCGTCCTTCGCGACAGAAACCGCGCCGGTCTCTTCTGACACCACGATAGTCGTACTGTCGGAAACCTCGCTGATTCCCACTGCCGCCCGGTGTCTGGTCCCCAGTTCTTTTCCCAGTTCCAGATTATCGGTCAGCGGCAGATAACAGGTGGCCGAAACAATCCGGTTGCCCCGGATGATAACCGCACCGTCGTGAAGAGGCGTATTATGCTCAAAAATGTTGATCAGCAGCTGGCTTGTCAAAATACCATCCACTGCTATACCCGTTCTCTCATACTCACCCAGCGCCACTTTCTGTTCAATAACCATGAGGGCGCCGGTTTTTACCTTGCTCATCTCAAAAGAAGCCCGGACGATCTCCGTAATTCCCTTCTCCGTCAGGAATGTCTTTTCCGCCGCCTCATCATCAGAAGAAAAAATCAGATTACGGAAAAAGTTCTGTCTTCCCAGCTGCTCAAGGGCGCGGCGCAGTTCCGGCTGAAAAATAACGATCACTGCCATAATTCCCACGCTGAGCGAGTTGGACAGCAGCCAGGCAATGGTATCCAGCTGAAAAATGACCGCCATGAGCGCAAAAAGCAGAAGCACGACAATTCCCTTAAAGAGCGTCCATGCCCTGGTAAGCTGCAGCCATTTTATAATCTGATAGACGATGGCACTGATGATGATAATCTGTACAATGTCCGTAATACCGATTGTTGAAATGGAAAATCTGTATAAATATTTTTGTATCAAGCTCAGAAATTCATCAAAATTCATTCATTCCGTCTCCCGTTTTCTGTTCTGTCAGTCTTCATCCTGTCATCCCCCGGTTTCTCTTCTCCGCCCGGCACGCCGGCGGCCTCCTGCCCGGGTTCTCCGCCGTCTCCGTCCGGCGCCACGATGTCCGTCACATTTCTCTCCTCCTGCGCCGCCTTTATCTTCGGCACCGCCTTGACAAAGTAAATGTATTCATCATCCTCAAAGGAAACCTTCTCTATCCTGGAGAAATCACCGATCCCTTTAAAGAACTGAACCACCGTTGCCAGCCCCATGGCAAGCACGATCTCCAGAAACACCCTCCATATGGTGTAATCCAGCTCAAAGATCAGCCGCCCGAAAAGAAGCAGCACCGCCAGAGACACATTTCCTATGATGATGGAAAACATCCATGCCTTCTCATGAAACATCTGGTATAAAATCGTCGACACAAACACGATCAGACAAAATGTGATCAAAATCACCAGCAGCTTCCTGTCAATGATCAGCAGGCTGGTAATCCGCGACATGCCGATTCCCGGTTCCAGATTCTCCGTGGTAGTCAGCAGCGCACTGGCGTCTCTGGTATACAAGCTGAAAAAATATAAGAAAATCCCGGCTGCCATCGGAAGAATCCCGCTGAAACCGACGGTCATTCCCAGCAGAACCGGCAGAAAATATTCTAACTTGAGATAAAATAAAATCGGGGTTACTATGATAATAAATGCATGCTTTCCGTCGACCCTCACAAACAGGAGGTAACAGATGATAAAAAACAGTAAATATACAACATATATCTCCACGGACACCTGCCACAGATTGACCAGAATCAGGCAGGCCGCTGAATAAAAACAGAAGGAAAGCGGCAGAAACGCCTGAGCCACCGATACCAGCAGGAAAAGCCAGGGTTTATTTACCGCTTCATTATACTGAAACATGCTCTGCACCAGGCACAGCATTATAAAAGAGAACAGCAGCTTCATGGCAGGATCCAGATACTCCGAGTGCTTTTGGTAAAAATACTTTATATTTTCTTTCAGATAAACTAACTGTGCCATACGCAACATCCTGTCTTTCTATTGTAATTGTTCTTCTTTGTCCAGGTACTTCTTCAGAGCAAACAGACTCTTGTCGTATTGTCTTATGCTCTTGAGCATTTTTATGTATCTCTTCCTCTGAATCACAAAGGTGATGATGAGATTGATGATCATGACAATCCCGTACACAATAAGAATATTTTTGAGGATTCCCCCGTAGGAAAAAGCAAGGCCCTCCGTCATAATGTTGGAATAATACCGCATCATGTACAGCGCGGCTCCCAGCACATAAGCGACCGTCACAGCAAAAAAACTGCCGATAAGCTTGAGGCTCAGGTATGTTCTCATGCTGAAACGATGCATTTTCAGTTCCTTTTTTCCCTGTTGTTTCTCGTAGACAGCCAGTCTGGTCATCATACGAACCTTTGATACGTCAATCATTCATTAACCCTTTCCGACCCAGTCCCACATATATTGACACCTCCGACCGAGGAGCATGAAAGACTTATCACTTTATTTTTTATACTTAATAAGTATAACATGTTTAATCCATGAATTACAACGATAATCTGAAAAACCGTTCTCCGTATATGCGAAAAACTGCCGCCAAACAAAATATCAGGAATCTCTCTGATATTTGATTTGTGCGACAGTTATCTTCTCGCTCCCGTATGTTTGTGTATACAGCTTCTTCTGTATCTCTTACATATCGCTTCTTGAAATCTCAAGAACTTTATATCTGGAAATGCCGTCCGCGCTCTCCACTTCAATCTCCTGTCCAATCTTGGAGCCCACGAGCGCCTTGCCCAGAGGAGACTCATTGGAGATCAGGCCCTTCATGATATCGGACTCTGTGGAACCGACAATACGGTACTCAAGCTCCTCGTCAAACTCTTCATCATAAAACTTAACGGTACTTCCGATGCTGACCGTGTCTTTGTCGAAGGCAGACTCATCGATAACCTCTGCATTTCTGATGATCTTCTCAAGCTCTTCTATCTTTGCCTCGATGGAACGCTGCTCATCTTTGGCTGCATCATACTCGGCATTCTCGGATAAGTCGCCCTGCTCTCTGGCTTCCTTGATCTTCTGCGCGATCTCTTTTCTTTTTACTACTTTTAAATCCTGAAGTTCATCTTCCAGGGCCTTCATTCCTTTGCTTGTCAGGATATGTTTCTTACTCTCTACCATCGTTTTCATCTACACCTTTCTTAAAGTTGCTGACCTGTCAAAAGTCTCCTTACAATTAAAAGGAGACCCCAGATAAGCCATAATTATAATGCAATTTAAAATGATTGTCAACGAGGCTTCACAGGGTTTCTTTCACTCCTGTTACCTCTCCCCGCCTTCCGCCGCGCTCTCAAGCAGCTGTTCAAGCTCTCTCAGCGTTGTCACCTGATTGACTTCCTGGCGGAGTCTCGACGAGTCGCGAAGCCCCGTCGTATACCAGGCAGCGTGCTTGCGCATTTCACGGATCCCCGTGTATTCGCCCTTATATTCCACGCAGAGGGCTGCGTGGCGCAGAAGCATTTCCACTCTTTCCCGGGCAGTGGGTTCCGCCGGCACCGGCTCTCCCGCCAGAGCAGCTTTGATCTCCCGGAAAATCCACGGGTTGCCCTTGCTGCCCCGGGCCACCATTATGCCGTCGCATCCGGTCTTTTCCCGGATGGCCAGGGCATCGGCGCCGCTGTAAATATCTCCGTTGGCGATCACCGGCACCCGGACAGCCTCTTTGACCTGCCGGATGGCCTCCCAGTCCGCTCTGCCGCTGTAGTACTGCTCTCTGGTCCTCCCGTGCACTGCCAGAGCATCCGCTCCGCTGTCCTCAAGAACCTTCGCGAACTCCACAGCGTTCTTATGCTCCTCGTCAAAGCCCAGGCGAAACTTCACTGTCACCGGCAGGGAGACCGCCCGTTTTACCTCACTGACGATCCTGCCCGCCAGTTCCGGCTGCTTCATCAGGGCCGAGCCCTCATGATTGTTCACGATCTTTGGCACAGGACAGCCCATATTGATATCGATGAAGGCGAAGCCTCTGTCTTCTATCTTATGTGCCATCTGTCCCATTAATTCAGGTTCTGAACCAAAAATCTGCACTCCCACAGGAGCCTCTCTCTCATCGGTCTGCATCAGGGGAATGGTATTTTTATTGCCATAGTACAGCGCCTTGGCGCTGATCATCTCTGTGACCACCACGTCGCATCCCTGCTCCCGGCATAAAAGGCGGAAAGCCAGATCCGTGACTCCCGCCATGGGACCCAGGATGACAGGAAACGCGCTGCCGTAAATGGCGGCTGTGTCTGTTTTATCTTTTCTGTTTATCATAAATAATCTGAAGTCCCTTCAACGTGAGGCTGGCATCATAATAATCAATACAGTCGGTCTCCTCGGCAATCATTTTGCCCAGTCCGCCGGTTGCCACTACTTTTACATTCTCAAATCCGCTTTCTTCGATCATCTTGTGGATAATATACTCGGTCTGTCCGATGTAGCCGAACACAAGACCTGCCTGCATTCCGGTGACCGTCTCCTTGGTCAGAATGGAATCCGGCTTGCGGATTTCAATTTCCGGAAGCTTGGCTGCCTGCTGCCACAGGGCGTTGGCGGAAGTCCGGATACCCGGAGAGATCACACATCCGATGAACTCGCCGTCCGGCGTGATGAGATCGTAGGTGGTCGCTGTTCCGAAATCCACTACGATCACCGGGCCGCCGTAAAGCTCATAGCCGGCCACGGCGTCCACGATACGGTCCGCTCCCGTCTCCTTCGGATTGGCCGTCTTGATCTTAATACCAGTCTTGATGCCCGCTCCCACGATGATCGGCTGCAGGTTAAAATATTTGATGATCGCGCTGGTGAATGAATGCATCACCGCAGGCACCACGGACGCGATGATCACGTCATCCACGTCTTCTCTGCAATACCCCTTATACTGGATCGCCTGCAGAATAAACAGCCCGTATTCATCAGAAGTACGGTTGATCTTTGTTCTCATGCGAAACGTATCGCAGAGCTTTTTTCCCTGGAAAATACCAAAAGTGATGTCTGTATTTCCGATATCAATTCCAATTAACATTCTGTTCCTCCTGTGTAACCGTTATTTCTGCTCGTCCTGCAGAAAAAACACTTTATAATACATTTCAAGGCTCTCCAGCAGTTCTCTTTTCTCCTGCTGAATCTGCTTGATTTTTAACACACTGCCGATTTCGTCAAAGAAGTAGTCGTCCTCTTTGCTCTCCGTGACCAGATTCAGATTCCCATCTTCGTCAAATTCCAGACGCAGGATCCCTCCCACATCTTCCGTGTACAGCACGCAGAGAATCTTCAGCTCGTCCTTCACCGCCTTGGGAAGGGAATCAAATTCAGGATTAAAATAAAAAAGCTGCTCGTACTGACTGGCGCCGCACAGTATTTTTTTATCTTCTAACATGACTGCCTCCTACACATATCCGTAAAGCCCCCGGACAGAAACCTCACCGCCGCAGATACACTCCGTCTCTCCAGCTTCGTTCTGTACCAGAAGCTCCCCTTTCTCATTGATGCCCACCGCCCGGCGGACCAGTTCTTGTCCCCGGCGGATCACTCTGACATCCCGTCCGATATTGATAAGCCTCTTCTCATATTCTTTTACAAAAGGAGCAAAGCTCTGCTCCCGGAGAAAAATCTGATATCTCTCTGTAAATTCCCGGAGAAAATCCGCCAGAAAAGCACTGCGGACAATCTTCCGGCCCGTCTCCCGGTAAAGGGAGGAAGCCATATCCACAAGCTCATCAGGGAACTCTTCCCGGTTTACATTAAAACCGACGCCCACCGCCACGTAGGCGATCTCATCCATCTCGAGGCTCATCTCCGTGAGGATGCCGCAGATCTTCCTGTCATGAAGGATCACATCGTTGGGCCATTTAATCTGACAGACTTCTCCGCCATGCTTTTCCGATGCAGCGGCCGCCGCCAGGGCTGTCACCAGCGTCATCACAGATGCGCTTTCCGGAGGGATCTCCGGCCGCAGAAGCATCGTGCAGAAAATATCCCGTCCTTCCGGCGAAGACCAGACTCTGCCTCTCCTGCCTTTCCCTGCGGTCTGGTGATCCGCCACAAAAAGCGTCCCGTCCACCGCTCCCAGAGCTGCCTGCCTTTTGGCCTCCTCGTTGGTGGAGTCCACCGACGGAAAACAGATAACCTTTCCAGGCCAGACTTCTTCCGGCAGATATTCCCAGATAGATTCTTCCGTGAGCAGATCCGGACTTTGCAAAAGCCGGTAACCCTTCCGGGTTACCGACTCAATCTCATATCCTTCTTTTTTCAGAGTATTGATGCATTTCCAGACAGCTGTCCTTGAGACGCCCAGCTGCTCACAGAGCGCCTGTCCGGAGACAAATCCGTCCTGCTGCCGGAGAATATTTAATATCTTCTGTTTCATACAATTATCTTCCCAGGGTCGCCACCATCACAGCCTTGATGGTATGCATCCGGTTCTCAGCCTCATCAAACACAACCGAGCGATCGGAACGGAAGACCTCGTCCTCCACTTCCCGAATGTCCAGTCCCAGACGATCCCGCATATCCTTTGCCACCGCTGTGTCAAAATTATGGTAAGCAGGCAGGCAGTGCATGAACAGACAGTCCGCATTGCCGGTATCCTGCATCATCTTCCTGGTGATCTTATATGGAGACAGAGCCTTCACTCTCGCCGGATAAATCTCTTCCGGCTCGCCCATGCTCACCCATACATCCGTATAAATCACGTCGGAACCTTTCACATCTTCCGGATCATGAGAAATCTCAATGACCGCCCCGCTCTTTTCTGCCAGCTGCCGGGATACCTCAAGCACCTTCGGATCACAGACAGTCTCCTCCGGTCCCACTGCTTTGAAATCCACACCCATGATGGCACAGCCATACATCAGCGCATACATGACATTATCAGAGAGGTCTCCCACAAAGGTGAGCTTCATCTCTTCCAGCGGCTTATCGATATGTTCCTCCATGGTGAGGAAATCCGCCAGCACCTGGGTCGGATGATCTGTGTCGGTCAGTCCGTTCCAGACTGGCACACCGGAATACTTCGCCAGCTCTTCCACGATCTCCTGTCCATAGCCACGGTACTCGATGGCATCGTACATGCGCCCGAACACCTTCGCCGTATCCTCGATGGTCTCCTTCTTATTCATGTGGGAATTGGACAGAAAAGTCACATGAGCGCCCTCGTCGGCGGCAGCCACCTCAAAGGAACAGCGGGTTCGGGTGGAAGACTTATCAAAAATCAGAACAATGTTCCTGCCTTTTAATTCTTCCCCCTGCACGCCGCTCTTCTTCTTGGCCTTAAGCTGATGTGCCAGATCCAGCATATACCGGATCTCTTCCTTATTGAAATCAAGTAATGTCAAAAAATTACGACCTTTTAAATTCATAGCAAATCCTCCCAAGACGCCGCTGAAACGCCGGTGCATTTCTCTTTCTCCGGGGAAATATGCCGACGTACCCTTTTACGTCTTATCTAAACTTTTTATCAAATTTTTAATGTAATGTCAAGCTATTATTCAGTGGGTGACATAATCCGCAATGAGATTGTAATCAAGCACTTCTTTGCAGGTATCGATGAGTGCTGTCGCCCGGTCAGAATACTGCTGGCACAGGTTCACATTCACGTTCATCCGCTGCCCGGTCAGAAGATTCCAGGCACTGCCGCTCTCCACTGTGCCGTCCTTTCCGATGCCGAAAATCATGGCATTGTCTCCGGCTATAAAAGAACCCTTACCGATATAGGATATCTGCGCCACAAATCCCTCATCGGCGTTGAGCAGGTCATGGCCGAACACAAAAGGCTGCCCCGGATCCACATTCATCAGGTTGGCAATGGTCGGCATGATGTCCACCTCGCCGCCCACTGTTCCAATGGTCTTAGCCTCCCCCAGCCCCGGGATGTGAATGATCAGCGGAACTTTCAACATCTCATCAAAATTGTACTCCCGGCCCAGAAACGCACTCATCTTACTCTTCACCGCCGGCGTCTCCATGTTCATACCCTGATGATCTCCGTAAATGACAATCATGGTGTTGTCATAAAGACCGGCATCTTTCAGATACTGAATCAGCTTTCCGAAAGCCTCGTCGGTATAGCGGATGGTCTGAAGATAATTGCCAAAGGTACTGCCTTTGTCACTGTCTTTCAGTTCCAGTGTCGCCAGCGACGGGTCCAGTTCATATGGGATATGGTTCGTCAGCGTGATCATAAAACTGAAAAATGGCTGTTCTTTTTCCTTTAAAATATCCACCGCCTGCCGGAACATTTCCTTATCCGTCAGACCAAACCCGGAGATTTCCGTCATATCCAGTTCTTCCTGGGAATAAAAATGTTCAAATCCCTGCGTCTTGTACGCCTCATCCCGATTCCAGAAAGTCTTCACATAACCGTGGAAAGCATAAGCTCCATAACCGGCGTCCCGCAATATCCACGGCAGTCCCTGAAACGTATTATCCACATACAGCCGGTAACATTCCCTCTCATCATTGGGATAGAGGCCGTTCAGCGCGGCAAACTCCGCATCACTGGTATTTCCCACTCCGGTAGTGGAATAGAAATGATTAAAATAAAAGGTATCTTCCTGAAGAAGCGCATTGAGGTTCGGCGTCAGCTCCTGACCGTTATATTCAGCGCCAATAACGAAATCATTAAATGATTCTGTCTGAATGAGGATCAGATTCTTCCCCTCTGCCACACCTTTATAATCATCTCCCGACGACTTCGGCACGATCTCTTCCATAGTGTTAAGGATGGCGTCCTTGTCCACATCCCCTCTCTGAATCTTTCCCACCACATTTACCAGAATGTCGTTGGTATGGTAGGTGAAGAACTCGATATGGTTGACCTTCTGCACCGAGCGCAGGTTATAGGGATTAAAGCCATAATAAAACCATGCGCAGATCATAATCACCAGCAGCAGTCCGTGGGCCAGCACATAAGGTACAAACTTCCTCATGGACATGGCGGACAGCTTCTCTCCGGTCTTCTGCCGCAGCCGGTAGAAATACAGCACAAAAGGATAGTCGATGAGCGTAAGCAGACATCCGGGACTCACTGCGGCCCCGATCACATTGCCGTCACCGGCAATCTGCCCGAAGCTGGTAATCTGATAAATCTGATTGACGGAAATGTATTTGCCAAAATAGCTGCTGTAGGCGGCATCCGCAAACATTAACACCGTTACAATGGTATAAATAATATAAAAAATCCACCGGCTCGCCTTTCCCCGCCCCATGGAACACAGCTCGAACAGGCCGAACAAAAACAATACCGTAAGCACCGGCACTTCATAGACATTCATCATGTCCAGGCGGTCCGTCTGCCAGTAATAAATAAAAATCTTCAAAGCCAGAAACGGATACGCCAGCCAGAAATGCCTGAGATATTTTATCAAGGCAAAGCCTCCTTTCCTTTCCCGATGATGTGCTGAAATGACAGCCTTTCTGCTGCCATCATAACCTTCACTATAATCATCATATGAACGAATTCAGCACACTAACGTATCATAGCACACAATCGGAAAACTGAAAAGGAAAAAGTCCGGCTGAACTGACTCAGCCGGACTTCTTTGTCCGTATAAGATTATTTGGATTATTTTGTGCTGGAAGCAGCTTCCGGAGCGTCTTTCGGGTCCACTGCCACCTCTTTAATAGAAGAAACCAGTCCGGCCAGTCCCTGAATCTCCGACGGCACGATGATCTTGGTCGCCTTGCCGTCCGCCGCCTTCTCAAAGGCCTCCAGAGACTTCAGCTTGATAACCGCTTCGTCGGCGCCGGCCTCTTTGATCGCTCTCAGACCATCGGCTGTGGCCTGCTGTACCTTGAGGATCGCTTCCGCCTGACCTTCTGCCTCACGGATGGTGGCCTCCTTCTTGGCCTCCGCGTTGAGGATGGCCGCTTCTTTCTCGGCTTCCGCCTCAAGGATCATGGACTCTTTATGTCCCTCAGCGATCAGGATGGATGACTTCTTCTCACCTTCCGCCCGCAGGATGGCCTCACGGCGCTCCCGCTCCGCCTTCATCTGCTTCTCCATGGCATTCTGAATCTCTGCCGGAGGGATGATGTTCTTAAGCTCCACACGGTTCACCTTGATGCCCCAGGGGTCCGTGGCCTCGTCCAGCGTCGCCCGCATCTTCGTGTTGATGGTCTCACGGGAAGTGAGAGTGGCATCCAGTTCCAGATCACCGATGATATTACGAAGAGTCGTTGCCGTCAGGTTCTCAATGGCCATGATCGGATTATCCACACCGTAAGCGTAAAGCTTCGGATCTGTGATCTGATAATACACCACCGTATCAATCCGCATGGTAACATTATCTTTCGTGATAACCGGCTGCGGCGCGAAATCCACCACCTGCTCTTTCAGGAGCACCTTTCTTGCCACCCGGTCAATAAACGGTATCTTAAAATGCAGTCCCACGGACCATGTACCGTTGTATGCGCCGAGACGCTCAATGACGTACGCCTGCGCCTGCGGTACGATCCGCACACAGGATACGATAACATAAATGACCAAAATAATAAGAATAACCAAAAATACATTACCGACAATATTCATATTTTGCCTCCTTTATATACCTTCTATTCCGGCTCCACAATGAGCTTCACACCGGATATGGCCTTCACTCTGACCTTTGTATCTTTTTTAAGAATCATGTCATCCTGCACGCTCCTGGCCGTCCAGACCTGGCCCATGATCGTAACCTGCCCTTCTGCCCGCAGATTATCGATATCCTCAGTCACGATGCAGGTCTTCCCCACCAGACTGTCCACATTGGTCTTCACCGTCCTGCTGTTAAGATACTTCTTAGCCAGCGGTCTGGTGAGAATCAGCAGCAGTATGGAAACAACCACAAACGCGGCCACCTGAACCCCCAAAGGCAGATGCAGCGCTGCCAGCAGCGCCCCCACCAGAGATCCGCCGGCAAACCACACGGTCGTAAGTCCCATGGTCAGTATCTCAAGAATGAGAAATACCGCCGCGGCAATCAGCCAGTACAAAACTGTCATATGCACTCCTCCCTGTCCGCAACATATTATATCCGGCCGCAAAAAACTTCATGATATCAGCCTTCTCTTCCACTGCCGGATATGCATTGCTACAGGTTCATTTTATCTTATTTAAGTTCAGAAGTAAACTCAAATCTACTGACTTAATAGAAACTTAACATCTGGTGTAATCTGGATGAAATTCCTTCATTTTTCTCCTCATAATTTAATTTTTTCCACGCAAAAACCCCCGACAGTCTCTCCACAGACCATCGGGGGGTTCGCTATATTTGCCGTTTATATTTGCAGTTTAACGTCTTCTTCTTCGCACCACAACAACACCGCCCACGATCACTGCTGCCACCAGAAGGCCCGCATACAGCAGAATCTGGTTATTGTCTCCGGTCTTACCGGACCTGGAACTGCGGTTTGTGCCGCCGGATGTACCACTGCTGCCGTTATTTCCGCTGTTATTGTTACCGGAGCTGGCCGGCGCCTGGGTGGATGGCTCTTCCTGATAATAGCCGTCGCTGTCTCCCAGAGAGTTGGTGATATGAATGGTTCCCGTATTCTCACCGGTGGACAGGGTGACATTTCCCTCTCCGGTCACGGTGTAGAGGAAAGCACTGTCCTGGCTGACCGGAACGCCGTTTTCGTTGGTCTCTTTTACCGCATAAGTAACCGCCTCTGTTCCGTTGGCGCCGCCCAGCGGAACTTCCACTGTCACAGAACCATTGTTATTGAGCTTCACCACTTCCGTCGGACTGGCGCTCACATTGCCCTGGGCATCCACAGCAAAGATTCCTGCATAGAAGGTATCACCGGAAGCCACCATCTGATCGTTGTCCATGATACTCTTGGTAATGGTGATCTCACCGGTATAATAATAGCCTTCCGGCAGACCGTCACTGTAAACGTTGCTGATCACCGCAGTTCCAATGGCGTCCGCTTCGTTTTCCATGATGATCACCGGAGGAGCGTCATGGCCTTCCGCGCCGATCACCTCTCCTGCCATGCAATAAAAACCATTCTCCGTTCCCTGCTGTTCCAGATATTTTATCGGCCGCCCATCTTCAGTGGTCTCAAAAATATAGTATGGCTGGTCAGTGATCGGAATATTGTCAAAGCTCACCGTGCCGCTGCTGCCGTCTATGATATGTACAGGTTTCACGTTATTACCTGTCTCTCCATATGGATGCTGTCCCTCTGCGTCCATGAACAGGCCGATATAATAAGTGGCATCTGTGGCATGCACGTCCTGCAGATTGCCGTCCGGATTAATGCCCTTGACCATCTTGGTCACATCAATCCGTCCCAGGGTTGTCACCGGCGTTGCCTTCGGTTCAATCTCCACATCATACTCCCAGCTGGTCTCATCGGCATATGGTACCGGCACCACAGAAGGAAGAATGGTGCCATAGGCGTTGGTATTCCCCTGAAGGACCAGATACATACCCTGGTCCAGATCCTCAAAGGTCACCTGCCCACCCGCGTCGGTCCACAGACTTCCTGTCATTTCCAGATTCCTTTCCTCCACTGCCTCCGCCAGAATTCCCGCTATGGCCGCATTGGCTTCCGAGGAAGTGATGTCATTGAGATCCGCGTCAATTCCTTCCAGCTCATCCACCAGAGAAAAATCCAGATATCCATGGGAAACATCCACATTTCCCACCTTATAAAGGTTCATCTGCACACCTTCTCTGTTCATACCCTCTTCTTCTTTCAGAGTCACTGTGATACTTCCCTTACGTCCGTCTTCATATGGCTCTCCGGCCCCTTCTTCCGCCCACACGCGGGACGTCATTCCAAACAGCATGGTGAAAGCAAACAGAACTGCCATGATCACGCTGCATGTTTTCATCGTATGCATTATTCCTTTCATAATACGCCTCCTTTTCCTTACTATAAATCTATACGAAACATTCCAGATTACCAATCTCTGCCCCACGGCTCAGGCCCCTTTTCGGCATTTTCCGCTGTGCTTATTGTTTCGGGCCTGCATTTTCTCTGTTCCTTTTTCTCTTCATGACCATCCGTATCACTCCGATGGCAACGGCCGTGACGGCCACGCCGCCGATCAAAAAGAACATATAATAATCCTGCAGCAGATTGCTGACAGTATCCGCCGGCGTCTCCGGCATTTCTTCCTCTCCATTATACTCCACCCGCGTCCCCCGCACAAGAAGACGATGGGTATTTACGCCATAAGGCGTGCAGGTAAATAATGTAACATAATCCTGACCATCCTCAATGGCCAGCGCTTCACTGAGGGCCCCGGTATCATCTTTGTCCACCATGGGCAAAATCTGGTCCACCTGATAGGCCAGGGTCTCATCCAGGATGTGAATGTAAAACTCATCCCCCTCTTCCAGCTGATCCAGATCAGTAAACAGCCGGGCGCTGGGCAGTCCCCGGTGGGCCGCCAGCACTGTGTGATTACTCTCCCCACCGATGGGCAGCTTCGTCCCTTCGATATGACCGACCCCAGTCTGAAGCACCTCATCGGACGTGCCATGGTAAATGGCCAGCTCCACATTTATCTTGGGAATAGAAATGTATCCCATCATGCCGTCTCCTGCGATATTGAGCACATTCCAGTATTCGGAGCTTTTATCCTCCTGCCCGCCTTCGCTGAACACATCGGCACTCATGGGCTGATTGACAGTGATACTGTCGTTATATTCCTTTGCCCTTTCCCATTCCCTGTCGAAATCCTCAGTATCTGTATTCTCTGTGATATTTTTATAATTACTGATCAGCCTGCTCTGCCGGTAATTATTCCACTGGTTGGAAATGGTCGGATAGGCCAGTACCCCAAATCCAGCCAGAAATAACAGAGCAAACAAAATCGTAAAAATCTTTCTTCTCATGACCCACTCCCTGCCTTACTGTCCTTCATTCCGCGCCTCGCTTAAAAATGAACCTATCAGCACACTAGCTTTCGTCATCATGAGTTTCTGTATCTTTGTCGGTTATTCTATCACTGGTTTCCAGTTTTCTCCGGAGCCTCCGGTCCCGAATGACCAACGCCGCGATAAACGCGCCGGTCAGCACCAGTCCCACGGCTACCCATAAAATGTAATTGGTATGGAGACTGTTTCCAAACATCGAATGAGAAGCCTCATCCGCCACTTCTTCCGGCACATACGGCACCCTGTGTCCCCGCACCAAAAGCCGCTGGGTGTTCACCCCGTAAGGGGTACAGGTGAGCAGCGTGACCAGGTCCTCGCCTTCCACCACAGAAA
>ERZ1643246.898-NODE-898-length-35001-cov-4.527442_pt1 | contig 35001 bp, 32 predicted proteins | sample MGYA00579265_ERZ1643246 | MGnify/ENA primary metagenome ERZ1643246 (study PRJEB29033, sample SAMEA4952261) | chicken gut metagenome | biome: Broiler Chicken; feature: Gastrointestinal Tract; material: Caecum | place: Ireland | collected 2018 | study: Broiler...
TATCGCTCCCTTGCCTGTGACATGACAGCGGAACACAAACAGCTTGCCCGTGTGGCAGAAGGGACCGAAATTCCTCAGGTGCCAATCTATTTGCAGGAAAACCTGGTACGGCTGAAAAAGCGTGGAAGGATGTTGGTTTCCTCCTATGAAGCGGTGAGGTTTCAGCGCATTGACCTGTTTACCGTCATGCTGCGGCAAATTGGCGCTTATCTGGCCACTACACAGCTTTCCGATGCAGTGGAGGTTTTAATAAAAGGCGATGGAAATGACAACGCTGCCGCCAAAGTATCCCTGTCCACAGCGGGAAGCCCAACCTATGCGGAACTGCTTAAGCTTTGGGACGCGCTGGATCCTTATGAGCTTAATACCCTGCTCGCTTCCCCGGACATGGTGATGAAACTGTTGGAACTCAGCGACTTCAAGGATCCGCTTACCGGACTCAATTTCCAGACTACAGGAAAACTCAACACCCCGCTCGGTGCACAGCTGTGCAAAATCCGTTCCATGCCGGAGAAAACCATTTTGGGACTGGATCGCAAATGCGCACTGGAAATGGTTATTGCCAACGATTTGACCGTGGACTACGATAAGCTCATTGATCGTCAGCTTGAACGCGCCAGCGTGACCAGTATTTATGGGTTCGCAAAAATCTTCCAGGGAGCCAGCGCTTACCTGGCCTAACCATGCAAAAGGAGGGTGTTTGATGATTACCGCACAGGAAGTACTGGAAAAATTCTGCCTGCTGGCGGGGTTGGAGCCCGATAAGTCCGAGCAGTGGCTTACGCTCTGCCAGCTTGGGATAGACGAGTTGGCTGACATGGCCACGCTTCCAGAAACCCCTTCGGAAGCGGACAAAAACAAGCTGCTTTTTGCCTGCGCCGGGTGCGCCCTCCTGCGGTATGCGCTGTCGGAGCAGGCAGGCGCGGGCAGAGATTTTAAGACACCTGAGTTATCCATGGACAGTTCCAGCTACCCTGTGGAGGCAGCAAGGGAACTCCGGCGTGATCTTCTGAAATCTGCTGCAAGTTGTCTTGGGCTGCATTCCAGCGTTTTGAAAAGGACGGTGGGGTAATGTCTATTTCGCATGCCATCCATTCGCTGATTGCAAAACTCGGTTCCGAAATTTGCGTGGTATCGGAAGCGGATGGAAAACAAGTCCATATTACGGGACTTATCCAAAACGATACCGGGAAAACTCTACGGGATTGCTTTTCTTATGTACTGCGCGGCAGAGATCCGGGGCATTTGTACACGTTAATCGCCACACCCAATATCCCCTTTGATTTGGACAGCGGTGCAAAGGTCACGCAAAATGGGAAGTGCTATCAGATCCTCGCGCACCGCTATTTCCGCGAGGATACGATTCCTGTTTATCTCTACGCACTGCTAGCGGAGGAGGTGAGCGAAAATGAACTCCTTTGAAACATTATCCGACCAACTAAGGGAGGCGTTGAAAAAAAGTCCCTCCCTTCAAAAAATCCCCATAGGCCCAGCCTTTCCTCCGCAACGGCGTCCTTTTCCTCTGCGCAATCCCTATATCTGCGTCCATATTAAAGAGATCACTGTGGAACAGGGCGGTTTGGGTGGGATTGTCCCGGTCAATCAGGCCGGGACTGCGCTGGGACAAACATGTACGCTCCTGTTTTCCCTGGACATCCTATGTCCACTCTCACTTGGCGCGGACGGGTGTCAGGAGATTTTTTCCCGGCTCTGCCATGCCATTTTCTGCGAAGATGCATTCCCATTCAAGGCCATCCGTTTAGAGGCTTCTTCCCCTGTATACAGTAGGGAAAATGATTGCTTTGTGCAAAAATCCGTTCTACGAACTATCGTTCTAATGACCAGGGAGGAAGAAGGGCTTGCAATTACCGATTTCACTGTTAGGAGGGCATAATCCATGTCCATTACCATTTCATCCAAACGCCCCGGCGTTTTTTCCGACTACACAGTTTCGTCGGTCTACCGGGGAGCTTCCTCCCGGGCGGCTGCACTTGTCTGCAAAACGGAACAGCAACAGGACGGAGTATTTGTTGCGCAAAGTTCTGAGGAAGTACGCCGCAGTTTTCCAAAAGAACCCGTCCTGTGCGCCTGCTGCGACATTTTATTTGCAAACGGGGTGGGAACCATATACCTCTCCCCCGTTAATTCCGGAGCTTCTGACCTTACACAGGCCTATGCAGAGAGTTTTGCACAGCTGGAAGAATACGCGGATATTTACTGCGTTATATGCGACAGCGCGGACGCAGCGATTCTATCCAAACTCAAAAGCCATGTAGAGACATGCAGCACCGCAAGGCTTGAGCGACTGGGATTTGCAGGACTTGAAACCCTTGACAATTTGTCGGAAACCGCCCTGGCGGTAAACAGCGAGCGGATCTGCCTGTGTGCGCCTGCCGCGCTCATTGGAGAGCCAGAGACAGCATCAGGGGTTTATACTGCATGCGGCTATGCTGCGCTGTGCGCTTCGGCGCAGGATCCTGCCGCCAGTTTCCACAGCGCTCCGGTTTTGGGAATCTCCGGGCTAAAGCAGAAACTCTCGGAAGCACAGATCGACCAGTGCATTACATCCGGAGTGACTCCCTTTGAGATGGTGCTGGGAGAGTGCGAACTTATCCGTGCCGTCACCACCCGCACCAAAACAGAGGGAACGCCGGACTTATCCTTCCAAAGTGTCAATACCATCATGGTGATTGACGACTGTCTTTCCACCATCCGAAATGCACTGAAATTGCGCCTGCGAGGGCTGAAAAATAATCCCGTTACCCGGCAGTCCATTCAATCCCAGGTGGCAGTTGAATTACAGAAAAAACTAGACGCAGGGATTATTGAGTCCTATGGGACTCCAAATGTGTATGCATCCCCGGACGATCCCACAATTTGCATTGTGGAACTTAGTTTCTCCGTCTGCCACAGTATCAACCAAATCCATATATCCGCGCATATCACCATATAAAGGAGGGAATGTTGTTGGCATTTATCAGCTTTCCAACCAGCAAGGACATTTACCTGGAAGCCGACGGCAAACGCATTGCCGCCGTGGAATCCTACCGTGCCAAGACCACTCGGGAGAGCCGTTACATTGAAGCATTTGGAGAGAGCGAACCAGTTGGGACGGTCGGCGGCAGGGCCAGGCATATCCTGGAACTTTCCCGTGTGGTTGCCTGCGGGGAAACCCTTGATTTTTATTCCCTGAGCGATTTCAACCTTGTCATTGTCCGCCCGGACAAGCGCATTATCTATTCCGGATGCGAGTGGTCGAACATCACCGAGCAGGCCAACCTCAACGACACCGTTCTGGAAAATGTGACAATTGCCGCCGCCAAGAGGATGGAAATGAAATGAAAAAATTCCTGTTGCTTTCCAAAGGCTTGTTTTTTGTCTCCCCTCTCTCCCTGTATGAACTGATTCAGTGCCGTAGAATGCGGGAGGAATTCTCATTCGTGCTGACTGCACAGGGAGAGGAGCCTAGACGCGCCAGAGAACTTGCCGGGGCGATTTCCCTATGTTTTTTCAGCCTGAAGCCCATATTTGCCCGCCAGTTTCGCTCCCCTGAACAAGTCTACCGCACACTTACACTTACGCAGCTGGAAAAGATCGCCGGGGAACTTTCCAGGAGTCGAGAAGATATGACGGTGGAATTTGGATTCAACGAGGCCTTTGCAAAGGAGGTGAAGGAGCATGGATGCACTTGAGTACTCCCTTACCCGACTGGACGGGGCAGCCCACCGGCTTGCCCTACTTCTGGAGTCAGGAAACAGGGCGAGAGAGTTCTCAACCCCTGCGCCAGAAAGGCCTACACCTATGGCAGAAATTCCTAATATTCCCGCTGGTTCCTCAAGGGAAAAGAATCTTATCCCACAGCCGAGCATCTATTCTGCTGCCTGGGGCGCTGGGGAACCTGCTTCTCTGCCCAAACGCCAGGAGGAAATCCCCCTGTCCGCTCAGTGGATGGATACCTCCCTCTACCCGCCCATGCCAGACAGTTACCGTGAAGTCAGCGAACAGATGTTGGAAGATATGCGCCGGCGTTCCACCCTGCCCCTTGACGATGTGAGGACGGTGATTCTATGAGCCTTTCTATTCTCCGGTACAAGACACTGACCCTGAGATATAATCCCCATACTTTTTCCGTTATCACGTCCCGATCCCTATTCCGGCGCACAGCGCCCGGGCTTGGGGAGATAATCGGGGAAAACGCCGTACTTGCAAGGACGGTGCGGGGAGAAGGGGAACTCTTTGGAGAGGACGCATTTGAGCAGTACCTTCGGCTACAAGAGGAATTTTCAGAGCCTGGAGAAGGGCCACTCCAACTCCCGGGCCTCTCCCCTTTTCCTGCCTTTTTTACCGGCTTGTCCCTAACCGGAAAAGCGGGAGTAGAAAGTCTTTCCTATTCCTTCGAATTCTGTGAAAAGCCGCGGTTCCAGCCCGTACAACGCGTAGCCCGCTCCCCTGAATACCACATTGCCCACAAAGGGGAAACCCTATGGGAGATTGCCGCGCAGTACTCGATCAGTGTGGAGGAACTGATCTCCCTGGGTGCAGAGCCCAGGAACATGCAGGAAGGAGAGAGGGTGAGGCTTCGATGAGTTTTTCCTTTGTCCTATATGACGAAAATGGGACGCAGCTTTTCCCCCGCGCCCCACTCACCTTTTCCCTGTTGAGAAGCGCGGATACTCCGGTGGACAGCCTAAAAGCCGTTTTTTTACAAGAAGAGCTCTTTTCCAGGGAAATCGCGGAAGTGGAAATCAACTCCTCGAAAGGAGTTTTCTTTTCCGGAGTAATAGACGAACAGGATCTGCTGATTTCTTCCAGCGGTCAATGGGTAACTCTCACTGGACGCAGCAGGGCCGCCCTGCTATGCGATAATGAGGCTTTGCCAGCACAGTATCTGGAAACAGGAATCGACAGCATTTTTGAGCGGCACGTAAGACCGTATGGCTTTTCCTCAGTAGAGGCTGCCAGGCAGCCCCCACTCCCCAGTTTCCTGGTGGCAAAAGGGGAGAGCGAGTTGGATGTCCTAAGCCGGTTTTGTCTACTCGGGGGATACCCTTCTCCACGCTTTTCCGCCGATAACCGTCTAATCCTAAAGTGGGAGAACGCTCACAGCACGCTATCCATTTCCAATACGGCCAAAGGAGCGATCCCATTTCTCTCTATCTCTAGAAAACTCGCACGCCACACCTGCATTTCAGAAATCTATCTGAAGAATAAAGATGGGATTTACAGTACCTTGGTGGAAAATCCGCATGCCCTTGCCCACAACATCCGACGCAAGCGGTATCTCGCCCCGGCAAACGAGTGGGCCATCCGAGGAGATCTGGACGCCCGTAGGCGGATTGCCGATTCGATGTACAACCGATTGGTGATTGAGACGGAAATTCCGGGGCTCCATGCGGTGCAACTGTACGACAGGGTTTTGCTTGACGATGGTACGGTTTCCCGTTCCTATGCCGTTATGGGAATCAAATGGCGGAGAACTACCCAGGGAGACAGCACCGTACTGGTTTTAACTGAACCGGAATATCTGTCGGGAAACGGAGGGACATTCAATGTGGATCAATGAACTGAACAGAAAACAGACAGTCACCCCCGCACAGTCCGGGATTGTAACGCTTTCGGAGGACGGGCAATTTGGCGTAGCCGGGTGCATGGAAAGTCGAGCGGCTCCCCTGTTTGCCCCCTACGGATACTTTGCGGTACCCAAAGAAGGGGAAACCGCTCTGTTGATAGAAATGGAGGGTGGATACTCTGTTGCAGGGTTTCTCTCCCGCGCGGGGAATCTCGCGCCCGGAGAATTGGAACTGCGAGTCCCATCCGGGGCGTTCCTGAGACTGTGTACGGACGGGACGCTCCAATTAAACGGATATCGGATCGCAAACGCGCCGACATCCGGACAGGAGGGATTTTCATCGACACACAATTAAACGGAAAAGACATGGCAAAGGATTCCCGCGGCATTCCCTACTCGGTGACCGGCGTACAGGAACTGATCCAGCAGATGTTAATCCGTCTGACTGTCCACAAAGGCAAATTTTCTCCGGATCCCAATCTTGGGAGCAGGCTTTACCTGCTCCTGGGCAATTCGCCTGCAAAGCTGGAAAGCATGGCGGGGGACTATGTCCGGGAAGCCCTGGCGGACATGCGGGAAATTCAGATTGATCGCGTAACAGCGAGGTACTCCAACAATTGGGATCGGCTGGAACTGACTGTCTGGGCGACCTGTGCTGGAAAAATCCTGGAGGTGAAGACAACGCTTTGAAAACCTATGAACAACTGCTTGCCGCCATGGAAGAAACCTATTCTTCCTTAACCGGTTTTTCCCCAAACGACGCTTCCGACATTGGAATCCGGCTGAAAGTTCTGGCAACTATCTGTTCGGATTTTTATCAGGAACTGGCTCGCCTGCAGAGGGATTTATTCGCACAGACAGCCACAGGAACCTATCTGGACATGCACGCCCAGACAAGAGGACTTTCCCGCAAGCAGGCTGTTCCCTCCGTGGGAACACTGCGTTTTTCAAGGGATACGGCCGCTCTGTCGGACATTGTCATACCGGAAGGAACTCTTTGTGCCTGCACAGGTAGTTCCCAGTTCCGATTCATCACGACCCGGCATGCTATTTTAAAAAAGGGGGAGGTATCGATAGATGTGTCCGCGCAGTCACAATCCGGCGGAGAGGATACCAACGTTGCTGCAAACACGGTAACCGTACTTGTGACCCCACCGCAAGGGATCAGCCGTGTGACAAACCCGTTTCCCTTTACCGGAGGGGCTCCGGAAGAGACGGACGCTAGGCTGCGCAAAAGGCTTCTTGATTCCTACCGTTCCATTTCCAATGGAACCAACGCCGCCTTTTACAATAATCTGGCTTTACAGACGGATTCTGTCAGTAGTGCGCATGTCATCCCCCGCGCCAGGGGACGCGGTACAGTGGACGTCATCATTGCAGGAGAAAGCGGTACCGCTTCCCAGGAGCTTGTCCGCCAGCTTCAGGAAGAGATGGAAGGACAGCGGGAGATCAATGTCGATGTACAGGTGCAATCCGCCGCAATCCTGCCTGTCAATCTTTCCCTTGCCTTTCGGTGTAACACAGGATACGACCCCGAGGAGACGGCACAAGCCTGTACCGATAGGATCGGGCAGACCCTGCATTCCTATGAAATTGCAAAACCACTGTACCTGTGCGATCTCTACGCCATACTGCATGGTATGCCCCAGCTATTAAGCTATACTTTCCCCGGATTTTCTGAGATTGTCCCGGAAGAAACGGAGATTCTCCGATTAAACCAGGTAAAAGCCACATGCGGAGAGGAAAGCTTTACTTGCACCTTTGTAAAGGGGGATACCTGATGAGCTCCTGTATGGACACCATGCGTTCACTGCTGCGTTCCACCGGGATATATTCCCTGGAAGAGGGAGGATTGGTGGAGGCAGAACTACTCAGCTATGCCGCCGTTCTGGAGGACTTGGAATGCCTGCTTACCGATACCGCACGCGAAGCCATTCCCCTCACTGCACAAAACAGCGGACTGGTTGCCTATGAAGAGCTGCTGGGACAGGATCGTGCGGATCTGTCCGTCCAAAAACGGAGAGATATGATAGTCTATGCTCTCTCCATGCAACCCAAAGATTTTGACAAGCAGGGGATTTTGCGCGCGTTGCGCTCTCTTGGAATTGAAACTGAAATTTTGGAACAGCCTTTGGAAGAACGGATTACTGTGAAAATCACAGAGTTTTCTGGAAACATCCACGACTACGACAAACTGCGGGAGGACGCACGTGGAATTCTGCCCGCCCATCTGGAAATCATCTTTGAGATGAGTTCCTTTACCTGGGATGAGTTTGACGCAAAAGATCTGACCTGGGATGAATTTGAAGCAAACTCCTTTACCTGGGATGAATTTGAAATCAACGGTTCACAGCTGCAAAAATAACAGAGGAGGAGCTCCATGCCCAGCACCAATAAGACAGAACACTACCAACTAAACTCCTGGATTGGCTTGGACAAGCCGCAGAGAGAGGACTTTAATACGGACAACCAGTTGATCGATACAGCGCTTGACACAATCCATACCCTTGCGCAAACAGGAGTCTCCACGGCTTCTTCCGCATCCGGCGCTATTTCCGAGCACGCGGCGGACAATTCCGTCCATTTGAGCGAAGAACAAAAGGGAAAGATACTGGAAAGCCTGAAGGTGACCATCGGAAGTTATACTGGAAACGGCGCACAGGAACGAATGATCCCGCTTTCTGAGCATGCACTTTTTGTGCTGATTTTTCCTACAATGGAATCCCCTGTATTCCTTTCTTCTGTCGGTGGAACCATTATCCGGTTTGGAATCTGTTCGGATTCGGGATGTTCCTATGGACTTTCGTATGATGAAGAGGGATTTACCGTACACCAAAACACGACGGCCAATCCCACAGCCAAAAATCCAGGACTCAACGATTCCAACATTACTTATCTATACCTTGCTTTTTATCGATAATCTGCTAAAGGCGGAAAACGGCCTGCGAGAACTCTCCGCAGGCCGTTTTTTCAGCTGTTATCGCGATTCATTTTTTCCCGGACAAATTTCCGCTTAAGGGCCGTCCAATCCAGTGGAACCAGAGGATAGAGATAGCTTCGGCCAGAAATATCCCGATTGAACAGGATACAGGTTAGTTCCAGGGCAAGACCGATACCAAAGCCCCAATATCCAAAGAAATGGGTTAGAACAAGCAACAGGACACGCCCAAACTTAAAGGCATAGCCGAGTTCAAAATCCGGCTGAGTAAAAATGGCAGTTGCTGTAAATGCAGAAAACAAAATGGTATCTGGGATAAAAATCCCTGCACTGACTGCAAATTCTCCGAGCAAAAGCGCACCGACAATACTCAGCGAACTGCTCAGGATATCCGGTGTATTGACTGAGGCTAACCGCAGCCCATCCACGGCAAGTTCCAACAGGAGCAACTGCACGATGATGGGCAAGCCGTTTGGTTTTTCAATCTGCAAAAAGGACATCCATGACGGGAAGTCCTCCGGATGTTGAAGATACAGCAGCCACAAAGGAGTGACAACCAAAGTGGACAAAAAAATAACAAGGCGGACAAGGCGCATATAAGTGCCAGTCACCGGAGGAAAATAGAAGTCATCCGCTTCCTCAAAAAAATCAAAAAAGGAGGTTGGCAGAATCATGACGGAGGGAGTATTGTCAATCAAAACCAGCAGCTTTCCCTCCTGCACGCAAGCGGCAGCCACATCCGGACGTTCCGTATAGCGCACTTTGGGGAGCGGGTTAAACCATTTGGTATCCACCAGCACTTCCGCCAAACTCTGCATAGTCATAGTCAGGGAGTTAATGCGCAGGTTTTGAAGCTTTTCCCGGATTTTTCGCAGCAGGCGTTTGTCCACTTTATTATCCAGATAGCACATGACTACATCCGTTTGCGAGCGTCTACCGATTTTTGTGATTTCCATTGTCAGATGGGGATCCCGAAGCCGTCTTCGGATGAGCGCGGTATTAAACACCACAGTCTCGACAAAACCCTCGTGAGAGCCGCGCAGTACTTTGTCCTTATCCGGCTCCTGGATACTGCGCTGCGGATACGTTCTGGAGTCCACCAGGATACACTGTTCAAACCCTTCGACAAACATCCCCGTATTACCAGAGAGAATATCCGTCATAATGTCGTCGGGGTTATCCTTGGCCGTCACCTCGACATAGGGGACAAACCGTTTGATAAACTCCTGTACACCAGTGATGCTCTCCATTTCCTGCGGTGTGATCTTCATCATAAAATCATCATTTTCGCAAAGACCTCATCTTTGATAAAGCCATCCACAAACAAAATCGTCGTCAACCTGCCGCCGATGGAAAACTCCCTTGTGACAAGATCAAAACTTTTATTTGCCTGCCATTGTTCAAGTACTTGACTGAGCAAAGCCCGTTCCCTCCAACCTTTTTTCTTAGTGTAGGTTGAAATGGGAAGAGGTATACATTTTTAATCATCTTTTTGGCTGGGCAAGTGGAAATCCTTTTCATACAACAGTTCCACTATACCGTTATCCACTTTGGTCCGCACCAGACGCAATCTTATATCCCGCTCCATTTTTTCAAATAAAGGGATTCCATTCCCCAAGATCACCGGAATGATAGAAAGACAAAATTTGTCAACCAAATCTTCTTGTATCAGTTGGCGGACAATTTGTGCCCCACCGCAAATCCAAATATTTTTTCCCTTCTGTTGTCGGATCCTTCGGATAAGCGTTCCCGGGTTCTCCCCAGTAAAAAAGATCCTCTGCTGCGCCGGAATGTCCCGATGAGTAATTACATAGGCGGCAAGCCCCTGATAAGGCCATTCGTTTGGGGACAACTCTGTGACAACTTGCCGGTAGGTGTTCCATCCCATAACAACAGTATCCACTCCCTTAATAAAGGATTCGTAGCTTTTGTCGGACTGCATCTGAGGATCCTGTCCAAAAAGCCAATCCACACTCCCGTCCGTGCGTGCAAGATATCCATCGATGCTCATAGCAAGATATAATACCGTTTTTCTCATGAAAAACCTCCCTTTATGATTCTAAAAGCCCCCTGCCGGAAGCAGAGGGCTTTTTGTTTCAAATCACTTGATTTTCTTTGCAGTATACCGGTTCAGTGCGTCTTCATTGAGCGTAATGTTCATCTCACCGACTATGTTATCCAGCTTCTGTTCATATTCTTCTGCTTTCATATTTTGCAAAAGCGTAATCCGACGGGAAGTGAAATCCTCTTCCTTGGCGAGGATGTCATATTTTGCAAGGACATAGTATTTGTTTGTCCCTTCCACTACCTCGATATCTCCGGCGGACATGGCGTTCATGCGTTCTGCAAACTGCTCGCCAAAAGAAGAACCGCCTTCCTTGGAGAGCACCGTCGCATAGGTATCCTCTTCGACTTCGGAAGGATCGGTCGTTTTCACTTCTTCTCCTTCTTTCGCATTGGCCGTCCGCTGCTCATTGGAATATTCCTGAATCAACCGATCCATACTCTCGCCATTTTTGGCTCGGGCAAGATATTCCTCCGCTTTTGCCTTTGCCTCTTCTTTCGCAGCAGTCAGTTCATCACCGGTTTTGGAAGTATCCCAAGAAACGCCCAGGTATTTCACTTTGACATAATTGTCGGAAAAATAGGCTTTCAAATCGTCATCCGAAACCGCTTCCGGGCCGCCCTCATCATAATAGTAAAGGAATACCTGCTGTTTTTTGGCAAGGTTTTGCACCACAAGGGTCAAAGAATCCTTGGAGATTCCATTTTTCTCATACCATTCGCCGTAATTATTCCATTCGCTATTTACCTGGGCAGTTACCGCATTTTGGGCGTCCGAATCCAAAGTAAGCCCCAAATCTTCAAATTCCTTTTCTACCGCCAAATAGCGTTTCATTTCCTGCTGGGCAGTCTGTTCAATCCAAATGGCCGCATCCTGTCCGTCGACGTCCTGTTTCAGGACATCCTTACTGCTGTCCTCCACCTTGGAATAGGCGGACTGGGTCGCCGTGACAAGCTGATACAGGTACACGCCAGCTGGGATTTTTTGATCATGGAATGTTGTAATATAGGAAGTGTCTCCGCCACAGGAGACAAGCGAGAGCGCCATAACCAGCGCAAACACAAGGCACAGTGCCCTGGTAATTTTTTTCATCCTGATTCCTCCGATTCTTTTGGGTTACAAATAAATCGTTTTGATTATACACGCATTTTCCCCGAATGTCCACAAAACCCGGAGAATGTTCACAGAACACACATTTATTTTACTGTCTGCTGTACCGCATGCTGCATAATGGTCAGGGCAGTACGCAGGATTTCCAAAGTATTGTCCCCTTTTTTCAATTTAATGGAGAGATACGGTTTTGCCCCTGCATTGACCATAACACGGGGCTTAAGCTCCTGGACAAGCGCGCCTACCGCATTCATATCCAGGGTACGCGGGTACAAAATCAGTGTATCTCCCCGCTCGCTGATTTCATAAATGGACAGCGAGGAAGCGATATTGCGGAGCAGCGCCACATCGACAAGTCCTTTGACAGACTGGGGAGGTTCCCCAAAACGGTCAATCAGCTCGTCAAAGACGTCCATCGAATCCTCTTCGGTTTTGACCGAGGCGATTTTCCGGTATACATCGATTCGCTGGCTCAAATCGCTGATATAGCTTTCTGGGATATGCGCGCCGATCCGGATATCGACCAGGCACTCGTCCTCCTGTTTGAGCACCTTTTCCCCCTTGCGCTCACTGATTGCCTCCGAGAGCAGGCGCAGGTACATATCATATCCGACGGATTCCATATGCCCGTGTTGCTGTGCACCGAGGATATTCCCCGCGCCCCGGATTTCCAGATCCCGCATGGCGATGCGGAAGCCGGAACCGAATTTCGTAAATTCCCGGATAGCGGACAAGCGTTTGGTGGCGATGTCGGTCAGGGATTTGCCCGGACGAAAAGTCAGGTAGGCAAAGGCCCTCCGGTTGGAGCGACCCACACGCCCGCGCAACTGATAGAGCTGGGAAAGCCCCATATTATCCGCATCCTCAATAATCAGGGTATTGCAGTTCGGGACATCCACGCCCGTTTCTATAATTGTGGTGCAGACCAGCACGTCGATTTCGTGCTCCATCAGCCGCCGCCAAACTTCGGACATCTGTTCCTCGCCCATCTTCCCATGGGCGGTGACAATCCGGGCGTCCGGTACAACCTCCGCAATCCGGGCAGCGCACTGGTCAATGGTTTCAATCCGGTTATGCAGATAATACACTTGCCCTCCGCGCCGCAGCTCCCGCTTAATTGCTTCACCAATCAACCCCATATCCTGCTCAATGACATAGGTCTGCACTGGATGCCGATCGCTTGGCGCCTCCTCGATGACGGACATATCCCGGATACCGGACATGGCCATGTTCAAGGTGCGCGGAATTGGCGTTGCGGACAGAGTCAGCACATCGATGCCCTTGAACAGTTCTTTAAACCGTTCCTTGTGGGCAACGCCGAAACGCTGCTCCTCATCGATAATGGCAAGACCCAGATCTTTGAACTGGACGTCCTTTTGGATCAGGCGGTGAGTGCCGACCACAATGTCCACTTCCCCGCGGCGCAGCTTGCGCACAATGGCCTCCTGCTGCTGTTTGGTACGGAAGCGCGAAAGCAGTTCAATGTTGATGGGGAACCCTTCAAAGCGGCGCAGCATGGTCTGATAATGCTGGAACGCCAAAATCGTTGTTGGGACAAGAATGGCCACCTGCTTGGAATCCATTACGCATTTAAAGGCGGCGCGCAGTGCCACCTCGGTTTTTCCAAAGCCCACATCCCCGCACAGAAGCCTGTCCATCGGGTGCGGGCGCTCCATATCTGCCTTGATTTCCTCGATACAGCGCAGCTGGTCATCCGTTTCCTCATAGGGAAAGCGCTCTTCAAAATCCCGCTGCCAGTCCGTATCCTCCCCAAACGCATAACCTTTTGCTTGGGCGCGCTCGGCATAGAGCTTGATGAGTTCGTCCGCCATATCCGCGACCGCTTTTTTTACCCGCTGGCGAGTCTTATTCCACTCCGCGGAATTGAGTTTGTTGAGTTTGACCGTCTTATCATCCCGTGCGCCGACATATTTGGAAACCAGATCCAACTGGGTGACCGGGACATAGAGGGTGTCTTCCCCGGCATAGCGGATTTTAATATAGTCTTTGACAACGCCGTGCAGATCCAGCTTATGAATCCCAGAGAACACGCCGATCCCATGGGAAACGTGGACCACCAGGTCTCCAGGCGTGAGATCGGTAATGCTGCCAATGATTTCTCCGGCCTTTTTCGCACGGCGCTTTTTCCGTCCCGTGTTCCCCGTCCTCTGATGGGAAATCAGGGCAAAATGCGCCTGGGGATACTCAAAACCGGAGGAGAGGTTTCCTTCGAGTACAAATACCCGGCGCAGGACAATCTGTTTTAAATCCTCAGCAAAATCCGCGGGCAGGCCCTGTTTTTGCAAATCCATCACAAGCGCCTGCGCTGCCCGGCGGGTGCCTGCCAGTACGGCGCAGCAGTACCCCCTGGCAAGATAGGAGCGTAAATCGTCCACCAGCAGGGAGACCTCCCCGCTCCAGGTCGAAAGCTGCACCGCATTGGCGTTAAACACCGAGCGGATGGGGATACTGTCCACTGTATGCGCAAAGGTATCCGTAAACACGGCGCCCCTGTGATCACAGATGCTCTGCACGTCGGCAAAGCTACAGGTAAAGGTATCCAGCCCTTTACAGAGGACGCCCTCTTCAAACAGACCCTTGATATCCTCCGAAAGCTGCCAGAGATAGGCCCTGGCAGCCTCCTTAATTTCTGTATATTCACTGACAAACAGCTGGGCGTCCGGCAAGTAATCGAACAGAGTAGCCGGCTTTTCATAAACCAGGGGCCAATAGCGGTCGATCCCCTGGATTTCCAGATCCGATTGGATTCGGTCGATATCGTGCTGAAAATGCTCCCGAACTGCCTGCGCGTTTTTGCCTCTGACCTTTTTGGAAAACGCAGCAATTTTTTCCGCCATCGCAGCATTGGATTCGATGAGCACCTCGCTGGCCGGAGTAATATGTACTTCTTCCACACTGTCCGTCCGCCGCTGGGTTTCCAGATCAAACAGGGAGATGGTGTCAATCTCATCCCCCCAAAATTCCATACGCACCGGGGAGGCGTAATCCGGTGGATAGAAATCCAAAATCCCGCCGCGTACGGAAAATTGGGCTACCCCTTCTACCTGAGGACGGCGCACATAGCCCGCACGGACCAGGATTTTCACAATCGCCTGCATGCTGATTTCCCGCGCCTGGGAGAGTACTACCGAGCGTTCCAGCAAAACCTCCGCTGGGATGGTATGCTGCATGGCCGCTTCCACGCTTGCCACAACAAAAGGACACTGCCCCGCCCTGATTTTGGAGAGCACGGAAATCCGCGCCTGTTCATATTCCCGGGACACGCTATCCACACTGCGGAAGGTAAAATCGCGCGCTGGAAACAGTACCGCTGCATTTTCCCCGGCCATGGAGTTTAAATCCTCACAGAGTCGCCTGGCTGCCAACTCATCCGACGTCAGGATCAAGGCCGGTTTTCCCAGTTTTTCCTGCATTCCCACATACAGGTGCGCTTTATGTACCTGAGATACCCCGGAAAGATAGGCGGGCGTCCTCCCCTCCTGCACCGCAGTCAGCAGGTTTTCAAAATCCTCTACCAGTTCAAAGAGCTTCCCATACAGCTTCATCCGTTGTCCCTCCGTTCTCCGGCGCTGTTTTCATAGGGCTTTATGAATTATAGCGGTTCATCGCCTCGTCAATCCGCCCGTTCACAATCAGTTTTACAGCCCCAATGCTGTGTTCGACTGCATTTTTCAGTCCCTCCAATTCTTCCTTTCGGAAAGCGGAGAGTACCCAGTCCGCCAAATCATAGTCGGGATGCGGTTTCTTCCCGACCCCAATTTTCACACGGGGGAATTTGTCCGATCCAAGGCAGGCAATAATGCTCTTAATTCCATTGTGCCCGCCATGGGAACCGCTGCGGCGGATCCGTGTGCGTCCAACATCTAAAGAGATATCATCAAACACCACCAGGATGCGCTCCGGCGGAATTTTATAAAAACGGGCGGCTTCTGCGACCGCTTCCCCGCTCGCATTCATGAAGGTTTGCGGTTTCATCAACAGCACTCTTTTTCCGGATACCACCGTATCCGCGCACAGCGCGTGGTATTTGAGACGGTTCACTAACGTACCGCAGTCCTCCGCCAGTTTATCCAGGAATAAAAAACCCGCATTGTGGCGGGTCATTTCATACTTTGCGCCCGGATTGCCAAGCCCCACAATTAAATATTCCACCGATCCGGATGCGCCGTGCAGCCGGTTTTTCCAGTTTGCAAACATCTTTTTCTCCTTTACCCATACGAAATTGTATCACAGCGTTTTGTCGGGAAAGCGCAGTTTTGCACCCCAAATCCACTAAGGACCGGGGGTGCATTGTCTGTTTGATTCTTTTTACCAAATTTAAAACGCCTTGAGTATTTCTTTTATGGCGCCATACTCCGTCTGATAATCCCGCTTTTTATTAAACTCGTGCTTTTTCGCATAGGCATCCGTGAGTTCCTCTGCGGTAATTCCAAAACGGAGAAGAGTATCCAGATAATACATGAAAACGTCGCTCATTTCCGTAACAAAGGCGGAACGCACCGCAGGATCCCTGGCAATTTCCTGTTCTCCGCATTTTTTTATCAGGGCAATGCATTCCCCAAGTTCCTCGAACATATAAAGCATGGAATAGTGGGCATATTCCGGTTCCATCGGATACCAGGTATCCTTGTGCCGTTCCCAGAGAGCCCGCTGCATTTCCATCAGCTCAGAAATCATCCGTTCCGCCATTTTAGACATCTTCTTTCAAAAGATCGTTTTACTCTCCCGCTTCCTCTTTTTTGATAACTTCCCCGCCGTTTTTGATAACTTCTGCGGCATATCCGCTCTTATTGACCTGGCGGGCGCGAGCGATTGCAAGATCGCCCTGCTTGACATCCTCCGTAATCGTGGAGCCGGCGGCAATATAGGCGCCGTTTCCAACATGCACCGGGGCCACCAGGCTAACATTACAGCCTACAAACACGTCGTTGCCCACCATGGTGCGGTGTTTATCTTTTCCATCATAGTTGACCGTGACACAGCCGCAGCCGATATTGACGTTGGAGCCGAGGTCGCTGTCTCCGATATAGGTCAGGTGCTTAATTCTGGTTTCCTCGCCGATCACGGAATTTTTAATTTCCACAAAGTTGCCAATTTGAACATGTTTTCCAATCAGGCTGCCCGGACGAATATGGGAAAACGGCCCCACAACTGCTTCATCCTCAATTTTGGAAGAATAGACCTGGCTTGCGTTAATGGTCACCCCATCGCCGATGATACAGTCCTCAATGACCGTATTCGGGCCGATGGTGCATCCTTTGCCAATGGTGGTATGCCCTTTAATAATTACGCCCGGAAGGATGTCCGTATCCGCACCAATCGTGGTATCGGAGGAGACCATACAGGAATCCGGCGCAATAAAGGTGACGCCATTGGTCATGTGCTGGTCAATCACTTTTTTGCGGGCAATCTCGTTGAGCACATACAGTCCTTTTCGGTCGTTGGCACCCATAACAACGTCCCCGTTTTTGGCAGTAAATTTTGAAACTATACGCCCTGCGGAGATCATCTCTTTAATCGTATCGGTCAGGTAGTATTCCCCCTGGGCATTCTGAGGCCTGATGCGTTCCAAAGACCACAGAAGAGCCTCTGCTTCAAACCAGTAAGTGCCGGAGTTAATCGTTTTAATCCGGCGAATTTCATCGCTTGCATCCTTGTGTTCCACAATTTCCAGCACATTGCCAATCTGGTTGCACACAATCCGCCCGTAACCGGTCGGGTCCTTGACATCCGCGGCGACAATTGTGGCAGCGCTCCGAGTTTTTTCATGCAGATCATAAGAACCCATGATGGCATCGGAATCGACAAAGGGGGCGTCCCCAGTCAGGACAATGACACTCTCGCAGCCAGTTTCCTTAATATATTCCCGTGCCTGCATGACCGCATGGCCAGTCCCAAGACGTTCCTTTTGTTCAATGGAAACAACCCCCTTAGGAAGGCATTCGCGCACCATATCTGCACCAGTCCCGACAATCACGGCAATCTGTTCAATCCCGCTCCTTTTGACTGCATCAATTACCCAGTTGAGCATGGGCTTGAACAGGACTTCTTTGAGCGCCTTTGGCTTTGCCGATTTCATGCGTTTCCCATCTCCGGCCGCCAGAATAACCGCACATACTTTTTTCACAACAATTCCTCCAATATTCAACGCAGGATAGCAACTCGCCGGACGGCCATGGTCCCCGTCAACAGAGCCATGCTGTCCATAGTTGTCGCCTGTACCATCAGCAATCCAAGATGTTTTTCCACCCTTTTTCCAAGATCACGGCGTATTTTTCCGTTTAGATACTTTTATTATTATTGCAATTTTTATTATTATTTGCAAGCCTTTGAAGAAATCTTTGGTGAAAACTTGCGAAAGCGCCAAAAGTTCAATTTTTTTTATGAAAATATCAATGAAAATATAGAAAAATCCCATGCCGTTTGGTATAATGAAGTAACGCCTGTGGTTTTTTTGTAATTCCACAGCGTCTTGTCCTGTTTTTCTTCCTTTTTGGGCGGGAACCCCGGACAAGTATTCCCTTGTTAATACAATTCAGGAGGTAGATTACAATGGGCAAAAAATTCGTATACCTTTTCTCCGAGGGTAACGGCTCCATGAGAGAGCTCCTCGGTGGTAAAGGTGCAAACCTTGCCGAAATGACCAACCTCGGCATGCCTGTCCCGCAGGGCTTTACCGTTACTACAGAAGCCTGCACCCAGTACTATGCTGACGGCGGCAAAATCAACGATGAGATCCAGGCAGAGATTTTTGAGTACATGGGCAAACTCGAAGAAATCGCTGGCAAAAAATTCGGCGATCCCGAAAACCCGCTGCTCGTCTCCGTCCGTTCCGGCGCAAGGGCTTCCATGCCGGGTATGATGGACACCATCCTCAACCTCGGCCTTAACGATGTAGTTGTGGAAAGCTTTGCTAAGAAAACCGGAAACCCGCGTTTTGCTTATGACTCCTATCGCCGTTTTATCCAGATGTATTCTGACGTCGTTATGGAAGTCGGCAAAGGCTATTTTGAAAAACTCATCGACGAGATGAAAGAGAAAAAGGGCGTCAAACTCGACACTGAGCTCGATGCAGACGACCTCAAAGAGCTTGCACGCCAGTTCAAGGCAGAGTACAAAGACAAAATCGGAACCGATTTCCCGTCTGATCCGAAAGAGCAGCTCATGGGCGCTGTCAAAGCGGTCTTCCGTTCTTGGGACAACCCACGTGCAATCTACTACAGAAGAATGAACGATATCCCCTCTTCCTGGGGTACTGCTGTTAACGTCCAGATGATGGTATTCGGCAACATGGGCGATACCTCCGGTACTGGCGTTGCTTTCACCAGAAACCCGGCAACCGGCGAGAAGAAACTCTTCGGCGAGTTCCTGATGAACGCACAGGGCGAGGACGTCGTTGCAGGCGTCAGAACTCCGCAGACCATCGATCAGCTCAAAGACATCTCTCCGGAAGCTTACGAGCAGTTCGTGAAAATCTGCGACACTCTGGAAAAACACTACCATGACATGCAGGACATGGAGTTCACCATTGAGAACAAGAAACTCTACATGCTCCAGACAAGAAATGGTAAGCGTACTGCTACCGCTGCTCTGAAAATTGCATGCGATCTCGTAGACGAGGGTATGATTACTGAAGATCAGGCTGTCCTGATGGTGGATCCGAGATCCCTCGATTCTCTGCTCCATCCGCAGTTTGACGCCGCTTCCCTGAAAGCTGCAAAAGAAATCGGCTCCGCTCTTCCGGCATCCCCGGGTGCTGCCTGCGGTAAAGCTGTCTTCTCTGCAGAAGACGCTGTTGAGTGGGCTGCCAAAGGCGAGAAAGTCGTCCTTGTCCGTCTGGAAACTTCTCCGGAAGACATCGAAGGCATGCATGTTGCTGAGGGTATCCTCACCGTCCGTGGTGGTATGACCTCCCATGCAGCAGTTGTTGCGCGTGGCATGGGCACCTGCTGCGTTTCCGGCTGCGGTGAAATCAAGATCGACGAAGAGGCAAAATACTTTGAGCTCGGCGGAAAGACCATCCACGAGGGCGATTACATCTCCCTGGACGGCTCCACCGGTAAAATCTACGGAGAGGCTATTCCGACGGTTGAAGCTTCCATCTCCGGCTACTTCGAGAGACTGATGAACTGGGCAGATTCTGCAAGAAAGCTCCAGGTTCGTACCAATGCTGACACCCCGGCAGATGCAAAACAGGCTTATGCATTTGGCGCTCAGGGTATTGGCCTTTGCCGTACCGAGCACATGTTCTTCGAAGCTGACAGAATTAAAGCAATCCGTGAGATGATTGTTTCCAAGACTGTTGAGCAGAGAAAGACCGCTCTTGCAAAACTCCTCCCGATGCAGAGAGGTGACTTTGAGGCAATTTACGAGGCAATGAACGGACTTCCTGTTACCGTCCGTTTCCTGGATCCTCCACTGCATGAGTTCCTCCCGACCGAGGAGAACGATATTGTTGAACTTGCAAAAGAGATGAACATGGAAGTTGCTGATCTGAAAAACGTCATCTCCTCCCTGCATGAGTTCAACCCAATGATGGGCCATCGTGGATGCCGTCTGGCTGTTTCCTATCCGGAAATTGCAGAGATGCAGACTAGAGCTGTCATCGAGGCTTCCCTCAATGTCAAGAAAAAACATCCGGATTGGAACAACTTCACTGAGATCATGATCCCGCTTGTTGGTGATGTCAAAGAGCTCCAGTATGTCAAGAACATTGTTACTACAACTGCTGACGCCCTCATCAAAGAAGCTGGTTCCGACCTCCATTACAAAGTTGGTACCATGATTGAAATTCCGCGTGCGGCTGTTACCGCAGACGAAATTGCAAAAGAGGCTGAATTCTTCAGCTTCGGCACAAATGACCTTACCCAGATGACTTTCGGCTTCAGCCGTGACGACGCTGGTAAGTTCCTCAACGATTACTACGAGAAGAAGATCTACGAAAACGATCCGTTTGCAAAACTGGATCAGGATGGCGTTGGCAAGCTCATCGACATGGCTTGCAAGCTCGGTAGATCTACTCGCCCGGATATCAAACTCGGTATCTGCGGTGAGCACGGCGGCGACCCAAGCTCTGTAGAGTTCTGCCACAGAACCGGTCTTGCCTATGTCTCTTGTTCTCCGTTCCGTGTGCCTATCGCTCGTCTGGCTGCTGCACACGCTGCAATCAAGGACAAACACTAAGACAGAACCCTGTGTTTTGCACACTGCATAACCAGGTAATTAGAAACAGGCGCGTTCCGTTTGGAACGCGCCTGTTTTTTACCCACTTATAGATCCTTAGAAATCCATTTTCTGTCTATTTCTCTGAACACAATCACCGGGATAATTGCAGTATCCCGGTGATCATTTTACCGCCTTGTGAGACCAAATATCCAACGCAGCCAGCAGGCAACCGACGTCGCCCTACGGTTAATCTGTCCTTCATTGCAGACATGATATTCCCTCATTTTCGCTTCAATTTCTTTCTTGGACGGGAAAAGCCCCCTTGCAGCGATATCGTCAAAAAAATCAGAAAAGATCCGGTGCTGCAAAATCCTTGAAACTAAGGCCAGCTGACGCTGCTTATAATCCATCTGGAACAGACGGTTCCCCAAGGCAGTCAATTCTACTGCCTTCTGCCCGTGTTCAGAGGTTTTAATAAAAATTCCAAGATACTTTCCTGCATTGTAGTAATAATCGGATTGCCTGATATCAAACTGCATCAATTCAGCGATTTCCCGGGTGCTCATGGGATTATCATACAGGTTTTCCAAAAGGGAGATCACCCTGTCCAAAGAATCCGCCTGAATGAAGGGGATTTTTTCCTCTGATTCAAACTGGTTGTCATCGGTCACAACTTCTGTACACTTGCATAAGGCCTGCAACTCTTCCAAAGAAATCGCAGTATCTTGCAGGGAATAATTTTTCTCACGCACCAATTCGATGGAAGAGTAGTCATCGACATCCCGAAAGCGGTACTCAAAAAGCCTGTAGATTTTATTGGAGTAGATGGCAAATACCAAGCGGATGGGTTTTCTCACCTTTGTTTTCCAGAGCCGAAAGGGATAGTACAACTGCCTGATGTGGAAATCCTCATGCACCACATTTTTGGCTTCTAAAATCACAACGGAATCCGCATTTTCAAACCCTCCGTCAATTTCACATTGGGCATGGTCTACACAAATTCTACGTTTTTCCCCGGAATAGGAATCCACGGTAAATTCAAATTTCCCCGTCCCCATTCTTCCATGAAACGTGGAAACATTGGAATCAGTCTGTAGGAAATCATCCAGGATTCCAGAGAGGATCAGGACATTGATGGCGTTTGCCTCTGAACTGATATGGTTGATATCAACCGACTCATATTCCGGAATATCCACATGATCCATTTGAGTGACATGCTCTTGCAACTCCGGAATTTTCTCATATAAAAGAAAGTCGCTCAATACATAGGAACTGCGGCTGTCCGGCAGAATATTGATTTGATTGCTCCGCAAAGCTTCCGGCAACGAGTCACTGCTGTCCCATTTAGCCATCAGGCGTGGTTCTTTGAACTCTTTGATCTGGTTGGCGCGAATGCGAAACACGCCTTTTTTATGTATCTGATTGACAATATCATATTTTTCTATGAGCTGCTTCCATGCTTCGTTTGCAGAAACCGTCCTATTCTTCATAGTATATTAAAACCTCATTGATTTCGCCCCGGGCGCTTCCATTGCTGTTGACATTCCGTTTTGCCTTAACCGTTACAATGGTGTAATCGGAATACAGTTGCCGGATTTCGGGGCAATCGGAATTGGACAGTAAAAAGGCGATTCCTCTTTTACGCAACTTATCACATTCCCGCTTTAATTCCTGCTGCTGTTTATAGGTAAACCCGCCTTGAGTGTATCCTGTAAAAGAAGCAGAGGAGGACAGCGGGAGATAAGGGGGATCGAAGTATACAAAAGCCCCCTTGCGAAGCCCCTTCAAAACCGCCTTATAATCTCCCTGACAAATTTTGATTCCTTTCCGGTTGAGGTATTTGGACATTGCCCGGATTGCTGCACCATCCACAATTTTGGGGTTTTTATATTTCCCGTAAGGGGTATTAAACTGTCCGGCAGAATTGACACGGTATAGCCCATTATAGCAAGTCTTATTTAAATAGAGAATCCTTGCGGCCCTTTGTATGGGGTTTACCTGTTCATAATCCAACTGCCTGTCCATGGAACGGATTTTATAAAAATAATCCTTGTCATTTCTCTGCGCATGATGTTCTAATTCTTTAATCAATTCTTCAGGGAAATCCCTTACCACCCTGTAAACATTGATTAGTTCTGCGTTCAAATCATTAATAATGGCCTTTTTGGGCTGTAATTCAAAAAACACGGCTCCACCGCCGACAAATGGCTCCACATAAGTAGAACAGTTTTCTGGAATCCGTGGCAGAATGTCAGCAAGTAACTGCCTTTTCCCCCCAACCCATTTTAAAATTGGGCTGATCAAACTGTTTTTTGCCATCTCCTATATCCCCCTGTTGCAAACCATATCCACTATTACACATATGTTCTTGTTCTTCTATTTTATCATATCCTCTCAGCTGAGTCACCTGTTTTATAATAGGTATCCGCTGTGTTTGTTATAAAAGATCCAGTTGAAGCACATAATCATCCATTATAAAACCGTGTCCAATCTCTGTTTTCACGGCGTCAATTTCATAAAAACCCTTCGCACGGTAGACATCCAGACTGTGTTGGTTGTGTTTATTACAGGTCAGATAAATGGCCTTTTTCCCATGTCCTTTTGCATATTCTATTACCTGGTTCATCAACAGGGAAGACAGTCCTTTCCCACGCTGTGATTGATGCAAGTAGAGTTTGCTTAAAAAAACACGTTCCTTTTCGGGATGGATCCCACAATAGCCAAGCAAATTACCCTCTTCATATAAAAGGAAATAGAGATACCCTTCCTCATGAATTGCGCGCTCCAGCGCAGGGAGACTTTGAAATTTATCCACCATATAATCAATTTGCTCCGGGCTAAGCAGCTGTACAAAGTATTCATGCCAAATCTCATTTGCAAGTTCGGCAAGTTGGTTGAATTCTTGTTGTGTTTTACAAATACGAATTTCCATGGGAATCCTCTTTTCTTCTTTTCCTTTTTCTATATTATATCGAACACCCCATCTAAAAACAAACTACCGTTTTGAAAACAATACAATTTGTGATTATTTCCAAAATAGCAGTTTCATTTCCATCTTTTTATCCAAATTATAAAGTTTATAAATACTGATTTCTGAAAACAAGGAAGTTTTTCGATACTTTCCATGTCATAATTCACAAGTACAGTTTTTATAATTGTATAAAACAACTAAATGTCAAGAAAACTTTTCTGGTTTTCTTGACAGCTCCCATATACTTTATGTTACAGTTAATTTACCAATGTTTTTAAAGCTAAACAAAAAAGGAGTGTGTTTCCATTGGAAGCCGAAAAGGAATTGAAAGAAAATATTCATCCAAGCAAAGTGAAAAAGCGGGTTGTAGATCTCACAGAAGGCTCTATTTGGAAAAAGCTGATTATTTTTGCTTTTCCCATCATGTGTTCCAATCTGTTGCAGCAACTTTACAACACAGTGGACTCCCTGGTTGTGGGACGGTTTGTCGGACATACCGCTCTGGCTGCGGTCGGTGCGACAGGCTCTCTGACAAGCCTTATCATTGGATTTTTCATGGGAATGGGAACCGGTTCCGGCGTAGTGATTTCCCAGTACTATGGGGCAAAGGACCATAAAAATTTGGAAAAAAGCGTCCATACCGCTATGGCAGTTGCTTTGATTTTTGGGGTTGTCCTTGGTGTGATTGGAGTCATTATTTCCCCGTTTCTGCTCGAACTGATGAATACTCCGGATGACGTCCTGGATCAGGCGGTAGTTTACCTGCGAATTTATTTCGGCGGCGTCATCACACTCACCGTCTACAACATTGGCAGTGGTATTTTACGGGCCGTTGGCGATTCCAAACGGCCTCTATATTATCTGGTGGTCTCTGGGATCGCAAATGTATTTTTTAATCTTCTCTTTGTATGCGTATTCCACATGGGGGTCGCCGGTGTTGCATGGGGAACAATTCTTTCCCAACTTCTGTCCTGTATTTTAGTCATTGGGAACCTTGTACGCTGTAAAGACTCCTATCAACTGCAAATTCGAAGAATCCGCATTGAAAAAGAGATCTTTTGGCGGATTGCCAAAATTGGGCTGCCTGCCGGTGTACAATCCATGGTTATTTCTCTGTCCAACATTGTCATCCAGTCCAAAGTCAATATTTTTGGTTCCGTTGCAATGGCCGGCTATTCCGCAGCAAACCGGATTGATGGATTTGTCTATATGCCGCTCAACGCCCTTTCCCTTGCAATGACCACCTTTACCGCCCAGAATCTTGGTGCAAGAAAGATGGAACGCGCCAAACACGGTACCAGAACGGCTATTATCATGGGGCTGATTGCCATTATTGCTACAGGGTGGACTGCGGTATTGTGTGCAAGGCCTCTTGTCAGCCTGTTTTCCAGTGAGGAAAACGTCATTTCTTATGGAATCCGTACCATTACAGTTTTAGGCGGCGGATATTTCCTGTTCACCTTCAATGATATCCTTGCAGGCGTTATCCGTGGAGCGGGAAATGCCACCGTTCCAATGATTATTTCTATTTTTAATATGTGCATTGTCCGAATTTTGTGGCTGACAATTTTACTTCCAATTTGGCAGGACTTTAATCTGGTTTTAATATGTTATCCTTTGACATGGGGCCTCTCTTCCCTGTGCTATGTAATTTACTACAAAAAAGGCCATTGGTTAAAACATTGGCAGGAAGAAGTCCATTATATCAAGGAAAAACAAACGAAATAGAAAACGGGATGGATCGATTCCCCCTCAGAAACAGAGGGGGAATCGATTTTTTATAAACTGTGTGTTTGTCCTTCTTCTCTATTTAAAAGTCCAAAATAAAATACTATAAGTAAATTGTTTTGATACATTTATAAATAGTTATATATGGACTGATGATTATATGAGATTTTAATACAAGATACTGCCTCCATTTATCGCTGAACACAGGGCAACATGATCCTCCCAGTGTTCTTGGTGGAGATATCGAATAATCATTGATTGTTTTCGGATTGAGACTCACAAATAGCCAATACCGTTTTATTTTATACCAAATGTAATATTTCGTAGTCCATTTTTGTAAAGTTTCATGAGATTTGAAATTTCTCTCCCACACTCTTGACTTGGAGCCCACTCCATATGTTAAGGTGGATACTGTCGGCAAAATAGAGATGCTGACAGTATCATGATAAGGAGTGCGATTGATTTGAAACAAGCAGCTGCAATGTCGATTGCTAGAAAAAAGCCAAAGCAGCGGCAAGTCGTCAATCTAACCCAGGGGATTATTTGGAAACAGATTCTTTTGTTTGCCCTTCCAATTATGGGCTCCAATCTATTCCAACAACTTTATAACACTGTGGATTCCCTGGTGGTTGGCCGTTTTGTCAGCCATACTGCTCTGGCGGCAGTTGGTTCGGCAGGGTCTGTCAGTTATCTGCTGATTGGCTTTTTTATGGGCATGGGTACTGGGGCCGGTGTTGTTGTCTCGCAATACTACGGCGCCAAAGATTATGAGAAACTGGAAAAGAGTGTCCACACGGCTGTTGCAATGTCCCTTTTATTTGGAATTGTACTGGGTATTCTGGGTGTTGTCTTGACCCCTTCCCTTTTACGGTTGATGAACACACCGGAAGACGTTATGGATCAGGCCGTACTCTATCTGAGAATCATCTTTGGCGGGCTAATAACTATGACGGTATACAATGTAGGTAGTGGTATTCTGCGTGCTGTCGGGGACTCTAAACGTCCGCTGTATTACCTGATTGTAGCGGGGATTTCCAACACGGTGCTCAATCTCTTTTTCGTCCTTGTGGTAGGACTGGGAGTTGACGGAGTTGCCTATGGTACGATTCTATCCCAGCTCATCTCCTCCATCCTGGTCATCGTCAATTTAGTGCGCAGTAAGGAAGTTTATCGGCTGTCTCTGCGGAAAATCCGTTTTCATAAGGACATTTTCTTGGAAATCTGCAAAATCGGCATTCCATCCGGCGTACAGTCCATGGTAATATCCCTGTCCAACGTGGTAATTCAGGCAAATATCAATGTTTTCGGGTCTTCTGCAATGGCAGGTTATTCTGCCGCCAGCCGTGTGGATGGATTTGTTTACATGCCGCTGAACGCATTTTCCCTTTCTTTGACCACATTTACCGCGCAAAACCTTGGTGCAGGGAATGTCAAGCGGGTGCGCCAGGGAACCCGTACCGGGATTTTGATGGGCTTAATTGTCACTGCCACAATTGGGATTCTTGTGGCCATTTTCTCCCGTCAATTGACCCGGCTGTTTTCCACAGATGCGGAAGTAATTTACTATGGGGCTAGGACAATTGTTGTCCTTGGTTTGGGGTATTCTCTGTTTGTGTTCAATGATATATTGGCGGGTGTCATCCGCGGTGCGGGAAATGCCACTGTTCCCATGATAATTTCCATTTTTAATATGTGTGTTGTGCGGATTTTGTGGTTATCCATTCTTTTGCCTATCTGGCAGAATTTTAATCTTGTATTGGTCTGTTTCCCCATGACATGGGCGCTCTCTTCCGCATGCTATATTCTGTATTATTTTAAAGGCAGTTGGTTTAAGCGCTGGGAGCAAACAGCTCATTTTCAAAAGGAATCTGTACAAACGTCCTCTCAAGAAGGATAATCTTTATCCTATTTTCCCTTACAAAGACAGGCTTCTGCTGATGGCGGGGCCTGTCTTTCTGACAGCAGAAAAAAACTATGATACAATAAGGGACAGAAAGGACTTACAAGGAGGGGAAATCCTATGAAACGGATTGCCATAGGGATTTTGGCACATGTTGACGCCGGAAAAACGACTTTATCTGAGGGGATGCTCTATCTAGGAGGCGCGATCAAAAAGTGGGGCCGTGTAGATCATCAGGACGCTTTTCTCGACAACGACCAGTTGGAAAAAGAGCGTGGGATTACGGTCTTTTCCAAGCAGGCTATTCTGCCACTTGTAAACACGGAAATCACCCTGGTGGATACTCCCGGACATGTGGACTTTTCAACCGAAATGGAGCGCACGCTCCAGGTGCTCGACTATGCGATTCTTGTTATCAGCGGGTCTGATGGTATCCAGGGGCATACCCTCACTCTCTGGCATCTCCTGGAACGATATGGAATCCCCACTTTTTTCTTTATTAATAAAATGGATCTGCCCGGTGCAGACCATTCCCTACGAATGGCGGAGCTCAAGCGCATGCTCAGCAACAGATGTGTGGATTTTTCTGTCGAGAACCCCGCGTCATTATGGGATGAAATCGCTGTCTGCGACGATGGCGTGATGGAACAGTACCTGGAAACTGGAACCATTACAAAGGAGCAAATTACACAGTTAATTCAAAAGCGACAGGTCTTTCCGTGTTATTTTGGAAGCGCACTGAAACTGGAAGGGGTACGGGAATTCTGCCAAGGGCTTGAGGAATACACCCTTTCCCCTGTCTACCCAGAGCAATTTGCCGCACAGATTTATAAGATTGCCAGAGACTCTCACGGAACACGCCTAACCTATCTAAAGGTTACAGGAGGCTCCTTGAAAGTAAAAAGCGTAATCACCAAACAAAAATTAGAAGATCCCGGTCATGTTTTTCCCTCTTCAGAAGAGGATTGGGAGGAAAAAGTCGATACAATTCGCCTGTATTCTGGGGAAAAATACCGAACTGTGGATGAAGTGCCTGCAGGGACACTCTGTGCCGTGACCGGATTGACACGAACCTATCCAGGGGAAAGCCTAGGTATGCAGAATCCATCCCATTCCCCATTCCTCCAGCCGGTCCTGACCTTTCAGTTGATTCTCCCAGAAGAGTATGATGTCCCTACGGCGCTGCGGGATTTGCGGCAGCTGGAAGAGGAGGAGCCCCAGTTGCATGTACTTTGGAATACCCAGTTACAGGAAATTCATGTGCAGTTGATGGGGGAAATTCAGCTGCAAATTCTAAAGGAATTGATTGTCAGGAGGTTTGGGATCAATGTACAGTTTGGTCCGGGCAATATCCTTTACCGTGAAACAATATCGGATCCAGTCGAAGGCGTTGGGCATTTTGAACCTCTGCGCCACTACGCTGAGGTGCATCTCCTGCTTGAACCGGGACAACCCGGAAGTGGATTGCAGTTTTCCTCCGTGTGTAGCGAGGATATTCTGGCAAAAAGCTGGCAACACCTGATTCTCACCCATTTACGGGAAAAAGAACACCTTGGCGTATTGACTGGATCTCCAATTACCGACATGAAGATCACTCTGCTTAACGGACAAGCCCATCTCAAACACACAGAAGGAGGGGATTTTCGGCAGGCCACTTATCGCGCCGTCCGTCAAGGACTGATGCGGGCAAAGAGTGTCCTGCTGGAGCCCTGGTATCAGTTCCGGTTGGAACTCCCCTCTCACAATCTTGGACGGGCTATGTCGGACATCCAGCGGATGCACGGCTCCTTTGAGTCCCCTCAGACACAGGGTGACTTTTCCATCTTAATCGGAACAGCACCCGTTTCCACCATGCGGGACTATTCGTTGGATGTTACCTCCTACACCGGGGGAAAAGGGCGCCTGTTTTGTACGGTACAAGGGTATTTTCCCTGTCACAATGCAAAAGAAGTGATTGCACAGGCCGCATATGATCCGGAACGGGATTTGGAAAACACCCCGGACTCTGTATTTTGCGCCCACGGCGCAGGCTTTCCTGTGAAATGGAGGGACGTCCCCGATTACATGCATCTTCCAGCATACAAATTTCCAGCCAAATTATAAAAAGGACAGATTCTGTTCGTTTTACGATCTTTCCGCCCTTTTACGGGGAAATCCAAAAGACTTGTACTACTCCTGTTTCAATGGTAAACTCCCGCTCCGGGGAAACCGCCGCTGTACAGAATCGTCTTTCAAGAAGCTTCCCTGCTTCGGTTCCCTGTGGGATCCCTTTAGAAAGCCAAGGCAACGCACATAGTACAGCGCCAATATCAATGTTTTGTTGGATGGCCTCTGTGTCTCTGGGACGGGCAAAACCTCTCTTCAATATTTTTTCTGTAGCGTCTGAAATAACTGTTGAAGGAATGCCGAATATCCGCCATTTCAATCAGTTTTGCATCGGATACCCGTTCTACCAAAAATATGTTTTCCTAAGCGTTTTTTGCCATCTGTTCGGATTGGGTAAGTTCTAACTTGCCGTCAAAATTCATAGAACCCCGTTACCCATGCAGTTTTTAGGGGATAAACGCCTTCTCAATAAAAGTTTTTTCAAGTGACCTTCTGATATAGAAAAAGGGCCGGTGCAAGTGCATCGGCCCTTTTTCAACGAAATACGTTCTCATGCTCACATCAGGTGGAAAGCCAAAATAAAACCTGCAAAGACAATGGACACCATGGAGAGCAGTTTTATCAGGATGTTAATGGACGGACCAGAAGTGTCTTTAAACGGATCGCCAACCGTATCCCCAACAACGGCCGCTTTATGGGCTTCACTGCCTTTTCCTCCGTGGGCACCGCCTTCAATGTACTTTTTGGCATTGTCCCAGGCACCGCCTGCATTTGCCATCATGACCGCAAGGATAAATCCAGTTACCGTAGCGCCTGCAAGCATTCCGCAGATTCCGTTTACTCCCAGCAATACTCCAACCAGAATGGGAGCTACCACAGCTATCACCGCTGGCAAAATCATCTCTTTTTGCGCGGATTTTGTACAAATATCCACACAAGAGGCGTAATCCGGATCCGCTTTTCCCTCCATCAGTCCGGTAATTTCCCGGAACTGCCGGCGTACCTCTACGACAATGCTCTGTGCCGCACGCCCAACTGCATCCATTGTCAGCGCCGCAAAAAGGAATGGAAGCACGCCACCCACAAACAGTCCTATCAAAACTGGAGGATTGATAATACTCAGTTCGAACTGAAAATCCGGATCCAGTACCTGTACTTCTGCAATAAAGGACGCGATCAGGGTCAGCGCCGTCAGCGCAGCAGAGCCAATGGCAAACCCCTTGCCGGTTGCCGCCGTAGTATTGCCCAGAGAATCGAGCGCATCTGTTCGGGCTCGCACTTCTTCTCCAAGGCCTGCCATCTCCGCAATTCCCCCCGCATTATCTGCGACCGGTCCATAGGCATCTGTTGCCAGAGTGATTCCAAGTGTGGAGAGCATTCCAACTGCAGAGAGCCCCACTCCATACAGTCCCTGGTTAAAGCTAGCGTCTCCAATGGAACCAGCTCCACCAGAAACGGTATAGCTTACCAGTACTGAAACACCGACAATAATTACAGGCAGCACAGTAGAAAGCATACCTAGGGAAAGCCCGCCAATAATGGTGGTAGCTGGGCCCGTCAGCGCCGTCCCGGAAAGTTTTTGCGTTGGGCGGTATGTATCGGAAGTATAGTATTCGGTTGTCAAACCAATCAGGATACCAGCCACCAGGCCGGACAAAATGGCAAAGAAAAATCCAATGTTCTCTTTTCCCAAACCAAAGTAAATCAAAGGGAACGCTGCCACTGCAATGATTCCCGCACTGATCCATGTTCCTCGGCGCAGGGCAAACAGCAAATTTTTCTGGGTTGCCCCTTCTTTTGTTCTGACAAAAAAAGTTCCAATCACAGAGGCGAGAATTCCAATGGCTGCCATAACCATGGGAATGGTAACCCCTTTAAACCCAAACCCCCCCGCCACAGCAAGCGCTGCCGTGGAGATAATGGATCCGACATAGGACTCATAGAGATCGGCTCCCATGCCCGCAACATCTCCGACATTATCTCCGACATTGTCCGCAATCACTGCCGGATTGCGGGGGTCATCCTCCGGGATTCCCACTTCCACTTTGCCAACCAGATCTGCCCCAACGTCAGCGGCTTTGGTAAAAATTCCACCGCCTACACGGGCAAACAAGGCCATCGAGGAGGCGCCCATTCCAAAAGTGAGCATAGCGGAAGTGATTGCCTGGATCTGGGCGTCCTCCAGCAATTGTCCCGCTGCCAGTGTCAAATGTTCTGGATTAGAATACCAGAATTTGAGGAAGTAATACCAAAACGAAATGTCCAGCAGTCCCAGGCCTACGACGACAAACCCCATGACTGCGCCAGAAGAAAAAGCAATGCGCAGTCCGGAATTCAAGCTGTGCTGGGCTGCATTCGCAGTTCTTGCATTGGCTGCTGTGGCAATTTTCATGCCAATAAACCCAGACATTCCGGAAAAGAAACCGCCTGTAATAAATGCGAACGGAACAAAAATCGTTAAATACCCGGTCAATGCTAAAACCAGTAGTATTACAAACATGGCTGCAAAGAACAACAGCACCCCAGTATACTGCCGTTTCAGGTAAGCATTGGCCCCCCGGCGTACAGCAAGGGAAATTTTTTTCATAACATCCGTTCCCTCGGGGGCTTTAAGAACCCTCCGCGCAAGATAGGCTGCAAACAACAGAGCCAGCACGGATCCAATGGGGGCAAGTAAGGTGAAACTCATAATATCCCTCCCAATCTTTATTTGCATCTTACTTTTAGCATAGCAAATTCTGTAAAAAACATCAAGAAGAATTTAGAATTTATTTGATATTTTATTAAAATATGTTCATTTCTTTTTGCTCTTTTATACAATAGATATCAAATTTCTACTAAAAGCATCATTTTCAATTCTTATACAATATAGAAAAAACTCTGCGGGTTACCGCAGAGTTTGCACATCCTATTTTATCAACATGGTTGCGCCGCTGAGCGCCATAAACACATATACCACTTTCTTCAGCATGAGGGGATTAAGGGCGGAAAAAATTTTTCTGCCAAGCAGCATCCCGGCCAAAACGGCGGCAATTCCAAACAGCCAGTACTGTACTACCGCAACTGTGACAGTGCCGTTCAAAATCCTCAGAAAAATTGTATAGAGATTGGTAATCGCAAAATAGGTCTGGATGGTTCCCAAGTATTCTTCATTCGATTTGCTGACCGATAGAAGATAGACCACCATCGGGGGACCTCCCATCCCAAACATCCCGTTTAAAAATCCCCCCAGGCCTCCGGCCAGTATGGAATTCAGAAGCGTTGGATTCAGTTTTATTTTTGCACTGAAAAAAAGAAAGTAAATGCTCATTCCAATCAGCACAATCCCAAGCAACTTTTTGAGCAGGGCATCTGATTGCCCGCCGGAAAGATAAATGGCCAGAGTGCTAAATACCACAAAAGAGGACATGGGAATCGGGAGCAAATTCCACAATACAGACCGGCGGTAGCGAAAAGCAATCAAAACCGTGGTCGTAAGGGAAAGCATGGAGGAAATTGCAACTCCCCCCGCATAGGAAGGCATAAAGTAGGGGAAAATTGACATTACAAAAATTCCAAACCCAAACCCGCTGACCGTTTGGATGACAGACCCCACACTGCAAGTCAGCAAAAACAGCAGAACGGTTGGCAGTTGCAAAAATTATTTCCCCTTTCCACTCGTTTATCAAATCCATTATAGCCTTTTGTGAAATCTCCTGTCAAACCACTCATTTAAAATCATGGACATATTCTTCCAATCCTTTTCCCACCTCAAGTCGGTTAGATCCTTTCTCCCGACTATGCAAAACCCCCTGCTACAAATAAGCAGGGGGCAGAAGATGCTTAATTTACCAACTGAGCACGACATTCATATCCACATTTCCAGAAATACCGGAAACACGGTTTTTGGAACTATACTGCCAGATATCAATCCGATGCCCATAGACGGATTCAAAATTTGTAAACAGAAAGTGAGAACTGGAGTTATAGCTTGCAAGCCACAAATCCAAATCACTGAGTTGGGAAAGATACAGGCTGTTTGCAGCAAAGTTGTAGTTGGTATAGAACTTTGTCTGATATCCATTGGAAGAAATATAATCACAAAACGCACGGATGATATTGGTCCGTTGCTGAGTATTGGTATAATCCATTGTCCGGTAACAGATCGTCTCCATATCAATACAGATAGGCCCGGTAATATTCAACCCATATTTATTAATCAGGCCAAGAACATAAGCTGCTTCATCCACCGCCTCTTGGGTATTGATAGCGTTCGTGAAGAAATACAACCCAACTTTAATCCCCGCCGCCTGGGCATTGCGTACATTTTGCACCCAATAGGTACTGTCTTCTTTGAGCTGCCCTGTTCCATAACCACGATATCCACAACGGATCATCGCATAGTCAATGCCGTCCGCCTTTACTTTATTCCAGTTAATACCGGAACCCTGTGCATAGGAGACATCGATCGCATTGCCGGAAGCAAGGACTCCATTGGAGTCAAAATAATATCTCCGATAAGAGCCCATATCTTCAACATAGTAAATACTTCCGTCCGCATTATAACTGCCGGTCACAGGTTTCCCATAGTCAAAAACCTGCCAGCCGGTAAGCGGTTTTCCATTTTGATAATAGTATGTAGCGCCTCCAATGGTCTGCCATCCGTCCGCATAGGTCGGTTTTTGACTTTCAGAGGAACCGGAGCTGGAAGAACCGGCTCCAGAAGAACTCCCTGTGGAGGAATTTCCAGAAGAGGAACTTTCAGAACTGGAGCTGCTGCCACTTCCCGAGGAAGGATTGCTCGGCGTCGGAGTAATTCCAGTATCGCCGCCGGATCCACTGTCTCCCGGTTTTACAACTATCCCGCTGTCGCCTCCCCCGGTCTGACCTCTATCCGGTAGGACATCATCGCTGTGATCCTGGGTGGAAGCGTCCTGTTTGACCGCTTCTTCAACCACTTCCTCATTTACTTCCGGCAATTCTGTAATCGGTTCGCTGCTCTCTTCACTGCTGACAGCCTCAGAAGAAGCGGCCTGTGCCGCCATAAATTTTGCCGCTATGTCCGCTGCCGCTTCACTAGTCACTTTTGTTGCGGACAACCCATTAGAAGGCCCTGAACTGGCAACTTCATAAGCGCTAGTAACGTCCGCTGCGGTATTGGAAGGAAGCACCCGGGAAGCAAGATAACTTCCACCAGATACCCCTACTAAAATGGTACTGACCGACAGCATAAAGGCGAGAACTTTAACTTTTCCTATCATTTTGAACCCCCGTCTTTTGTTGTGTTATCCATCATGAATCTATTTGCATTGGCAAATCACTCTATTTTTAAGTATACAGAAGTCACAGAATACTTTCAATAGATAATGTCACAAATTATATGTGACTCCACCGCTATTTTTTTCTATATGTAAATTTTCTGTAGTCTTTCTAAATGGTGCTACTAGTC
>ERZ1643246.899-NODE-899-length-34998-cov-15.706436_pt1 | contig 34998 bp, 27 predicted proteins | sample MGYA00579265_ERZ1643246 | MGnify/ENA primary metagenome ERZ1643246 (study PRJEB29033, sample SAMEA4952261) | chicken gut metagenome | biome: Broiler Chicken; feature: Gastrointestinal Tract; material: Caecum | place: Ireland | collected 2018 | study: Broiler...
CCTTTTACGCGATTATGGGCAACTGGGACAGGTTCAATCACGAGCCCTTCTGGGTAAACGCATTCGACCTGGAAAGGGTGCTGAACACGCTGTCGGACGAGGACCTCGACATATTTTTATACAGCTGCGAAAAGCGCATGAAACAAAAGCAGATTGCCGCCGTTATGGGACTTTCGGAGGCACATATTACGCGGCGAATGAGGTTTATCGAGGACAAAATCGAGTACGATATGCTGGACGACGGCGAGCATACGGAGACGCAAATCAAGGCAATTATGCAGTACAACAGGTTTATCCGCACGGGTAAGTGCGAAAGCTTTGCCGATGTCTTTGTCTATGATTTTCTCCTGAGCATGCCGCAGGAAATGCAGTTGCGTTACCTCTACTTAATGCGCGGGCAACAGAAGCTGATAAAGTTCTGTTTTCTATGGGTGTATGAATACATGTCCGCTGAAACCAAACCCGTGCAAAACCCCAAAACGGCGCTCAATAAAATCAGTTATCAGCTCTATAAAAAGCATGCGGCAAAACTGCGTATATGGTCGCGGCAACTGTTCATCGCGCTCGAAATCGAGGTCAACAACATTGTCTGGCGGTTCGGCATCCGCGACAACAGCCCGAATGAAGAGTTCATCAAAACGGTGAGAAAAGCGGCGAAGGCCAGGGGTCTGACCGTCGCCGAATACCGCGATAATCTGCTGTTCCCACACGGAAGGGAGAAGATTCTCGCCCGTTTCAGAAAATACTTAAAGCTCCACCCCGAACACACCGCCGACTACAAACCACCGGTAAAACCCACCAACACCGCCATGCGAAATTTTATAGCCAGAAAGAGCAAATAAAAATAGCCCCGAATTTTCGGAGCGTAAATATCAGCTTTCTCTGCCGAGGACGAAGTCCACACGGCAATCAAAGTGGTCGGCAATCTTTAAAATGCTTTCCAGCGTGGGTTGACTACTGCCATTCTTCCATTCAAAGAAGGTGCTTTCGGGTATATTCAGTTCTCTGTAAAAGGCGTAGTATGATTTGCAGAAATGTTTTGCAATTATGGCAATCTGCTCGGAAAACGGTGGACATTGCTTAAATGTCAAAGCTGTGTTTTGCTCTTCGCGCCCCAAAAGGAAATCTGTTGAACAATTGAAGTAATCGGCAATACAGATAAGACTTTTAATGGTGGGGAACCTTTTATCTTGCAGATAATGGGTGATACAGGTTGCCGATATGCCTGTATTTTTGGCAAGAGTTTTTCTGTTTAAATTGTGCTCAAAAATCAGTCCCGAAAGTCTTTCAGAAAATTCCGACATAATTCCCCCAACAAAGACATATTTCTACAATTTATTATCTCCGTTCCTGCAAATTATTGCTTGGCGATTTGCAGCAGCGGAGTGTATAATATAGGTACGCAATGAGTGCGCACTGTTGCAGGAAAATTTTAACGGAGGACGCTTATGGGAAACGTGTCGAAAAATTCTACAAATGATAAAGTTTTGTCGCAAATGAAGTGTGAAAATTTACATATTTCACCCGATGATATTTTGTGCAGCCTTCAGCCGCTTATAGCCGAATACTTTGACGGCGATTGTCAGTGCTCAAGCGACGGCATTACCTACACCGCCGCCAACGGTCAGAAGTTCCGCATCTTAGCTGCAGAGGTTAAATAAAAAATATTGAAATTATAACTATCAGCCGGTACAAAATATACCGGCTGATAATTCAGCTTAAATTGTTGTATTGTTTAATCTGTTGTTCTGTTATGCCTTTATTGACACGATATTGTGAAAATGTTATAATAAAAACATTAAGATCAGTAATTATATGCCGAAGCATATAAATTTTTATTGTACAGGGGAAAAATGAATCAGTACATAGAAAATAAGCCAACCGCAGATGTTCTTATGTCCTCAATGCGTTCCATAGGATATTCTTTTGAAGCCGCGGTCGCTGACATAATAGACAACAGTATAAGTGTAAAAGCCAATTTTATTGAAATCCGATTTCCTGTTGATCCTTCAGAGTTATTTGTTGCGGTGTGTGATAACGGCTCTGGGATGTCTAAGAGTGAATTATTTGACGCCATGAAGTATGGCAGCGCTATGAAACGTGAGAATCGTAGTGAAGATGATCTCGGAAGGTTCGGATTAGGACTTAAGGCGGCGTCTCTATCGCAATGCAGAAAACTTACCGTAGTCAGCAAAAAGGATGACGTAATTTCCGCATGTATATGGGATCTGGATGTTGTAGAAGAAACAAAAGACTGGACTATGATAGAATGTTCTCATGATGAGATACAGAAGATTCGCTTTATCGATTTTTTAGAAGATAAGGAAAGCGGAACGATCGTCCTTTGGGAAAATTTTGATGTTATAAGCAAATCTTCGGGTAATGTCTACGCAGAACTAATGGATTATCAGGAAGTTACTGCGGAATACCTGTCTCTTATTTTTCACAGGTTTCTTAACAAAACCGGAAAAGATAAACTTACAATCAAAGTAAATAATTATACGTTAAAAGGTATGGATCCTTTTTTGGAGAATCATAAAAAAACCGATGCCCGCCGGCCTTTCCAGCTTCCGATAAAAGATTCTGCTGGTATAGAACGTATGGTTACTGTTCAGCCGTATGTATTGCCGTTTCAGAAAGACCTTACCAATGAAGACAAAAAGCTGTCGGGAGGGATAGAAAATTATCGCTCAAAGCAAGGGTTTTACATTTATCGTAATGAACGGTTGATTGTATGGGGAACATGGTTCGGTCGGCATAGGGATGAACTTACTAAATATGCAAGAATAAAAGTCGATATTCCCAATACTCTTGATGATATATGGGGAATAGACATAAAGAAGCAAAGCGCTAAAATTCCTTCCTCTATTAAACAGAGGCTGACGCATGCCGTCGATGAAGCAATGGATATTGCTGTCAGAAAGCAGACTTACAGAGGACGGATCAAAAAAATTGATGATAAGATTGATTACATATGGCAGATAAAAGAAAATCGTGGAAAGACGGAATATGTTATCAACAGGGATTCTCTGATTTTCGAGCTGATCAGAAGCAAGGTTAATGATGAGGTCTGGAGTTATATTGACAGTGTTCTGGAGGAAATAGAGCGTTCCATTCCTTTTCAGCAGATTTACATTGATATGGCAAAACACAATGTTGATGATACTGTGGATGAAGAAAGGCTTGCTGAAGTTGCTGATAAGGCGCGTATTCTTATAAGTCTTACCCAAAAAGTTTCCAGGGACACCCGCGAGCAGGTCATTGACAGAATAATGCAGTCGGAGCCTTTCAGTAAATATCCCGATTTACGAAATAAGCTTATGGAGGAATAATGGTGAACAGGGATAATGTTTCGTCAGTTGTCCGTACGGTTGACATACTGATAAGTGTTGATAAAGCCGAAAATATTCTTGATGAAGCCACTGTCTCACAATACATAAAGAAAGCGTCAGAGTTTCTGAAAATTGTTCCCGATGAAGAGGAATTAGCCGCCATCAGTCGTGAAATATTCTGGAAGTATCAGGTAAGATCAACTCCGGGGGAGAGTATTCTCAACGATTATGAGCAAGGCAGATGGTATGATGATATAAAAGCAGAAATCGATCCTAAATTCTGGACACGATACCGTGACTATCTCATCGATACGCAGCATTTCAGTCCTAATGTGGTAAGTACGCTCGGTGATGATACTCTCGACCAGAAGCTTATGAATTATATCGGCGACCCTCATTCCGAGCGCCCGTTTTTCAAAAGAGGTCTTATAATCGGTGACGTACAGTCAGGTAAAACTTCTACATATATAGGTTTTTTATGCAAGGCTGCTGATGCCGGCTATAAGGTATTTATTCTTCTTACCGGAACGATTGAGGCGCTCCGCAGACAGACACAGGAACGTGTAGAAGAAGGATTTATCGGTATTGATATGTCTTCGGAATCCACATCAGGGCGCCGTGTCGGTGTGGGTATCGGAAATCCTATCAATGCAATTTCACTTACATCAAGAGTAAAAGATTTCACTGGTGATACAGATAAAACAGTTATATCGCTTGCCAGCAGTAACGATGCTGTCGTTTTTGTTATAAAAAAGAACACAAAAACATTGCAGAATCTTACCAAATGGCTTGTTACCCTGAATGCTGATCCTGTTACGAAAAAAATTGATATGCCTATGCTCATGATAGATGATGAAGCAGATAACGCATCCATCAATACGAGCAAAGATAAAGAAGACCCCACTAAAATCAACAGGCTTATAAGAGAGTTGGCCAGCGTATTCACAAAAGCAAACTATGTCGGATTTACTGCCACGCCGTTTGCAAATGTGTTTATTGATCCTGAGACTACGGAAAAAATGACGACACAGGATTTATTCCCTGAGGACTTTATCGTTGCCCTGCCAACACCGTCAAATTATATCGGGCCCAACCAGATTTTCAGTAAAGAAGGGCGCTATCATTCCCAGCTTGTATATATAAAAGATGCCGGGTATGAGGAAGCAGACGGATGGCCGTTTTGGTTCAAACATACAAAAGAGTGGCGAGGTGAGCTTCCTGATAGTCTTACGGATGCAATATATGCTTTTTATATTGCCAATACTCTGCGCGATCTGCGCGGGGATAAGTCAGCGCACGTAATGCTGTTCTCACTGAACCTGCGATAATGGGACTTATAGGAGAGCTTCTGTTCCTTCGTGATGATTTATCCGCCAGGATAGGCTTGTCGGCTGCTTTACGGAGTTGGAGCGGGCAGGAACTTACCCATAAGGATTTTTCCTGTGATGATACCTGGTATGAAGTCAAAAGTATAAGTCGCGGTAATCAGACTGTGCGTATTTCCTCGCTTGAGCAGCTTTCAGGAGAGCATGAGGGTGAGCTGGTTGTTTATTCTCTTGAAAAAATGAGTGCCGAATATAAAGGAATTACACTTAACAAACTTGTCCTTGATACACTGAATATGTTTGCCTCTCAGGAGGATAAAGACCTGTTCATGGCAAAAGTTTCCTTACAAGGATATGAATACAATAACTATTACGACGATTTTGTGTTTGAACTGGGTGACAAGACCCGCTATCTTGTCAATAAAGATTTCCCCAAGCTGACAGTAAATGATGTTCCTCATGCAATAACAAAAGTTTCGTATGATATCCTGCTTACAGAAATTATGCAGTTTATAATCAGAAAGTAAAGAGATAAATATGGAAAATTATGAGGTTTACAAAAAGGAATTTATGGAATCACTCAGAGCCGACTCGGCAATAAGCGGTTCTGACACAGAGGACGAATTCCTTTCGCGCACGCTTGACATGTTGTGCGGGTATGATGAAATTCAGGATCCTCAGAGGTTGGGTTTTGGCGATAAGCGTTGTTCCGGAAATCGAGTGATGAGAGTCGATGGTTATTGCTTTGATGAAACAGACCACAGCCTCATTCTTTTTATCAGTGATTTTGAGGATCTCATGGAGACATCACGTCTTACCATGACCAGAGTTGATGATCTTTATTGGAAAATGTACTATTTTCTTGATGAAGTCTGCAACGGGAAAATTGCTGATTATTTTGATGAATCGGACGACGTTCTTAAAGTTGCTAGACTTATAAGGCGCCGCATGAATGCCGGCATGGATGATCCGGAGCAGATTCTTAAAATCAAGTTATTTATTATAACAAACAAAGAGTTGTCAACAGATTTGTTGGACAAAAATCTGTTGGAAACAAAATTGCGCAAGACAAAAGGCAGGAAATCTGTAAAGTCAACAAAAAAAATCAAAAAAGATAATTTCAATGATAAACCAATTGAAATCAATCTCTGGTATCCGGAAAGATTTTACGAGAGAGAAAGATCTGCCAGCAACGATCCTATTGTAATTGATTTTCAACAGGATTTCGGCACGACCGGCATTCCTTGTCTGAAGGGTAATATCGGCGATAATCTGGATTATGAAGCATATATTGCCATTATTCCGGGGAAGTTGCTTGCCGATATCTATATTGAGTATGGCAGTAAGGTTCTTGAAGGGAATGTCCGTGCTTTCCTCGGAACAAGCGGCTCAAAAAGTGTAAACAGTGGCATACGCAGAACAATAAATAATGCGCCTGATAAGTTTTTTACTTATAACAACGGTATAGCAACAACTGCCGCTGATGTGGAAATAGAGGAAATTGAAGGTCAGCTTTACATTACGAAAATTGTGGATCTTCAGATAATTAACGGCGGGCAGACGACGGCGTCTCTTGCGGAAGCTGTTCTGAAAAAGACAAATACTTCTTTAGAGGGAATATTTGTCCCGATGAAGTTGACAGTTATAGAGGACAGGGAGACTGAAGATGAAAACGGCGTCCGGTTTTACGATAAAATGGTGCAGGATATTGCAAAATATGCCAACAGTCAGAACAAGGTAACAGCTGCCGATCTGTTTTCTAATGATCCTTTCCATATCGCTATGGAAAAGATGTCAAAGAAATGTCTTGCTCCGCCTGTCAGATATCCTGTCCCGACCGGTTGGTATTATGAGCGTTCACGCAAGAGATATGAGCAGGAACAGCTGAAACTTAACGGAGAATCTCTTAAACGTTTCAAAGCGAAATTTCCGAAAACTCAGGTTATAACAAAAGAACAGCTGGGAATGTACCTTACTGCACTTGCTATGCGCCCGCATATCGTTGCAAAAGGCAAGAACTTTGTAATAAAGGAATTCAACTCAATCATAAGCGAAGAATTCCGAAAAAATAAAGAAATTTTCAATGAATTTTATTTCAAAAAATGCGTCTGTGCTGCTATAATATACAGAACCACGGATAATTATCTGGAATCAAATAAGGACAGCGCAAAAAAGCAGACAGGTTTCTGGTATAAGGCCGGAGGCTATAAGTTGGATATTGTTCCTTATTCAATTGCAAAAATAATCAGCAGTATTCCTGCCGGATATGTGCTTGATTGGAATATTATATGGCAGAAGCAGGCTGTATCTCCGGCATTTATGCGGGAGATAGAAATCGTAACCAAAATGACCAATGATTTTATCTGTGACAGTCATGGGGTTATTGTAACTGAATACTGTAAAAAAGAAGAAACATGGAATAAGTTCAGGGATACAGTTAAATATATCCCTTCTGAAAAATTTATCAATGAACTGGTTTCTTCTGGCTTTATGAAAGAACAGGAAAGTGCCGTACAGAAAGAACAAAAAGAGCTTGACGATCTTCGTTATGTCTTGCAGATAATTGAAGCTGGTGCTGATTATTGGGAGCATCTTATGCAGGAAGGATTTGCGAAAAACGCATTGTCTTATGCGGACAGAACGTATTTGTTACAGGCAAAGGATTTTGCAAAGAAAGCCATTATACCCCAGACAAATTCATCTGGTAAAGTTCCGATGAAGGTCATGCAGATGGTAAAAGCTGTTCTTGACGTGCGTGATAAACTTGAATCACTCGGGATAAAAGTATAATATGAGTAAAAGCTATAAAATAGTTGAGCTTTTCAGCGGGATTGGCAGCCAGGCGAAAGCGCTGAAAAATCTTGGTGTGGATATTGACGTCCAGGCCACATGTGAATGGGATATTCATGCGTTTATTGCTTATGATGCGATTCATAACAATACAGAAATTATCCCGGAGGCAGCAGAAAAAAGCAAAGAAGAATTATTTGATTTATTAAAAGATTATGCATTAAGCAATAATGGCAAAGAAGCAATGCTCCAAACGACATTACATACATACAGCGAAGAGGTAATGAGGCGCATATATACTGCAATTAGGCGCACTAAAAATCTCGTCGATATAAGTAAAGTTTTGGGTAAAGAAATGCCTAAGGAGACAGACCTGCTGACATATTCTTTTCCTTGCCAGGATCTGTCAAATGTGGGCGCTTTTCATCATTATAACAAAGGTATAGAAAAGGGCTCCGGCAGCCGGTCAAGCCTTTTATGGGAGGTGGGACGGATTCTTACGGAGATGAAAGATGAAGACAGGACGCTTCCGCGTTTTCTTGTAATGGAAAATGTCCCTACTTTGCTTTCCGACAGGCATAAGAAGAATTTTATAATGTGGATGAACGAGCTTGAAGAACTTGGCTACATAAGCGAACATTATGAGCTCAATGCAAAAGATTTCGGTATTCCGCAGAACCGCCCTAGACTATTGATGCTCAGTGTTTTCGTTGGAGATGATGAACATAAAAGAGATATTGTCAGCAAATTTTTTAATAAAACAACCAAAGATTCTATAGTCCAGGACTATAAGGATTCACGTTTTTATCATGAAATCGGAATACAGGATCTCCTCAGAATTACTGATGACCGGAATTCCCCTCTTTGGCAGGAGGCGGTGGAATGTACACCGAATGATACGCCTTCCAGAAGGAAAATATGGGAAGATAATCCGGTAATATACAATGAAAACGGTGAATATACACACGAAACTTTTATAAGGACAATAACCACAAAGCAGGACAGGAATCCGAACTCAGGTAATATTTATTTTAATTGTGGGATTGAAGGGCGTGGTAATTTCAGATATCTCACTCCGCGTGAGTGTATGTTGTTCATGGGATTTACTGATGAAGATTATGATAAATTAATATCGGCCAACCCGGAACAGCGTGTACACCATAAGCTGTTTCCGCGTGATAAAATAATAAGAATGGCAGGCAACAGTATTCCGGTCAAATTACTGGAGGGGTTTTTCTTCCAGGTTCTGAAACTTGACAGAAAGCTGAGAAGAAGTAAATAATGGATGTCCATGATAAGCAGACGCGCAGCTATAATATGTCGCGTATCAAAGGTAAAAAAACCAGACCTGAGGAGCTTGTAGCAAAATATCTTTTTGCCCACGGCTTCAGGTACAGACGCAACGTAAAGAAACTTCCGGGTACGCCGGATATTGTACTGAAAAAGTATAATACCGTTATTTTTGTCAACGGTTGTTTCTGGCATATGCATGGGTGTAAGTACTTTGTGTGGCCCAAAGACAATGCTGAATTCTGGCGGAAAAAACTGCTTACAAATAAGGCGCGCGATGAACGCGAGTATGCTGAACTGTGTGCTCTTGGCTGGAACATAGTCATTATCTGGGAATGTCAGCTCAAACATGAGAATGCGGAAAAGACACTTAAAAACCTTATTACTTTTTTGGATAAGTAATAAAAATCTTTAGTTTTTTCTTATAAAATAACTTGAGATGAATTGAAATAATAAAACGGAGGCGATATATTTATGAAAGCGGAATTATATAAACGACTTTTTAAAGCTATATATACAGAAGATATTAGTTCGTTAAAAAAAATTGGCGTTGAAATTATTCAAGAGGAAAAGAAACTAGGTCATAATATACTCGCTGAAGCACTAGAGAAGTTATCAGTCACAGAAAAACCAAAATATGCTAGGTTTGATGGGCGGCATAATGAATCGGGGATGACCTTATTACCTAAAAGTAAGCGGAATAATTCCCAATTGGTTTCATACATCCATCGAGATCAGTTAAAACATCATATGATATTACCAGAGGATATAGAGCAACGTTTGATGTCAATTGAGCAAGAGTATGCAGCGCGAGAAAGATTAAAAAGGTATAATCTTGTTCCAAAAAAGAAAATACTTCTTTATGGCCCCCCAGGATGTGGAAAAACTATGAGTGCAGAACGAATTGCTTGGAATCTAGGTCTACCTTTATTAAAGGTTCGATTTGATTCTTTGCTTTCATCATATTTTGGAGAATCAGCATCTAATCTTAGAATGGTTTTTGATTTTTGTAGAACAGAGCCTGTAGTATTATTACTTGATGAATGCGATTTTATAGCGAAATCTAGAGTTACAACTCAAGATGTTGGAGAAGTACCAAGAATCGTCAATATGTTGCTTACATTACTTGATGAATATGATGCCCCTGGCTTAGTACTTGCTACTACTAATTTGAAAGTTTCATTGGATGAGGCTCTCTTTAGAAGATTTGATGATATTATTGAAATGACATTGCCTGGTAAAATTGAACGCAAACGCTTGCTCGAAATGACTTTATCAGCTATTCCAATTTCTCCAGAAATAAATTTAGATAGCATAGCGGAACAAATGGAAGGATTTTCTGCTGCTAATGTCGTCTTGGTTGCGCAACGGGCAGCAAAAATAGGTATTCTTTCAGGGAGTAAGGAAGTATCTATTGAGCATTTCTCGAAAGCCTTAAAGGAAAGTGTAAAGTTTTAAAATAAAGGATGAATTTTATGGCTGAAAATAAAGATTTTTCTCATTTGCCTTTTCCGTTTGTATTTACTGGAAAACCAAAGTTGCATGGGGGAGGAAAAAGCTCTGAACGGACTACCCATAATCGTAACAATAGAGTAAGTCATGGAGAATATTTAAAACGTCGTTCGTCTGAATTATCTTTTTTTTGGAAAGAACGACGTATAAAAAGAGAGGAAGACCATTTACCTGAAATAAAAGCGGGCATTCCGCTTTTATTAGAGATTGATCCCGAAAGTGACATTGAATTTCTAAGAGGATTAGGCTTTGAAATTATTTGTGAATTGGAAGATGGATTTATTATAGTGGCATCCGAAGATATTGCATTATCTCGTTTTAATGAAAAAGCAGATAAGTTTATTGAGAATGTATCTAAACGATGCAATGCTCCAGCAAGAGTATATGCTTTATGTGATGATAAAGATAGGATTAAACGCTTATTGTCGGAAAATCTATATGATAAATGGGATAAAATTTTACCGGAATCATTCTACGTTATTGATTTGGGAATTAGCTGTTGCGGAAATATAACACTTCCAGCCCGACCGCAGATACTTGACAAAGAAACAGATGAGGAATATGCGGTGCGAGAGAAGGAATGGAAACAGAATTTCATAGAGGCTTATAATAAATGGGATGAGATTAAAATACAACGCGAAGAAGAATTGGATAGATTTATAAGTGCATATAATGGGGAAATTATGGAAATGGTCGATGGTACTCCAGAAAAATCCGATCTTCCAGATAGCTTTTCCGCGCGATTAAAGATTACCGGAACATGTTTAATAGACTTAGTCATGAATTTCCCGTACATTTTTGAGGCTGCTGAAGCTGAGGATATTAAACTGGACACAATTAACCCTAATTATGTTGATTTTACAGAAAAAGTAAATATTCTATCTCCGTCAGATTCTGCCCCTGTAGTATGCGTAATTGATAGTGGTATACAAGAAGAGCATATTTATTTATCTCCTGCTATTGTTGCTTCTGATTCATGCAGCTTGATTCCGAATGATTCAAGTCCGAGCGACGAAGTTAATGGTGGCGGGCATGGCACTAGGGTTGCGGGGGCAGTTTTATATCCAAATACTATACCAGTAGATGGCGACTATGAACTTCCATGCTGGGTTAGGAATCTTAGAGTACTAGATAAAGATAATATATTACCTAAGGAGCTCTTTCCGCCTAAAATATTATCTAAAGCTGTTGAAATGTATTCTAAAGAAAACACTGTAACAACTAAGATTTTTAATCATTCTATTGGTAGCAGAAAACCCTGCCAAATGAAACACATGACTTCTTGGGCTGCTGAAATCGATAGCCTGTCGTATAATAATGATGTGTTGTTTATTCAAGCGGCAGGTAATGTTGATCGAAACGTTATTAGAGCTTATTGGCAAGCAGGATTTCCTTATCCTGCGTATTTGGAAAGAGAATTGTGTAGGATTTCAGATCCTGCTCAAAGTTTGCAGGCATTAACAGTTGGCTCTGTGTCGAATTCAGATTTTAATACGGAAGATATTGTCTCTTTGGGTCAAGTTGATAAAGTGTCGCCGTTTTCTCGTTCCGGCCCAGGGATATGGGATGTGATAAAACCAGAGGTTGTAGAGTATGGTGGGACTTACGCTTATAATAAAGGCAGTAACCCGCCTATATTAACAACGCCACCAGAGGTTTGCCCTGAGTTAATTCGTAAATCACCGGAAGGCCCTGCTTTTTCAAAGGATGATGTAGGGACATCGTTTGCTGCGCCAAAGGTTACATATATTGCCTCTCAAGTTGAGAAGATTTTACCAAAATCTCCTTCATTATTATACAGGGCACTTATTGCTCAGTCTGCACATTGGCCAAAAAGAGAATACCCTTTCTCGAAAGAAGAGAGTATTTCGTTACTTAGGCATATTGGTTATGGTATACCAAATGCACATCGAGCAACGAGTAATGATGAGTACAGAATTACTTTAATAACATCGTCACTCATGGAAATAGGGGAAAATGAAGCTCATGTCTTTAAAATTCCAATTCCAGAAGAATTATCTTCTGTCGGAGAAGATTATGACGTTTTAATTGAAATCACATTATCCTATGCTGCGAACCCGCGTAGAACTCGTCGTTCAGTAAAAAGCTATTTGTCTACATGGCTTGACTGGCGTTGTAGTAGAATAGGAGAAACAGCGGAAAATTTTTCTAAACGTATTTTCGAAACTGGATCAATAGTGGACGATGATGGCGATTTTAATTGGGTATTAGGCGACCAGAAAAATCACGGTTTAGCTGATGGCTTTTCAAGAAGTAATGGAACATTGCAAAAAGATTGGTGTGTAATCAAATCTAATCAACTGAGTGATGCCTTTTGCATTGCTGTGCGTGGACATAAAGGGTGGGGCGGATTATTTAAAGCGAAATATAGTTTAGCTGTAAGTTTTGAGGCGATTAATCACGATATAGCCATTTATGAACCCATAAGAGCAGAGATCGAAAATGTAATTGAAAATGATGAAATTGAAGTGGAGATGCGTGCGCCTAATTAATGTAATTGATTATGTATGCATTGGAAATTGATACATTGAGTTAATGAAAATTAAAAAAGCTTTATAAGCGAGTTCTGCGGCGCCGGTTTTGTCTCGGCGCCGCAGTTTTTTGCAAAAATGCGAGTTTAAGACTACTAAAATTTTGGCAATATATTGACAAGATGAAGAATAATTGCTAAAATATTGGTACTATGATTAAGAACACTTTTGACATATCCGATTTTGTGCCGGCGCAGTCGTTGACGGGCACGGTATATGAGCTTGTAAAGCGCGAAAAGGCGGCAAGGAAGGCAAAAAAACTCACTCAAAAGCAGCTTGCCGAGCGTACGGGCGTGAGCTATGGTTCGATACGCAGGTTTGAGCAGACGGGCGAAATATCTCTTCTTTCGCTGGTGAAAATCGCCAATGCGCTCGACTGCCTTGAAGACTTCAACGAACTCTTCAAAAAGCCGCCTGTCACCAACATCAGAGATTTGAAATTATGATTACCGATATCAAAAAACTTACCGTAAGATACAACAGCAAAACCGTCGGCTATCTCGCGCAGCTCGACGAAGGCATTGCCTTTCAGTATGACGAGAAGTGGCTGAAAAACGGCTTCAACATATCCCCCTTTTCGCTGCCGCTTGAGGATAGAGTTTTTATCAATAGAAAGGACATATTCGGGGGTCTGTACGGAGTTTTTGCCGACTGTCTGCCCGACGGTTGGGGCGAACTTCTCGTCGTTCGTATGCTGGCAAGGCGCGGCATAAATTACGGTCGCCTGTCTCCGCTCACAAAGCTCACGCTGATAAGCGGTCAGGGGCTGGGCGGGCTTACTTTTGAGCCCAATCAGGGCGAGATGAACTATTCGCAGACGGTCGAACTCGACAGGATATGCGGTGAGGTAAACGACATTTTAAACGACGACGCCGACAACGCAACGCTCGACAAAATTTACAGCCTCGGTGGTTCGAGCGGCGGTGCCCGCCCCAAGGCTCACATTAAAATTGACGGCGAGGAATGGATAGTAAAATTCCCCTGTCGCCTCGACCCGCGCGATATAGGCGCAGCGGAATATAACGCCAATCTTGTCGCCAGAAGGTGCGGGCTGAATGTAAATAAGTGCCGACTGTTTCCATCGGAAAACTGTTCGGGTTATTTCGGCGCAAAGCGATTTGACAGAACGCCCGAGGGGCGGGTGCACACCATTTCGCTCTCCTCGCTTTTGGAAACGTCGCACAGAATTCCCAACCTCGATTATATTCATTTAATCAAGGTTGCCCAGCGAATATGTGCCGACGAACGCGATGTTTACGAGGCTTTCGGTAGAATGTGCTTCAACGTATTTTACGGCAACAAGGACGACCACGGCAAAAACTTTGCCTTCCTTTTCGACGAAAAGCTGGACGGCTACAAGTTGTCTCCGTTTTACGATATAACTCGCACGCCCGACAAACCTGAGCATGAAATGACTGCGGCCGGCAGCGGCAATCCCAGGGAGAATGATTTATTGGAAGTCGCCCGCCAGACGGCTTTGGATATTGAAAAGTGCAGGAAGATTATTGCTAATGTCCGGGAAGCGTTGAACAACTGAACAATTAAAGGAGATTATACCGATGATACTTTACCTTACGAAACAGACTTTTGAACGCTTCAATCTTACTCCGCCCGAACTGATGAGGTCGCCCTTTAAGGAAATAACCGAGGAAGTAAAGAAGCGTGAACAAGGGAACAGACTACTTGAATGGGGAGGCAAACTTCTTTATTTCGACAGAAGAAAGTGCATACAATTTACCAACTTCGCCTCAAAGTTTACGGTTTTTCTTATCGACGTAAAGGTAAAAGACCTGCAATATCTGGGCGACGGCATATTTCAGTATCTGATTGATTTTTATAAGAACAACAGAGAGATGACGGCGCTTATAGAACGCCTGGCAAAAGAGCATCCGTTTGTGGTTATAGACAGACTCAAAGATAAGAGCATAATATCCACACTCAACCGCACGCAACTGACTTTTGCCGAAGACGGTTACAGGTTCTACGATTTTATTGAAAATAATATTTTGCAGTCAAAGAAGATTAACAGAAAGTTAAATTCCGATTGGCTGTTTACGCAAAAGGTTGAAGGTAAGTCTGAACCGGAATATTTTTACAGCGGCGAAAAGTTTGAAGAGCTTTTAAAGGGATATTATGCAGAAGTTTGAACCATATGACCAGATTACACTCAATAAACAAATCGATGAATTAAGCAAGCGCGGCATTAATAAAGGTTGCCGCGGGACAATTGCAGAAATTGGCGATAAGAAAAATTTGGTGTTATTTCATAATCGTGCGGACATTGGCGACTATGCTTTTGCATGGGTGGCAGATGAGGATCTGGACTATTCAGGTAAATATCCGGAATGGCTGTTAGACGACTTTATTAAATTTATTACGATGCACGACCCCGCTAAAAAGCTGTCGTTTTCCAAAACCGAGTTGCAGGAATATGATTATGTGGAACTTATGGTCGAACGCGATGAATATGCCGACGAAGGCGTGCATAAGGGAATGCGTGGCACGATTTTAAATCCCGAAAAAATACGCGGGTGCTGGCAGGTCTATTTTTCCGATGAAACGGGCGCCGATTTTGCCGCCGTGCCCGTCCGCGAGGAGGACTTGAAGCTAATAAAAAGGTAATAGTTGTATATGGCAAAGCCGCAGCGGAATTTTTTCGCTGCGGCTTTGTCCTTAATCGGAAGCATCGTCGTTTTCCCGGCTGTGCCAGTACTCATCGTTATTGGGATTGCATTGATTAGCGTGATTATTAAGGTTATCCCAATATGCCTGATTGTTGGGATTATGCTGGTTGGCATAATCGTTGAGCTGTTGCTGTGTGTGGGTATGCCCCGATAGGCTATGTCCCTTACTCATACATTATCTCCTTTCAGTTTAAAATATTCGGACTGGGGTGTCTTTACTAATTTATCATTGTAAAAATCTATAGATATAACTTTCCAGTCATTATCAAAAATTATAAGGTGTCCGAACTTTTCCCAATCTTCACATTTATCAAATTGCTCTTTTTTATCAAAAATAAGCTTCTTGCAGCCCATCAACCGCCATTTAAAATAATCATTTACTATATCGTTTGGGATATTGTGGGCTTTAGCTGCAAAGAAACAGTTAGTTTTAAAATCAGTAGGTAACCCATCAATGCCACGAACTATAAGCTGATTTAAAAAGTTGACACTTAAAATACTTGACGCAATTGAACAGAGTTTTTGAATTCTGTTATGGTAATTCTCTTTAACGAAATCGCCTTGTAATAATATAGATGCCTCGTCGCCATAAACATATGCCACTCGTGAACTTTTAAAAAAATTGCAAAGTTCAATTGCTGCAGTAGTTAAACATTCAAAAACTTGCTTTTTAATGCTTCTATCTACCGCCTTTAGGTATCTACTTGTAAATTTTACTCCGTCAAGGTGAATTACAATATATTCGTCGCTCCTCAATATGATGTCTGCTTCCCTTATTAACGGAAAAAACTTCTCTCCTGATTTTGTGTAATCAAATCGCGTTACCTTCTTTTGCATGTTTCACCTCATCAGTCGTCCGAATAACCAAGTATCTGCCTCAGCATACTGTAAGCGGCTTTTCGCTTTGCCTCTTTTTTGCTGGGTAAATCGTAATGGTAATAATATTCCTGTCCGTCGACATGGCATTCGCAATGCCATACAGGGTTGCCATTATCGTCATGGCTTTCTTCAAAGACATATTCCGGCATATTGATATAGCCCTTTTGGGCGAGCTCCTGCAACTGATTTATGGCGCGGCTTTCATCGGGTTCGCCTATTTCATCTTCCATAGTCAGCAGCATATCGTTTTCATCAAGGTATTCGTAAGCTTTGGCGGCTGCATCCATTCTTGCCTGGCTTTTGCTATAACCTTCACCCTCGAAATATCCATCTATATCGGGTAATGTCAGCTCGCAGGTGTATTCCTCAGCATTTTCATCTTCTAGGTATACATTATATAACGGAAGTTCACCGTATTGTTTCTGCGTCCACTGTTGAATGAGGTCGACATAGTTTTCGTCATCGTTAAAGCCATTTTCAAGGTAATACTCTATGTCGAGCATTTTTTCGACTACGTCCTGAATTTCATCTATATCCCAATCACCATCTATTGCAACAGCTCCGACTATAGCTTCGAACAAGTCCTCTTTGACGTGTTCTTCATCTTGTATATTGTTCTTTATATCACTGTTGCCCATTATTAGATATTTGTTGAGTCCGAGAATATCAATTCTGTGTGCAAGCATAGAACTGTTGACAAGCTTTTTTTTGATTTCGGTAAGCTTACCCTCTTTGTATTTGGACGAGAACTCTCCGTCTTTATTAAAATTTCCATAATATTCGGCAAGTTTTTTTACAACTATGAAATCAAGAGCCTTGTCGCCTATAAATTCCAGCACTTCGTTGTTTTCGCCGCCTTTCTCTTGTGAATATGAGCGCCTTTTAAATGCCTGCCGCAAAATATTTGAGTCATTAAACTTATATTCAAGCAGTTGTTCAATTTGTTGTAAATCGAGATTGTTCATAGTTACCTCCGTAAAGTAAATTAATTGAAGGCAATAAAAAAGCCTCCGCGTCGGGAGGGCATAATAATAGCCTGATAAAAGGTGCACTACTTCCGTGAACCCAATCAGGCACAACTAATTAAAAAGTGTTTCGTAAACCAATATTGTTTGAAATGGCTCACTTGCATAATACAAATCAAACAAGCTAATTTTATGATCGACCGTTTAGTTGGTTATACCCTTGAACAAACCAATGATAACATAGAAGAATGGTTTTGTCAATACAATTGAACTAAAATCAAGTGCAATTAAAACCCGTCCGCCAGGGATTTTGGGGGACGGGTGTGTTGATTTGTTAACATTTGGGAAGTTGAAGGAAGATGTTGATTTTAAACAAAATCGACGCAGACTGAAATTTTGTAATTTCGGGCTATTTTGAGCAGGTTTTGGCTCAAAACCGCCCGTTTTTAATGGTTTTTACTTGTGTGAATTTTTAACAAGTTTTAGGTGCTTATGCCTTAAAATCCTTCGGTGTAAAAACCGTACCGGTTCAAATCCGGTCAGCGGCACCAAAGCACTCCTGCAATGGGAGTGTTTTTTCATATTATAAATCTTACGGCACGGGTTGTCTTTTATTTAAATAGGCTTGCAGAAAAGTATAAAATACAGAATTTTTGTATAATAAAAAATCAAACTATCAGTTTTTAACAATTTACTTATTTTTGTGCTGATATTGACATACTTATAACGTGGTGTTATAATTTTTATACAAGGTGCACTAATACATGTGTGCGCAAAGCGCGTTGCAAAGCGGCGCGCAAATAATTTTTGGAGGGAATAAATGAAAAGGAAACTACTCATCATCCTGCTCAGCGCCGTTGTGGCGACAGGCATATCCGTCTTTGCGGCGGCTTGTACCACGGGCGGAGGTATAACCTACGAACCCGGCGATTCCGTCGTTGACGGCGGCGAAGTGGAGTACATAGAGCAGGACAGCAACGGTAACTGGATAAGATATACCGGCACAAAATATGAAGTTACATATCTTCTTGAAAACGATTCGCTCATCGAACTCGAAGGCGAAAAGCCCGAAGAACTTATAATTACAGGTTATTCCGGTGACGTTGCCGAACTCAGTCTGGCTGACATAGAAAATTCGGTGAGAATAGACGATTCGCCCGTTTCGGTAGCGGGAATAGGCGACAGAGCCTTCTATGGCTGCGATACTCTCACCACGGCCGACCTCACCAAGGTGAACGCATCGCTCGAATTTACGATAGGCACGAATGCGTTCGGCGGCTGTTCCGCGCTTGAAGAGGTGACTTTCCCCGCCAGCGAAAGCGTTTACACCAACGGCAACGAAATAGAAAGCGGTGCTTTCAATTCTGCGACCGCGCTTACATCCGTCACCATAACCGACAGGTTTGCAAGCATAGGCGACTCTGCCTTTGCCTCTTGCACGTCGCTTGAAAGCGTGACCATCCCCGCGCGCGTGGCAACGATAGGTGAAGCGGCATTTTACGGCACCGTTTCGCTCGCGAATTTTGTAATACCCGAGGGCAGCCGCCTCCGCTCGATAGGCAATTCCGCCTTCAATTCTTCGGGCATAACCTCGTTCGATTTTTCAAAGGCTCCCATAACTTATGTGGGCGGCTACGCCTTCCAGGATTCCGCGCTCACCACGGTGAGTGTGCCCGGAACGGTAACTTACATAGGCCAGGGCGCATTTGCTTATTGCGACGACCTTGCCTACGCCAGCATCCCCTATGCCGGCAACTCTGCGGCGCAGGCTTCCTCGGTTGCAAACATCTTCGGCAACGATACCGAAAGCAAAACGGATATGGAGCTGGTAATAACCGACGCAACGTCGATTTCAGACGGTGCGTTCCGCGGTTGCAGCTACCTTGAAAGCATAACCATCTCCGCGGCAACACCCGGGCTCTTTACGATTTATGGTTCGGACGGCGCCACCGTAGACCGGGTATTCGAGCTTGCGGCAGACGATATTGTGTTCAGTGTAAGTTCCTCGATGTTCGAAAACTGCTCTGCGCTCACGCGCGTAAGTCTTCCCACTATGACGGGAAACATAGGCAGCAGGGCGTTCTATAACTGCCTCAGCCTTTCTTCCGTAAGGCTTACACTTGAACCCGAAACAAGCCTTGTTACCGGCCTTGCGGAACCCTTGCAGATAGGCAGCTATGCCTTCTACGGCTGCGAAGCGCTTGAAACTCTGTCTGTAACAGGATTGGAAAATGCCGCCAGCATAGGCGAACACGCCTTTGAAAACTGTGCGCTCCTTCCCGACGACATCCTTGCCGAATTTGAAAGCGTTGAAACGATAGGTGCTTATGCCTTTGCCGGTTGCGAGGCGTTCACCGAAGTTGTAATGCCCGAAAGCGTGACAACGGCGGGCAACTACATATTCTATAATTGCCCCGATATTCAAAGCATTGAAATAGGCACTTTCAGCGTATATGAGTACTCTTCATCATCCGGATATGAATATAGCAACGTATACGGTTCCTACCTCAGTTCGCTGTTCGGCACCGACGAATATATCGGCTCTTATTCCGATTATTACCAGGCATATAGCGGCGCGCTTCCCGTTTCGCTTACAACCGTAACTCTCGGCGACGTATGCTCGCTTCCCGCAAGCTACTTCCGCGACGCTTCGCATATCACAGCAGTTACGCTCGGCTTTGTTACAAGCTCTTCGGCAACACCTTCCATAGGCAGTTATGCGTTCGAGGGCTGCACAAGCCTCAACGATTCCGTCCTCGACACCGTAGGCGGCGTTCAATCGATAGGCAACCGCGCCTTCGCCGAGTGCGAGGCGTTCACCGAAGCCGTAATACCCGACAGCGTAACTTCTTTGGGCAACAATATATTCTACGATTGCCCCAATATCCAGAGCCTGACGGTGGAGGAGTCAAGCATTTATGCCGATAGCTATTCGTATACTTTAAGCGACCTGTTCGGCGCGAGCGGTCAAGGTAACAGCAGTTACGATTCGTCCTCGGGTGGGTATGTATATGAATTCTATAATGCATACAACGGCTACGTTCCCACTGCGCTCACTTCGGTTACGTTCGGGAACGTGGAGTCCGTTCCCGATAACGCCTTCCGCGGAATGACAGAGCTCACCGACGTGTCCCTTGAATTCTTCAACGCTTATTCGACAACGCAGAGCATAGGCAACTACGCATTCTACGGGTGCGAAAACCTCGATACGTTCACGGTGACGGGCGGCGAATATGTGGACGAGATAGGTGATTATGCGTTCAGCGGCTGCACGCTTCTTCCCGACGATATATTCGATTACTTCACTTCCATAACTTCGATAGGCAATTATGCCTTCGAAGGCTGCGAAGCATTTACCGATGTGACCATACCCGACAGCGTAACTTCTTTGGGCAACAATATATTCTACGATTGCCCCAATATCCAGAGCCTGACGGTGGAGGAGTCAAGCATTTATGCCGATAGCTATTCGTATACTTTAAGCGACCTGTTCGGCGCGAGCGGTCAAGGTAACAGCAGTTACGATTCGTCCTCGGGTGGGTATGTATATGAATTCTATAATGCATACAACGGCTACGTTCCCACTGCGCTCACTTCGGTTACGTTCGGGAACGTGGAGTCCGTTCCCGATAACGCCTTCCGCGGAATGACAGAGCTCACCGACGTGTCCCTTGAATTCTTCAACGCTTATTCGACAACGCAGAGCATAGGCAACTACGCATTCTACGGGTGCGAAAACCTCGATACGTTCACGGTGACGGGCGGCGAATATGTGGACGAGATAGGTGATTATGCGTTCAGCGGCTGCACGCTTCTTCCCGACGATATATTCGATTACTTCACTTCCATAACTTCGATAGGCGACCGTGCCTTTGAAGGTTGCGAAGCATTTGCCGATGTGACCATACCCGACAGCGTAACTTCTTTGGGCAGCAATATATTCTACGATTGCCCCAATATCCAGAGCCTGACGGTGGAGAGCTATTCTTACGGCTCTTCGACAAACAACGTAACTACAATATATTCGCTGTTCGGCGCAACCAGCCAGGGAGATTATGTTTACGATACTGACGGTAACCACTATGAGTTCTATTATGCATACAACGGCTACGTTCCCACGGCGCTCACAACCGTTACGCTCGGCAACGTATACAGGCTGGCAAACAGCGCCTTCCGCGGTATGACCGAACTCACTGATGTTACGGTGAACTTTGTAAGCGAATATTCTTCATCATATTCCTATCCTTACATAGGCACCTACGCGTTCTATGAGTGCGAAAATCTTGAAACGCTCACTCTCAACGCGGCTAGCGGACTGTACGGCGTTGGCACGTATGCCTTTGCTTACTGCTCGTCGCTCACCGAAATCGAGCTGCCCATCCGCAGCGGCTTTGAGGCAAGCAACTCAACTTCAAGTTACAGGCTTCCCTATAACGTGTTCACGGGTTGCACGGCGCTTGCGGAAGTTACTATGGGCGCGCCCGGTACCATTTACAGCGGTAGCACGTACTATATGCGGAACCTTCTGCCCGACACTGTGACCACGGTGAACCTCAAATACTACGGAACTTTGGAAAGCGGCACCTACGATATAGTAGATAATTTGTTCTATAACTGCTCGAACATCACCGAAATCAACTTTGAAGGCGGCGAGGTCAACGAGATAGGCAGCAACGCGTTCTATGGCTGCACGCTCACCAACACCACCACGGTTGACGGCAACGTGATTTTGAACGGCTGGGTTATCGGCACCGATACCGCCTCCAAGACCACGCTCACCCTTCCCGAGGCGGTTGTAGGTATTGCAGAAGGTGTGTTCACGGGCACCATAACTGCCGTAAACTTCGCGGGCGATGAAACGGCGTGGAATTCCGTTATAAAGAACGCGGTTTCGTTCGACGCGAACTGTGTGTATACCTATAACTACACGATACCCGAAACTCCCGCCGCATAACGCGGGATAAAGGGCAATACTGTAAAATAACGCGGCATAAGGCGCCCGCGCACCGCTTTAAAAAGCGGCGCGCGGGCGCCATCTTTTTATTGCGATAAGCGGGCGCGTTTTTTGTTGCGCGTGCGGCGGAGGTCTGCTATAATTAACCTGCGGCGGCAAAACGTAAAAAAGGGCGCATAACGCGGCCGCCGCCGACATAAAAAAACACCGAAAAAATATTATGATTACAAAAGAATTATACCGCAGATACCTCAATATTTTACACGAAGAACTCGTGCCCGCAATGGGCTGTACAGAGCCGATAGCCATAGCATATGCCGCGGCAAAGGCAAAAGAAATTCTCGGCTGTATGCCCGCGCGCGCAGAAGTCGGCGTAAGCGGCAACATAGTCAAGAACGCCAAAAGCGTGGTGGTGCCCCACACGGGCGGACTGCGCGGCATACGCGCGGCGCTGGCGGCGGGGCTGGTCGCGGGCGATGCAAACAGGCAGTTGCAGGTTATTTCGGGCATATCTGCGGGGCAATATAAAAAAATCGGCCGCTTTGCCGAAGATTTTCCCGCCGAAATAACCGTGCCCGACGATGCGGAAATTTTTGATATAAGGGTACGCCTTTTCGGCGGCGGCCACACCTCGTTCGTGCGGCTCGCGGGCGACCATACCAACATAGTGCGCACAGAGCGCGACGGTGAGATATTGCACGATAAACCCGTACTCTCGGAAGGCAGAGAAGACCGCTCGGTGCTCACCGTGAAGGATATTCTGGAATTTGCCGACGGCGTTGAAATTTGCGATGTGGAGGAGGTAATCGGCAGGCAGATATCCTATAATATGGCGATAGCCGAAGAGGGTCTTGCGGGCGATTACGGCGCCAACATAGGCAAGACCATTCTGCGCTCGTACCAGCCCGACATAAAGACCACGGCAAAGGCCTATGCCGCCGCGGGCTCGGACGCAAGAATGAACGGCTGCGAACTGCCCGTGGTGATAAATTCGGGCAGCGGCAACCAGGGCATAACGTGTTCGGTGCCCGTAATAGTTTATGCCCGCAATCTCGGGCTTTCGCGCGAACGGCTGGTGCGCGCGCTGTGCGTATCCAACCTTATAACCGTGCATTTGAAGTCGGGCATAGGCACGCTTTCGGCGTACTGCGGCGTGGTTTCGGCGGGCGCGGGCGCGGCGTGCGGCATAACCTACCTTTTAGGCGGCGGGTATAAAGAGGTGGCGCACACCCTCACCAACGCCATAGCCATTGATTCGGGCATAATCTGCGACGGCGCCAAAGCAAGCTGCGCCGCCAAAATTTCCACGGCGGTGGAAAGCGGCCTTCTGGGTATGAGTATGTTCGAAAAGGGCAACCAGTTCTTCGCGGGCGACGGCATAGTAAAAAACGGAGTGGAGGAGACCATACGCTCCGTCAGCCGCATAGCTCACGACGGTATGCGCGAGACCGATAGAGAGATTATAAGAATAATGCTCGACGTAAAGTAAGGGGGTATAAATATGGAACCTGACGCAGTGGGCTGCGGCAAATGTATAATTAACGGGTTTATATACTGCGATTACGATTATGATTGCGAAAATTGTCCGTATTTTGCGGACGGCGAAATTTGAAGCGGTTGCGGCGATTATGTTTGCGGCCGCATAAAATACCGCGGAAAATATAATAAAAAATGCAAAACGCGCGGCAATATGCCGCAACCAACGCATATTTTTTTGTAATTCAGGGCGCGGTGCGCGCGGAATAAACTCTTCCGCGCGCACCGCGCCTTTTTTGCCGTACGAGATTTCTCCGCTCGCTTACGCTCGGTCGTAAGGAGCGAAGCGACGGAATAGCGATTGCTACCGTAAGGTCAATCGCGTCAATGACAAAAGTTTTTCTACCCTACCTATAATTCATACCCTAAGCAAGGGGGGCTTGCTATTGTTGAGATTTCTCCGCTTCGCTCACTTCGCTCCTTACGAACGCAGGCGACAGCCGAAGCCGAGAAATCTTTTTTTTGCTTATCCTGCATAAAAAAATTTTTATCCGCGCTTACTGTTGCCTTTTTGCAAAAGCTGTGGTAAGATTAAAACAATTAAATTGTGAAAACAGGGTGAAAACGGTGCAAAAATAATATTGCCGCGCCCCGTTTGCACGAAAGACAAATTTTTGGGAGGTTTTTTTATGTCTGACGAAATCAGGCAGGACGGCTTTGAGGAGCAGTCCGAAGTCCCCGCAGACGTGCAGGACGCGGCGCCCGCAGAGCAGGCGCAGGCCGAGGCGTCGGCTCTCTCGCCCCAACCCCGCAAGGGCTTCTGGGGCAAGGTTGACGAGTGGTTCGGCATTACAAGGAGCGGTTCCAACTACCGCACGGAGATAGTTGCGGGCCTGACCACGTTTATGGCTATGGTATACATACTTATGGTCAACGCGGGTATGTTCCAGGGCGTAATCACGGGCAGCGACGACCCCTACGGCGCAGCGTACATAGCTACGGCAATCGGCGCGATAGTGGGTACCCTTTTAATGGCGTTCCTCGCCAAAATGCCGCTTGCGCAGGCTTCGGGTATGGGAATCAACGCGTTCATCGTGTATACCCTGCTCAATGCTTCAACGGGGCTGACTTACGCCAACACGATGGTATTCGTACTTCTGGACGGCGTTATTTTCCTGCTTCTCACGGTAACGGGACTCAGGAAGAAGATTTTCGAGGCCATTCCCGCGGCGGTGCGCCACGCGGTGCCCGTGGGCATAGGCCTGTTCATCGCCTTCATAGGTATGCAGCAGGCTGGCGTCATTGTCAAAAACGACAGCACCCTGACGGGCTTCGTATCGTTCAACGTGCTCGGCTCGGGCGAATTTATGACTTACAATGCGGGAACGGTGGGCGGAATGATGCCCGCAATCGTGGCGATTGCAGGCGTAATTGCCATAGCCGTTCTCTCTAAAAAGAACGTTAAAGGCGCCATATTGTGGGGTCTTTTGGGTTCGGCGGTGCTCTATTACGTGCTCGCGGGCATAGCCTACGGCTGCGACGTGGCCGCCGCTGCCGCAATGTTCGACGACGTAAGCATATCCAACCCCTTCGGCGCGTTCGCCGCGTGGGGCAAAGATTCTGTTGGCGCCGTGTTCTATGAAGGCTTCGATTTCTCGCACTACCTCGGCACCGAGGGCAACTCCGCCGGCTCGCTCGTAGTCGTGCTGATAGTTTCTGCCATATCGCTCTGTATGATAGATATGTTCGATACCATAGGCACCCTTTACGGCGCGTGCTCCAAGGGCAACCTTCTCGATAAAGACGGCACACCCATACGTATGGAAAAGATGATGCTCGCCGACGCGATAGCCACCTGCACGGGCGCGATAGCCGGTACCTCTACGGTAACCACCTTCGTTGAATCTTCCTCGGGCGTGGCCGCAGGCGGCAAGACGGGCTTCACGGCGCTTGTAACGGGCATATGCTTCATCATAGCGATGTTTTTAAGCCCCATAGCTCAGCTCATTCCCCGCTGCGCAACGGCAACGGCGCTCATCTGGGTGGGCGTTCTTATGATGAGCTCGGTTATCAAGGTAGACTGGAACGACGCCGCCGACGCAATCGTCGCATTTATGACGTTTATGGTAATGCTCCTCGGCTATTCCATCTCCAAGGGCATAGGAATGGGCATAATCACTTACATATTGGTAAGGGTATGCACGGGCAAGATAAAGCAGGTTTCGGTTGCAACCTGGGTTATAGGTGCAATCTTCCTCGTAACCTTCCTTATAAGCTCTGTCTGACTTCTGTCTGTCAATGTATTTGTGCCGCGCGGCAGGCCTGCCGCGCGGGGGAATTTTTATGCGGGGCCTGCGGCGCAGGTCCCGTTCTTTTTTTCTTCCGCAATAAAATATATATATATAAAGGCACAAGTGCGCCGCGGAACGGAAGGGAAAGTGAGGGGCTGCGCAGGCGGAATATGTTTGCGTGCAATTTGCATTTTCGGGCTACAAAATGCAAATATTTTGCAGTTTATGCCTTGAATATGACATTTTATGCTAAATGGGTTGTGCTTCGCCGCCCGAAGTGATAGAATTTTCACGGAATTTAAAATCAGCCGCAAAGCCGCGCTTTTTTTTAGCGGCAGCGGCCGTATTTCACGATTACTAAACTACAAAAAACGGGGGATAGGCAATGGAAAAAGAAGAACTACTTAACAAACTTACCCTTCGCCAGAAAGCCGACCTTTTGACGGGCAAGGATTTTTGGAGCACGCAGGGGTATGAAGAGCTCGGAATTCCGTCCATATTCTTTTCGGACGGGCCTCACGGGCTCAGAAAACAGGCCGCCGCGTCCGACCATCTCGGTCTGAACGCCAGCGTGCCGGCAACGTGTTTTCCCACGGCGGTGTCTATGGCTTCGAGCTGGAACACCGAACTGGCCGAAAAGATGGGCGAAGCCCTGGGCGAAGAGGCTGCGTCGCAAGACGTGAATATGCTGCTCGGCCCGGGCCTGTGCATAAAGCGCAATCCCCGCTGCGGCAGGAACTTTGAATATTTTTCTGAGGACCCCTACCTCGCGGGCAAAATGGCCGCGGCGTACGTGCGCGGCATTCAGAAGAACGGCACGGCCTCCTGCATAAAGCACTTTGCGGCAAACAGCCAGGAAGAGCGCAGAATGGTCACCGACTCGGTTATGGACGAGCGCACCCTGCGCGAGATTTATTTGACGGGCTTCGAAATAGCCGTAAAAGAGGGCAAGCCCTATGCCGTGATGTCGTCCTATAATATGGTGAACGGCGCGTTTGCCGACGAAAACGTTCACCTTCTCCGCGAAATACTCCGCGGCGAATGGGGCTTCGACGGCGTTGTCGTTTCCGACTGGGCGGGCACCAACAACAAAGTTGCCTCCACAATCGCCGGCAGCGATATCGAAATGCCCGGCTGCCGCTACGGCGCAGACGACGTGGTCAGGGCCGTGGAAGAGGGCAGGCTGGATATAAAGTACGTAGACGAATGCGTTATGCGCGTTCTTGACCTGATAGAAAAGACCACCAAGGGCGAAAAGGGCAAGCCTTTCGATAAAGAGGCCCATCACGACCTTGCAAAGGACTGCGCCGACGAGTGCGTTGTTCTGCTCAAAAACGAGGGTGTGCTTCCCATAAGCGCCAAAACGCGCGTGGCAATCGTGGGCGACTTTGCCCGCAAGCCCCGCTACCAGGGCGCGGGTTCTTCGATAGTCAACCCCACCAAGCTGGAAAGCGCAATGGAAAACACGCGCGAATTCCCCTTCGACGTAATAGGCTATGCCGACGGCTACGAAAGGTACGGCAAGCACAAGACGGTGCATATCGAGCGTGCGGTAGACCTCGCCAAGAAGGCCGACGTCACCCTGCTCTTTGCCGGCCTCGACGAATTCAGCGAGGCCGAAGGCCTTGACAGGCCCGACATAACTATGCCCGCAAACCAGGTTGCCGTATACAAGGCATTGAAGGCCGCGGGTTGCAAGGTTGTGCTCGTGCTCGCGTGCGGCAGCGCCGTTTATCTCGACTGGGCGCGCGACGCCGACGCGATAGTTTACGCAGGCCTCACGGGCCAGGCGGGCGCGGTTGCCGTGCTCGACGCCGTGTGCGGCAAGGTCAACCCCTCGGGCAAGCTCGCCGAAACGTGGTCGGCTCCCGAAGCCGTCTGCGCCAGCGAAAGCTACTTCCCCGGCAAGCAGATGACCTGCGAATACCGCGAAGGCCCTTACGTTGGTTACCGCTACTTCGACAAGACCGAAAAACCCGTGGAATTCCCGTTCGGTTTCGGCCTTTCCTATACAAAGTTTGAATATTCCGACCTCTCCGCCGACGAAAACGGCGTGACGTTCACCATAAAGAATGTCGGCGACTGCGACGGCGCAGAGATTGCGCAGATGTACGTCGGTAAGCCCGACGGTAAGGTTTTCCGCCCCGCCAAGGAGCTCAAAGGCTTCAAAAAGGTGTTCATAAAGGCGGGCGAAAGCGTAAAAGTTTCCATCCCGTTCGACGACAAAACTTTCCGCTACTTCGATACGGAGAGCAACTCGTGGGAAGTTGAAGGGGGAAGCTACGCCGTTTACATAGCCGCAAGCTCGCGCGATATAAGGTTGCAGACCGAGGTTACAAGGGTCGGCACCAAAGAAAAGTGCCCTTACGACGGGGCAAAGCTGCCCTCGTATTATTCGGGCAATGTGGAACACGTTGGCGACGAAGAGTTCAAAGAGCTTCTCGGCAGAGAAATTCCCAAGAGCGGCTATAATTTCTATAAAAAGAACCGTATGGTCATTCACGAAAACTGCACCGTTGCAGACCTGCGCTATTCCAGGCGTTGGGTGGGCAGGCTGTTCTCGGGCGCAATCCGCTTTGCCATACGCGTGCTTACCGCCTTCGGCAACAAGACGCTGGCAAACACGCTGGTTATGGGCGTATTGCACCAGCCCGTCAGGGGCCTGGCAAAATTCGGCGGAATGTCAAGAAGGCAGATGGAGGCGCTCATAATGATGTTCAACGGACATCTTTTCAAAGGCATATTCCGTTTCCTCAGCAAGGATAAGAGCAAAAAGGAGGTTAAGGCATAAATGAGCGCCAAAAAAAGCGTATTCGACAATCCCGTGCTTTCCACAAAGGTAAAGTCGGCAAACGTTAAAATCGTGCCCGAAGCCCTGATGGGCTATCTCGTAGGCCCGTTCTGCGGCCTTCTGGCAAACAGCCTGTTCGGCACGTATCTTATTTCGTATTTCCGCGAAGTTCTGTTTGCAGACGAAATTGCGGCGGGCAACACGGGTGTAAACGTATTCATCACCATTTTCCCTATGATATCTGCAATTCTGATAGTTGCAGGCAACCTGCTTGCAGGTCAGATTATAGAGCGTACCAAAACGAAGGCGGGCAAGGCAAGGCCGTATATCCTGCTTTCGGCGGTAGTTCTGGCAGTGGCAAGCGTGCTGATGTTCATTCAGCCGCTGCCGGATAACACGACGTTCAAAATGATATGGCTGGTTATAGCGTATAACCTGTTCTATGCAGTAGCTTTCCCGCTGTATAACACGGCAAACAGCGCGCTCGTGCCCGTATCCACCCGCAACGGCAAGCAGAGGGGACTTCTCGCATCCCTCGCCAATATGGCGGTGCTCGGCGGCGCAGGCGCAGGCTCGATAATATTCCCCCAGATAATAGCAGCCCTTGCAAAGGGCTTCCCCGGACCTTCCGATTCCCAGCCCAACTCCAACGGCTACCTTATAATGTTCATAGTTATAGGCGTGGTTACGTTTATCGGCTGCCTCGCGCAGTACTATTTCACCCGCGAGCGCGTAACCGAAGAGAGTATGATAAAGGCGGCAACGCCCGAGGCGGAAGAGGTCAAGATAAAGGGTCCCTCGCTCAAAAAACAGGCCAAGGCTATATTCACCGATAAGTTCTTTATGGTGACGATAATTTTCTATCTTCTCTATCAGCTTTCCGGCTCGATAAAGAACGCTTCGATGAAGCCTTTCACCGACGCCATTTACGCGGCTACCGAACTCGGCGCCGCCAATGCGATGAGCATACTCGGCATAGTGGGCGCAGTTCCTATGGCCGTTGCAATAGTTTTCGTTGCGCCCCTGTGCAACAAGTTCGGCAAGCGTATCGTGGTATTCGCGGGTATGGCGCTGGGCGTTGTGGGCGGCGTGATAGCGGGCATATGGTACGATAACTTTATCGCGCTTGCCGTAGGCGTGGCGCTCAAATGCCTCGGCTCGGCTCCCGCAGGATATATGATTCTCGCGATGATTGCAGACTGCCTCGACCATATGGAGGCCAAAAACGGCTTCCGCTGCGACGGCTTCGGTATGTCGCTGTACAGCGCGATACTAATTGCCGCCGTACCTCTTGCGACGGGCATAGGCAGCGGCCTTGCCGCTACTTCCTACGGCACGGTCGTGGCATACATCTGGATAGAGACGGGCGCATACGCGCTCTGTGCGATAACGGTGCTGCTCTTCGGCGTTGAAAAACATCTCTCTGCCGACAGAGAGGCCATACTTGCCCGCCAGAAGGCGGAGGCAGAGGCCGCAGGCATAGAGTGGATAGAGCCCGAAGAGAGGCTCCGCCTCGAAGAGGAAGAGAACGACCGCCTTGCCGAGGAAGCAAGAAAGGCCGAACTCAAAGCAAGGTGCGAAAAGAAGGGCCTTTCCTACGAAGAGGAAGAGGCCAAGTATCAGGCGAAACTCGAAGGGAAGAGGAAGGCCGCAGAGGCCAAAAAGCAGGCCGCGGAAGAAAAGCGCAGGGCTGCCGAAGAAAGAAAAAACAAAAAAGACTGAGCGTAAATAAAGGCGCATAAAAATTTCCCCGCCGCAACGTTTCGGCGGGAGGAGGGGCGCCGCGGCGCAAAGCCGTATCCGCCCCCGTAAAATCGCCCCTTACAATCTGTTGCAATACCCCTGCCGCGAAAGCGGCAACCCCCTCCTGTCGGGCAAAACCGACAAAAAAAACAGTCAGCCGCGGCACGTTCCCCCGCGCCGCGGCAAACGCAAACATTTTGCCGCGTACGGACAAAAGCAACGCAGAGAAGTGCTTTCAGGGATTAAAAAGCGTCCGTCGCAGCGATATACATATTCGTTTGCAGGCGCGCAAAACGGCGCCCGTATGCAAACTGACGCGGCGCCGTGCGCCGCAAAAAAGCGCCCGCTTTTTTGCATAATGCAAACTTGCGGCAACGCTTGCAAATGGCTGTCAACGTCGCGTAAAGCGGCTGAGATATAGCCGGGCCGCGGCGAAAGTCAAGGGTTATAAACACTCCCTATCCCCATCCCCCCTAGTGGCTTTCGCCCGCGGCATAAGGCTGCAAATTCCGCACTCCGCGCAAAGAACCCGGGGTTATGCCCCGCGCGGAATGCTTAAAGCGGCATACAGATTCATTTTTCATTCTTACCTCAATATTCTGATGATGCCTCCGCGCACAAACGACGTGCGCGGAGGCATACTTTTCGTCCTTGCGCGCTTCCCGTTGCAGCTTTGTTCTAAGGCGTCGGCCTTTTACCTGTGCGTCATTTAGCGTCAGGCGGCAAAGCCGCTGCTACTTTGCGGAAGGCTCCCTTTGGGAAACCGCAAACCAAGTGAGCTACGCGAACGTTCCCCCTACTGTCATTTCGACCAAGTGAGCAAAGCGAACGCGCGGAGAAATCTCAAAAAAATTTTCTGCCGCTATTGTATTCGTCGGCGCATTGTGCTATAATTAAATCAGCCGGGTGCTGATAGCTCGGCTAAGGCGGCCGCTTTGTCCTGCCGCCCGCGCTGCGGCGCGTACATTCAAAAATAATATGTAAGGAGAAAAGTTTATTATGAAAATGGAAGATTTCAGGCTCGACGGAAAAGTCGCCCTGGTTACGGGCGGCACCTACGGCATCGGCTATGCCATCGCAAAGGGATTTGCCGCTGCGGGCGCAAAAATCGTCTTCTGCGACTTGAAACAGGAGCTTGTGGACAAGGGCCTCGCCTCGTACAAGGCTGACGGAATAGAGGCCTACGGCTACGTCTGCAACGTGTGCGACGAACCCGCCGTGCAGGAGATGGTGGCGAAAATTGAAAAGGAAGTGGGGGTAATCGATATACTCGTCAACAATGCGGGCATAATCAAGAGGATACCTATGATAGAGATGTCTGCCGCCGATTTCAGGCAGGTAATCGACGTAGACCTCAACGCGCCCTTCATCGTTGCAAAGGCCGTCATTCCCTCGATGATTAAAAAGGGCCACGGCAAAATCATAAACATCTGCTCTATGATGAGCGAGCTCGGCCGCGAAACGGTATCGGCGTATGCGGCGGCAAAGGGCGGCCTCAAAATGCTTACCCGCAACATATGCTCGGAATACGGCGGCTACAACATACAGTGCAACGCCATAGGCCCCGGCTATATCGCAACTCCCCAAACGGCTCCCCTGCGCGAACGCCAGCCCGACGGTTCCCGTCACCCGTTCGATTCGTTCATCTGCGCCAAGACGCCCGCAGGCAGGTGGCTTGAAGCCGACGAGCTTGCAGGCCCCGCCGTGTTCCTCGCGTCCGACGCGTCCAACGCGGTCAACGGCCACATTCTGTATGTAGATGGCGGCATACTTGCCTATATCGGCAAACAGCCGCAGTAAATTATTCACGAATTTTTCGCTCTGGCGAATGAGGCATTTTTCTTGTAAAAAACCGCGCCTGCGCACAAATTGCGCAGGCGCGGTTTTAAGTAATAGGTGTATAAATGGCAACGGGTGGGACAGAAAGACCGTCCCACCCGTTGCTTAGAATAAAATTGAGGTTGTGTGAGCTGAATTTGTTTTTACTTGCGCGTATCGGAATTTTTATCGCCTTAAAATTTAGTATTCCAGGCCTTCAAAAATATTTAATTCAATCTGCCACGAACTTAAACTTTCTGTTACCAGAGAGGGCGCGGTGCGCGGGCTGCTTGTGTCGGCAATTTGCGGCGGCATAATACCGTCGTTGAACGAGTGGATGTAAGTCAACTTCAAATCGGCCTTATTGCCCGTCGTTTCGGCCTCTCTTTCCAGCTTTATTTTCATAGCGGAAGAGGTCATATATCCGTCTGTTGAACTTTCGTGGAACATCCACACAAATCCCTTGTATGAATCTGAATTACTTCTTGCCGTTTCAATGGCATTGCCATCGGCATATGTGCCGCTGAATGAGCGTTCGTCAGCCATAATATTGCCGTCGCCGCCCCACGTGAGGCCGAAATAGTCCAGACCGCGAATTCCGCTTGTAATCGACGATTTTGTCGTTTCATCGCCGCCCCAGCCGGCATAAGCCTCTGCGGTATAACATTCTTCTGTCTGTGAGTATGTCAACGCAACAGCTACGGTAAGCGAAAGGCCTTCTCCGTCGCCCTGCGCCGCAACCTCATCTTCGTCAAGTATTCTGCCGTATATTCCCCCGCTTGAAGCTCTGTACTTTTCTTCGGCCCAAACGGTTTTTGCTATGCCATAAATAAACTCGCCTTCATTTTCTGTATTGGGGGCGGTAGCTACGCCGCTTTCCGTTATGAACTTGTCAAAATCTTCGCGTGAAGAAAACGTAGTGAGTTGTTCATATGGTTCGCCGTGGGGAGCGTTGGCCTGTTTTATAAAATTCAGATATAACACAATTGCGATAATCAGCCATATAAAGGCCAACAGTGCGGCAACCGCCAGGCAAATGTTTGCAATTCCTATTTTTTTCACGTAATTCTCCTTGGCGTTGTACGCATTATTCTTTTACGTGGTCATCGGCAGAATTTCTGTTTACTTTTTCAAGCCGCCTTTCTCTTGCGGACTTTTCGGCTTCTCCCCGCTTTTTTCGGTCAGCTTCAATGCGTTCGTCCTGCTTCTTCATTACTCCCGAAATTATAGACATATGATAAATCATAATGCTTCCGAAGAGGAACAGGAATTCAAGCAGCAAGCAGAAGAAGGTGGTTAAATAGAATTCGCCTGCGGCTGCAAATATAAGCCATACGCCTACCAATATGCAGAAAACAACAATGTTTATTGCATACAAAAAGATTTTTTTGCCTGATGGTTTCTTCATTATAATACCTCTTTATAATTTAATATACAAGTCCGTCGATTGTCATAACGAGTTCCCAGCTGCCCTGTTGCAAAAAATCAATTTTTGCTTCGGTTCCATCTTCGCCTTTTTTAATCGTTACGCCCAAATCTACCTTAGTATATGTATGAATATAAGTAATTCTGACTTTGGCTTCTTTGTTTTCTATTTCGCCAACTTTTTTTATATCTACTTTGGCTGATGCATTTTTTATTGCTTGTTCCGGAGCGAAAAAAGATTTCTGCTCGTGGAATTGCCACACATATCCCCAATACGGTTCGGCGTCGCATTGTAAAAATTCAATGTTTGAATTATCATAATATGTGCCGCTGATTTGTTTTGACTCCATATGGTATGTACCGTCGCCGCCCCACGTAATGCCTATATAGTCCATATTCGACGATTCGGCTTCTTCGTCTGCTTCGCTTGGCCACGTCCACCAATCAGATTCCCAAGAAAAATCGGTTTCAACAGAGTACTTTTCTGTGCCTTTGTTATAAGTTACTACGGCATCAATAGTGAGCTGATAGAAACTTTGAGAATCGCTGCCTATCTCTTCGTCGGAATATCCGCCGCCACCGCCGCCGCCAAACAGGTTTTCTTGGGTGAACTTATTGCTTATGGCCATAGTGCTTATGCCGTAATCGTCCATTTCGTCCTTGGTCAAAAGCTGGCTGTCGACAACGTTGTCGTCTTCGTCAAGTTCTTCCATCACCCAAACGCTCTTGGCGACGCCCATCACAAACTCGCCGCTTTCCTGCTCGCTTTCGGAAGTGTTCTTAGCTGAAGCGCTCATTGTCTTTGCCGCGGGCTTGCCCGCCTGCTTTCCGCTTTCGTACTCGCCAAAGGCCTCTTCCGTAAGGTAGTAGGTGGTTTCGGAATAATACCCGCCGTCTTCCGAAGCTATCGTATAGCTGTCTGCCGCAGGCTTATAAGAAAGTGCAAAGGCCATTGCCCCGAAAGTTACCGTAGCCGCCAGCGCCGCCGCAGCAATGCGGGCGCTTTTCTTCGTTATTGAGTTTTTCATATAAATCGCTCCTTATCATATTATTATTTTTACAGCTGCTGTAATAACAATTTATCACGGTAAAGCGTGTTTGTCAACGGCGGAGGGTGCAAAAACTGTCCCGCTTTTGTCCCGAATTGGTTTTCGGCAAAAATTTTACCTGC
>ERZ1643246.900-NODE-900-length-34992-cov-28.092252_pt1 | contig 34992 bp, 28 predicted proteins | sample MGYA00579265_ERZ1643246 | MGnify/ENA primary metagenome ERZ1643246 (study PRJEB29033, sample SAMEA4952261) | chicken gut metagenome | biome: Broiler Chicken; feature: Gastrointestinal Tract; material: Caecum | place: Ireland | collected 2018 | study: Broiler...
GCCTTCGCAGTTTCATTTATGGTGGTGCCAAGTGTGCGGGCATGGGGGTTAACAATCATTCAAGCGCTTTCCGAATTAGTTTTTCAAAAGACTTTGCAAACCGTTCATCATCTTCCTCCGTCCGCTTCTTCGGTCCCTTGATATGACATTTACGGGAACTTCTTCTAGCTTTTTTATTCAGGTGACGTTCCATTAGCATCTGATCAATATTATCATTCGTGTACCATTTATCTGATTGATGAATAGCATAAGCACCTTTTCCCAATGCCATTGCAGCCACACCATAGTCCTGTGATACGACAATATCTCCTTTATGGCAGATACTAATCAGTTTATAATCTACTGCATCTGCTCCTGCACCGACAACAACAACTTCACTATAAGCTGATGACAGCACATGATTCGTATCACACAACAACGTTACCGGAACACTATTTTCTTTTGCAATCTTTTCAATGATCGCAACCACTGGGCAGGCATCTGCATCAACAAATATTTGCATCTTTCTATTTCTCCTCTGAACCACTATAAGAATAAGCTCTGTTGCTCGTATTCTGCCTCTCGCTTTAGCTGAACCGGTACCTGATGCAGAATCTGTTCCATTTTCTTATCATCAAACCAATCTTTCAACTGCTCTTTTTCTAATATTAACGGCATACGGTCATGCACTTTTATCATAGATTCATTGGCTGCTGTAGTCATAATCACAAATCGTCGTTCATTCTCGAACCAATCACAGAAGCCAGCCATATACAATACTGGTGCATCATATCTGGAAAATACATTTTTTTCTTTTAACCGATTCCATTCATAGAACCCGCTTGCTGGTATCAATATACGGTGATAGAGAATTCCATTTCGAAAAGAAGGTTTGTCCATAACAGATTCTGTTCTTGCATTTATAACCAGATTCTTTCCTTGTGAAACTGGATATCCCCACTTGCAGACATCCAGTTTCAATCCATGTTCTGATTTTTCAATAATCGGTGCTACATTAGTTGGAAAGATATCTCCTGCAAAATGTTCCTGCCGGATTCGTTGGTCTATATCATGCACTACTTTTTCGATTTCATCTGCCATATCAGAATCAATATAATATCTACCACACATAACCAATCTTTTCCTTGTCTGTCAATTCAAATAAAATTATCTATATTCCTAATATCTTTTTTAATGCTGCTTTCTTATCCATGGATATCATAATTTTTCCATTTATGACATCTATCATCTTTCGGCTGGTATAAAAATCGGCAATGCTATTTATCTGTTCTATGCTTATCTTGTATTTATCATCATAATTTATATCATCTTCTGACATAATAATATCCTGTAGAAAATTTCTTTGTTGGCGATTAAAATAATCCGGAAGAATATTTTTCAATATGTAATCATCGACAACTTCAGCCTCAGTAACAGGCTGAATCTGCTTTCCTTTATCATATTTATCACATACCCATTCCCACTCTTTTACAACACGATTCAATTCAACTTTTTCATACGGATTTTTAATGTATATATATTCTGCCTCGCTAGCTTCTGTTGCAATCACAAACAATTCATAACTCTCTCCAATTCGCTGTGCAGCTGAATACTGGCTTTCAGATAATTTAATCGTATCCCCTATATGTGCAACCGGTATAACCAATACATATCTTGTATCTCCGTTTGCATTAGCACATATAAGTGAATACTCATCACATTTTTTACTTACATCCTTTACTGAAAATCCATTCATTGTCTCAGCCGCCATACAATTTTGAATTGGTGTTTTCCATTTATTTATCGCTAATTGTGCTTTTTTACTACTATTCCTTTTTAATTGTGTACCGCCACTACTTCTCTTAACTCTATATTTTTTAATTTGTTCAAAGACAGGAAATTGTGCAATTAATGTACTCCATTCATCATCACTTAAAAGCTGTTGAAGTACTTTACAGTACTCACCATTCACACTTGAATCAGTATAACAGTCTCTTACAGAAACAAATCCACTTTCTATTGGTAAACATACTTCACCAACCCATTTTTCATCAGTAAAGCAGCTTCTTCCTTCATACACAAAAATTTTAGCAATAAGTTCCACACTCAAACTGCTTACCACTTTTTCATCAGTTATGATATTTCTAAGCTTCCCATCTGAAATTTCTTCTGCCCCTAACTTCTTCAGAAGCAAAAAATACTCATCGGACTGCTCATATAATAAGTGGGATATATAATTTTCCTTGAAACTTGGAATTCCATCTAAAAAAACTTTGCGTTCCTTTTCAGACATCCAACTTGGAAATAATTTAACTTCTTTAACTTTTACACATGTGCCTTTTTCTAAAGGAATCCATTCTCTCCATACAAGTTCTGATAACAATTCCTTTTCAAATGCTATCGAAGTGTTGGTTAATGAAATATGTTTTCCAATTAATCCCAGTAGTCCATAAAGTTTTTCATCTTTTCTTTTAAATACATTTTCAACAAAAGAAGCAAGTAATTTTGCAGCCTTTGCAAACGCTTCCGTAGTCAAATCATCTTGTATAAGATGTTTCCTTGACGGATCTGTGGAAAAATCAGCATTTATCTTAAATGCAAAGCCGGTTTTATCAAGCATCGGAAGAAAGCAATGAAATACTGCATCATCTACTTGGCAAGGAATAAGTCCCTTATGAGAATCATATAAAAATGCAACTGCGATGTCTCCATTATTTATTACATACCAACTATTCCCATTTTCTTCAACAGTAATCAACTTTTCAAAATCATGTATATTTTTTCTTTTTAATGAACATTTTAATTCTATATCTTCCATATCAATTCCAACATGAACGATATTTTTCAAAAAAAGCAACCAACTACTATCAAATTCTCTTAATTCCGTAACAAATTTTTCAACATTTGCCTTCAAAAAAATAAATGCTGTATTAAAACCTTCCGACTGTAACCGCAATAATTCTCTTTTAATATCAAAATTCAATTTTGTTTCATCATAAATAAACGGAATTCTAACAGTCGGAACCTTGTCACATGAAACGTGTAGCGTTTTTGCACATAAACTCTTAGAAAATGTAAAGTATACACCTGCTGAATATATTACAATTTCAGTTGATATAACTGTCGCACTTTTAAATCCAACTCCTCGATATCCGATACTATTACCTCTTCGCTTATTTGACGCACCAGATCTGCATATCGACATAATATCATTTTCATCAAAAGATCTTCCATCATTAGCAACAATCACTGCATTGTCAACTTCAGAAACACATACTCTTTTTGCGCCTGCATCATCTGCATTTTGAAGTAATTCAATAAACGTCCTTCCATCGTAACTTTCCGACATGTATTTTTCCATTGCTGCCAAATCTTCAAGCATTCTTGGAGAAGCAGAAGCTTCCTCCAAGAATGAGCCTGAAACTTGCTTAATTATTGATTTCATTTTACTTACTCCCAATTATTGCTTTCACAGTATTCATCTATTCCCTCTATTTTTCCACATCTACTGATTACCAGTCTTTTGAAATCCTCATATTCTTCATTTGTTCCATACTTATTTATTTTTCTGGCAACTTCCTTAATATCCCACTCTCTGGTATTAGCTCCAAGCCAAAGTTCGTAAACCATCCTACTTTCTCTAAAAATTTTTATACAGTCCTCATCTTTAATTCCACGATTCATAAAGCTCATCCAAGTATCATATGCAACTGGTTTTAAAATATCTTTTACAGCAGCAAATTGTTCCATGATTTGGCAAATAACATCTATACGTCCCATGTTTGACAAAATTTCAAACGATTTCCATATCTCATCAGACATTCTATTGATATTTGGTGCTCCCCCTTTTCCACGTGGCTTCGGAAATGTACAATATATTTTTACATCAGCTAATAATTTTTGAATATACTCATCTGCACCATCTTCATTCGGACATATTCTTCTTATTTCAGCCTTTATCCTGTCTATACTTTCTTCACTCAAATATTCGAAACACATATGAGCAATTTCTTTACACTGTTCAATCATGCCAGGTGTTATCTCTTCTTGCTTCCATGTAAAACGCCCCGTATCAAATTCTTTAATACAATATTCTATAGTCAGTCCAAACTGCCTTTCCCAACCATTTAAATCATTGTAATTTTCATACGCCTGAGTATCTTTAAGTAACTCTATTATTTTTATTGCACGTTCAATATCATCGTGTTTAATACAAGCTGCTAACATTTTCCCCTTAACCATAAAATCCTGACGAGTATGTTTATAATAAAAATCAATAACATCATCATTACAAGCTAATACATACTCAATATCCCTTGGCTCTTCCAATGCACGATTTTCTTCATTTATTTTATCCATGATACTCTTCAGTTCATGCGACGGAACTCTAAAATCAATTTCTCTTTTTCCAGATTTTAAGAAATCCTGGGTAAATGCCTTTAACCTTTCCAAACCACTTCTTGTATCCAGCTTCTCTGAAAAACCATATTTTTCAAAGCAACTCATATCACCTGTTGTTTTTTCAACAAACTCCTTTACTCTCTTATGATATTTCTCGTGATTTTCACAGCCAACGGACATCACTGACGCTTTGCACAGCGCATCTATAAATTTTTCGATATTGTTTTCATTTATAATTTTTATGCTTCTACCCCAACGATCTGTTCGATCCATATATTCGCCCATTAAATATCCTTCCATATAGGGACTAATCATATTCATGTATCCATAATCGAACATATTATTCTGATCTTCAAAAGCCATTAAACTCTTTGCAATATACTCTGCTATTTTTTCCCACGCTTCATCTTGAATCCATTTATAAAAAATACATTGTTTAAAGAAATTGCCTCTGTTATTTTCAAAATATTTGGTTAACAACCGATCATTTTCCCCAATAAGATTCACGAAAAAGCAAATTTTAGAGTTAGAATATTCTTCTGCTTCCTCTTCTCCAGATTCTTCTGGTATAGGCAATAGATTGTTGTCTTCCATATTTTCAACAAGATTTTGCCATATTATCTCTAATTTTTCTGTTGATACATCTTCTCTAGCCAACCACAACAAGTCCATAAATTCTTGCGTGAATCCAAATTCACTCGCTAATTGAAGTAAATCTTCGATGTTATTTGTTTTGCTTAACCCCAATAACAAACTGTTTACTTTTGCATAAGCAGCAATTTTCTCATTATCTAAACTTTCAAGTTCATTTAACAGATCGGAAATTGTATCTTCATAGTCCTTATCTGTTTGAAGCAATTCTGCACCTGTTTGCACAATAGTTTTTGTTGCTTTTAATATTTCTGGATTTCCTGATTCTACTCCTCCGAACTTTTCAAAAACGTATTCTAAAGAAGCCATCACATTATTTACATTTTCATTCTTTAAAAATCCAATCGTTAAAGTATTCAATACGGAGTACAAAGTTCCTCCATCATATCCATACAGCAACATCATTTCAACACGTTCTGGTGTCATCATAATGAGGTCTGTAGCTTCATCTGCCGGAATCAAACCTTTTACTTTATTAAATACTTGGGCAATATAAAATTTTGCATTTTTTTCATCATCTCTTACATTTAACTCAACTAAATATTGCCACATCTCATCTGCTCTATCTGGATTTATTTTATATGCAGATGCCAATATTTCTCCGAGTTCATTTAGTTTTTTTGATGCTTTTGGCTTATGATCCTTTATTGCGTCAAATCTTTGTTCAATTTCATTCATTGTTGTAATCATCTAAAAATCCCCCTTTTTCTTCAATGCCATCCAGTAGCCTTACCGACCTCATCCGCACAGATAAATCCCAGTATTGCCGCAAGATATTCAACTTTATAATTGATAATGCCGACCACACACAACACCATAATTGCTCTGCTTCCAACCCATATTCCATTCGGTCCATGATTATGATTCTTTCGAACTTTAAAAAGCATACATTGGATCAGCAACGTACATAAGAAAAATCCAATTCCATAAATCGTCAACTCCAGCATATCTTTACCCTCTTCAAGATATTTCGATACGGTATATTCCAAGTTCTTTGTTAGAACACGTTTTTATTCCAACACTACTTCTTCCCTGCTCATGTAATTTCTGCACAATATGATCAGCAACTTCTTTTTCTATGCCTGCTTTATTCAGTCTGCTTTCTGCACGGAATTCATAGATCCGTTCATTCTTTTCAATTAGCCTGTCTATATATGCCATAAGTCGGTGTCTCATCTGAAAAGAACAACCTTTCTGCACATAATAATTTGCTTTCTTGCTTTTGCATTCCGGCAAGCTGCTATCTGCTTTGTGATCCTGATTCATCAACTCGTCTGTCAGATTAAAATAATCATGTGCGATACGATGCCTGCTCTGTCCCATTGCACCTATATCCCAGGTAACATCTGACTGATACGGTTCTCCATCAATATCTACAATATTCCATGCATGTGGCACACTCTGTCCACTTTTTACTGAATCGCCAGTCACAACAATACATTTCACATCAACCGCATTTAGAAGAACTTTCACTGCCTTTGCAATTCCCTCACACTGGGCTTTATGATATGCAAAAACACCAAGGATATTGTGAGACGCAATCACTCTGGATATTTTATCCTTATCAGTTCCTTCATAATCGTATTCAACATTCTGACAAATCCAGTCATGCACTCGAAGTTCTTTTTCATAATCATTACATTCCAACAAATGCAGTTGTCCTGCAAGCTCATTCACCACTTTTTCAATTTTCCGATTGTATTCTTTTACCTTCTCTTTCGTAAAAAAATACTGCGGACAAATTGCAACATGTCCAAACATATCACTGGCAGTGCTGCAAGCTGACTGGTTCAAGAAATAAATCAATGGATTATCCCTCGTCATCGCCATGAATATACGTTCAAAACTCTCCTGGCTAAATTCTCCACGCAATGGAATCGGAATAATTTCCTTATGTAACATTGCACCATTATAAAATGCCTTATAAATCGCCTGTTCTTGTTTATTCAGTTGATGATAATAATAGCGATCTACAATCATTTTCTGTGACTCCCTTACTCTCCTGTAAAATACACCATCACTACTGTAATATCATCTCCACACCCCAACTCACTGGTCTCCGTCAACCAGTTCTTCAGATTTGCCTGCACTGTGTCTGCTCCATGCTTCTGAAGCATCTGCAAATAATCTTTACATGTCTTCTGATACTCTTCATCCGACGTATAGCTATTGGCAAATCCATCTGTGGAAAGGATATACATATATGGCTCTTCATTCTCTATTTCCCGTCTCCGTACTGATGCCACTGCTTTTCTCCAGGCATCTGGTTTTGACAGGGAATGTGTTTCTGTTCCAAGGAATTTCTCCGGTTCTACCAGTGGTTCCACCTCTTTTTTGGTCACAACACTGATATCTCCGTCTCCAATCTGGAAGGAGAATACAAAGCTGTCAGTCACCAGCATTCCCAGCAGCGTCGTTCCATACAGAGAAAATACGGACGGCCACTTAATATTCCCCTCTTCATCGGTCATTCCTTCTACTTTATTTTTATAAAAAGACTGTTTCACCCTTGCCTGCCATTCTTCACATACATCCTGAGCAAACCGCATATCACCTTCCCGGTTAAGGAAAGTGATCAGATTAGGAAGTCCTGCTTCATCTTCTCCATAAACTTTCAGGTAATTCTTCATGACTTCATAGAAAGAATTCACCGCAATCATAGAACCTCTGTCACTTCTGGGACATTTTGAGCTTCCATGACCGTCTGCAACTGCAACGATCGCAATTTTATCTGATATTTCTGCAATTCGTTTATTGTCCTGGCAAGGCATTTGATTTCTTACATGAGTCGCACCCTTGACGATTCCGTCACATATATAGCGTTTCATCCGACTCCTCCTCTTCTTACCAGACAGCTCCTTCATCGAAATCATCTGGATTTGGAATATTGCTCATATCAAGTACCAGTGGTACCCCATTGTTTGCCGGTGCAAACGGATCATCTGCCAGTGTAGATGCTGCTACGGAAACTCCTGATGCAGGCGCAGCTGCAGATGCTGCTGGTGTAGATGTCGCAACCGAATTCATTGGCTTACTTGATGGTGCCGATACCATAGAAGCTGTTGTAGATGCCCATTTAATCATCTTTGCCAGTGCTGTTGCATTATTTGCCTGCAGAACAAGCTCTTTATTTCCAGTAAATTCAATCAATACTTCATCGTCTGCGTCCTGTCCAATGGAGATTGCAATCTTCACTGCTTTTCGGAACCACGGCAACTTTTTCAGTTTCTCCATGCTCTTTTTATAGTCATCTGTCGGCTGTCCATCTGAAAGAAGCACAATAACCGGCGGCAATGCTCTCTCCGGCATTGGTGGGATACTTAACTGTGCAGCCAGAAGATCAAATGCTTTTCCCAGTTCTGTCAGTCCGTTGGCATCCATATCTTCCCATCCATAATCTTCTACTGGCACTGGACTGGATGTGATCCAACTTGCCCCTGATGAGAACTGTAAGGCACGGATCAGAAGCTGTGCATTTGGATTATTGTCTGCTGCTGAGCGCATTTCCGGTATGCACTCCTGAATCGTGTTATTTACGATTCCAATCTTCTCTCCATACATAGATCCAGAACAATCTACTACCCAAAAGAAATGAATCGGTCTTGTTGCTAACTCTCCACCTGGTCTTTGTAATACTTCCATGGTAAATCCCTCCCACATATGCTTTTATTATTTTCTCAATCCTTATTTGAACTCCCCTGTTGATTCAGGGAATAAAATCTTTACACCTTTTGCAATTCCAGCTGTCTTTCCCGGAGCAACTGGTATCTGTGTACCATCTGCTTTCTGATACGTCCAGTTCACCTTGTCCTCATTCCGAATTCCCCAAAGTGCCGGGTTCTTTGGATTCTGAACGATAGAACCTACTACGGTATCCATATCAAAATCATCGTAAACATGATGATGTAACAGCTTCGTATTCTGGTTTAACAGTACCCGGTTCTTCCCAATGTTGATTTTATTTGGTACCTGTACAGCTTTTCCGCAGTTCCAACAGGTATGTGCTACACCTTTTGCTTCCAGATCCTCATCATAGAAAAGCTGTGCACCGCAGGAACACTGTAACATTCCGCTCATCATGTTAGAGAATAACGTCATCCATTCCGGCTCCGTAATACGTTTGCTTGGTTCATTCAGACCAACTGTAAATGCTCTGGTAAACATCTGACGCAGCTTTTCCGGATACAACGGCCAATAAATCGTTGCATTGTCATGGATTCCTTTCACCGGTCTGTTCGTTTTATTATTCGGATCAAAGATAAACACTGGATCTGTTCCATACAGCTTCACTCTGGCTGCCATATCCATGCAACGGATACTTGCTTCCAGCTTTCCTTCCAGTGGATGATTCACCATAAAAAGATAGAACAGTAACACAGAAAGCGAATATCGGTCTGTATCTTTGGATGGACGTTTCTCACCTCTTACAATCTCCGGAGCCATAAATCCCGGTGTCCCAAGAACTCCACCTGGTTTACTGTTATCAAAGGATACGTTATCATTGTCACAAATCAATACATCTCCATTATCCGGATTAAAGAATAAGTTTCCAAAAGAAATATCCTGATACTTTGCACCCATTGCGTGTAATTTCTGATAGCCTCTGGTCAGATTAAAAGCAGTTCTGCACAGGGTATAAAAAGATGGATTTACACGCTTCTTCATCAAATCTACGATACTCTTATAATTTTTCGGTCGAAGCGGCATGATATAACCATACAGATCACTTTTCGCCGGCACAATCAATTCCATAGGCCAGAGAAAACTTTCATCCGGTGAACCTTTTGCGATAATCGTTTCCAAAATCTTTTTCTGACGCTCAGTGGCACTACCTTTAAAATACCATTTCAATGCATAATGATTGCCACTACATTTCACATCATAGACTTCTCCCTGTCCACCGGCTCCCAGAAGACTGACTACCTCATACTTATTTCCACTTTCCGAAGTGAGAATTGTTCCATTTTTTAACTGTCCTTCCATTACGGTACCTGCCTCCTTTGTTTGATCAACTGCAATACCTGATTCACTACACTTCCATCAGCCACGATCATGCAATAGGATTTATTCCCAAACTGCATCTCACAGGCATTGCTGTATGGAGTAATTGCGGTCAGATAACGATAGGTCTTGTCAAATCCCCATTCCGTTGCCTGAAACACAATCCTCTGATTTGTTATGTATAAGATTCCCCGGTGCTGCACAAGTTCTGTATGTTCCACCGTTCTTCCTCTTCCGGAACTCCATCTGGTTCCTTCAAATAGTCCAGGTGCGCTTCCACCCACATGACGGAACTCTTTCACTGTCTTCTGTTCCATATTGATTGCCTTATCAATAAAATGGATCTTCTCTCCACGTTTCAGGAACAGTTTGTCTGTATTTAAAATTGGAAGTCTGCCAGCAATGATCTCCTGCCTTGCTGCATCTGGCAATATCGTTGTCACTGTAGGGATCTGATTACGATTTCCAAATAGTGCATCAAAAAGTCCCATCCTCTCACCTCTTTACCCAGTCAATATACCGTAAATCTTCTCTTTCGTTGTCGCATAGCAGGCGACAATCTGAAACTTATACTATACCAGCTGATATTTGAATTTGTTCTTTCTGGCATACTCTTCTGCATAAGAGCCAAAAGAACATTGAATAATAAACTGCTTGTCTGTATTGGTAAAGGCATCTTGCCCAATCTGCTTTACACTGTCCGGAATCACAATAAAATCCAAAGAACTGCAGCCGAAAAATGCTCGTTCACCAATAGCTCCCAGTTTTTCATGTAATTCCACTTTTTTCAGATTCGTACAGCCTTCAAACATACGATCCGGGATCCTGCCAATGTTCTCCGGAATCTTCACATGCTCCATAGACTGGCAATCTGCCATTACTCCATCGCCTAACCAGAACACACTCTTCGGGATCTCGACGGTACGCAAGCCAGTCCCTTTCAATGCACCATCTCCGATTGTCTTCAATGCCATCGGCAATGAGATTGATTTGAGATTACTACAGTTTTCAAAGGCTGAATCTTCAATTTCTTCGATGCTGATCGGTAACACCACCTGATGCAATTTGTTACAGCTTGAAAAAGCATTTCGTCCAATGTACGCTATTCCTTCTGTCAGAATGGCTTCCTCTGTCGGAGAATTACTGAAGCTGTCATCTGCAATCTCCACTACCGGCGTATTCCCGGATCTGTTCTGAAAAATAATCGTTTTGTTCTTATCTCCACGGAATCCAGTCACCGCAAGACCTTTTCCCTTGCGGCTTTTCTCATATGTAAAAAGATCCCCATAAGATTTGCCAGAAGATGACTGTTCTCCCTGAATTGCCGGTCCGCCTCCCTGCTTCTGAATGGAAATATCGCAGACTTTTCCAAGAACTTTCCCTCCATAGCAGGAACACCACACCGATACAATCCAATCTGCATTGACACGGCTCATACCAAAATCGTCCATAAGCTGCTTCACATAGCGAAAAGCAAAGGTATTATTGATATGGGATGCACTCTGAATATCCTGTGCAATGCCCATGTTATATGCCATCAGCAGTAGATTGACATTCTTCGCCTGATCTGGAAATAAATCTTTTACCAATGCGGTAAATTTCTTTCTATCGTCCAGAGATGCCTGGTGCTGCCGTAACATCTCTTCAAAATCCTGTTCAAAAATAACTCATCACCTTCTTGTCTGCTATTGTTCTGTGTTCAAGTCTTATTCTACACCAAGTGCTTTAAATACTGCTTCTTCTGCGGAGGAATAGAAAATTAAGCTAAATGCTCCCACCAGATCTGATGGCACAGTTCCCAAATCTCCTGCGGAAGTAATTGGCAATAATACTTTCTTCGCTCCACTGTCCAAACATACTTGCAGAGTACTTGCCAATTCATCCACTTTAATCAGGGTACCACCGATACTGATCTCACCTAAAATCGCAAGACTGTTAAGTGGTGTCTTTCCAAGTGCTGCTGAACAGATTGCAATCAGCGTCGGCAATGCCAGATTTCCAGTCATTCCAATGCCCTGCATATCCTGATAATTGATAATATAGTCCTTTGTAGTGGTACTAATCTGACCAGAAATACGGTTTCCATTAGCTTTCAGGTAATTAAACGCTGTATTGGTTGCTTCTTTCGGTTCTTTTCCTGATCCAATACCAGTACAAGTCAGTTTTCCATTTCCAGGCATCATCTGTGTTTCCAGCATATAACAACCGATCATACCTGTCTTTGATTTGGAAACGGTATAAACAGATCCCGGTTTTCCCATGCCTTCCGGAATCAACTTGCCGCCGCCCTGCTCTGGAACGGAAACATAATGCTCCTCAAAGCTGTCATTATCTGTATAAGAGAAGTTTACATCATAGAACTCCATGCCGCCGATCTTCTTCAGCTGTTCTTTTACTCTGCGGCGAAGTTCCAGTGAAATCTCCACAATCTCACGTAATTCTTCTTTTGTCACCTCTCCATCCGGATACAGCAGTTTCGTAAATCCGGAAATCATCTTGCGAACTGCAATGGTATCACGCTGATTCAGATTATTTCCAAGACGGAAATACTTGTCCATCAGATCACTGTAACTGTCCTTACGAAGTTCACGCATAAACTCAGACAGATAATCTGTGATAAATCCATAATCATTGGTAAAGGAATCTGGTCTGTATTTCGGAATCTCCCAGCCTGGAATATAGCAATGCATACGATCCAGGAACGCTGTGTCAGTACCCATTTCCGGCGGGAATGGATCAAATAAACTGGATGTCTTCAAAAGAGTATCCACACTCTGGTTGATATTTCCTACAAATACCATAGATGCCTTTGCCTGAATCTCCGCTTTTCCTCGTGAAAATGCTCCTGATGCCATATATCCTTTCATAATCTGGATACCATCTTTGTCTTTAAACTTAATACCGGCAACCTCATCAAAAGCCACACAGTCCCACATACCAACAAGACCTACTGTATGGTTGGACATATTGTAGAAGAGGTTGGCAACGGTTGTCTGTCCTCCGGCAACCAAAATACTGTTCGGAGAAATCTGTTCATATATGTAAGATTTACCAGTAGAACGTGGTCCCAATTCACAAAGATTAAAGTTATTCTCTACAAGTGGGATCATACGCGCAATTAAAAGCCATTTTGCTCTCTCACTAAAGCTTTCAGGCTCCAATCCGGTAGAGCGAAGCAGGATATCCATCCATTCCTCTTTTGTAAATGCTTTTCTTCCATTTCTCACTTCATCCATGTCTACATGTGGCATCTGGATTGGTGTCAGTTTACGGATACGAATTGGCTGTGTATTCTTCTTATCTTCCTCAATAAACTCATATTCCATCTGCAGGATACACCAGATACCACCGCAAAGCAGACGATCATAGTCTTTCACATAATCCGGATGAATCGGAATCCCTTTCACACCCAGATTAGAGAATGTAGCTTCATAGCGGTCTTCTTTTGTATTCAGTACGACCGTGATACGGTCAATCACAGTATAGCTGCCTCGTTCACGCAAAAGAGAGAGAATCTTCTGTGCCTCATCCGGACGCACATAATTATCTCTCAAAATACGCTTTACGTTTTCTACCCCTTCTTCAATGATCTCTTCATCATCAGAGTTACAGTATTGCCCAAGAAGATATTCCAGTACATAGACCGGAACATTGGCTCCCTCACGGATGGACTTTGTTAAATCCTTCCGAACGATGCGACCATTATAGTATTGACGGAGTTTTTCCTTTATTTCTTCTCGCTTGTCTTCTGTTTCATTTAATCCATCTGATTTAATATTTTCCATTTCTATCCCCTATTCTTTATACCTCTTCTTCGTCTCTTAGATAAACATTCTCAATATTAGTTGAACCACATATTGGACATTTATTTACATTTGCAATAATCGCATCATAATCTCTTGATAAACAATTTTTGCAAAAGATATAATCTTTCATAGAAGTTCCTTTTCTCTTTCCATCTATTTGTCGCTGAATTTCTATTTTAGATGGATTATTACCTAAAATAAAATCAGGTAATAGAAAAATTGATGTTTTCAATTTTAACCACCCATCATCTATTTCCATTTCTTTATAATCATATTCTAAATATATGAACAAAACATACCTACGTTCTCGTTCTTTTTCCCATTTTGAATCTTTGACTGATAATATCCAGTATTGTAATATTTCCTCTAAAAATTTCTTTTTGTCTTGATTTGACATTTTAAACTTGTCGATAACATCCATCAAAAAGTTCAATTCCTGCTTTGCTGCATCCCGATCATATAAAACATCAAATGCAATCACCTGTGACAGAAATGGTCTTGTTGCTCTTAACGGCAGACTTGCATCAGCATTATCTTTCCTTTTTAAATGGTGTATACCTATTGGAGCTAAAAGCTCCACCAATCGATCTCCTTTGTATCCATATACACACTTACCATAATCCTTCTGCATATCTGGATTATCATATGATTTACTAAATGAAGAAACATAATATGTTCTTGTCGCTGTAAAATCAATATTTTTGGCCCAATTCACCTTAATCCATGATGAATCTTCAAATAACTCTGGAATAACCTTTTGTTCTCTCTCATCATTAAGATCTTGTGTCTTTCGCATCCAAATCTCATGGTTTTTTATGGATTCTCGCGCAACGTCCTCTGATATATACTTACAAATATAGTCCTCATTATAGTTATTTCTCGATTTCAATATAAAGTTACTTAATTGTGTCATAAGAACACCTTTTAAAGGTCTTACAACTGGAGACTGCTTATTTAATTCAATAAGTCTTGCTTCTAATGCGAAAAGTTTCTTCAGCTCATCTCGTTCAAATTTCCATATTCCATCTCTTAAATTTCCGTGCATATAACTTATATCGTTTAACAAATTGACATATGCATTAGTTATTGTATCAATCTCTTCTGCTGTTTTTGAAAGATTCATACTATCCTCTACTACAGAAATCAACTGTTCAGAGAAGCGCTTATTTTTTTCTACCGTAAATTTTAGATATGAAAAATAATACAATTTAAGTTGCAACACTAATCCTTGTTCATATGCCGCAATACCGATTCCTTCTTTTTCATTAATAACTTCAGACATATAAGCCATATTTTTTTGCAATCTAGCTGTTTCACCAACCAACTCATATAAATATGCTTTCAACGCATTTATATTTGACATTGCTCCGTAAAGATAAAGTGTATTGATTATGGATACTTCATATTCAGTTACTCTATACCATCCTAAATAGGAGCGCTGATTCAAATCATAATCACTGATCCACGAAAGCAATCTTTCTTTCGTAATATAACTCGGATTATCACGAAATTCTTCTGTTGCATTCAATACTCTATCCAATACATATTCTCTAGCATTATCTGGCCATTTTTCTGGTTTCTCAGCATACTTAACTTCCATAAAATTCACCTCTAAGTGATGTACTCCAATATACCTTAATCAAACAATATGCACCACATAAAAATGCACACGGATTTTTTTATCATTCCTTAGTAATACAGTTTGAGCATGTTTTAATTCTGCATATTCAACATCGACATCTGCAATTTCCGTTAAACGTTCATATGGAAATTGGAATTCATTCAAATGTACAATAAGCCTATCGTAAAAGCCTTTTAATTTTTTCCCCTTATAATAGATTATCACAAATGCGTATGGACAACCATTTGGATCATAATTCACAAGCACTTTCTTAATATGATTATCTAAATATTCTTTTGACACAGAGTTCAAAATTAATCCCTCTATCATTACTCCCGGAATTCCATCTATATAGAGTTGAATATCTACTTCACCCGCATCAGTTTCCTCTTCTGATTTTCCTTGCCTTGTTTGGTCTTTTGTTTCATAACTTTCGTCCAAAATATCACGAATATAATCATTCATTTCATTTTCACTACTCTGTAAATTGTAAGAATGATTTTTTTGTAATTTTGAAACAGCCCTCAATACTTTATTTAACAACTCTTTCTCCTGAACTCGTTCATCGACGATTGTTAAATTATTTGAATCTATTATGTATTCGTCTATATGCTCCTTCAATACACTGAGTTTAGATTCCACTTGTTCAAATTTTGTCTTATCTGTAAGACCATCGAATTTTTTAAGTAGCTTTATTACTTCATCAATATAATCATCTTTTTTCAATTGTGACAAAGATAATACTAATTCATCACGCCATCTCATAAACTCAGGATCATCATTTATTTTTTCAACTTGCATATAATTTATCTTTTTTTCTCTTTTTCTCCAATCGTAAAAAGAAGAGCTAAGACTATTTTCCAAGTGAAAATTTGCTTTAATTGTTGCAGTTTGTTCTATAAGTTCTCTAATTTTATCAGCCGTACCCATTTTTATCCTTCCAAACACCATTTATCAAAACCCAAAATCATCCACAAACGCAATATCAATCATAAATTCATACTGCTGCAGAATATTCTTCTCGTCATTCGCATCTGCCAGTACCAGATAATACTTATCACCATACTTATATTCTCTGGACTTCAATGTAAATTTCTCATGGAACGTTCTCTTCTCTGGTGCATCTTCCCGACTATTTGCCACAATCGGTACATCAAAAGATATCTTTTCTCCATCTTCCGTCGTAAAATATGCCACCAGACTTCTTGCCTTCATAGTATCAGTCACTTTTTCTGTCTGGATAAAATCAAAGTAAGTAATCAGATTCGTCACTTTTCGATTCACGGAAGTCAGAATCACATCTACATAATCATAAGCAACTGCTCTGGTGTTCGTTGTCAATTCGATAACTGGAATCAACATCTCCTGCAGAGAAGAGCCACCATGCACATAGTTCTGTCCGCCACCGGCCACTTTGAATATGTCTGCTCCAATCGGTGTCGTCACATATAAGTTATTCATATATGTCATCAATCTGGATTTCATTCCCGGTTCATTTACCTTCTGTGTTGTAAGCAGAAACCGTTTATTGGAGTATGCACAGATTTCCCGATCATAGGATACTTTATCAAATTCATGCAGCTTGTCTCTCTTATACAGGAAACCATGATCTGCTGTAACAAAGAATTTCGGTGCTGATATATAGCTGGTCAGCTTCTTGATCAGCTTATGAATCTCTTCGATTGCTTCTGAGCAAGCTGTAAATACTTCATTTTCACTGACAGGTTTATCCCCACGAGCATCCACCTGATTGTGATAAATATATACGATATTCTTCTTCTGCAGCAATTCACGGATTTTCTCTTTATTGGCACTTGCCACTTCATCAAACGCTAAAGCTAGGCTATTTTCATTCTGTGCTTTTAAAATCTTATCCCTGGATGCCAGATCACCACAACTCTGTCCATCTACTGTGACATTCAATTTATCATCTACCTGTAATTCCTTATGAGGTAAAAGACTTGCCATTCCCACCGATGTTACAGACGGTAGTCCACTGATCATACATTCCAGTTTCGGTGTACACTTTTCATCCAGTTCCAGTTGCTCCATCAACTCTTTTGCACACTCATATCGGAAAGCGTCAGAAATAATAACGATGACACGATTCTTTCCTTCATAAGCCTTCAGGTAATTGCTATAAAAGTCTTCCTGCTGTTTTAATCCGGTATCCGCCATCAGATTATCCGTCAATTCCTGATTCCATTTCGGTGTTACTTTCTGCAGATAAGTAAAGGAATACATATTCTCAATCCGCTCTCTTACCTGCGAAAATCTCTCTGCATCTTCGATACAGTCATAGGCACTATAAAACCATCTATAATAAGAATCCACCAAATATGTCTGTTTCTGATAATCAGCCACCATAGCTTTAATATCACTGGTCACTTCCAGAACAGATATCGCCTTCATCATCTGGTAAGCATATTTGATCGCCTGATATTCATTTTTATATACATTTCCAAAATGGCATGACTTGGCAGTTCGCTGCTCTGCGATCTGAGCAAGGTTCATACCATCAATCTGAGCATCCAGGATCTCATCATTCAGCTGATCCAGCGCCCAGTCAATTAAGATATTATCCAGTTCCAGGAAAGCATCACAATTTGCAATATCCAGAAGCTGCGCAGACTGATCTTTTGATTTGTCAGCATCCTTTTTTAGTTCATCCCGGATTCTGCTCACTATCCGTAATGTCTTATTCACTTTTTCTGATAATGCATCATAAGCATCCTGATAAAGTACATTGTCCATCAGGTTCCGCACAAATACGACCACATCATTTTTCTTTTTCAAAACATAAGATTTCAAAACAGCCGGCAGTGTATCTTTCAGCGTAACCGATGCATAAGTCAAAAGCATACAAGCAGCCAGATCATTTGTATTCGGATTGTCAGACTGATATCCAAAGTATTTCTCACATAATTCCCAGAACTTTTCTAATAGTCCATTGTCCTCTAAGGCTTTCATGTATGCTTCGCTGTTGTTTAATAATAACTGTCTTGTAATTTCCTCAAAGTTCGGAGTCTTCACATCTGTAAGCACGGCAATAAGACCGATATCAATGGTTTCCACATTGAAATGGTCTATGCCGAGTTCCTTAAACTTCTCAATACGATTCTTGTTTTTCCAGAAGTTGCTGTACTGTGCCAGATGTTCTTTAAACCGGTTATCAATTCCGATCTCCTGTGACATCTGGGATACCCGGTCCGTGTAGTACGGAACCGAGTAATAGTACATATCTGCTAATGGATTTTCTGCATCACTTGGTCTGGGAAATGGTGCATATACAAGATACTTATTCTCTGTATCTGATTCGTTCAATAACCATTTGGAATAAAACCAGTTCGTTCCATCCAGAATATGTAATTTGGCATTGTCCAGCTGTAATTCCAATACCTCATCTTCATACTCCCCTTTATCATCAAACCAGAATATAATACGAGTATCTTCTTTGAAAAATTCAGTATTTAACTGATCTTGTATATTTTGTAAATCCATCTTTTCACCTTCAAGTTTATTTGTGCTAAATACCTGCACAGTTTATGATATCTTCAATTTGCTTTCAAGCCAGGAAATAATAATTCCACAATACGGTGTCAGATTTCTTTCCTGCACAAGACTTGCATAAGTTCGTTTCAGTTCATGCATGAACGCATCTTGTGATTTACCTCTGCACTTTCTCATGATTCTGTTTTTCTCTGCCATCAAAACATTTTTCCGTGTCTGTGGTAAAGAAAGTGCTTGGCAATTCAAATTCAATGTTTCTGTCACATCTTTATTGATTTCCGCATCATCTGAATAAATGCTTCCATCCGCTTTATACTTAATCTTTCCGACAGACAATTCATCAAACGGATTCACTGTAAGCTCTGTATTGCCCCTATGTGCATCACATGTTGTATCTTCTCGTTTTACTCCTTTTTGCAAACTATTTCCATAACAGACTCCAAGCATCCATTTAAAATCCAGCGTCGCTTTTTTATCATGTTCCTGTTCATCTTCCGGATGTCTCGGCCTGCAATGTTCAATTCTCACAACACTTGGAGTCTCAATCTTCTTCATACAATATGCGCAAAGACCTCTCTGTTCTTCCCACATCTGTTCCCTAATATCTTTTAATACGTCCGTAGGTATATCGGACTCATAATCCGCATCCGGATTTTCTTTGCGGAATTTCAGAAGACTATTGGGTTCTTTGCCTCTTTTTATAACGATCATAATCTATTCCCCCAATATTCTCTCTAAATCCAAAGATGTTCTTGCAGCTGCGATATCCGGATCTGTTGTTCCAACAATCGCCTCGATCTCCGTCAAAACCTTATCTGCTTCTTTGTAATTATTCTCATTCATATACGCATAGAATAAATCCATACGCTGCTTAATGTCAGCCGGACGTTCTGATACATTCATAACCTCACGTAATATGGAATTAGCATCTCTTCCATAAGTCTGTGCCACAGGCATATAAATTTCTCCAGAATCTAAAATACGAATCTGCTCTCTTGGAACAGAATTAATAACTGCTGGAGCATGAGAACTGACAACAAACTGAACTTCCGGGAAAATTGCATGGAGATCGCTCAGAATTGTCTGCTGCCACTGCGGATGCAAATGTAAATCTATTTCATCTATCAGTACAACGCCTGGTGTTTTTTCCAGTACTTGCTCGCCAAGTATCGGATTTAACACTGCCATGCGATAGGCAATATCACCAATCATGCTAAGTGTGTTCTTATATCCATCGCTCATTTCATCCATTGCGAATTTCTGTGCATTTCCATCTGCGGATTCAAATTCCAGTACCAGTCTATGGGTATCAAGATCAAAGATAAGGCTGGCATTTCGTGCACCGCTAATTCTCTCAAAACTTCTGCAAACTGCTTTTTCAACCGTTTTCAGAAGCAATGGTCTTTCCAGTATGCCTGTCTTCTGCTGCTCCTGAAGGCTTTTCAGTGTCTGCATCTGAAACCAGTTCAACATCAGCTTTTCATTGGACTCTGCTGCCATACAATCCACATAGCCAACCTGACGTTTAAACTCCGTTAAAGATTTCAAGTTTCTCTTTTCTTTCTTCTGTGCATATAAACGTCCGGTTCCATAATATGAAATCAAAGGAAGTATCAGAGACTTATCTCCTTTCATAATCTGACTCTGCGCTTTCTTCGCAAGAGCGGTCAATTCCCCCGCATCTTTAATGGTTGTCTTGCCATTTTCGGAATTCAAAGAGCGAATCCATTTCACATTTTGCTGATCCAGGCAATCGCCAGTGCTCTCGATACCTACCGGGAACTGATGTTGCGGATCAATCGTTCCGTTCAAATCATGGAATTCATATCTGGCATCATCCTTTACTATACTTCTGCTTACGCCACCATCTATTCCCAGTAAAAAGGTGCTGACTGAGACAGCCGCTGCATCCAGTATTGCTGTCTTTCCTGCTCCATTCTTACCAACTACCAATGTGATATGATCATCAAAATCAATCGCTACTTCTTTGAAGCATCTGTAATTGGAAATCTTGATATTTTTTAGCTTCATTCGACATTACCTCATTCTAAACCAAATTTTATGCATATAGCTTAAATTATATTTAGTTTCTGCAAATAATAAGTTGGTATTGGACAAAATCTAATGAAATACATAAATTCATTATTTATCACCACTAACCTTCCTTTTTGCTTATTTCTACAGTTTTTTGTTGCTCTCTTTTTAACATCCTCGAAATAAGTTCTCCGTTTTCATCAATATCTATATGGATAATTTCTTCCTTTTCGTATCTTCCACGTTCTTCGACATCACTATATGTCAACTTAATTTTTAAATCTGATGGTGTATTATCCCTAATATATATAATACACAACAACTGCACAGTTTCATCCTTTGCAATTGCCATATTTTCTTTAAAATTATTAACAGTGACTACCATATTTATTGCACTACCCGCTCCCACGTTACTGATGATATAATCAACGCACAAAAGTCTTGATTCTTGCATTTTATTGGTGATCTCAATTTGTTTACGCCTAGAGGGACTAATATCAAAATGTACCATACTTGTATGTTCATTCTCGATATCAAATATTCTATCATTATCGCCAATTTTTACATCATGTTCAAAATAAGTATAACGTGTATCTAAGTATGGTCGTATGTTTAATCTTTTTTCTTCTTCCTGCTGTAGCTTTCTTTGTTTTTCCTGTTCTTTAATTTTCTTATTATTATCAGAAATAGTAATAAATACTGCAGCCATAGTACATAAACCACCAATATAACTTCCCAGAAATCCAGCCCATGCTTCATTTGTTATATGGCTTGGAAATGCATTTGAAAAAACAAGCCAATCAATAGCAATAGGAAACGCAATCGCAGCAATTATAAAATATACTATTTTTCTTTTTTCCATCTGCTCTCCCCAAAAGTACTTACCACGTATGATACGATTTCAATTTTCGGATATTATCTTCTAGTCTGTCGAAAGTCACAATTTTTACATTATGCATATCATACATCGTTTGGCTTCTAATTTCACATACCGTTTCATTCATATAATCTCTTCTACTCACTACCAAATAGTAGAATATTCTATATATGGGAACATCTATTCCTTTTTGTGACAATCCTATATTCTTCAAAAAATAATCCCGACATTGTCCCATCCATCTTTGCCAATCTTTAATTTGCGTAATTCCTTTTCTTACACTTTCGCTTTCCATATTGTCAATAGTACGACAATAGGGAACATCTGCTTTTTCAAATTCAACCAAGATAATACTATATCCATCTGAACTTTTTCCTAATAGCATATAATCCGCAGCATACTCATTCCCCAGTTTCTGTTCCGGGAATAAATACGCATCATGATGACCGAAATTGTAATCTAAAAATATGGATCCCGGAATAAACCATTTATGATTTAATTTTACATATTGCTGGATTTCCTGCTCATTTTTTGCTTTATAAATAATCTTATGATAATTATCTGCTTCTTCATCAAAGTCTAATTTTTTATATTCTAATAAATGCAGATAATTATTTGGAAATAATGATCGTTTATGCCATATAAATTCTCTAACGGCTTCATCTGGATGAGAAAATCTTGGAAATTCTCTATTATTTTTTATCCCTTTTCTACCCGCTATTTGCATTTCCAGCTCAAAAGCACTTTTTTCTTCTTCGCTAATAAATTTTGTATAATCACGCTCTTGTAATACCATCGCATTTTCTCTTTTCCAACAGATTTTTGAATTTATATCATTTAAGTTTCGCCAAAAGATCCACTTTTAATGCTTTCTTTCCTTCCTGGGCAACTTCTACACCCTGAAATTTTACATAATTGACCTTCACTCCGTCATCCAGATCAATCTCAATTCTCTGATTGGCAATATGAGCGATGGCCTCATCATAGATCTTCATTTCCGCGATCTGTTTCGTATACTTCGTCACTGCTTTTGTGGCTTTTGATTTTTCAGAAGCGGAAGCAGCATTCTCAATGGTATACTGAGCGCTCTGCATCGCTGTTTCTACATATTTCTGTGCTCGATGGAGATAATCGGTTCTTACACGCCCTACCGTATCCGCATTGTAACGGTGCATATAGATCAAAGCCTTAAACCCATTTTCCTTCCCGCTGTCAAACAGCCAATAGATGGGGCGCTTCTGGTAAACCTTCAGATGATCCGCATAAAAATCCTTCAAAAAATAATTGCGGATCACTTCTCTGGAAGTGTCGCCCTTATTGCCTAATGCCCTGGCAATGAAATCCAGGTTTTCCTCCAGGGTATCGGCTCCGTAAACGGTTTTGACAAATTCTACAAAACGTCCTACAATATCATCCGAAAAGTATTCTTCATCCGTTATCGGAAGACAGTTATCTAAATCTGAGGCAAATGAAACATCTCGCCATTCATTATCTACTTTTATTTTTCCATATCGTTCGTCAACTTTCAATGCACTGCCATCATCTGAAATTAACAGAATGCTTCCATCACCATTCGCTAATACCAAATCCTCTTTTTTATAAAAGTCATTGAAGTTACCACCAGCATATATCAATCCTTCTTTATCTAAAGAATATCGACCAAACATGCACCCAACTGCATAGGAAATAAAACTGCGGATATCTCTGCTTAAATCAGCTTTGCGAACAGTGACATCTTTATCTTCTACTTCTGGTGTTAATTCGTCCTGTAATCCATAGATGTCGATGAAAATACGATTTATTTCCTCCTCATTGGATTTTAGCTGTTCAAAACGCTCGTCACATTCTTTTTTCCATTGCGCAAAGGCTTCAGCAATAGTAGAAGTTTTTCGACGAAGTGGATGGCATTGGAAGTCCCACGAGGTTTCATAGGAATCCCAATCAATTCGTGATAAAAGAATATTCTTCTTTGTTAATTGTTTTACATCATCTTCATTTGAATACACGATTGGTATTCTGTTTATTTGCTCAGGGCCATAGTTTATTGTTGGAGCCAGATATCCCAATATTTCCATTGTAACCTTTGAATTCAAAAGTGCTAAATAATACATGAGTTTTTTGTTAAAGAAAAAACTCACTGGGCCACCATTACCAAACAAAATTCCTTTCGGTACGTATCTGCATGTAAAAATACTTGAAGATATTTCTGTCCAAGTTATGGCCTCTAACATATAGTATTTTGGTTCTCGTAAACGATAATTCTTTACATTTGCTTTTATATCTGCTCCATCATTCTGTAAATTTACAACAGTATCAAAATTACCATACCAGCGTCTTTTTTCGCCTCCTGATGTCACCGGGAACCATTTCATAGATGAATTTATCATTTCTTCATGAGAATACAAATTGAACCCAATTTTATCAATGTTTACCTCATGCCATAGACGAAGATATGTATTATTGTCTCCTGTTAATACACCTTTTTTGGTTTCTCCCGCAAATCTATTTCCTAGTCGAAATGCCTCAAGCATTTTTGAACTCACCCAATATGCCACTGGACTTCCTGGAATTTTTGAATAATTCTTTGCATTCTGTTCATAATAAAATCCACATTCATGATCATTAATCGCTTCAAGTGCCTTTTTTCGCTGAACTTCCATTCCTCCACGAAAATCGGTTAATCTCAAATAGCATCCCTTTTTATCTACATATGAGTTTTTAAATACAAAAGTACAGATTGGTACTGTAGCTTCCTCAAAAGCTGAATATTCAAACTGTATTAATGTCTGAACTGTCGCACTTGTAAATAAATACTGTCTCAGTTTTTCGTAAGACTGAATAAACATCCATACATATGGAGTTAAAAATCCAAGATATCCCTGCATTTTGGCCATACTTGAGCATTTAATGATAAATGCAGAGAAAAAATCTGATTTATAATCTGCATAATTATCTTTTATATATTTGCTGAGTGTGGCATTCATATTGCTTGCTCCCATATACGGCGGGTTTGTCACCACCGCATCATATTTCTGCCCCAAGTTTTTTGCCACTTTCACCAGTTTTCTTAGCGCTTCCTGTGTTTCTTCACTTCCCACACTTTCAAAGGAAATCTGTCCATCTGCATCCAAATCTTCCACAAATTTCTCCAGCACATCCCAGTCACAGTTGTCCACATTCAAAATGGAGCCATACTCTCTGGCATCTATAAAAGTATCCAATAATCCTTCTATCTGCATCACGGCCAGATTCCGTTCCATTTCACTCAAATGTGTCCCAAAGAATTGCAGATGATTCCGATTGATTTCATTACTCTCTACAATGGCATATACCTTCGGTTCTGGCTTTCCTTCTCTTCCTCGCAGAAATCGTCTGTTATATCCACGTCCTTTCATCATGACTGCAAAGTATGCCAACTGATATGCTCTCTGGTCGATATCCAGTCCATGAATATTATGCTCTACAATCTCAAATGCTGCTTCTCTCTTGTCATATCCGGCACTTTCATAGATATCCATCAGTACATCAAACATTGCAATCAGGATATGTCCACTTCCCATACATGGATCAATGCAGGTGATATCAGTCGGTTTCAAATCTTTGTATGTAGTACGGATTTCTGCCAGTTTTACATTGACAGATTCTTCCTGCTCTGCGTCCGGAAGGTAGTATTTCCATCCGAATCTTTCTGCCGTTGTTTTTTCATCTGTGCTTGGATCCACTGCCCGCAAATGTTCGATCCAGATTCTTCCTACAGAGTTTTCAACCATATAACGAACAATCCAATCCGGTGTAAAGAGCTGAGTGGCTGCTGGAATTCTTTCTTTCGTGATCTTTACATTCTTTTTCAGTTTTGCGAAGGTATCATCTTTCAATTCTGTATTGTAATACTGATACAGCCATCCGATAATCTCCACCTGTCCGGTTGGATTGCCTTCTTCATCCAATGCAGATACATTAAAATCTGCTTCTGGAATACCTGTTTCTGGATTTACCAGCATATAGATGACATCATCTTTATTGGTATAGGAAATACCAAACAACAATTCCATATAGTCAGAGTCTGCCTCAAAAAGTCCCGGCAAGATGTCATGCAACTGATGACACTGCTTCAAGAATAATTTGCAATACAGTTTATCCGTATCTTCTGATGTACCGCTCATTTTCCAATTGATGATCTCTTCTTTTTCCTGTACAGTCAGATCTAAATCAACATCCGGTGCCTGTGTCACAAGATCTGGCTCCATTTTTCCTTCTTTTTCGGAAGAAAGTACACGAACTCTGTTTGGAAGATAGTCGTTCACTTCCATAAAACGAATCGCACAGATTCGGTTGAACCAGGTATAAGCTACTTCTTCTACCACAGCCTCAAATCCACGGGATTCAATCTGGGATACCAGTCGTCTTCTCTGTTCACATTGTCTTTTATTCAATGTTACTTCTGTTCCTGCAACGGTCTGGTATACTTCAAAGTCTGGTCCTTTTGTGATTGGTTCACTGCATGATTTTTCTGTAATTCCAAGCATACCGGCTTTATCTGTAACAGAATCAATCAGTTTTTTTCTTGCTTCTATGGCAAATTTCTTTATCGCATTCTTGTTCATGTACTGTTTCCTCCAGAATAAAAGTTCTGAGACCATTTATTGGACTCTTGCAGACCATCAGAGACCACCTATGCGCTCCATCAAGACCATTAGAGACCATCTATTCATTCCGCTAAGACCATCAGAGGTCACTTTTTAGTTTATATCTTGTTTTGGGACCATTCCCAATTTTTTCAATCAGTTGCTTCTCCTGCATGTTATCGATAATTTTTCTTGTTGCTGATCTTGCTTTATAACCACACAGCTCTGTAGCCTCCTTCATGCTGATACTTCCATGGATTTTTATATATTCTATAATTCCTTGTTCTTTATCAGCTGCGTGGCTTTCCTGAATTTCACCTTTTCTCAAATCAGCCGCTCCCGGAATATATACCACCTGCCCCACTTCGAGATGCAACGTCACCCGCTCTGCCCGCAGTGAGATATCATACTCCGGTTTTTTCCAGTTCTGCTCCTCCCATGCGCTCATGATCTTGTCCACGCCGCTTCCGGCGCGTTCTCCTACATTGACAAAACCAAATATTTTCAATAAGTTTGGGTTTCTGGGATCACTGTTTCCACCCGCATAGAACTCTTCTTTCGTAATGCGGATCGTTCCGGGATTGGAAATCGTAAGTTTCTTTCCATGCTTTACGATGACGATGCCCCGTTTCCCATAATAGTTTGCATGCACCAGCGCATTCGCCACTGCCTCGCTGAGCGCGTCATGTACATCCACACGGTCTACACGTACTCCTTCTCGCCGGTTCACAAATGGCACTGCCACATCATCGTCAATCCGGGTAGTTACTTTATAGAAAAAATCAAAGAGATTTCCACTCCAATCTCCTTCATTGGAATGGGTCCGGTACAGCCAGCGCACATTTTTATCATCACATTCTTCTCTGTAATCCAGAAAATAGTTCGGGAACACATCGGTGATCCGATCCGCATCTCCAAACATGAGCAATCCTGCGACGGTAGGGGATACGGCGCCTTTTTTATTCTTTGCCGCCGCTTTCAATTTGATCAGAAACTCATCTTTCATCAGCTTATTCCATGGATGTCCTTCATGCAGCTGTTCGAAAATCACCCGGTATCCTTTGATCGTATCGGAATTTAATGCATCCAGTTCCATATCTTCCAACACTTCTGTATCCACAGAAATATCCCTCTGATCCGCAAACATAGCTCTGACGGATGCCTCTGTACAGAGGAAATCACCTTCGTAATCTCTCCGATAAGTTCCCCGCATCGGATCCGTCCCCACATATACCGGCTTATCATGCCGATCCGCTGCCGGTACATCTATTTCCAGTAGTTTCTTTCCTTCATACTCTACAACTTTTACATGATGGTTTAAAAGTATATTTCTGGATATTTTATTGCGGTCATTGAGCACACTCCAGAAATTTTTCTGATATTTCACGATCTGCCTGTCCGTTAATCCATTTACTGTAAAAGAATCTCTGTGTTCTCTCACGCCAAGGAGTATTGTCCCGCCATCTGTATTTGCAAATGCCGAATAGGTCTCCCATATACTTTCCGGGAGACCTCCTTCTGCCAGCTTGCATTCGCGCTCATGGTTTTCATCCAGTTGTAATGTGTTCAAAAACTCCTTTTTCAAATGAATAACCTCCACTCTGCTCTATCAGCTCAATGTAATGATGGTATTTTCTTCCAGTTCTTGTAATAATTTTCGCTTCATCTCTGCCAGGAACCTGTCAATATCCTGCTCATTTTCGATTGAATAAGTTCTTGCACCGGCCACGCTGCTGATTGACACATTCTTGCGTTTCTTCGGTTTTGCCTGAACCGGCGGCGTTACCGGCTTCACTGGGTGCACATTGCCCCCGCCTGTTGAAGATGTCACTGGATCTACTGGCAGTTTCGGATCTGGTTTCGAACAATGTTCCTCTTCATAGTCTGTGATATCATCCATACAACGAAGTTTTAATGTATCACTTTCCAGTTTGATATTTTTCACTGCCGCAATCTCATGAGATGTATCCAGCTTCTGTTTCAACTCTGCAAAAGCATTTACGAATTTATCCCGAAATACAGAGGCAAATTCTTTCTCATCCAGTGTATGTAATACTTTCTCCAGATCATCATCCACAATTGGACGCATTTCTTCTGCTTCTTTTTCCAGTAAAGTTCCATACTGCTGCACAAATTTCATGGACATATCCGGCAATTTCTGGATTTGTCCAAATGGATTCTTAGCATTCACAATGGCTTCCATCTGAGCCACATTATCAATGATCTCCTGTTCCCGGACGTAGGTCTTGCTGTTTTCAAACATCTGGATCTGCTCCAGTGCTTTTTCAAAGATCTTTTTCTGACCGCCTTTGAAGAAGTCAAATACCGGCGCAGTATCATCGGCGTCATCCAGCAGATCGTCACGCTTTTTTTCTACCGTTTTAAAGAACTCTACCGGCTCTTTGATAGTCAGAAGTTCTTCCAGATTATTCTTTGCCCGCTCCATCAGGGATTTACACGGCAATTTCGGATTCACACGATATTCAATCATGATGTCACCGAAAGTCTCCAGCTTATCCTGAGCTTTATTCTTAAAGCTTCTCATAATGGTATCGTCATCATCACTGGATAATGAATAACCGAAATAATCCCTCAATACTTCTTTTACGGAACGGATCTGTCCGTCTGTCGCTCGTTCCCGGATATCAATGAGCAGTTTTTCAACAAATTCACGTTTCGTCAGATAGCGTACTAGCTCCTCTTTTGTATTGGACAGCATAGATAAGCCCTGGCTGTTATATGTCAGGGATACTTTCCCCATCTTAAAGAGCATGGCAACCAACCACTGCACATCTTTCGGATCAAAGCCATAAGGAACTGCCCCGAATTTATCCTGCAGGGATTTCAGAGAAGTTTTCATATGTCGTGCATTGTTCAGGCTGATCACCTGAATCACTTCTTCCAGCGCCAGTTTATTCGGTGTAGTATCACTGGTTCCAAGGAAAGAAAGCTGTCCATCGTTGCCATTGAACACAGCTGCGATATCTGAAAGTTCCGGAGCTGTCTCCATATAGGTCAGCTTGTTATACTGCATGGCTACCAGCTTGCCTAGTGCTTCATTGATACGGCTTGCCGGTTCTTTGGCTGAGATATTTGCTTTATCACCATTCACATAAATATCTGCATATTTCAGCGCATCTTCAATAAAGATACGGATACGGTCTTTCTTTTCAATACGTTCGTCCTCTTTTGCACGACGGATGCTGTCAAAGCTCCCCCTCGCCCCTGCTGCATTTTTATTCAGGAACTTATAAATCTTGATGGACTCTGTAATCTCATCCAGAAAGGTACTGTCATTCGGCAGTTTCACAATGACTGTATGTTCCTGCGCGGAAAGCATACGCAATGCAGAATCCGGATAATCGCCGCCATATGGTGTGATGATCGATACTCCGATATCATTAGACTGGTTGCCCTTGAAATACCGGTCGTCTACTTTCTGATTGAATGGGAATAAATAACGGCTGCTGTAACGGTATTTCTTGTCCGTAAAGATTTCCTCGAAGATTACTGTGGATGCTTCCCCGATTATCTCCCCCATTTCAACAGACTCATTATTGATGGCATTATTGATTTCCTGTTCTTCATTTGTCAGGAAAATATAGATTTCTCCATTCTTCTGTACCAGCGTCTCACGGATCAGCTTCTTTAAGGATTCTTCGATCCTGCCGCGGATTTCAATCCGGTCATCGTCAATGTTGGAGACCATCAGTGTAGTAAGGTTATCTACGTTTGCCTTGATTTCTTTGACGTATTTAATCATAAACAGCACTTTCAGCAGCTCCACATCGAACTCATCCAGTCTGCTGTTGTCCTCCGCATCGCTGATCACCTGGCTATGCTGATGGTCAATGAATTTATGCAGCGGATCATAAAAATAGCTGAACGGTACCAGTACGCCTTCCTGACTGTCTTTTAATCGGATTGCAGACTCCTGGAACAATGCCAGCATAGAACGGGACTGATCGGATAAGTGCTTTCCACTGGCTCCATGGGTACGCACAGCTGTCAGCACTTGTCCAAGCAGGTTAAACTGGTATGGGATAAACGGATAACAGTCTGCAAAATCCGTCTTATCTGTATATAATTTCTTGTCTGCGGTATCCGCTGTGAACGTAATCAGATTCTTGATAATGGATTCTTTCTGCTCATATAATAACTTCAGGGATTCTTCCGCAATCTCATTCTTCTCCAGGATACGTTTCCGGATAACCTCATCTACATTAGATGCTGACAGGGATAACCTGGTATCGAAACGTCCCTGAATCTTGGAGAAGTCATTTCCTTTTGTCTTTGTGATGGAATCAATATCTTCCTGGCTGGTAACAATGACCCATGCTTTTCCTCTGCAGGCGGTTCCCAGATCTTCCACAATGGTCTGTAAGTTCAGCATTAACTGGGTGTCATCTGCAATATACTGGCCGATTTCGTCTACAAGGAAAATGACATGATGGTTCGGACCTTTTTTCTCACAGTATTCTTTGACCAGAGATACGAATTTCTCAATGCTGAGGTCATAGCTTCCTTTGGCGTTTTTACACCAGTTACGGGCAGCTTCTTCGCTCATGAAATCCATCGCTACGATTGTTTTTACAATTTTATCCTGAATAACCGCAAAAGCCTGTCTCTTTTTCTCCCATGACGCGCCTGCGATCTCCTGGAATTTTTCTTTAAACTCTTCAAATCTGCCTTCGTTATCCAGCTGGCGCTCAAATTCTGCAAGATACGGAATAGAGCCGCAATATCCCTGCATTTCATTGAATACTTTCATAAAGACTTCCACAATAGCTTCCTTGCCGGAGCCAACCTTTGCAGATCCTTTGGAATCAATATTAAAGAGCATGACATCAGAAGAAATCGTTCCGGAATTGGTCATTTTTGCAATCAGCATCGGATCTTCAATTTTTTTACCGTCTGTAAAGTACTCGATGGCTCTCTTTCCCTCTACTACACTGTTTTTTAACAGGTAAGAAAGAATTTTTAAGAAGTGAGATTTACCACTCCCAAAGAAACCGGAGATCCAGACACCCATTTTGTCTGTATAACCGTTAATGCCCTTTTCATAGTTATCGAAGAAATCACGAAAATGCTTTAACAACTCTTTTGTTACTACATATTCGTCCAATTCCTGATATACATTTTCTTCATCAGACTGACCGACTTTGATGACGCCCTTAATATCACGGTCAATCTGTTTCTCAAACATGTCTTTAATCTGCATTTTTCTTCCTCCGTATCTACACAAGCCTGAAGGCACGGTAATAATTTCTGGAATCCATGGTCCCAAATAGTTTCAAATCCTGTCCGCTGTATTCTCCCGGATAGAACAGCACTACCGGAACACTGTCCAGTACCTGATGCAAGTTGTTTAAGATATTATGGCTGGCAATGATTGGATGGCACTTGCCTACGCCTGTCAGAAATACCACACTGTCTGTGAGATCTTCCTGCAAAATCTTTGAGATAATCAGGTTCAGTTCATTGGTTTCATCCAGTCCCAGTGTCTCCACCAGGCTGTCTGCCATATCAAAAAATCCATTTTCTTTTTCCAGATCAAAGAAGGCTTCCAGATATCCTTCTTCCTCTAATACCTGAATCATGGTATGAAACAGGTCAAATTCTATGATTCTAAAGTCTTTATTACCATTGTTGATTCTGTCTTTTAAGTATGCGATATGATTCCGCACTTCCAGTTCTGCTCTCGGATCATAATCAAACACATAATATCCGACTTCGTTTCCAAGTCCTTTATTTTCACGGAAAGACTTTTCAGAGATCTTATCCTCAATCCGGTTCAGCCTTTCCTCCAAACTTAATCTTGCCATCCTCAGACTCCCTTCACTGCCTTCAAGTATTCTCCCAAGCCATTAGCAGTCAGTAATTCTTCTGTGCGATAGTCGATATGGATTGGCTTAATGGTTCTTGGCTTCGCACTGCTTTCCAACAGCCCTGCCTCAAACATCATTCTTGTGAAACACTGTTTCAGTTTCCGCACCGCAGTGTCTGTCCATCCTGCTACTACATCGCTTTGCATTGCCTTATCTGAGAAGAATACATTCAGATCACGGTCTGTGATTTCTTTCTCGCCTAAACGTATCTTCTCATCATAAACTTCATGAAGAAATTCAAAGAACAACCGACTGTCCATCAGAATTCCGATTAGATTCAAAATCTTAGCTGTCTCCACATTACAGGTAGTAAATACTTTAAGCACTGCCCCTGGGAAAGCGGATACTCTGCGGTAAGTCCCGTTTAGTACCTCATAGGCACGATATTCTGCTTTTACCTGATAAATGTTCTCTTCCCAGGCAATCTTCCTGATATCCTCTTTGCTGTAACCCTCCAGGATATATCCCGCTGTCTTTCTGGACTCCTGCAGCCAGAATAACTTTGATGTAAGTCCCGCACTGTATTCCATTACTGTCCACCTGCCTTCGTTTCCTGAAACGGCGGATACTCGCAATCCGCTTTCACTACTTGCTCATGTACGCGGCTGCCTTGCGGCTTGCGATCATAATGAACAATATCTCCGAAATCACAATCCAATTTCTCGCAAATCCTCGCCAGAACCTTCATGGAAACCAACTCTCCATTGGTCATCTTCGCTACGGTACTGCTGCTAATTCCCACCTGGTTCATCATATCCACTTTCTTCATATTTTTATCAATCAATAGCTTCCATAATCCATTGTATGATACTGCCATATGTACTACCTCTTCGTTATGCAAAACTTATGGTTTTTCTGTATTTTGAAAGTATATTTTTAATTCTTGTTTTTATACTTTCAATCCATACCATTGTATCATACTGTATGTTTTTCTTCAATGATAAGTGCAAATCAGAACTTCGACTTTGCGAATGATTCATTTAAATTATCGACTAGAAACACATAGATCCTACCCTCTTTTCTGTCTATGGCTTTTTTCATGATATTCCTCAATTTCATCTTTCCAGTCATCTTTCAAAAAATCCTTGGCCGTGTCACAGATAACTGCTTTGCTTAACGCATTACCAACTGCTCTGAAATTAACTGCAATACCTTCCGAATCATTCTCATATGTCACAGATCTGTTCCTGGCAATCCCTATCTTCTCAGCTTCTCTTCCCGCATCAATATTTGCACCCAGGAACAGGAACTCCCAACCGCACTCTTTCTTCGCTTCTATCTTTCGCCGGATCTGATCCTGTGTAAAATGCTCGCTGGAATTTTCTAATCCGTCTGTAATAATAACAAATATGATTTTTTCTGCCCGGTGGTCCTCTGGGAGATGTTTCTGTACGTTTTCCATTTTCTCGATTACTGTTCCAACTGCATCCAATAAAGCGGTACAGCCGCGCACAAAGTATTCCTTTTCTGTAAGTGGTTCGATAATCTCCACCGGAAACCTGTCATGAATGATATCTACTTCATCATCAAATAAAACAGTGGTCACACTCACTTTCTTCCCCTGTGCCTTTTGTTTTGCAATCATGCCGTTAAAACCGCCAATCGTGTCACTTTCCAAACCACCCATTGATCCACTCCTGTCCAAAATAAAAACCAACTCAGTTAATTCTGCATTCATGTGACTTCCTCCTCTGGTATTTATTGTTAATCACATTTTATCTACAGAACCAACTGGGTTGGTCGCCTGTCAGGTGACATTGCACCAAAATATTTTGTTAGAATACTGGTTGTCCATATGCATCCAGCACATCATTGATTTCAAACATATCATAAATCTTATTCTGTAAGAAATATGCCACTATAATGTCTGTTTTTGAGCTTCTGGATAGTGCAAATCCAGCACTTGCCAGTAAGTCCTTCGCTTCATCCAATGATAATTCCAAAGCGATGGTAAAAGCCAGTACAGTTTTCTTGTTCGGAACATAATTGACATCTTTTCGGATTTTAGAGAAATGTCGACGATCCACATAGGCCTTCGTATACACTTCCGAATCTGTCATACCACGTTCATCAATCATACGGAGCAATCTCTGCGAAAAAGTTTCTTCCAGCTGATCCATAAGATTATCAATGTTTCGGTTTACTGCCATCGTAGAAGACATACCTCTTTTTATTTTTGTCTTCTGCATGGTTGAAACATCAAATTCGTCAGGCGCTGATTCTTCTATCTGACTGCTCTCTTGAATTTGTTGTTCCTGTAAAGCTTTTTCCTCTGCTCTTTTCTTACGAAATCTGGTGATTCTATCAAAGATGGACAGCATTTCCTTATCCATCTTGATATCATCACTTACCGGTTCGTAATATTTATCTATGTATCTTCCTACATCATCAATCAGCTTCTGATCCGCCATATCTGTACCGCCTTTTACAATTTATAATCATCATAATGGTTGATTAAGCTAAGAGCCGGAAAGTCCGCTGTTTATGCGGTTTCCCGGCTCTCTGTTTACTATTCGAACTCGGCGTGTCCTTTGCCACCCTTAACTAAACTTTTTGAATGCTTCTGCAGCGTTCTCTGTCCTTCCGGCTCTGTAATCAT